>Ga0164241_10001914_pt1 | contig 23932 bp, 22 predicted proteins | sample OricomyardsoilBY_FD_108780 | JGI IMG/M metagenome (GOLD analysis project Ga0164241, IMG submission 108780) | Backyard soil microbial communities from Emeryville, California, USA - Original compost - Back yard soil (BY) | ecosystem: Environmental > Terrestrial > Soil > Unclassified | place: USA... | reverse complement strand
CAGCACGACCGTCCCGACGGAGAACGAGCCGAAGGACGCGTCGAGATACCGGCGCACCTCTCTGTCCTCCCCCTGATGGGCGGCAATCCCTATTTCGCTTCGACGCGGCTGATGATGACGCCGCGCCACGCGCTCGACTTTGCGGTCTACGCCCACGCGGCGCGCAAGATGGCGTTCAGCGGCAGCTACGACGTCACCGTGGCGGAATGGGTCGAGAGCGTCCGCGTGAGTCGCGACTTCAAGGATCAGATCCTGCTCCCGTGGTTGACCGCGAGCGAGGGCCACCCGCTCGAGGAGACGAAGAGAAGCTCTGCCCGCGCCATTCTCCAGCTCTTCGCCCCTTCTCACCCGACGCACCCGCTGAAGAGAGCGACGACCTGGAGCTCGCTGGGCGGCTTTCAAGGGACCATCATGACCTTGGCCGCGTTGTGCGAGAGCACTTCCATTCGTGTCGAGAGCCCCGTGCTACGGCTCGAGAAGGTCGGCGACAGCTGGTTCGTTCATTCTGAAGACTCCCAATCAGGGCCGTTCGACGCCGTCGTGATCAACGCGCCGCCCTGGGAGAGCAAGAGGCTCCTCGGGGGGTTGCCGTGGGCCGAAGATCTCGTGACCCTCCTCGACCGCTACGAGTATCTGAGCCACCGTCTCACGATCCACGCCGATCCTACGTACGTGCACGCCGACCGCAGGTACTGGGGGCTAGCGAACGTCGGGATAGAGCCCGATAGTGGCAAGCTCGATGGCGATGGCGAGCACAGCGAGCTGAGCATCTGGTTGGGCACCGGGTTCGAGCAGACCGGCGGCGACACCACGGACGTCTTCAAGAGCTGGACGACGTATCGCGGTCGAGAGCCGAAGAAGATCCTGTTCGAGAGGACGTTCCAGCATTGCATCAAGACGCCGCGAATGATGACCGCGGCGCGAGAGCTTCGCGGCTGGCAGGGGAAAGAGGGGCTGTGGTTCGCCGGCCAGTTTACGACCGGGATCGATCTCCAGGAGTCCGCGCTTCGGTCCGCGATGGAGGTCGCGAAATCTCTCGCCCCCACGAGCGAGAATCTGGCGGCGCTTACCCGCCGGATACGAGCCCGGACCTGAGCCGCAGCGGCTCGCGATCCTCGGGGTGAGTGGTAGCCTCGCGCGATGTTTTCGGCGCTCGCGCTGTTCATCTTCAGGCGCCGTTGGTGGACGCTCGCCGCCTGCACGCTCTTTCTCGCGGGAGCTGTCGCGGTCATCGTCCGCGGCGGCAAGCTGACCGGCGGCAGCTTCGGCGACGGCGAGGCGGAGCAGACGCAGCGCCTCGTCGAAGACGTCCTCGGCCACCCGACGGACACCACGTTCATCGTGATCTTCCAAAGCGACGAGCTCGATCCCGACGGCGCGCCGTTTCGCGCGGCGATGAGGACCGCGCTCGAGCCGATCGTCCGCGATCCCGACGTGCTCGCGGTCGTCACGCCGGACGAAGCTCCGCGCACGCTCGCGCCGGCCATGGTGAACCGAGAGGCGAAGACCGCCGTCGCGCTCGTCGATCTGAAGCACGACTTCAAAGAAGCGCTCTCGCGCTATCCAGCCGTCCGCGAGAAGCTCCGCTCGGACCAGCTCCGCATCACTTGCACGGGCAAGGTGCCCTTCATGGACGACTTCGACCGCGTCCTCGAGCACGACGTGATCCGCGCAGAGCTCATCTCGCTCCCGCTCGCGCTCCTCGTGCTGCTCATCGTCTACCGCACTGTCGTCGCGGCGGCGCTCCCGGTCGGCGTGGGCGCGCTCTCCGTGGTCGGGGGGATCGCGATCGTCATGGCGCTCTCCCACGTGATGGACATCGCCGGCTACACCGTCAACGTCTGCTCGCTCATCGGCCTCGGCGTCGCGATCGACTACTCGCTCTTCCTCGTGAGTCGGTATCGCGAAGAGCTCGCGGCGGGACACGACTACCGAGAGGCGCTCGCGCTCGCGCTCGACGCCGCAGGACGCGTCGTCTGCTTCTCGGGCCTCGCCGTCGGCACGGGGTTCGGCGGCCTCATGTTCTTCAAGGGCTCGTTCCTCTGGGCGATGGGGATCGGCGGCGCGATCGTCGTCGGGCTCGCCGTCGTGTTCGCGCTGACGTTCCTCCCCGCGCTGCTCGCGGTGCTCGGGCCGCGGATCCACGCGTGGCGCGTGCCGATCCCGCACATCGGGCCGAGCGAGGGGTTCTGGCATCGCGCCGCGACCTGGGTGATGCGCCGGCCCGTGCTGGTCCTCGTACCGACGCTCGCGGTGCTCGGCGTCATGGGCTCGCCGTTCCTGCGGCTGCAGATGACCGAAGCGGACGTGCGCGTCCTGGCGCCGGACGTCCAAGCGCGCGAGGGCTACGAGATCTTGAAGCGCGACTTTCCCGAGTTCAGCGACACGCGCCTGGTCGTCGCGGTGAGGTTTCCGACGTCGCCCGCGCTGACCGAGGCGCGCATCGGGGCGCTCTACGATCTGTCGGAGCGGATGGCGGCGATCCCCCACGTGAAAAAGGTCGAGAGCGTCGTCCAGCTCGGTAACGTCCCCCGCGCGCAGGTCGCGTCCGCTCTGCTCACGCCGCCCCCGCCCCTCGCGGAAGCCGTCGCGCAAGCCAAGCAGATGAGCGTCGGCGACGACGTCGTGCTCCTCTACGCGCTCACGGACAGCGCCCCCGAGACCGAGGCGTCGCACAGCGTGGTGCGCGCGCTTCGCAGCGATCGCGCCGTGCTCGACGGCACCGTCTCCGTCGGCGGGCAGACGGCGTCCGACATGGACGCGACGTCGTTCGTCGCCGAGCGCACGCCCCGCGCGATCGGCTTCATGATGGCGATGACCTTCGTCATCTTGTTCCTCTTGCTGGGCTCGATCGTCCTACCGATCAAGGCGATGGCCATGAACTTCGTCTCGGTCGTCGGCTCGTTCGGAGCGCTCGTGTGGGTCTTCCAAGAGGGGCACCTCGGCATCGCGCATCCACGCCCGGTCGAGCACGCGCTGCCCGTGCTCTTGTTCTGCGTCTTGTTCGGGATCTCGATGGACTACGAGGTTCTGATGCTCTCGCGCATCAAAGAGAGCTACGCGCGCACGGGCGACAACACCGTCGCGGTCGCCGAGGGAATCGAGAAGACCGCGGGGCTCATCACGAGCGCTGCGGCGATCATGGTGGTGGTGTTTGCGGCGTTCGCGCTCGCGAGCATCGTCATGATCCGCGCCGTCGGGTTCGGCATGGCGCTCGCGGTCTTCGTCGACGCGACCGTCGTGCGACTCGTGCTCGTACCTGCGACCATGCGCCTCTTCGGGAAGTGGAATTGGTGGGCGCCCAAGCCGCTCCTACGCCTGCGCGGCGCCCTCGGGTTCGGCGCGTCGACCGGTGATGGTGGGGCGCCCTCCGCGTGAGCGAGCCCGGCTCGAATCACGAGTGTCGCCCCGCCCCGGTTGGTCCTGCCGTGCCCCCGCAGCGGCGCGGGAGTCGAAGGGCGGGTCTGCCACGCTGCGGCGCGTGCTCTCTTCCCGACGCGCTCTGTCTCTGCGGCGAGCTCCCGCGGATCGTCACAGCGACCCGCCTCGTCGTAGTCATGCACCACGCCGAGCGTCGCAAAGCGACGAACACAGGTCGACTGGCGGTGCTCGCCGTCGAACACGCCGAGCTGCGCCTCCGTGGTCTGCAGAGCGAAGAAGCGAGGCCGGCCCTGCCCGCGGGCCGTCGGCTATTGCTCTATCCGAGCGCGACTGCGCGCGTCCTCTCGCGTCGAGAGCACGCGGCCGACGCGCCCGCCGTGCTCTTGGTCCCGGATGGCAACTGGACCCAAGCGCACCGCGCATCGAAGCGCGATCCCGACTTCGAGGGAGCCGAGCACGTCACGCTGCCGCCGGGCCCACCCTCGCGCTACCTCCTTCGGCGCGGCACCGAGCTCGGTCGCGTCTGCACACTCGAAGCGATCGCGCGTGCGCTAGGCATCCTCGAGGGAGCGCACGTCCAAACCGCGCTCGAGACCGTGATGGACCTGTTCGTGACGCGCGCGCTTCGCGTCAGCGGAAACAAGGAGGCGCTGCTTCGGCTCGGCGCGCCTGCGAACGTGTGAGGGGGCGAGGGGCGGGGAGCTGGAGCCGAGGCGCCGAACCGCGCGTGCCTGCGCTGTAGAGCGCGTTAGTGCCGTGTGGCGTCGCGCGCCTGACTAACAGAGGCCTCAGTGACTACACAGCTCACGAAGTCGAGCGACGCTCTGGGCAAGACCGTTCGTGAGGAGCAGGTCGAGAACGTCGTCGATCGTCTTCGGCGGGTTCTTCAACGCGGCTGCCTGCTCGCGCGCCACCGTCGACACCAGCCCAGGGGCCAGGTCGAGTAGGTGCCCGACAAACTCGTCAGGATGCTGGGCCTCGATACCGTAGTTCGCGAGGGCGCTGTCCGGAAAGTCTATGAGGTTGGCTGTGACGATGACTTGAGCTCCGGCCCGGATGGCTGCCGCAAGGACGTGGCGATCATCGGCATCGGGCAGTTCGAGCGCGGCAACGAGCTCTTCGTATCCAGTCACGAGCGCATCCGGCACGGCTCTGTTCATCAGGTTGCGCGTGCGAGCGAGCGCATCGGGCCGCAGGTCGGATCGGTTTGCGATGATGTTCTCGAAGCACTCATCGAGTATCTGGTCCGTCCAGCGGACCCGAACGAGGTCGGTAGAGGCCAGGCGGACGAGGAGGTCCCTGAGCGGAGCCGGATAGAGAACGCAAGCGTCGTAGACGACGACAAAGGCCACGGTGCGTCAGTACCCGAGACCGAGCGCCTCTGCCTCTTCTGTGAGAGCACGCAACGCTTCCTTTCGCGCCTCCCGGTCGCGCACACGATACGCCAAGAGATCCTGGGCGAGGATGCGCCGGTGCGTTCCCACGCGCCGATAGGGGATCTTTTTCTCCTCGAGCAACGCGATGAGGAACGGTCGCGAGACGTTCAGCAGCTCTGCAGCCTGCTGGGTCGTCAACTCCGCGTGGACGGGCACAATCGTGACGGCGTTCCCATTCGCCATCTGTCCGAGTACCTCCAAGAGGACGCGGAATGCGTCGAGCGGGAGAGAGATCGCGACGTCGGGTCCGGATACGGGGCGGACCTCGACGGTGCGGCTTGCCTTCTTCGGCTTCAGCTTGCCCAGGGCGCGGAGGGCAAGCTGCGCCTGTTGGGCAGCCTCGGAGGATGGGATCTTCAGCGCATCGGCGGCGTGCATGTCGACCTCACCGACCAACCTACCGCTCGAGCGAAGCGATCGCCACAATCGAAGCAAACGAAACGGCTTGAAGTGAGACCAGGTGGAGACGCCGCTTCACCACGCGCGTGCGTGGACTGCGAAACAGCTGGAGGAGGAGAAGGGATTCGAACCCTTGGTACCTTTCGGTACGGCGGTTTTCAAAACCGCTGCCTTAGACCACTCGGCCACCCCTCCGGGGCGATTCGCTCGGCGTTTTAGCAGGTCTCGGTGCGTTCGTGACGATCTGCGAGGCTTCGGGCGGGCGTCGCTCGGGCGGCGTCGCTCGGGGGCCCTCCCGACCCGGTGATTTGGTCGAAATTTCTGTCCCTTCGACCAGAGACGTCGCGACTCCTCTTTGCGGTGAAGAGGGGTTGCACATGATTCTCCAGTGCTCGAATTGCGGCGCGCCGCTGCAGACTGAACGCGTGTCGGGCAAAGTTCGCTGTCGGTACTGCCGCGCGGTCTCAGCCGTCGGCTCGCTGCAGACCCAGCACCGTGTCACGCCGCCGTGGTACCGGCCGCCGCCGGTTTGGATCCCTCCGCCGCAATACAACCTCCCGAGCACGCCGCTGCGCGCGCAGCTGGGCGTCGAGCTCTCGGTCTTCATGGTGGTGGTGCTCGTCTTCGTGGCTCCGCTCATCGCCCTGGCGATCAGGAGCGCCATCGACTCGCTCTCAGAACCGCGAACGAGGACCTCGTCGCAAGAGGAGCCGCGGCAAAGAGCGAAGACCAAGCCCACCTCTGCACCGCTGGAAGAGGTATGGCCCGTCGGCACGTTCCGCTGCAGCTCCGGAACGCACAGCTTTCGCTTCGTGCAAAGCGAGCTCGCGAATGCGCCCATCATCCACGCGGAGGGCACCTGTGTGGTGATGCTCGATCACGCTGCGCTCTCGGGCACGGGAATCGTTGCAGAGGGCAACGCGAAGATCGTCCTCGATCATTCGGACATCCATGCGAAGGCGACGTTCGTGACGGCGAACGGCAACGCCGAGGTCGACGTGAACCGAAGCCACGTGGCGCTGAGCACAGGGGCTTCTCTTTTCGACCTCCACAACAACGCCGTCGTGGTCCTGCAGGGATCTCCCATCGACGGCGCGTGCAGGGCGACCGTGGCCGACAACGCAACTGCCTCTGTCACCCCCGCGATCCCGTGCGCGCTCGGCAAGGGCGCTTTCGCTCGCGTCACCGGTTTGACGAGCCCAGTGCAACAGAGGGGCGCGAAGCGGCGTTGAGGTGCGGCGCGAAGCGGCGTCGACGCGCGGGCATCGTCGTTCGCTCGTCAGCATCCGAGCCCGAGGCGCGGAGCGTCCTCGATGAGGGCGAACGGCGTCGTTCGGGCGGCCCACCACCCCGCCCGCGCCCCCAGATTTGGCAGGCAGCCGCCGGACGTGCTTAGAGTCCGCCTCGTGAGCGTCGTAGTTTCTTCCGGCGTGGGCCGCTTGGGCTCCGCGACCTCCGGTCTCGCCGCGGCCCTCGGTCTGTGCACGGCCCTTGGCGGCTGCGTGAAGTATCACCCCGCCCCGCCGATGACGTCGCCCTCGTTTCTGGAAGAGGCGAGCATCCACGGCGCGGTGAACGACACGGCGGACGCGGAGGGCGTGGCCGGCTCAGCCGAATCGCACGACGCAGCGGAAAACGTAGAGGATCGAGACGCGGCGCCGTTCTCGCTCGCGAAGGTGGACGCGCCCGCTTCGGTCGACGTGGTCGCAGAGTCGGGCCCGGCGCTGCCACCGATCACGTTCCGGGATCCGATGCCGGCGGCGCTCGGCTCGAGCTCGCCCGCGGTGACGTACGCGAAGCTCGGCGCGGCGGCCTGCAAGAAAGAGGCGGCGAAGCGTGGCCTACCGCTCGCTCCGAGCAAGTCGCGTCAGCGCGGGGTCGAGACGGCCGAGCGCTTCGACGGCGATCTGAACGGCGTCCACCTGGTGATGCCGCCAGCTTCTTCGAAGTTCGGCGTGCTCGATTGCCGGCTCGCGCTCGTCATCGACGACTGGACGAAGGCGCTGCATCAAGCCGGCGTGACGCGCATCACGATCGACAACACGTATCGACCGAACGCGAAGCTCCCAGGCAAGAAGAAGAGCAGCCAGCACGCGTTCGGCTTGGCCATCGACGTGACGTCGTTCACGTTCTCGGATGGTCGCGTGCTGTCGACGACAAACTGGGGCGCGGCGATCGGCGAGGTGCCGTGCGGTCCGGACGCAGTGATGGCGTCACCGACGGCGGCGACCATCGAGGTGCGGAACTTCGTCTGCTCGATGGCGCGCGGCGGCTTCTTCAACACGGTGCTGACGCCGAGCTTCAACGCCGCGCATCAGTCGCACTTCCACCTGGACATCAAAGAAGACACGACGCGCGCCACGGTTCGGTGAGCTCGGCGCGGACTGCGTTGGGCGCCGGCTGCGCGCGGCGCGGTTCGCGCCTGCGCGGCGGGTCTTCTGGCGATCAGCGGCCGACGGTCGCTTCGATCTCGAGCTGCAGAGAGCGCGACGCGCCCGGCTCGAGGACGAGCAGACCTTCTCCCGTGTTGAGCGCGTTGCCCGGACACGACCAGGGCTCGAGGCAGACAAAGTCCTTGCCGCGCAGGGTCCAGACGACCCAGCGATCGAGCTCGGGCGAACCTCGGAGCGCGACTTTCCCGCCTGGCGTCACGAGCTCGGCGCTCGCGCCGCCGTGATCGTAGAGGTGGAGATCGACCTCTTCGGCGGTGAGATCGAAGCCCTCGAAGGCGACGTCGCGCTTGCCCTTGTTGTCGAACGCGCGCGTCGCTTTCGTGGGGATCCGCGTGCTGGCTTTGTCGGCGTCGGGCACGAAGAAGTAGGGGTGAAACCCCACACCGAAAGGCATCGCCTCGGTGCCGGCGTTCGCGATGTCCATCTCGATCATCAGCGTGGAGCGGCGAAGCCGGTACGTGAACGCGAGGCGCGGCTCGTACCGATACCGCGCGCGCGTCGTGTCGTCGGCCTCGAGCACGAGCGTCGCCCACGCGCCGTCGTCGGTGCCGGTCGCCGTGGTGCGCCACGCGACGTTGCGCGCGAAGCCGTGCTGCTTCATCGAGCCGCTTCGTCCGTCGCGCGCCCAAGCGTCGCCGGCGAGCTTTCCCGGCGACGGAAAGAGGACGGGGATCCCGCCGCGCACGTTCGCCTTCGGATCCTCGAGCGTCGCGCGATCGAGATAGAGCACCTCGCGCGGGCCGACGGTGAATCGCGTGACCATGCCGCCGCGCGAGGGGACGAGCTCCACGCGTGACGACGCCTCGGTGTCGACGAGCGCGACTGTCGCGAGCACGCCCTCCGTTCGCTCGATCTGGTGCATGACGGCGACGATACCAGGCGTGCGCGCTCGGGGCGGAGCATGCGGGTCGGCGCGTCGGGTCCGCGTGGGTGTACCATCGCGCTCATGGACTACGAGGACCTCGCGCGACGCATCGACGCCGCGGGTCTCGAGCGACGGGCGTGCGTCACCGAGGTTCGCCTCCGCACGTTCGAGCAGCGTCATCAGCTGAAGCTTCCGCCCGGCTACCGACGCTTCCTCGCAGAGCTGAGCGACGGGATCACCAGCGAAGAGCTCTCGATCTTGGGCCTTGAAGAAGCCGAGAAGATCGCCGGACCGATCGGCGAGCCGTTCCCGTACACGAACGCCTACGCCAAGCACATCCTCGAGCGTCTGCTCGACAGCGCGGAGATCTCGTTCTCGGACGTCATGGGCGATCCGGCGCTCCGCGCACGCCAGGTCGGCAGCATGCCAGCGGGGTGTCTCGTGCTCGGCGATTTGGGCGGCGGCGAGATGAGCGTGCTCGTCGTCGCGGGCGAGCAAGCTGGCTTCGTCTGGCGCGTCGGGGACTTCGACGCACCCGAGACGAACGATCTCTACGCCGACTCGGGCGACGGCCGACAGCTCGACTTCGATGCCTGGCTCGAGTGCTGGGCGAAGCTCAGCAGCGTCTGAGCTTCGCTGTGTCGCCGCGTCGGTGCGCCTGAGCTCGCTGCGACTGGCGTGGACCCGATCAGCCGCGCGGCCGACGTCGACGTCGCAGGGCGAGCGTGCTCAGCGCCATGCCGAAGAGGACGAGCGCGATCGCGGGCGAAGCGACGACGCCCCCGACCGTGCAGGACGCGCAGCCGCCGGTCTGACCGCGCATCGGATCGGCAGGCAGATCGTTTTCGTGGCCGTCGCCATCGGCGTCGTCGCCCTTGCCGGGGCCGCCCGCGAGAGGCCCGGTGCCGTCGGTCTTCTTTCCGACGAAGCCCGCGAGCGACTCGGCGCCTGCTTGCGTCAGACCGCTGGTCTCGATCTCGCTGTCAGGCGCGCCACCGGACGCGATCCACAAGCGGATGAGCTCGAGATCGCCGTTCGTCGGCTGCGGCATGTCCTCTGGCGGCATGTGATCGCTGTCGGTGAGGTCGACCTTCATGCGTTGGATCAGGAGGCTCTGATCGGGATTGCCGGCGGCGATAGGCGCGCCGCTGAGGCCGCCGCTGAAGAGCTTCTTGTCGTCGTCGACGCGGAAGTCCGCCGAAGCGCCATCCCCGGAGTGACAGGTCCCGCATTTGTCATTCAGGATGGGTTTGACCGCCGCGTCGTACACGCGGAGCTTCTTCGGGAAGCTCGCCAGGAGCACGGAGTCGGCCGGACGCGGCGCGCTCGCGACGCCGCCCGAGCTGGACGGCGCCGCGCTCGTCGCGGGTGCGCCCGTCGTCGCAGGTGCGCCCGTCGTCGCGGGTGCGCCCGTCGTCGCGGGTGCGCCCGTCGTCGCAGGTGCGCCCGTCGTTGCGGGTGCGCCCGTCGTTGCGGGTGCGCCCGTCGTTGCGGGTGCGCCCGTCGAGACGGGAGCAGACCGCACGGCGACCTTTACGCCGAGCGCAGAGGTCTTGAGATCGGCGCCGGCGCCCTTCGTCACCCACGCCGAGAGCGTGGCGAGCTCGGTATCCGTGAGCTGCGCCTCTTTCTTTGGAGGCATGTGGTCTTTGTCGTCGAGCGGCAGCATCGCGCGCGACAAGAGCAAGCTTGCACCCGCGTTGCCGGCGACGATCGCCGGTCCGCCCTTTCCGCCGGCGAGGATCGCGTCACGCGAGTCGACACGCAGCTTGCCCTTCTGTTTCGCGGCGCCGTGACACGACTCGCAGCGCGCCGCGAGGATGGGGTGCACGCGCTCGTCCCACGCGAGCCCGCCGGCAGACGGCGCGACGACGACGGGCGCAGACGAAGCCGTCGACGTCGTACTGGCTCCCGCGTTCGCGTCGGGCGCAGTGGCGACAGTCGCCGTGTCCGTCGGCGTCGCGCCGCTGGCCACGGGCGCCGCCGTTCCATTTGCGTCCGGCGTCATACCGATGTTCGGCGTCGCGGCGGGCGCGCCGCCAGCGGCGGCGGCCTCGAGGAGCTTGCGGGCCCCCTCGGGAGCGAGCGCGTCTCGCACACGGAGCGTGTCGTTCGCTCCGCGATCGATCCAGAACGCGACGAGCGCGATCTCTTCCGGCGTCGGGCCGTCGCGTCCCTCTGGAGGCATGCGCTCGTCGTTGTCCTTCGACAGCTGCATGCGCTTCACCAGCAAGCTCGTCGCGCCCTGCCCAGGAACGATCGCGGGTCCGCTGTCGCCGGCCTTCAGGATGTGTTCGATGTCGTCGAGGCGAAGGCTGCCCTTCGCCGTCTCGGTGCCGTGGCACTCGACGCAGTTCTTCTTCAAGATGGGCGCGACGACGTTCTCGTAGAGCAGCGGCTCGGCGACGGCCTTCGGCGCCTCGGGCGCCGCGTCGGCCTCTTTCTTGGCGGCGCCGGGCTCGAGCAAGGGACGCAGCGCCTCGGGCGCGTACTTCGTGAGGTACGTCTCGCCGTGGGTCATGTTGCCGCCGAAGTGCGCGCCGATCGACAGGAGCCCGAGGCTCACGCCGAGCACACCGCGATAGAGCGTCCTCGACAGCGTGCCGTTTTTTTCGGCGTGATAGGTCCACGCGATCAAGCACGCGGTGCTCCCCAGGATCGCCGCGAGCGTGAGCCGTCGATGCATCAGCAGCGACTGCGCCGGGAAGCCGCCGCCCCTGGCTAGGAGGTGGCCCATGATGAACGCGCCGATGGCGCTGATGATCACCGTGGGCAGAATGACCGGCATCGCCGGGTCGATGCGCTTGCGGAGCGCCGGCACGAGCGACATCGCCTCTGCGGCGCCCGCCAAGAGGAAGATGCCGATCGGCAGATGCACTACGAGCGGATGGAATCGCCCGAGAAACAGCGCAAAGTCGGGCGGCTCACCCTTCAGCCGAGACAGCACCGTGTCGGCGAGCATCGCCACCAGCGCAGCCCCGAGGGCCCCGAGGACGGGACCCGATTTCCACCAAGCGCCAGCGCGACTCATGAGGTTCTTCTGCAGAACGGAAAAAGCATAGCTCGGTTTCACCAGCCAAGGGCCAGCGCGCAGCGGTGCACCTCGGCGCGGCGCGCCCAGGACCTTCGCGCTCGGACAGCAGCTGCGCTAGAGCAACCGCCATGCCCAGCGCTGAACGTGGACCTTACGAGCTCGTCCAGACCGTTCGCTTCGAGTCGGCGCGGCGCCTTCCGAAGACGCCGCCATCCCATCCCTGCAACAACGTGTATGGGCTCGCGTTCTATCTGGACATCCACGTCGCAGGCCCCCTCGATCCGGAGACGGGTTGGGTCTTCGACTTCGATCGCATCGACGCGGCCATGAGGCCGCTTCGCGACGTCATCGATCATCACTACCTGAACGACATCGAAGGCCTCGAGAATCCCACGAGCGAGGTGCTCGTGACTTGGATCTGGGACCGGCTGAAGCCGTCGCTGCCGGGGATGGTCCAGCTCGTTTTGCGAGAGAACGACGTCTCTCGTGTCATCTTCCGAGGCTGAGACCCGTCCCCGAGACCCACGATGTATCGCGCAAGCTGCTCCATTCATGCTCACTTCGCGCATCACGTGCGCGGTCACGCCGGGCCCTGCATCTCGATCCACGGCCACACGTGGAAGCTCGAGGTCGTCCTCGAGGCCCGTGCGCTCGACGCGCAAGGCTTCGTCATCGACTTCGACCTCGTGCACGAAAAGGTCCTGACGCCCTGCTTCGCGCTGCTCGACCACAGCCTCGCGCTCGGTGAAGCCACCTGGAAAGAGACGGCAGAGCTGCTCGCGCCGCTGGGTCGATCGCTCGTCACTTCGCGGATGGAGACGCTGGGCCACGAGGGCACGCCCCCCGCCGCGCACGACGGAGAGTTGGCCGGCGCACGCAACGAGCGTCCAGGTGGAATCAAGGTCGCGGTCTTTCCCTTCACGCCCACGTCGGAGAAACTGGCGGAGTGGCTGTATCGCGTCGCCGATCAAACCTTCTCGGACGACCGCGTTCGCGTGGCCTGCGGTCGCATCTTCGAGAGTCTGCACCCGTCGGAGTCGATCGCGGAGTTCTGGGGCTAGAGGCCCAGGGCCTCGGAACCGACGCGGCCTTCGATTGTCGTAGCCCCCACGTGACGACCGTCCCCGATCTCCTCGCGCCCGAGCCGTCCCTCCGCATCGATGCCGCCCAGGTTCGGCGCACGATCGCCTTCGCGTTCGCGACGGGCGACGGCGCCGACAGCCTGGCGGCGGCGCTCGACCAGGTGCGACCACCCGCGACGACGCACGATCCGACGCAGTTCGCGGGCGAGCTCTTTCTTCCCGAGCTCGTGAGGAAGACGTTCTCGATCAAGATTGGTGGCCGCGTCTACGCATCGAGCCAGGGCTACCTCGAACAGATCTTGGCGCACCCGCCGGCCGATCCAGACGCTGTCGCGTTTCGTCGGACCATCCTGGGCGACCTCGCGCGAAACCCTGCGCTGCGGATGGAGCTCGAACAGACGTATCTCGAGCTCGTCGCGTTTCGCGAGGCGCTCACCGAGCCGGCGCACGGCTCGGTCGTGGAAGAGCACCAGCACCGCATCGACACGCTCGCCGCCATCCGCGCGCTCGTCGTCGGCATGTCGAGCCGCTTCGCAGGCACGACGAGCGGCCTGTCGCGCATCCACGACTTCGGGGCACAGCTCCACGCCCTGCCGGAGTTCACGCATCTCACCGAGCTCCTCGACTACGAGGGCGGCCTCGCCACGGTCGACGCGCGCCTCTCCGTCGGGGCCGACGGCTCGGTGCGCGGCTTCGAGCTGACGCGCGTCGAAGAGAGCACCGCGAGCCCGTTCTATCGCACGCCGGTCGGTCGCTTCTTCACGCGCGTCGCGCTCTTCCTGCGCGGCTATCGCTTCGGCGAGCTCGAGGTGATGGCGCGCCTCATCGATCGGGTGTTTCAGCCCTTCGAGCGCGCCGCGATCCAATTCGTGCAGCTCATCGGCGACGTCGAATTCTACCTCGGAGCGCTGAGCTTCCGTGACGTCGCGCTCTCACGCGGGCTCACGATGAGCTTCGCCGAGATGTGCGCGGCGCCGCGCGACGGAGAGGCCGAAGCCCCGCGTCGCGAGATCCTCGGCCTCTTCAATCCACTGCTCGTCGGCGAGCGCGGCGCGCCGAAGACGTGCGACCTCGTCACGGCGCGACACGACGCCATCGTCCTGGTCACCGGGCCGAACTCGGGCGGCAAGACGCGCCTCCTTCAGGCGATCGCGATAGCGCAGCTCTTCGCCCAGAACGGCCTCTTCGTTCCGGCCGAGACCGCGCGTCTCGCGTGGACGGACGGCCTGTTCGTGTCGCTGCATCACGAGGTGTCCGCGAGCCAAAAAGAGGGTCGCCTAGGCACGGAGCTGCTGCGCATTCGCGAGCTCTTCGAAGAGGTCGAGCCGGGAGATCTCGTGATCGTCGACGAGCTCTGTTCGGGCACGAACCCGAGCGAAGCCGAAGCGATCATCCGCCTCGTGCTCGAGCTGCTCGCCGAGCTGCATCCTCAGGTGTTCGTGACGACCCACTTCCTCGAGTTCGCGGCCGAGCTTGCGGCGAGCCCGCCGCTCGCGCGGCTCGAGTTCTTGCAAGCGGCGCTCGACGAGCGACACCGTCCGACCTACGGCTTCGTCGCTGGTGTCGCGAAGACCTCACTCGCTGCAGAGACGGCGGCGCGGCTCGGCGTGACGCTCGAGGAGCTCGCGTCGCTCGTCGCGCGCAAGAAGGCGACGATGCCCGACGTGCCGGATCTCCCGGAAGAGCTCACCGAGGCAGGTGCGCCGCTCCCCGTGCGCAGCTAGGGGAGCACCGCGAAGGCGGGCCCACCCAGGCAGGCCGCGCGACTACTCGTCGGCGCTGCGATCCGGCGGCAGGTCTTCGAGGGCGGCGAGATCAGCGAGTCGCACCGGGTGATACGGCGGACGCGGCGTGATGGGCAGCGACGCGTCTCCGCCGCGCTCTCGCACGAGACGCGCGGCGAGCGCGAGGCACGACTTGCCCTGACACCAACCGGTACCGAAGCCCGTGTAGCGCTTCACCGACTCGAGATCGGTGTGGCCGCGCTCCATCGCGAGCTCGAGCTCGTGGAGCGTGACGTCTTCGCAGCGGCAGACGAGCGTCTTCGACAAGCGAGAAAGACTACCGGATTCGCGCGGACGCACCGCGCGAACGGCTCACTTCTTCTCGGTCTTCTTCGCGGGCGCGGCCTTCTGCGCGGGCGCGGCCTTCTGCGTCGGCTTCTGCGGCGCTTGTTGCTCGAGCTCCTGCTTCTCGCGCCAGATGGCGAGACGCTTCGTGTCGCGGGCCTTCTTCTTCTTACGAACCATCGGCTGCTGCGGCATAGGGGGCGCGTCGTAGACGGCCCACGCCCGCGTTGCAACCCGGGTTTGCGTCGAGAAAGCGCGGCGCCGCGGCTCAGGGCCGTCGAGCGCTGACGCAGCCGATGTTCACGGTCAGGTCGAACTGTCCCTCTGACCAGTAATTCGTGACGGCGAGCTTCGCGTAGTCGAGCGCGATGCCCATGTCGTGCTCGGGCAGTGAAATGAGCGCGGCGAGATCGGGGCCGACGATCAGTCGAAACAACGCGTGCTGCGCGAAATCGCGGCCGGTGTCGAACGGCACGCCGAGCAGCTCGAGATCGACCGACACGTCCGTGAAGCCCGCGGCCTCGAGCTCTTCGCTCAGCGTCTCGGGCGTCGGTCTGGCCTGGAGGCCGATCTCGATCGCTTCGCTGAGCGCGGTCGCGTCGTGCTTGAGCGCAAACTCGCGGAGCATGTCCGCGATCTCCGGGTAACTGCCACGAAGCGGCATCGTCAGGAGCAGCTGACCGTTCGGGACGAGGACTCGGTAGATCTCGCGCAGCAGCAGGAGTCGATCGGCGGGGCTCGCGATCGGATGCACCACGACGACGTGCGTGAACGCCGCGTCGGGCCGCGGGATCGGCAGCGCCGTCAAGAGCTCGACGTCCACCGTCGCGGGCACGCTGTTCGTTCGCTCGACCGCCGCTTGCACGCCCGACTTCGACGGCTCGAAGTCGTGAAAATGCGCCGTCGGCAGGCGCTCGGCGATGCCGTCGACGACGCTCGAGGGACACGGTCCGAGCGTCGCGACGGCAGCCTGAGGCGAGAGGATGACGCGATCGATCGCGAGGCTGGCGAAGAAGCTCAGGTACTTCGGCAGCACCTCGTTCGCGAGCGCGGCGATGTCCTGCTCGTCGTACTCCGGACCGAGGACGCGCCCAGACGCCACGGACGCGTCAGCCCTTCTTCGACGAGCCCGCGGACGGAGCAGGCGCGTCGTCGAAGTCCTCGTCGGCGCCCTCGAAGATGTCGAGCGCATCGACGACCAGCTCGCCGAGCGTGATCTCGGTCGACTCGTCGTTCTCGTCGCTCATCTCGACGACGCGCTTGTCGTCCTTGAGCGGCTCGAGGTGCTTGACGATCGACGGGTCGCCGATCTCGACCGAGACCTCGATCGCCGCGGCGACCGCGTCCGGATCCTCGTGCTTCAAGAACAGCTCGAGGAGCTTCACGACACCGGGCTCGGGCACCTCGGACAAGATGTACGGCAGCTCGGGCAGCGCGGGCGAGCCGACCGGAAGGCGCTTGAGCGCGCGCTCGACACCCTTCGCGACCTCTTTGAAGCGCTCGAACGCCAGGCCCTCGAGCTGCTCGCCTGCGACCGTCCGCGCATCCGGCACCGGCGCGGCGACGATGTCGATCAAGAGATCGACCGCGCGCGGGCCCTCGAGCTCACCGAGGACCATCGCGAGTCGCTCGAGCCGAAGCTCCGACTCGTCGGCGTCCTTGTGCTCGAAGGCACCCGAGATCGCGCGCTCGACCGCGTCGAGCAGACGCTCGGCGGGCGCGTCGCTGAGCTCTTCGTGCAGCTTGCGCACGCGACGCTCGGCTTCGAAGAGGTCGGTGAGGGACTGGTCGAGCTCGGTTCCGTTGGCCATGGGGGACGACCGGTTACCAACCTCGCGGCGCGCGGGCAAGGCCGCTCGCGGGTTCTTTTCGGAGCGGCGCTTCAGGGAGCGGGCGCGGTCGAGCAGTCGAGGACGAACCGAAGGACGACCTTGGCGCGCGCCCCGAGGATGTCCGGGTCGAGCTTGTCCGCCGTGTCGGTCGGCTGGTGATAGTCCGAAGACTCGGAGCTGGAGAAGAAGACGAACGGGACGCCCTTGTGCTGAAACGGCGCGTAGTCGCCGCGATCCTTCGACTGCGCGAGGACGGTCTCGCGAATCGACGGCGGGAGATCGTCGGCGGTGACGGCGCGCACGCCCTCGGCCGAAGCGGCTGCGTGGACGCGCGCCTCGAACGCTGGCTTTCCGTCCGAAACGAGCGCGCCGACCGCGTGGTCTGGATCCAGATCCGGCAAGACGCCGATCGCGCGCGCCGCGAGCCAAAGCCCTGGTTGATCGACGAGCGACCGACCGATCATGTCGATGTTGATCATGGTGACGACGGGGTGCGCCACGAAGTCCCAGCTCTTCACGAGCTCGATGCTTCCGTAGAGGCCCATCTCTTCTGCGCCGAAGAACGCGATGACGACGGGCCGCCGCAGCTCGGCGCGACGAGCCATGAGAGCCCGCGTCACCGCGAGCACGAGCGCCGCGCCCGAGGCGTTGTCCTCGGCGCCGGGATACATCTTGCCGTCGACGACGCCCAGGTGATCGTAGTGCGCGCCGAGGAAGACGACCTCGCCATCCGGAAGATGGTCGAGCGGTGCTGGACCGATGACCGCGAGCAGGTTCTGGCTCTTCGTCCCTCGATGCGTGAACGGGACGCTGCGTCCGAGCGGCGCATCGACATGGATCGCGTCGAGCTGCTCGATGAGCCACGCCGCCGCGCGCGCTTCGTCGGGTGTTCCAGAGCCGCGGCCGCGCAGCTCGGGTGACGCCAGGAACGTCGCGTCGCGAAGGATCGCCGCGCCGGCGAGCGGATCCAGCGACGACGGCGCCGCGCTCGCGCTCGCAGAGACGACCGCACTCGCAGAGACGACGGCGGCGCTCGCGCGGACGGACGCAGCCGGCGTCGCCGAATCGGTCGCGCCGCTCGAGGTCGGCCCCGCTTCACTCGGACCACACGCCGCCGCGCCCCCGCTGAGCGCAGCCAACGCGACCGCGAACGCCCACCCACGCGACGCGGACCCAGCTCGGAGCGATGCGCGCGGACCCACTCCGGAGCGGCGTATCACGTCGTGCTATGCCTCGCCCATGCACCCCGTGGTGAAGGGAGCGATCGCCCTGACGGGCATCTCCGCCGTGGGGTACTTCATCGGTCCTCCGCGCGAGATGGCGACGACGAACGCGGCCGTCTCCGCGGCTCGAAGCGCCGCGCCGAAGCTCATCGAGATGCCGTGCGACAAGCGCGAGCTGCCCGAGGGCGCCGCGTGCATCCCGCTCGTCGATCCGAACAGCGCCCTCGAGCCGGACGATCCCGACGCGCAGCTCGAGCGACGTTCGCGCGGAGACGCGATCGAGATCATCCCGCGGCGCCCCGATCGACCGAGCGATCCGCTCACGCTTCGGTTTCCGCTCGAGCCACCACGCATCCTCCACGGCTTCGACGACGTGATGGCGAACACGCGGAGCGAGAGCCCCGCGACGATCGAGCTCGGCGCCGAGCGCGGCGATCCGGTTCACGCCCTCACGTTGGATGGCCAACAGGGCAAGACGCGTGTCGTCGCGATGGGACGTCTCGTGGGAAACACGATCGTGACGGCGCACGTCCTGCTCGACGACGGTGCGCGTCCGCGGACGTACCTCTTGGTCCACGGCAAGCTCGATGGGTTCGGTCCGGACGTGAAAGTCGGCGCCGAGCTCGCCGACGGCGACGTCCTCGGCTTCGTCGGCGACTCCGGCCGTCCCGGCGTCGTCAGCCTCTATCTCGAGGTTCGCCGCGTTCGAGAAGAGACAGACCTCGAGAAGCTCGACCTCCCGCACCTGGTCGACGCCGCAGCGAGCGTGGCCGTCGACGCTCGAAACGTCCTGCCCGCCGCCGAATAGCTCCGCGACGCCGGGTCGCCGAAACGCCAACCATGTTGGCGCTACGCCTACGCCGATGCCGCCAGGGGCCTGGGTGCGAGCTGGTCTAGGTCGTTCTGTCGAACGAAAACACCTGATTATTTGCTCCGTTCGGTCCGAACCGGGCGGCACGCGCAGTGCTTGAAGGGTTGGGCTCGGCCCTGGTAGGGTATCCGAGCTGCTTTCTCAGGCTGGCTCCCTCTGCACCGCTGACGCGCTGCAAATGGAAGAGCGGCCCCTTCGATGTGTCGCGACGCATGGGCTTCGGCCCCCTCGATTCGCCGCGTTTCGTGCGGTGGGTCTCTATCTGAAAGGACTGGGCAAGATGACGCGCAAGAAGCCCCTCGTGGCGGTATCCACCGCGCTGACCGTGACGCTCGGCGTCGGCCTCGGGGCCGCCGGCTGCCTCGATCGGCCGATCGATCGCCTCGAGCCGCGGACGACCTCGACGGTCGTCGAGCGCCTCACGCAGACTGGCGTCGACAAGATCGACATGCTGCTCGCGATCGACAACTCGATCTCGATGGCCGACAAGCAGGCCATCCTCGCGGCGGCCGTCCCCGATCTCGTCGACCGTCTCGTGCAACCCATCTGCGTCGACGAAGAGGGCACACCGGTCGGTGGCGTCGTCGATGCGGCGGGCGAGTGCGCGACCGGCAAGCCCGAGTTCCCGCCCGTCACCGACATCCACGTCGGCATCATCAGCTCGAGCCTCGGCGCCCTCACCGCCAAGCAGTGCGACGGCGTCGCCGGCGCGAACCCCACGACGAACGACCACGGTCAGCTTCTCGATCGCGCGGGCGGCGGCGGCACGGTCACCACCTGGAACAACGCCGGCTTCCTCGCGTGGGACCCGAACACTCCGCCGAAGGACAACCCGCCCGGAGAGACGGATCCGGCCGCGTTCAAGAACAACCTGGGAGATCTCGTCGTCGGCATCGGCCAGGAAGGCTGCGGCTACGAGATGCAGCTCGAGTCGATCGTCCACTTCCTCGTCGACCCGAACCCGTACGAGTCGCTGACCGACGCGGGCGGCGGCTATATCACGCGGATGGGGACCGACCAGACGATCATCCAGCAGCGCAAAGACTTCATGCGCTCGAACTCGCTCCTCGCGATCATCATCCTCTCGGACGAGAACGACTGCTCGATCGACATCGGCGGGCAGGGCAAGCTCGTCCTCGAGCCGCAGCCCTTCTACAAGGCGAACTCGAAGTGCGCCGCCGATCCGAACGACAAGTGCTGCACGAGCTGCGCACTCGATCCGGTCAAGGACTCTAGCTGCAGCGCCGATCCCGCTTGCGCCGGCGGCGGCGCCAGCGCGCCTCGTTACTCGGCGACGGAAGACAGCGTCAACCTTCGCTGCTTCAACCAGAAGCAGCGCTACGGCGTCGACTTCCTTTATCCCATTCAGCGCTACGTCAACGCGTTCACGCAGCCGCAGATCAACGCCGAGACCAGCGACATGACGAAGGGCAAGGGCACGCTCGTCGACAACCCGATCTTCATGGACCTGTCGGGCGAGGGACAGCCCGTGCGTGACGCGGGGCTCGTCTTCATCGCCGGCATCGTCGGCGTCCCGTGGCAGGCGCTCTCGCGCACGGACACGAACGGGAACCCGGATCTCAAGCTCGGCTTCAAGCCCTACAACGAGCTCGCGCAAGAGGGTGCGTTCGACAAGCTGATCGGCGACCCGGACAAGCACATCAACCCGACCGACCCCTTCATGCAAGAGTCGATCAACAAGCGCTCGGGCACGAGCGATCTGACGGGCGAGTCGCTCCCGGGTAACAACACCGTGAACGGAAACGACCGCAACATCCCGCAGGTCGACGACCTTCAGTACGCGTGCATCTTCCCGCTCGCGACACCTAACCCAACCGGCAAGGACTGCGACCTTTGCACGGACGCGAGCTGCGACAACCCGCTCTGCAACACCACGACGCAGGTCAACGCGAAGGCGTACCCGGGCCTCCGCGAGCTGTCGCTCCTGCGCGGCATGGGCGATCAGGGCATCTTCGCTTCGATCTGCCCGTCCGAGACGAACGACACGAGCGCGGCCGACTTCGGCTATCGCCCGGCCGTCGGCGCCATCATCGATCGTCTGAAGACCGAGCTCGGCGGCCAGTGCCTGCCGCGCCAGCTGAAGCCGAACTCGGAGGGCGACGTCCCCTGCCTCGTCCTCGAGGCGTCGGTCACCGACAGCTGCGATTGCTCTGGCGCACGTCAGCCGATCCCGACGGACGACCCGAAGTACAACGCCGTCAAGGCAGCGCAGCAGGATCCGTTCGCGAACGCCGATTGGAACTGCTTCTGCGAGATCACCCAGCTGACCGGGGACGAGCAGAAGACCTGCCAGACGCAGGATCCCGCACCGAACGGCCTGGACGGCTGGTGCTACGTCGACTCGGGCGCCCTCATCGCGAACTGCCCGGCGAACGAGAAGCAGCTCGTCCACTTCGTCGGCGCCGGCGAGCCGCAGTCCGGCTCGACGGTCTTCATCACCTGCACCGGCGAGTGATCGAGAGCGGAGCGCCGGGCTTCACCAAGCCGCGGCGCTTCTAAAACCGAAGCCCCTTCGACGTCACGTCGAGGGGGCTTTCGCTTTTCTGGGCGTCGACACGATGAGCCTGATCGCGCCCAGGGGCGCGCGAGCTGAGCCGAGGCCTCGTCAGCCGAGAAACTGGCTCGCGCCGTGAGGCTTGCATGGCGGCGAAATTTGCGCGCTTTGGTGCGACGACCGCCGTCCACTGTCTGATGGCGAGGCGGATGCTCGAGGCTTCGTGGGCTGGCGACGCGAGCGACCCCGAGGGGCTCATCGTGTGGGCACGGCGCTACCTCGAGCACATGCAGGTGCGGCACTACCGGCCGACGACGGTGCGGACGACCGAGGACCACCTCCGGCTCTTCATCCGCTGGGCCGCGGACCGCGGCCTCTCGCGGCCGGCGCAGCTCACGAAGCCGATGATCGAGGCGCACCAGCGGTGGCTCTTCTACTACCGAAAGCCGAGTGGCAAGCCGCTCTCGGTGGGCACGCAGCGCACGCGGATCCAGCTCTTGAAGGGGTGGTTTCGATGGCTCGCGCGCGAGAACGTGATCCTCTGGAACCCGGCGAGCGACATCGAGATGCCGCGCGCCGAGCGACGCCTGCCGAAGGCGGTCCTCTCGGAGCGCGAGATCGAGCAAGTGTTTGCGCAGGCAGATCTCAGCGAGCCGCTCGGCCTGCGCGACCGCGCGATGATGGAGGTGCTGTATTCGACGGGGATCCGCCGCGCCGAGCTCGCGGCGCTCGGGCTCTACGACATCGACGCGGACCGAGGAGCTGTGACCGTGCGGCTCGGCAAGGGCCGCAAGGATCGGACGATTCCGATCGGCGAGCGCGCGCTCCACTGGCTCGGCCGCTACCTCGACGAGGTGCGGCCGAGTCTCGTCGTGCCGCCCGATCACAAGACCGTCTTCCTGACCGAGCACGGAGACCCCCTCGCGCTGATGACGCTCTCGACGATGATGGCCGACTACATCGAGGCGGCGCAGATCGGAAAGCGCGGCGCGGTGCACATCTTCCGGCACAGCATGGCGACGCACCTGCTCGACGCCGGCGCCGACATCCGCGTCATCCAAGAGATCCTCGGCCACGTGAAGCTCTCGACGACGGAGATCTACACGCACGTGTCCATCCAGCGCTTGAAGCTCGTCCACGATGCCTGTCACCCGACGGCGAAGCTCGAGCCGCGTGCACGTGACGCCATCGTGAGCGACGCCGCGAGCGCGGCGCAGAGCGAAGAGGTGGGCGGCGCGCAGAGCGACGCGGCGGAGAAGGCTGCGGTCGAGCTCACCCTCGCCTTAGTTGCCGAGGCCGCAGACGAGGACCTCGCCGACGAACCTAGAGGCAGCGGCGGCGCCTCGGCAAAGCGTTAGCGCCGCTCGGTGAAGCTCCGAGGCCGCTCACGCTCGTGCACGAAGGCGAGGATGCGGATCAGCTCGTCGCTCAGCTCGAAGACCACGAAGTAGGGAAAGCGCCGGAGCGGAGCGCGACGAAAGCGCGTGCCGGGCAGAGCCGGGAATCGCAGAGGCATGGCGCCGATCTTCTGTTGAACTGCGTCGAACTCGTCGACGAGCTCGTCACCGAGGCCCTCGCGCTCGCCGTTGTAGTAGTCGCGCGCCGCCACGAGATCCGCGAGCGCCGCCGGCCGGACGTCGAACGTCATCGACGGCGCAAGAGCGCCAGCGCCTCGTCCATCGGGATCCCGGGCGAACGGTCTCGGCTGCGCTCCTCGAGCATCGCGATGAGCTCCGGACTCACCTCGACAGGTGCCGCGAGACGCTCGTCGATCGCATCGCGGAGCGCCTCGAGATCGGCCTCTGGGAGGGCCAACACGGCCTGCATGAGCTCCTGCGTCGTCACGCTGCGAGCGTAGCACGCGCGGCGCTCCACGACCCCGAGAGCGCCCGCGAACGCGGCCGTGGAGACCTTGCGAGCCGCTCCGCGCGTAGCATCCGAGCTGCGCCCCGCCACCGAGACGAGCGCCTCGACCCTTGAAATTCGCACTGGGCCTCGCCGCTCCCCGAGGCCTCCCCCGCGCGCCGCGAGCGTCTCGCGATCGGCTTGTTTCCTAGGCCGGCCGACGCATCAAGAGGCGCAGAACACGGTCGGCAAAACCGAATACCTGTACTGCAGGGCGGGGCCCGTTCCTAACCGCCAAAATCAGCCTCAGTCGAACATCGACGACTGGAACGCTCAGCGCATCTCCTCCGACGACGGCACTGCAGCACAGGAGGCGGCCAACCAAACGAAGCGGGTGCGGCTGCAGAAGCTGAAGAACTTCTTCCGGTGGCTGACGGAGGAGAACGTGGTCCCCTCCAACCCCGCCAGCGAGCTGGAGATGCCTCGCATCGAGAAGCGCCTGCCGCGAGCCATCCTCTCGGAGCGCGAGGTCGAGAAGGTGCTGATGCAGGCCGACACGACGGACGCGCTCGGGCTGCGCGACCGGGCGCTGATGGAGGTCCTCTATTCGACCGGCATCCGCCGCCACGAGCTCGCCGGGCTCGACGTCTTCGACATCGACACGGCGCGCGGCACGCTCACCGTGCGGCAGGGCAAGGGGCGGAAAGATCGGACCGTGCCGATCGGCGAGCGAGCGCTCGGCTGGGTCGCACGCCACCTCGACGAGGCGAGGCCGGCGCTCGTCGCCCCGCCCGAGACGCCGGCGCTCTTCTTGAGCGAGCGGGGCGACCGGCTCGAGCTGACCTACCTGACGACGCACACGCGGCGCTACGTCGACGCCGCGAAGCTCGGCAAGCGCGGCGCCTGCCACATCTTCCGCCACTCGAT
>Ga0164241_10001913_pt1 | contig 23943 bp, 21 predicted proteins | sample OricomyardsoilBY_FD_108780 | JGI IMG/M metagenome (GOLD analysis project Ga0164241, IMG submission 108780) | Backyard soil microbial communities from Emeryville, California, USA - Original compost - Back yard soil (BY) | ecosystem: Environmental > Terrestrial > Soil > Unclassified | place: USA... | reverse complement strand
TGCACGCGGCGGCGGGGGCCGGGGAGATCGTCAGCCTGCACCGCAAGCCGCTGCGGTGGCACCGGGGCGACGGGGACGTGGACGCGTTCGCGGACCGCGTGGCCGCGGGGCCGATCGACCCGTTCGAGCAGGCCATCTTCGCGCTGCACCAGATGGGCTCGGCCCGCATGGGCAAGGACCCGGCGACCTCGGTGGCCGACCCGTGGGGGCAGCTGCACGACACGCCCGGGGTGTGGATCGGCGACGCCAGCGCCTTCCCGTCCGCCTCCGGCACCAACCCCATGGCCACCACGATGGCCCTGGCGCACCGCACCGCCGAGGCCATCCTCGCCGCCGCGTAGGCGCGTCCCCCGATCCCGACCCGGAGTAGCCTGAATCCCATGCCGACGTTCACCCACGAGGACCACACGCTCGCCTACACGGAGTACGGCGAGGGGCCGCGGACGGTCGTCCTCCTCCACGGCCTGCTGTTCGCCCAGACGATGCACGAGCCGCTCGCGCGGCGGCTGGCCAAGCAGGGCAACCACGTCATCACGCTCGACCTGCTCGGGCACGGCAAGTCCGACCGCCCGACCGAGATGTGGGAGTACTCGATGGTCGGCTTCGGCGCCCAGATCGTCGCACTGCTGGACCACCTCGACGTGGACGAGGCGGTGCTGTTCGGCACATCGCTGGGCGCCAACTCGTCGCTGGAGGTCGCGGCGGCGGCCCCCGAGCGGGTGCGGGGCCTGGTCGTGGAGATGCCGGTGCTGGACAACGCGCTGCTCGGCTGCGCGATCGGCTTCACGCCCGCGCTCATCGCCTTCACGTTCGGCGCGCCGATCACCCGGCCGCTCTCGCGCCTGGCCGCCGCGGTGCCGCGGAGGTTCGTCCCCTTCCTCCCCCGCCTGGGCCTGGACATGCTGTCCCAGGATCCGAAGCCCAGCGCGTCGATCATGCAGGGGCTGTTCTTCGGCCGGACCGCGCCGCCGCGTGCCGTGCGCCGGACGCTGGAGACGCCGGCCCTGGTCATCGGCCACCACCGCGACCCGATCCACCCGTTCTCCGACGCCGGGATGCTCGCCGAGGAGATGCCCAACGCCACGCTGATGGAGGCCGACTCCATCCTCGAGCTCCGCACCAAGCCCGACCGGCTGATGGAGGAGATCGGCACGTTCGTCGACGCCTGCTGGGCCCCGCGCAAGGCCAAGGCCCGACCCCGCACCCGCCGCCCCGCGACGGGCCCGACCAAGCGCCCCGTCACGGCCTGACGCGACGGGCACGGGCCGCGCGCGCCGGCCGGCGCGCGCTCAGGCTGGCGCGGCCAGCGGCACGGCCGTGAACTGGCGGGTCGCGGCGGTGAGGCGCTCGTCCGTCGAGGCCAGGTCCTCCCCCAGGCGCTGCGCCATCACCACGTAGAGCGCGTCGTCGAAGGTGAAGTTGTCCCGCAGCGTGAACGCCTCCTGCGCGAACAGCGACGTGGGGTAGAACGCGATCGGAAGGGCGAGCAGCGTGTCGAGACCGACGCGAGCGCGCTCGGCATCGAGGCCGGCGTGGAGGACGAGCCTGCGCAGCGCCCGGCCGCACTCGGCTACGAGGTGGTCGGGCGCGGCCAGGTTCGCCTCCGCCACCCAGCCGTGCCAGCCCTCTCCCCGCGGCCGTCCGAGGACGAGATCCACCGCCAGGCTCGCGTCGAGGACACTCACTCCTCGCCCTCGTCACGAAGCTCGCGCAGGACCTCGACGGGATCCCGATCCATCGCGGCCGGCCTGATCGACCGGAGCGTCTGCCGGAGCTCGTCGGGCGAGGGGCGCGCCGCCAGCTCGGTCAGCTCCCGGCGCAGGTACTCGTTCAGCGACAGCCCCGCCAGCGCCGCGCGCGACTTGAGCGTCCGGTGAACGGACTCGGGGACGTCCTTGACCTGTACGAGCTTCGCCATGATGGGCAGAGCATAACATCCATTTTGGATGTTTTCATCAATTTCAGATGCGGGCGGGGGTGGGGCGACGGAGATGGCCATACCCCTCCTAGGTCAGGGAGCGGAAACCTCTCCCCCCTGCGCCGCGCCGAGCTACTCCCGCCAGCCGCCCGTCTCGCCCCGGTAGGTCCCGCCACCGTGCAGCACGGTCAGCGCGGTGCGGCGCAGCACCTCGAGGTCGAGCCGCCAGCTGCGGTGCTCGATCCACCACAGGTCCATCTCGATCCGCTCGGCCCACGGCAGCGACGCGCGCCCGTTGACCTGCGCCCAGCCGGTGATGCCCGGCTTCACGGCCAGCCGCCCGCGCTGGCGCTCCGTGTAGGCCTCGACCTGCGCGGGGACGGTCGGCCGCGGACCGATGATCGCCATCTCCCCGCGCAGCACGTTGACGAGGTTGGGCAGCTCGTCGATCGACGTGCGGCGCAGCAGGGCGCCCACGCGGGTGATCCGGCTGTCGCCCTCGTCCACCGCCAGCCCCGCGCCCTGGAACTCGGCGCCGTCGACCATGGTGCGGAGCTTGAGGACGTCGAACTCCCGCCCGTCCAGCCCGACCCGGCGCTGACGGTAGAAGACCCCGCCCCGCGACTCCACGGCGACCGCCACCGCGGCAACCGCGAGCACGGGCGAAGCGACCAGCAGCGCGGCCCCGGCCACGACGACATCGAAGAGACGACGCAAGACGTCACCCATGAGACACCCCGCCGCGGAAGAACGAGCCGCTAGGCGAGTTCTTCCAACGGAAAGCAAGCCCTCCGGGCGCAGCTTTTCGCCTCATCGCGTTCCTTCGGGAGGCGCCCACCCGGCCGGGGTGCCGTGCCGGGCCCACGACCACCAGCCGGTGGCGATCGACGCGGTCGTCGCCACGTAGTACCGCGCGACGAGCAGCAGGCGCAGGCGCACCGTGCCGGCGAGCAGCGCGGCGAGCAGCAGCAGGACCTGGAGGGCCAGCGTCACCACGTAGAGGGCGCCGCCGTCCACCGCGACCAGCGCGACGTTGGCCGCGAGCGCCAGCACGTGGAGGAACGGCGAGGCGTAGCGCAGCGCCCGGTGGCTGAGGATCATCAGCGCGTAGAGCGGCGAGTAGCCCCGCGGGGAGAGCAGGCCGCCCTTGACGACGATCGGCCAGGCGTGGCTCATCATGCGTGTCTTGCGGGAGAACTCGCCCTCGATGGTCGGGACCATCTTCTCGCTGGCCCGGGCCGCCGGCGCGTACACCGCCCGCCAGCCGCGCTTGACCATGTTGAAGGGGAAGCTGAGGTCGTGGCCCATCACCGCGTCGACGACGATGTACGACGCGCGGCGGGTCGCGTAGATCGCGCCGTTGCCCCCGGTGACCGAGGCCAGCCGCGACTCCATCGCGCGCAGCCACATCTCGTAGCGCCAGTAGAGGCCCTCCTGGTTGGTCCTGTCGATCTCGTTGACGAACCGCACCTGCCCGCAGACGTACCCGACGCGCTCGTCGGCCACGAACGGCGCGACCAGGGCCCGCAACGCATCCGGCTCCCACAGCGCGTTGGCGTCCGAGAACGCGACGACCTCCCCCGACGATGCCTCCACCGCAGCGTCCTGCGCGCGGATCTTGCCCCCGCGCGGCAGCTCCAGCACGAGGTCGGCATCGGCCGCGCGGGCCAGCGTCGGCGTGTCGTCGGGCGAGCCGTCGCACGCCACCACCACCTGCAGCCGATCGGCGGGGTAGTCGAGCGCGCGGGCGTTGGCGACCTTCGCGGCGATCACGTCCGCCTCACGGTAGGCGGCCACGACGAGCGAGACGGAGGGCAGCGCGGCGTCGTCCTGGACCGCCGGGGCCGGCGCGGGCCGGCGCAGCAGGCGCCCCAGGACGGCCAGCACCAGCCCGTACCCCACCTGCGCGTAGACGAGCAGGCCGGCGCAGACCCAGAAGACGAGCTGGAGCGCGATGGTCACGAGCCGTCAGCGACGCCGGGCGAAGCGACGCTCAGGAGGCCGACTCGACCGACTGGGACGCGGGCAGCAGGTCGCGCGGACGCAGGTACTCGACCTCGACGGAGAAGTCGACCGCCTCGGTCGTCGGGTAGAGCGTGGAGAAGTCGCGCTTGGCCTCCTCGAACAGCTCGCGCACCGTCTCGATCCCGGGGCGCTCGTCGAAACGGTGGTTCGTCTTGAAGCAGGCGTCGCCGCCTTCGTCGCAGACGTAGATGTAGACCTCGTAGCGGGGCTCGGGCTGCAGCATGCCCTCAGCGTACGCCCAGAAGCGCTCGATAGACGTCCAGGTGCAGCGCCGCGACCCGGCTCCAGGCGTACGGACCGGCCGCGGCGGCCCGGGCGGCGGCGGCCATCTCCGCCCGCGCGACGGGGTCGGTCACCACCGCGGCGAGCGCCTCGTGCAGCGCCCCGGCGTCCCCGGGCGGGACGAGCCGCGCCGGGCCCGGCGTGGCCACCTCGGCCACCTCGCGGAAGCCGCCGACGTCCGACAGCACCAGCGGCGTGCCGAACGCCAGCGCGGTGAAGAGCACGCCGGACTGGTCGATCTCCCGGTAGGGCAGCACGGCGAGATCCGCCCGGCGGAAGAGCGCGGGCAGCTCGGCGTCGCTGACGAAGCGCTCCACGAAGCGGACGTTCGCCGGCGCGGCCGCGCGCAGCGGCGCGGTGTCCATGCGGGGCCGGCCCACGATCCACAGGTCGGCGTCCTCGATGCCCCGCCACGCCTCCAGGAGCACGTCGATCCCCTTGTAGGGCCGCATGAGCCCGAAGCACAGGACGACGGGACGATCGGGCGGCGTCTCCGCGAGCTCCGGCGGCAGCGGGCCGTCCGGCGCCGCGGCGAAGTGCGTGAACGCCCCATGGGGGATCACGTGGACCGTGGCGGGATCGGCGCCGGCCTCGTCGAGCAGGCGACGGCGCCCGTGCTCGGAGTGCACGACGATCGCGTCCGCCCGGCGGTAGGCCCGGATCAGCCCGGCCCGCTGGCCGGGCTGCGGCTCCCGCGGGAGCACGTCGTGCGCGGTGAGGACGACGGGACGGTCCCGGGGCAGCAGCCGGTCGTCGACCTGGGGCACGGCCAGCCACTGGTAGTGCGAGAGGTCGCCCGGGGCCCGGCGCTCGCGGAGCATGTCCGGGACCTGCTGGAGCAGGCGCGCCGCCCGTCGCGCGGCGCTGCCCGGCCCGCCGAGCGACCGCCGGTAGAAGCTCCGCTCGACCGCGAAGCCGTCGGGCGGAGGCACGTCCCCGAGGTCGAAGTCGGTGGTCGCCAGGGTGACCTGCGCCCCGGCGCGGGCGAGCGCCGCGCACAGCGCGTGGTCGTAGGGCGGCGTGTACGCCGCCGGGTCGATGACGCGGATTCTCACGGCAACGAGCAGAATAGGCGCGCGATGGACGTCGAGCTCACCTACTGCGTCGTGAACACCCAGCAGCGCGAGCTGCTGGAGCGGTGCCTGGACGCGATCGCCCGGGAGCGCGAGACGCTGCCGTTCGCCACCGAGGTGCTGGTGCTGGACAACGCCTCGACCGACGGTTCCGTGGGCGCGGCGCGCAACCACCCGACGGTCGACGACGTGATCGCCCTGAAGCAGCGCCGGGGGAAGGGCGAGAACGACACCGCCCTCCTGCAGGCCGCGCGCGGCCGCTACGCCCTGCTGCTGAACGAGGACTCCGAGCTGCTGCCCGGGGCGACCGCCGCCCTCCACGCGGCGCTGGAGGCCAACCCCCGCGCGGGGGCCGCCGGCTCCACCCTGCTGCGTCCCGACGGCACGCCGAGCCCGTCGGCCTGGCGCTTCCCCAGCGTGCTCACCGCCGCGGCCGGTGCGCTGTTCCTCCACAAGCTCACCACCGTGCAGAGCCGGGGCGACCAGACCCGCGCGGTCGACTGGGCCCAGTCCGCCGCCCTCCTCGTCCGCCGGATCGCGGCCCGGGAGATCGGCTGGTTCGACCCGCTGTTCTTCGTCTACTCCGACGAGGTCGACTTCGCCAAGCGCCTGTCCGACAACGGCTGGCACACCCTGTACGTGCCCGGCGCCCAGGCCATCCACCACGAGCAGCTGTCCACCGGTTCGGTCCCCGAGCGCCGGATCGTCGAGCTGTCGCGCAACCGCGACCGGTACATGCGCAAGCACCACACCCGCATGACCGCGGCGATCGTGCGGTGGCTGACCGCCTGGACCTACTTCCTGCGCTCGCTCGCGGCGATCGTCCTGCCCGGGCACGACCCCGCGCGCTACCGCGCCCACGTCCACGCCACGCTCCACCCCGACGAGGGCGACGGCCTGCGCGAGGCGGCGCTGGACTACAACCGCGGCGGGATGCGGCTCTAGCGGCCTACTGCTCGTCGACCTCGCCGCGACGGGCGAGGCGGGCGCGCATCTGGGTCGACAGGGAGCGCAGGCCCGCGCGCTCGGACGCGTCGAGGAAGCCCAGCCCCAGCAGCACCGCGGGGATCGCCGCCGCGACCGCGGCGCGGGAGAGGAAGCCGGCCCAGCCGTCCGCAGGCAGCAGCAGCTCGCCACCGACCGCCAGGCCGCCGAGCACGAGGAGGAGCACGGCCAGGCGCCCCCACTCGAACGGGACGGCGAACGCGCGACGGGTCAAGACGTGGACGATCCCCAGCATCACCACGTAGGCGGCGCACAGCGCGATGCCGGCGCCGACGATGCCGAGCGGACCGGTCAGCCACAGCAGCACGAGCACGTTGACGCTGAGCCCGGCGACCGCACCCGGGAACGTGCGGGTCGTCACCTTGGCCCGGCCGGCGATGGTCACGAAGACGAGCAGCAGCCCGTACAGCGCCCACCCGAAGGCGAGCCACGGCAGCGCGGTGTGGGCCTCGAAGTACTCGGGCGCCGCGAGCAGCCGCACGACCCACCGGCCGAGCAGCACGATCCCGGCGACGACGAGCCCGGTCACGAGCACGTAGTACGTGGTGACCCGGGAGTAGAGGCGCTTGGCCTCGCCGTCGTCGGTGACGGAGTAGGCGAGCGGCGGCCAGGCGTACTGGAAGCCGCGCACGGCCACGATCACCACCGTCGCGAGCTTGACCGCGAGCGCGTAGAGGCCGGCCTCCCCCGCCCCCTGGCTGTGCAGGAGGTAGGAGCGGTCGACCACGTTGAGCGCGTACGTCGTCCCCTCGGCGGGCACGGTCGGCACCCCGAAGCGGAGCATGGGCCGCAGGCCGCGCCGACGCGGCCGCCACAGGCCGACGCGGTGGCGCATCGTCCACCACAGGCCGAGCAGGATCACGGCCGAGGCGCCGTAGTTGCCCAGCAGGTAGCCGCGGGCGCCGCCGTCCCGGACGACGACGAGCGTGATCGTCAGGGCGACCGTGAGCACCACGTTGCCGCACGAGGCGATCAGGTACGCCCGTCGTCGCTCGTCCACCCGCAGCAGCGCGTAGGCCATCTCCAGGTTGGTGAAGGCCCACAGGCCGAGCAGGCCGAGCTCCATCAGCTCCGGGTCGCTCTCGCCGATGATCAGCCGCGACATCGGCTCGGCGAAGAGCAGCAGGATCCCCACCGCCACCGTGGTGGTGATCGCCACGAACAGCGTGGCCGTGCGGGCCAGGTCGTCCCGTCGGTTGCCGTCCTCGTCGTCGAAGTACAGGCGCACGAACGCCTCCCCGACGCCGGCGCGCAGGAGGATGGAGCTGAAGATGATGAACGTGAGCAGCGTCTCCGCGTACCCGTACTCCGCCTTGGTCAGGTGGCGGGTGTACAGAGGCAGCGTGCCCAGGGCGAGGATCGCCGAGAGCACGCTCGAGGCCTGGTAGGCGGCACCGCTGGTGACGAGGCGCTTGAGCAATGCGGCCACGGGCGCACCGTATCGCCGCGGGCGGCGCGGGGACAGAGCGGTGCGCGCGACGGCGATCCCGCGAGGATCGTCTAGCGTCCCGGCCATGGCCGACGCGCCCCTGTGCCTCCTGCTGCTGACCCGCCCGCTCGAGTCGTTCATCCTGCACGACCAGGCCGTCGACCTCCTGCGCGCGCCGGGCGTCGTCGCGGTCGAGCCGCCCCGCGTCCCCTACGGCGCGCTGCTGCGGCTGCCCGGCCCCCTGGCCGACCGCGTCGCCGCCGTCCAGGCCCGCCGCCTCACCCGCCGCCTCGCCGCGCACGGCCGCCCCAAGGTCGTGGTGATGTTCCACGCCGTCCAGTACCGGCTGGCCCGGGCCCTGCTCGCGGATCAGCCGGACGGGGAGCTGTGGTACTCCCGCTGGGACCGGTACGAGGAGGCCTACGACGCCTCGCCGAAGCAACGGGCGCAGCTGGCCGAGCTCCACGTCCGGGCGGCCGAGCGCAGCGCGTACACGTTCGCGGTGAGCACCGAACTGGTGCGACTGGAGGAGGAGGCCGGCCGGGAGGCGCACCTGGTGCCGAGCGCCGCCGACGCCTTCCCCGCGCTCGACCTCGACGCCTCGAACGGAAACAGCTCGTCGAGCCCCACCTCGATCCCGCTCAGCGGGACTGCGGTGGGGCTCGACGCGGATCGGGCGCCGGTCGCGATCTCGCTCGGGCATCTCGGCTGGCGCACCGACTGGGCACTGCTGCGCGGGACGGTCGACGCCCTCCCCACGCTGACGCTGCACCTGGTCGGCGAGTGGCACGCGGACGAGAGCGGGGCCGACCCGGACTTCACCGCGCTGCGGGCGGATCCCCGCGTGATCTGGCATGGGCGCCTCCCGGATCCCGAGGCCGCCGCGCTGATCCTGGAGGCCGACGTGGGCCTCGTGCCCTTCACGCGGACGCCGTTCAACGACGCCGGGCTGCCCAACCGCATCCTCAAGTACGCCCGCCAGGGCCGACGGACCGTGAGCCCGTCGCTGGCCGGGGCCCGCACGTGGGAGCGCGCCGTGACCTTCGCGGACGGCCCGGCCGCGTTCGCGGACGCGATCGCCGCGCACGCCGGCGCCCGCCACGCCCCCGACCTGGAGCTGCGCGACTGGGCCCTGGCCCAGTCGGCCCGCAGCCAGAACGCCCCGCTGTGGGATCGCCTCGAGACCCTGGAGGTCGACGTCCGTGCCTGACCCGCCCCGCACCCCCGCCCGCATCGCCGTCGCCGACCCCGCGCGGCTGGACGACTGCCGCACGCTGTGGCTCTCGCTGCGCGACCACCACGGCGGGACGGATCCCGGCCTCGGCCCGGTCCGCGCCGACGCGGACTCCTGGGCCCGCGCCCGCGCCGAGTGGGGCGCCTCGATCGGCACGCCCGACGGCTTCCTCGTGCTCGCCGAGGCCGACGGGGAGCCGGCCGACGCCCCGCTCGGCTGCGCGTTCGTGTCGATCAAGCAGGGCTCCCCCACCTGGACCGCCGCCGACCGCTTCGGCGAGGTCGACGTGCTCGCCGTCGCCCCGGGCGCCCGGGGGCTGGGCCTCGGCGCCGGCCTGCTGCGGGTCGTGCAGGAGGAGCTGGATCGCCGCGACGCCGGGGAGATCCGCCTCGTCGTCACCGCCGGCAACGTCGGCGCCCAGGCCTTCTACCGGGAGCTCGGCTTCGAGACGTTCGCGCACGTCCTGCGGCGGCCCGTGCCCCGCTAGGGGCAGGAGACGTACGCCGCGAACTGGGCGTTCGCGGCGACACGGCGGAAGCCCGGGTCGACGACCGTCGTCGTCCGGGAGGCGCCGTCCGCGTACCCGTAGCGGTGCAGCGTCTTGTCGCCGACCGTGAAGATCGCCACGCCGTGCGGCCGGCGTGCGTCCGACCGGGCACCGACCGCGTCCGCCGGCAGGTCCAGCAGCCACCGGGTGTCGGGCACCAGCCGGTAGTTGGGGAAGGTGATCGGCCCGCACCGTCGCCCCTGGGTGACCGCCGGGCTCTCCAGCAGCGCGACCAGCGTCTGGTGGGTCGAGCGGATGTAGCGCAGCTCGGTGAAGAGGCTGTCGATCACGGTGAAGCGCGCAGCCACGAAGACCACGCCGAGCACGGCCCCGGCGACCATCACCCGCGCCCACCGGCGACGCAGGACGCCGTCCGCGCCCTCGCGCGAGCGGTCGACGAAGCCCAGGACGCAGAAGCCGGCGAACAGGCACAGGGCGATCGAGGGGACGGTCAGGTACCGGGGGATGATCGACAGGCCGGCGACGCCGGTGCCGACGAACGTCAGCGCCCCCGCGCCGAACAGGGCGAACGGCACGTGCAGCGCCTGGCGCGGCGGCCGGGGGCTGAGCCACACGGCCAGGCCCATCCCGATCACCCCGGCCAGCGCCACCGGCGGCCGCGCCGTGTCGGCGAGGAACCGGACGAAGCTGCCGGGCACGTGGGCGACGCCGCGCTCGCGGCCCAGCGCGTCGGCCAGCGCCGACGTCGAGTGCAGGGAGAACAGCGCGTCGCCGGTCACCGCGTAGTCGGTCAACGCCCACAGCAGCGGAGCGACGACGGCGAGCGCGAGCAGGTCCCACCGGCGCCAGCCACACCACAGCCAGTACAGCCCGGCCAGGACCCAGGCCTCGGGGCGCAGCAGCCCCGCCACCGCGAGCAGGCCCATCGGGAGCAGCCCCGCCCGCGAGGGCGCGCGCTCCCCACGTGCCGCCGGCCGCTGGGCCTCCAGCGCGGCCGCCCACAGCACCACGGCCAGGAACGGCACGTCGACGTAGGCCTTGGCGGCGAACAGCAGGAGCGCGAAGCTCGTGCCCGCGAAGAACGCGCCCGCACGGCCCGGCCACTCCCCGAAGCAGGCGCGCCCCAGCCGGTAGACGGCCCACACCAGCGCGACCATCGACAGCACGGTGAAGAGCACGAGGACCCGGTCGGCGTCCGTCCCGAACACGGCGCCCAGCACCGCGCAGATCGCCACGTAGAGCGGGTGCTCGGTCGGGGCGGCGTAGGCCTCGAACGTCGGCGTGACCCCGTCGAGCAGCTCGCGGCCCCACACCAGGTGGTAGTAGGCGTCGTAGTTGGGGTACGTCGGCACGAGCGCCCACACCACGATCGCCGCCAGGGCCAGCCCCGCGAAGACCGTCAGCTCGGTGCGGCGCGTCACGCCGGCATCGACCACCCGGCGGGCGGCGGGATCGGCGGCTCCGGCTCCGGGACGACGACGGCGGTGCCGGGGTCATCCCCGGCATCGTCCTCCGCCCGCCGGGCGGGACGCGCCGCGAACGCCACGCCCGCGGCGAGCAGCGCCCAGGCCAGCGGGTCCTCGAGGAACGCGGCGTACATCATCGTGTGGACCAGCAGAGCGACGAACGCGGCGGCGATGGCCGCGCGCACGGGATCGCCCCGGGCGCCGCGCAGCAGCGCGATCAGCGCGAGGACGAGGACGGCGAGGTAGAGCGCCAGCCCGAGCACGCCCTGCTCCGCGGCCACGGTCAGCGGGATCGTGTGGGACGCCGAGGCGACGCCCTGCGAGGACGTGTCCTTCTCCGCCGCGCGGTACTCCTTGGCGAACGAGCCGGATCCGTGGCCGACGATCGGGTCGTCGGAGAACAGGCGCACGCCGCCGGCGATCAGGTCCGCCCGCCCGCTGGTGTCCTTGTTGCTGCTGACGTCGAACTTGACCGTGCTGCCCGCCGCGAGGATGAAGACGAGGCCGGCGACGGCCAGGGTGCCGGCGATCGCCAGCACGAGCCTGGTCCGCCAGCGCAGCGCGGCGAGCACCACGAGGCCGGCGAGCAGCGCGGTGAAGCTCGACTGCGACAGGGTGAGGACGAGGCCGGCCCACAGGTAGACGAGCAGCACGGCCCCGACGATCGCGTTGCGCGGGCGGGTGCTCCACAGCACGGCGGCGATCACCCCGAGCATCACCACGTCGAGGAAGCGCCCGTAGATGTTGGGGTCGAAGAACAGCGAGTTGACCCGGAAGTACTCCGAGAACGAGTTGGAGCTGATGACCTTGGGGTTGAGCAGGAGCGTGCGCGTCTGGTACTCCACGAACCCGATCGCGACGAGCACGACGGCGAGCGCGGCGAGGACGAGCAGGCAGCGCTGCGCGAGCTGGGGCGTCCAGTCGACGCGCACGATCACGGTGTAGAGCAGCGCGAACGGGACGTAGAAGAAGACGACCTGCTCGAGCGCATGGCTGAAGTCCGCCGAATAGGACGCCTGCACGGCGTAGGCGACGACGTAGGCCATCAACGCCCACTCCACCGCCCTCGGCTTGCGGTCCTCGCCCGGCGTGCCCTCGTCGATCCTCCCGGTCAGGCGCGGCCACACGTGGGCCAGCACGCCCGCCGCCATCACCGCGTAGAGCGGCACGAGCAGGTTGGACGTGGAGCCGCCCGAGGAGATCGGGATGCGGAACGGCAGCGCCGCGGCCGCGGCCAGCACGAGCCAGCCCGGGTGGCCCTGCGCCAGGAACGCCGCCGCGACGACGAACGCGACGGCCACCAGCACCGCGACGGCCGCGAAGACCGGCCGGTCCCGCAGCTGGTCCAGCTGCCCGCCGTCCCAGATGTGGGAGATCAGGATGACCGGCGTCAGGATCAGCGCGCCGAGCATCGCCGCGGCCCGCGGGCGCGGGGCCCGCACGAGCACGGAGGCGGCCGCCAGGAGGGCGACGACGATCAGCGGGACAGCAGAATCCACGTGTTCCTCAGGAGCTGCGTCAGCTCGGGGTCGGAGGCGAGCTTGGCGGGCAGGCCGGGGATCGGGAAGCGCACGACGACGCCCTTGCCCACGCGGGTGGCGAGGATGACCGGGCGGGCCGCGTCGCCGTCGACGACCGCGCTGGCGACCACGGCGCCGCCCTCGTCGCGCACGCCGACCCCGCCGAACGGCTCGGTGCCCACGAAGGAGCCGAACTGGCCGCTGGTGCCGTCGAACAGCGCGATGCGGTCCTCCCCCACGGTCAGCGTGACCGGGTCGACGATGCGCTTGGCCGGGGTCGCGCCGAAGAGGTCGGTGTCGGTCGGCTGGGTCGGATCCTCGGCCTGACCGTCGGAGGTGACGGTCGCGTAGCGGCGCAGCGCGCCCACGCCGAACGAGGCGACGTTGCCCCCGGCGCGCACGAACCGGCTGAGCCGACGCGCCACCTTGTTGGGCAGCCACGTCGCGTCGCCGGCCAGGAGCACGCCGGTGTGGCCGTCCAGCTGCGGCCCGGTGCCGGCCTCCAGCGCCACGTCGGTGGTGATGTCGTAGTCGCGGCCGGCCCGGTCGAGCGCGGCGAGGATCGGCGCGCCCTGGGTGGCCAGCCCGCTCGGCATGCCGTCCCCGGCGAAGACCCGGGCGAGCCGCACCGGAAGGCCCGCGGTGAGCGTGTTGGGGCGCCCGTCGCCGTCGTCGTCGACGGGGTTGAGGCCCTGCCAGGTGAGGAAGGGCAGCACGACGAGCACCTTGCGGTCCTTCGACGACTGGACGGCGAGCGGGGAGGTCGCGGTGCGCCCGCCCCGCCGGACGGTGAGGAGGTCCAGGCCCGAGGCGCCCTTGGGCACCGGGACGCGCAGCAGCGGCCGGTCGTCCTCGCCCTTGCGCACGGCGTCCTGCGCCACGCGGCGCAGCTTCCACGTGTAGTCGCCGCCGCGGGCGTCGACCCCGAACGTGGCCCGATGGCCCGTGGCGATCGGGCCGGTCGGCGGCTGGACGCCCAGGTAGCGCACGGTCACGCCGCCCGAGCCGGGGTAGCGCTCGCCGTAGCCGGCGAACGGCAGGCCGCGGACCCCGAGCGTGACGGACGTGCCGACGTTGCCGGCGCGGTCGGACACCTCGGCGACGATCACGTACGTGCCGGCCGGGGCCGGCCGGGAGGGATGGCCGTTGACACGACCGTCCCACGACCAGCTCGCGGTGCGGCGGGGCAGGCGCTTGCGCAGGACGAGCGCGGGCCCGTCGCCGCCGGCGGTGCGGAAGACGTTGACGTGCAGGCCCCGCCCCGGAGCGCGCAGCGTGACCGCGGCCGGCGCGCCGTCGGGCCGGGGGAGGATCTGGGGCCCTGGCGCCGCGGCCTTGACCCGTGGGTGCGGCGGGATCGTGTCGAGCACGATCGGCTTGCCCAGCGTCAGGTTGCGCCCGCGGTTGCGCAGCGTCACGCGGACGCGGTAGACCCCGTTGGGGGCGAGCTTGCCCGCGTCGTCCTTGCCGTTCCAGGTGAAGGCGAGCTTGCGGTACCGGCGCCGGAGCGAGTCGTCGGCCAGCGTGCGAACGACGTCGCCCTTGTCGTCCACGACCTCGACGGTGATCGTGTCGTTCTCCTTCAGGCCGAAGCTGATCCGGGCGACGTCCTTGGCCTCGTCCCCGTTCGGCGAGAAGAACGGCGTGGCCACCGGATCGAGGACGACGGCCGGGGCGCTCTTGAGCTTCTGGGCGACGAAGAAGGCGGCGACGGTGGCCACGGCCAGCACCGCGAAGGCGACCGCGCCGATGCGCGCGGCGGCGCGGGCGCTTGGGAGATCAGCCATAGGAGACGAGGGACCCGTTGTCGACGGCGATGTCGTGGAAGCGCTCGAGGCTGGCCGGGAACGGCCCGTCGCGGTGGCAGAGCGCGACGCGGATCACGCCGCGGTGGCAGACGACGAGGACCGGCGCGTCCGGGGCGTCGCTCGCCGCCCGGGCGGCACGGATGTCGTCCAGGCCGGCGACCACGCGCTCGGTCTGCTCCACCAATGACTCGCCGCCGGGGAAGCGCCAGGCGCCGCCGCGGTGGTACGCGGCCCAGCCGTCGGGATCGTCCCGCTCGACGTCCTCCATCATCAGCCCGGTCCAGTCGCCCGTGTCCGTCTCGGCGAAGCGGACGTCGAACACCGGCTCCAGGCCGATCGCCTCGGCCACGATGCCGGCCGTCTCCCGGGCCCGCGGGATCGGCGAGGCGTACAGCGCGGCGATCGGCGGCTCGTGGGCGGCGGCGACCTCCGCCAGCGCTCGGGCCTGCGCGCGACCCAGCTCGTTGAGCGCGACCGGCCCCTGGCCCTGGAAGCGCCGCTCGCGGTTGTCGGCGGTTTCGCCGTGCCGCGCGAGGAGGATCAAGGTCTCTGCGTCCGTCAGCCGGCGGGGGTGGCTTGATCGGCACCGACGACCACGACGACCTGGGCGGCGCCGACGGCGGACACGCCGCTGATCGTCGAGTCGATCGCCTTGATCGACGTGGCGGGAAGGCCGAGCACGCCCGCGACCTCGTCCGCCGCGGCCCGCTGGTCGGGGGCGTAGTAGATCGTGGTGGCCTCGACCGGCTTGACCGGCGCGTCGCCCGTCCCGCCCGCCTTGAAGCCCTTGTCGACCAGCGTGGTCGACTGCGAGGCGGCCAGGCCGGGCGTCGTCGTGCCGTTGAGCACCGCGACGGTGGTGTCCCCGCGCACGACGGCGGCGGGGGACGTGCTCTTCTTCTTCTTCTTGGCCGTCGTCTCCGTCTTGGGCGTCGTGTTCGCGGTGGTCGCGATGGTGTTCGCCGGCGTGGAGGACGGGTCGTCGCTCCCGAAGAGCTGGGTGACGAGCACGAACACGACGACGGCCACGGCGATCACGCCGCCGACGATCAGCAGCGTGGAGCGCAGCGGCGAGCGGCCCTCGACCCCGAGCTCCCGCTGGGCGGAGTCGCTGCGGCCCCGGCCGGCGGTGGCGCCGTAGGCGGCCGCCGAGGGTGCGCGGAGCGGAGCGGCCGACTGGGCGCGCGCGGACTGGGAGGCCGGTACGGCGGGCGTGGGCGCCACCGGCCGCTGGGCGACGGGGGGCGGACCGACCGGGGTGCTCGCGGCGGGCGGCTTGGGGGTCGCCGGACTGGCGGTCGTGGGCTGCTGCGCGGCCGAGGTCGGGCCGGTGGCCCCCGCGACGCCGGCGGCCGCAGCCGCCGCTGCCGCGCTGGAGGCCGCGGCGGCGGCCGGCGAGGGTGCGGGCTTGACCGGGGCGCCGGGACTGGGCGTGCCGGCGGCGGTGACGGCCTGGCCGGGCGGGACCTGCTGACGGGCGGGCTGCCCGGCGGCCGGGGTCAGCGGCGCTCCGGGCACCGGGCGGGCCGGGGAGACGGTGGTGCTCTGGCTCGCCACCGCTCCGGCCACGGGCGCGGCGGCGCCCCGGGCCTGCGGGTGGGGGGCCAGGCGCTGCTGCGCGGCCTGGGTGGCGGCGGCCTCGAGCTCGGCGGCCCGCTCCGGGCTGCGGCCGGCCCACTCGCGCAGCCGCTTGATCTCCCGCGCCTGCGAGAAATAGAGCAGCGAGAGCACGGCGAGGCCCACGATGGCGGCGAGGCCGGCATAGGCGCCGAACTGGTTGATCTTCTCGGCGACGTCGAGCGTCGCGGCAAGGACAGCCGTCAGCATCCGCGAGAGTGTAGGGCTTCTCCTGGACCGCGAGCGTGACGGCGGCCCGCGGGAGAGGCCCTACCGGCCGTCCGGCAGCCCCCGGGACTCAGCGGGGCCCAGACGCGCGGCGGACAGCTGTCCGACCCGGTCGGCCAGCCCCGCGGCATCCCCCTCCAGCACCAGCAATCCGATGGCGTCGAACATGCTGGCGACCTCGGCCTGATCCATCGGAGCGCGCTGGGCGACCTTGATCCGCTCCGCCGGGGTGGGCTGGGGCCGCTCGTAGGTGTTGAACAGCTCCTCGTGGAGCTTCTCCCCCGGGCGCCGGCCCACCACCTCGATCGCGATGTCCTCGTCGGGATCCAGGCCGGAGAGCTCGATCATGTCGCGGGCGAGCTGCATGATCGAGACGGGCTCCCCCATCTCCAGCACGAAGACCTCGCCGCCCTCGCCGAGCGAGCCGGACCGGATGATCAGCTGCACGGCCTCCGGGATGGTCATGAAGTACCGGGTCATGCGCTCGTCGGTGATGGTCACCGGGCCGCCCCGCTCGATCTGGCGGCGGAAGATCGGGACGACCGAGCCCGAGGAGCCCAGCACGTTGCCGAACCGCACCGCGCTGTACCGCGTCTGGGGCCACCGCTGGGCGGCCTCCTCGATCGCGAACTCGGCCAGGGCCTTGGACGCCCCCATCACGGTCTGGGGGGTGACCGCCTTGTCGGTGGAGACGAGCACGAAGCGGCGCACGCCCTGCTCCCCCGCGATCCGGGCGAGCAGGCGGGTGGCCAGCGCGTTGTTGCGCACCGCCTCCACCGCGTTGGTCTCCATCAGGCCCACGTGCTTGTACGCGGCGGCGTGGAAGACGATCGTCGGCCGGTGGGCGGCGAAGACCTCCCGCATGCGCTCGGCCTCCTTGGCGTCGGCGAGCACGGCGGCGAGCGTGGAGGGATGGACGTGGCGGTCGTCCTCCAGCTCGCGCTGGATCGCGAAGAGGTTGTCCTCGGCGTGGTCGAGCAGGATGAGGCGGCGCGGCGCCACGCGGGCGATCTGGCGGCACAGCTCCGAGCCGATCGACCCGCCGGCCCCGGTCACCATCACGACCTCGTTGCGCAGGTAGGCGCCGACGCGGTCGAGGTCCATGACCACCGGGTCGCGGCCGAGCACGTCCTCGACCTGCACCGAGCGGACCTGGCGCACGTACTGCTTGCCGCCCTGCAGCAGCTCGAACACCGTCGGGAGCGTCCGCACCGGGGTGCCCCGCTCCCGCGCGGCGCGCACGACCCGGGCGCGCAGCGTGCCGGCGGCGGAGGGGATCGCGATGAGGATCTCGTCGGGCTCGACCTCGTCCAGCACGCGGGCGAGGTCGCCCTCCGTCGTCCCCAGCACCTTGACGCCGTCGACGCGGGACCCGAGCTTGGTGGGGTCGTCGTCGAGGAAGCCGATCGGGCTGAGGCCCAGCGCCGGGTTGCGCATGACCTCGCGCAGCACGAGGCGGCCGCCCTCGCCCGCCCCGACGATGAGGACGCGCCGGGCGTCGCGTCGCGGGCGGAAGCCCTGCAGCGACCGCTCGTACCAGGCGCGGGCCGCGAAGCGGGCGCCGCCGAGGAACAGGAGGAGCAGGAGGAAGTACAGCGCGAGGACCCCGGACGGCGCGGTCATGTGCTTGTAGCCCTCGGGCCGCAGCACCGTCACCGGGTGCAGCACCATGATGAGGACGGCCAGCCCGATCGTGCTGAGCAGGCAGGCCTGGGCGACCGCCGCGAAGTCGCGCTGGCCGGTGTAGCGCCACCACTTCTGCTCCAGCCGGAAGATCACGCAGAACACCACGCCGACGGCCACGGCCCACCAGGCGGTGGCGTCGCGCAGCAGCACGTAGCGGTCCGGGACGCCCTGGTCGAAGCGCAGCTCGTAGGCCAGGAGGTAGGCGCCGAGGACGAGGACGGCGTCGACGAGGAGCTGCACGATCGAGTGGCGATGCAGCGGCAGGGCGGCCACCCGAGAACGCAGGCGCATCAGGTCAGGATAGACCGTGTCGGCGGGTCCGCGGGGGCGTCGTCCTGCACCTCCGGCTCGTCCGGCTCCGCAGCCCGCGACCGCCGTCGCTCCAGGTACTCGGACACCAGCATCCACCAGCCGGCCACGCCGGCCGTGAAGAAGATGGGGATCACGGGCAGGCCGTAGCGCCCGTTGGCGACGGCGAACATATGCACCGCGGTGGCGGTGAGGACCGCCACGAGGATCGAGATCAACGCCGGGTCACGGCGGCGGACGATGCCGCCGATCAGGCCGATCAGCGTGAGGATCACCAGGATGTTGTGGTAGATCCGCAGCACCGGCATCGGGTGGTGCGCACCGCCGAGCGAGGCCCGGAACCACATCTTCTGGACCTTCGTCCACCACAGCTTCGCGAGCTGGACCGGGTGGTGCAGGACCGCGTCCTTGAGGTTGGCGCGCGCCTCGGTGAGCAGCGCGTTGTCCCGGGACATCTCGGGATGGCGGGCCGCGATGGTGTCGAGCGCCGCCTTGCCGGGGATCTTCTTGTAGTGGACGCCCTTGTACTGGGGGTACCGCTTGACGATCTCCGGCTGCAGCACGTGCTTGAGCGTGATCGTCGAGCCGTTGCCCGGCAGGTACGTGCCCACGAAGAAGGCCGAGCCGCCGCCGATGGTGATCGGCACCACGCGGCCCGCCACGCCGGAGGCGTAGATCGACCAGGGGGCGATGACCAGCAGCCCGCAGACGCCGAGCAGCGCCGTGCTCAGCACGCCCTGCTTCCAGCCGCCGTGGCGCCACATGCCGATCAGCACCACGAGGCCCACCGTGACCGGGACGAACAGCAGGTCGGTCCGCGTCAGCAGCACCGTCCCGAAGAGCGCCCCCGATATCCCGAACCACCACAGCTTGCGGCTGCGCCAGCCCGCGACCAGCGCGGTGAACGCGCACGTCACCAGGAACGCGCCGAGCGGCTCGCTGAGCAGGTTGCTCGGCCCCCAGTAGAGGGGCGGGTAGAACGCGATGATCGCCGACGCGATCACGCCCGCCCACGGGCCGGCGAGCAGCCAGCCGAGCAGGAAGACCATGAGGATGGTGCCGGTCGTGACCAGGAACTGGGCCCAGCGCGGAGCGTCGTAGTCCCCGGTGGTGGAGTGCTCGCCGGGGCTCAGCTTGTACGCCGCGCCGAACAGGATCGGCGTGCCGGGCGGCCAGCGCAGCTTGCTCTCGTTGGCCTGGTAGCGCCCGGTGTTGCCCAGCGTCTTGCCGATGCCCGCGTACGAGTGCGCGTCGGCCGACAGGCGGGCGATCGGCTTGACCGTCTCGTAGACGCGGATGCCCGTGCCGGCCAGGAAGATGACGGCGAAGACGATCCACGCGCGGGTCGGGATGTCTCGCAGACTCGGCACCGCGAGGCAGGATCGCAGATACGAAAACGGGCCGATGCACGGCCCGGACCGGCTCGATCCGGGCTCGGCGGCTGGCATGATCGCCGGCGTGCCCGGAGAGGAGATCACCCGGCGAGCCCTGCTCGCCCGCGCCGCGGCCACCGGCGCGGCCGTCGCCATCGGTCCGCTGGCCGCCTCGGCCACCCCCGCGTTCGCCGCGCGGTACGCGGGCCACGAGGTCGGCGATCCCCCGCTGTCCCGGGCCGGCTACTGGGACTTCGCCGACTGGATCCAGCCGAACTTCGAGCGCGCGTGGGACGCCCGGCGGGGCCGGGGCTACAGCTCCGACGGGCGGGTCGACGGCCTGCTGCTGGGGACCCACGCGCTGGCCGCGCTGGACGGCCACCGCGGCCCGGCCCGCAACGACGCCCGGGCCAGCCAGCTCGTCAACCGCCTGCTGTCGCGCCCGCTGTGGGTACCGTCGCGCGGGACGGGCGGGACCGGTCCCGCCCAGCCGCAGTCACCCACGCAGGACCACACCCCGGGGTGGAAGGCCCTCGGCCCCCAGCACGTGGCGATCGACCCGAAGATCGCCGAGAGCCTCGCCCACGCCTGGCGGGCCCGCCGGCAGCTCGGGCTCACGAGCAGCCAGGTCGCCCGCATCGAGGGCGCGGTGTGGGCCGTGGCCCGCGGCGTGTTCTTCCGCTACCCGAACGTCCGCCTCAACCAGGCCAACTGGTACACCGGCCTCGGGCTCAGCGCGGCCGAGGTCACCGGCCACCGCAGCCTCCTGAACGGGGACGTGCGCCGGCAGCTCGTCCGCTTCCTGCGTGGCGCGACCAACGCGACGAAGCCGTGGCGGATCCCGAGCTACGGGCCGAGCTGGAGCTACCACCGCGCCCCGTTCTCCCCCGTGGGCAACCACGAGAACGTCGAGTCGGCCGAGTACGCCAACATCGTGCTCGAGGTGCTGCTGCACGAGCGCCAGGCGCGGGCGCTGGGCATGACGCCGCTCGGGGCGCGGGAACGGGCGGTCCTGCGGGCGATCGCGATGCGCGCCGTCCCCGCGTACTGGACGCACTCCGGCTACATGAACTGGGACACCGGGATGTACCTCGACCGCTGGCACTCCGGCGCGTACTGGGGGTTCTCCCTCCAGGGCCTGTTCGCGGTGGCCGCCGCCCCGCCCGAGGACAGCGGCGACACGGGTGGCTGGGCCAAGTGGATCTTCGACCGGGCCCTGGCGACCTACGCGCGCATGGCCGGTACGCGCTCGGTGCGCTCCCCGGTCTCCCCCGTGTTCCCCGTGCCGAACTCCATGGGCAACAACTCCACGCTGTTCGCCGCGCGCTTCCAGCACCACGCCGCGCGCGCCGCGTGGATGAACCTGTCGGACCGCCGGGCGATCAAGCCGCCGCCGCTGTACGCCTACGACCCGCAGATCGGCCGGCTGGCCGTGACCACGCCGTTCTACAACACCGCCATCGTCGCGGTCAGCAACGGCGCGTTCCCCTACGGCGGCCGCGAGCCCGCCCGCCTGTTCGACAGCGACCAGCGCGTGGCGGCCAACGTCGGCGGGGCGGGCGGCAGCGCGTTCGGGATCACCGCGGCCGACTCCCGCGGGAAGATCGTCCTGCGCACCCAGCAGCCGCTCACCCGCCTGCCCGCCGCGACCCATCCCCCGCTGGAGCTCGTGCGGTCGCCCCGCGGCCGCGTCGTGGGCGGGGCGGCCTACCCGCGCACCCCGTACGCGGGGGCGTTCGACGCGCTGGAGGTGACGTCCGTCGTCCAGGACGGCGGCGTGCGCGTGCGGTCCTCCCACCGCTTCGAGAGCACGCACATCGTCTCCCGCTGGAGCGCGACCCGCCGCACGAGCGCGCGGCGCGACGTGATCGCCCACTTCCCGTCCTGGGGCTCCGCCGCCGTGGTCACCGCCCGGCTGCGGGACGGGGAGGACGAGCGGATCGCCGACCGGTCCCGGATCCGCAGCCCGCTGCGGCTCGACCGGGTGCGCTGGATCTTCCTGGAGGCGGGCGGCTCGCTGGGCAGCGGCTACGTGGTCGTGGTGCGCCGGGCCCCGGCGGGCACGGTGATCGCGGCGGGCCGTCCCCCGGCCAGCTCCTCCAGCCCCGCCCCCGGCCCGACCGTCGTGCTGCGGGTGACGCCGCGCGCGGCGTGGAAGCAGCTCACGGTGGAGGTCGCCTACACCCCCGCCGGCTCGCTCGACGACGCCGAGCGGCTGGCCAGGCGCATCGCCGCCGGCCGCTGACGCCGCCGAGGGTCACCTTTCTCCCCGTATCGGGGCCTTTGGTGACCTTCGGCGATGGGGTCAGGGAGCGGTGAGCAGGTCCACGAGCAGCGCCGGATCGCGGCGCACGCGCACGTCCGCGCCCACCGTCCGGTCCCGCTTGACCAGCGTCACGTCCTCGGCGCGCTCCAGCTGCCGCAGCCGCCCGTCCGCGATCAGCCGCTCGTCGACGGCGCCCAGGCGACCCTCGAACGTGGTGAAGACCGGGGTGCCGAGCGCCACCGCCTCGCGGTTCATCGTCCCGCCGGCGCTGACCACGAGATCGGCGTAGGCGACGAGCGACGGCCCGTCGACGGCCCGCTCGGGGATCACGAACCCGCCCTCGGCCGCCAGCTCGGCGCGCTGCTCGTCGGTGCGGGGCAGCACGACGACCTGCCCCTGCTCGCGCAGCCGGCGCAGCACGTCGGCGAAGACGTCGTTCTCGAACCGGTGGTACAGCGACACGGCGGGCGGGGTGCGCACGACGGCCAGCGGCGCGGCCGCATCCAGGCCCAGCTCGGTCAGCACCCCCGGGTCGGGCCGCAGGTCGGCGAGGTAGTACTCCTCCTTGAGGCCCGCGTAGCCGCGGATCTTCCCGGTCGCGCCGTACCGGGCCAGGCGCTCCGGCGGGATCACGTCGGGGACGACGACCGCGCGAGCCAGCCGGCAGTTGATGGAGTGCTGCACCGTCGCGAACTCGTAGTCGAACATCGTGGCGGAGGGGATGCGCAGCAGCGCGGCGGCGATCGACACGTCGTTGGATCCGTGGCCGATCGCCAGGTCGAACGGACCGTGCCGGCGGGCCCACCGCACGAGCGCCCCGGAGCGCTGGGCGAGCCCCACCGCCTTGTCCGCGACCCGGCCGCCCCGGTGCCGCCCGATGACCGTCGCGGCGATGCCCATGCGCTCGCACAGCCCGACCGTCTGGGCGAAGTCGCGGGCCGTCACCTGAACCTCGTCGCCCCGCTCGCGCAGGTGCTCGATCACCGGCCGCAGGACGAGGACGTGCGGGCTGTTGGTCAGGTCGATCCAGACGCGCATGGCGGGCGCAACGCTACCCTTCCCCGTCCAGATGCCCATTCTCGCCTCCATCACAGACCCCATCGTCAACTGGGCCGTCGAGGTCGTCGGCGATCTCGGCCTGCCCGGGATCTTCCTCCTGATGACCCCGGAGAGCGCCGGGATCCCGATCCCATCCGAGGCCACGATGCTGTTCGCCGGGTTCAACGTGCACGAGGGCAAGTACTCGCTCTTCGCCGCGGTGATGGTCGGCACGATCGCCAACGTGATCGGCTCGTGGATCCTCTACGCCGTCGGCTACTACGGGCGCACCGAGGTGCTGCTCAAGCACGGCAAGAAGATCCACCTCTCTCCCGAGCGCATCGCGCAGTCGGACCGCTGGTTCGAGAAGTACGGCACGTGGGCGGTGTTCTTCTCCCGCATGCTGCCGATCGTCCGCACCTTCATCTCGCTGCCCGCCGGCGTGGCCCGCATGCCCTTCTGGAAGTTCACGGTCGCGACGTTCGCCGGCTGCCTGCCGTGGATCCTCATGCTCACCCTCATCGGCCAGTCCGTCGGGGAGAACTGGGTGAACTGGAAGGACAAGCTGCACTACGTCGACTACGCGGTCGCCGCGATCATCGTCCTGGCCGTCGCCTACTTCGCGATCCGCTGGTGGAGGAACCGCGGCACGCCCGGCCCCCACGCGAGCATCGAGACGGCCGGCTCCGAGGGCGAGGCGGCCGGTGCGCCGCCCGCGGTCTAGCCGCATCCCGGGCTCCGAGCGCCCCGGGAGCGCCCCGGGGCGGGCTCTGCCCATCCGTCACGCCGCGCTGCTCGGCCTGCTGCACGGGCCGGCCGAGCTGCTGCCGATCTCCTCCTCGGGGCACACCGAGCTGGTGCCCTGGCTGCTCGGCTGGCCCTACGCCGAGCTCGATCCCGAGCTGCGCAAGGCGTTCGGCGTCGCGCTGCACGCCGGCACCGCGGCCGGGCTCCTCATCGCCCTGCGCGACGAGGTCGGCGAGGCGGCGCGCGGCCTGGATCGCCGCAGCGTGACGCTGATCGCCCTCTCCTTCCTCCCTCCCGCCGTCGTCGGCCTGAAGTTCGAGCGCACCATCGAGGAGCGGCTCGGCACGCCGGGCTCGATCGCCGCGGGCCTCGTGCTCGGCTCCGCGCTGATGGTCGTCGCCGATCGCGTGG
>Ga0164241_10001912_pt1 | contig 23949 bp, 18 predicted proteins | sample OricomyardsoilBY_FD_108780 | JGI IMG/M metagenome (GOLD analysis project Ga0164241, IMG submission 108780) | Backyard soil microbial communities from Emeryville, California, USA - Original compost - Back yard soil (BY) | ecosystem: Environmental > Terrestrial > Soil > Unclassified | place: USA... | reverse complement strand
GCGAGCTCGACGCCGTCCGCGAGCGGCTTGGCGTGTCGCAGCCGCGCGCCGTCGAAGCTTGGCAGCTCTGCGCGGGCCAGTTCGGCTTCCTCGACGCGATGACCGTGCTCACCGTGGACGGGCGGCGGCCCGACATCAGAGGTTCCCTCGAGCGCGTCGCGAAGAAGCTCCGCGCCGATCGCGCGCTCGCGGAGCCGCTGGCAGCGCTCGCGGACGACGCAGACGCGTGGGCGGAGCTCCTCGAGAGCGCGCGCCAGGAGCTCGAGAGCGGGACCGCGCTCATCGCCGCGCTCGAGAAGAAGCGACGCCTTCGAGCCATTGCGCTGTTCGTGCCGACGGTGTGCTTCATCGCGATCTCGGCCGTCATCGTCTTCTTTCGCATCGAGCGAGAAGAGGTCGACAAGAAGCTCTCCGCCCCGAACCCGTGCGTCGCGGCCGAGCTGCCGGACGAGAACTTCACGCATGCATCCGGGGCGCAGCGCACAAAGCTCGCCGATCTGAAACGCAGCTGCGACCAGCTCCACGTGGCCGAGGCGCAGCTGAAGCAAGCCCAGGAGCAGCAACGCGCCCTCGAGGAGAAGGTGATGCTGGCGCGCCAGGTACGTACGACGGGCTGCGTCGCGCTCGCCGACGATGTCGACCAGGGCAACCTCTCCGAGGCCTCGCGTGAGCTCGCAGGCGGGAGCGCCGCCTTGCTCGATCGCGTCGCAAAGAAGGCGCTCGAGCCGGTCGACCTCGGGCCCGACGCACCCGCGTTTCCGTGCGACGACACCCCGGCCAAGGAGCGCCTAGAGGCGGCCTACGCGCGCGCGCTGCTGGCGGACGTCTCCATCTGGACGCAGCGCAGCGATCCCTCGCCCTTCGTCACTACGTCGCTGTCGAAGGTGAGAGACAGCATCCCCGAGAATGCGCTCCTCGGTCTGGCCGACAACGCCGAGCGCACCGCAAAAGCGGGCCTCACGGGCGGGGACGAGACGAAGATCCACCGCGCGAAGCACCTCTGCGCCTTGGCGAAAGAGCTCGGCGTACCCGGCCGCGGCAGCTGCAATGCCGTCCTCGGCTTGAAGTAGCGGCCTTCCCTAGTTTCGGCGGCGTCCTCAGCTCGAAGCGACGCTGGGGACCGGTTCGATCAAGAGCGGCGGCGTGTGGAGATACCGCGTCGCGCGGCGCTTCGACTCGATGTCCTTGTAGACCCGCTCGACCTGCGCCGACTCTAGCCCCACGTGCGGCGCGATCTCGCCCGCAGACATCCCATGATCGTGCCCGTAGAGACAGATATCCATCTTCGCGTACGGCAACGAGAAGTAGAACTCGTCCTGGCCCTGCGGCATCGAGAACGTGTCCGTCGTCGGGGGGCGACGACAGACCTCTTCGGGGACGCCGAGATACTCGGCCAGCGCGTAGACCTGTGTTTTGTAGAGGTGGGCGATCGGCTTGACGTCTGCCAGGCCATCTCCCCCTTTGACGAAGAAGCCCTGGTCGTACTCCAGGCGATTCGGCGTCCCCGCGACTGCGTAGTTCAGCCGATCGGCGTGAAAGTACTCCGTGATCTTTCGGATCCGCTGCTTGTAGTTCGTCGCGGCGACGAGCGACAGATACGCCCCGAGCGGGAGACGCGCGCTCTTCGTCTCCCCCGCGGGAGACTCGATCGTCAGGTAGGTCACGTTCAGGCGATCCGAGTCCAAGATCGAACGCAACGTCAGCTTGCAGCGATAGCCCTCTCCGTACTCGGGAAACACCGTGCGAATCGCCTCGTTCTGCCGGGCGTAGCAGCCCGCGCTCTCGAGCGTCGCGCCGATGTCCTCGACGATGCCGCCGATGCCGAAAGCCGCCGCGACGTCGCGACCGAGGCGAAGCGAGTCCCCCGACGAGTCACGCTCCGGCATGTAGAGCGCGAGCACCTTCTCTTTGCCGAGTGCACGCGCCGCGAGCCCAGCCACCACGGAGCTGTCGATGCCGCCGGAGAGACCGAGCACGGCGCCCTTCTTGCGAAACCGTCCGAGGATCTGCTCGCGCAGCGCTTCCTCGATTTGCTTCGTGACCCGAGCGGCGTCGATGACGAGACCTTCGAACGTGGACATCCGCCGCGAGGAAACGTGACCTGCGCCGCGGACGCAAGCAGAGAGGCGACACCCAACCGTCGTCGAGAGCGATCACCGAAGCCTCAGGACATTCGCGCGAACGCGTTTGGCGTCGACGGCTCACCGTCCCGAGTGCGCGGCCGGACTCCCACAATCTGTCGGTTCGCGGGCTGAGCGAGCTGACGCTCCGAATGCACACTATGTAAGATGCGCCCGATGAAGAAGCGGTCAGCAGGGTCGGCGACGCGACCCCTCCTGGTTGCGTCGCTGATTTTCGCGGCTTGCTGTCTGACGATCTGGGGGCTCTACGATCGCTCGCCCGCGCTCTTCAATCAGTTCGACGACTCGTACATCACGTACCGTTACGCCATTCAACTCGCCCGCGGGAATGGGCTTGTCTTCAACCCGGGGGAGCATGCCGACTCCGCATCCACACTCCTCTATACGCTCGTCCTTGCGGGCGTCTATCGGGCAGGGCTGCACGATCTCGAGGCCGTAGGGACCTTCTTCGGCATTGCGTCTGCAGCCGGATGCGCGGTCTGTGTTTACGCGACCCTGAGGCGCCTCGACATCCGCGGCCCATTCGCGGCCATTTTCGGCGTTGGCGCCGCAATGCATGGCTTCATTTCCGGGTGGGCGCTCAGCGGAATGGAGACCACACTCTTTGCTTTCCTCGTTGCGCTCTTCATCTACCTTCGCGTCGGTCGCGGCATCGTGGGGACAGCGCCAGCGTTGGTGCTCTCCCTCGCAATTCTCGTCCGCATCGAAGCCGTCCTGCTGGTCGGGGCGTCGATCGCCGCAAGCGCATGGCACATTCGAAGCGAGGAACAGTCGGTCCGGCGGAGATGGCTATTCGAGCTTTCAGTCGTCGCGTTCGTCGTCGCTTCGTTCTTCGCGTTTCGAATGATCTATTACGGCACGCTCACTTCGGGCGCGCTCCGTCTCAAGCTCGCGTGGGCCGAGTATCGACCGCATCCCGTGATGCTACTGAAGCTCTGGGCGACGACCACCGCCGCCGCTCTCGTGCTCGCGTGCGGGGGTCTCGCAAGCTTGCGTGGCCAGCAGCGCGCCCTAATCGGCTCTTATTTGGTGCTTAGCGCGACCTGGCTGACGTTCAGCCCGTCGTCCGAGTGGGGTCGGTATTCAGCACACTTGTTGCCCCTGATCATGGTTCTCGCAGGCGTGGGAACTGCGGCATATTGGCGTACGGCTAGGCCAATCGTCATTGGACTCCTCGCCTTGTTCGCGATTCAACTGGGTCAATCGACCCTCGCAGTCCGCGATTGGATGGAACGCTTCGCCGACCACCAGCGCTGCCGGAAGCAACTAGGAGCCTGGCTCATCGCGCGCCCGCCGCCGGGCGCTGTGCTCTCGAGCGACATCGGTGCACTGGCCTACACCGCAATCGACGTCCGATTTGTAGACACGATGGGCCTCACCTCGCCTGGCATTCAGCAAGCGTACGCGGGGCGCGGGACCTTGGACGAAGTGCTCGCACGAGAGGATCCTCGATGGGTCGCGGACACATGGACCGTCGCCGAAGATGGGGGTCTGCGCTCCCAGGCGATCGTCCTCCTCGAGCGCCCTTCACGATTCAGCGGTGCAGCTATCTCGCCCCCGGAGTGGTTGGGCCGTCGCCAAGAGTCGAACACGTACCTCTGCCGCTGCGACGTCCCCGATGGCCATTCCTTCCGCGTAGCGCGTATCGTGGAGCGAGCCGAGGGCTCTCCGCCTACGAACTGACGGGATGGGACGTCGTCTGCGCGCCGCGGACGCAAGGCCTCACGGCACAGGAGCGAACGCCCCCGGCGTCGGCGGGCTCGCGAGCGCGCGCAGAGCGCTCTTTCCGTGCGGGACGTACTCGTGATCGACCGCGTGCCCCCCGAGACCGTCGAGCGATACGCCCTTGCCGACGATCGAGGCGGCCGGCTTGGGCCGAAAGTCGAACTTCCCCACGTCGAAGAAGCCGGGCTCTCTACCGAAGTGGCTCGCGTCGAAGCCGCGCACCTCCGCGGTCAGCTTGGGCTCTTTGCCAGGCATGCCGTCGGTCGCGCGAACGCCGTCCGAAATCCAATTGCCCGCCAACATCGCGCGACCGGCGATCACGCCGTCGCGCCCCCCGAGAATCGCGACAGGGACGTAGGGCACAGGCTTCGCTTCGGCGAAGAAGACGTTATTGCGCGCGTCCAGAGACTCGTCGTTCGTGCTAAGCTCGATGATCCCTGTAGATTGGTACTCTGGATAAGAGGCATTCGAGATCGCCACGGTGTTCTGAAAGAAGTGCAGCGTCCCCTTTCGATAGGTATCGAGAATACCGCTGTCTCCGCCGTAGAGGACCATCGTCCCACTCGGCTTGTTCCCCCGGACCAGGACGTTGCCGTAGACCCAGCTCTCGTGGAACTTCGGATCGGCCAGGTTCCTGTCCCTCGCTTCTTGGGAGTCCACGAGATCGATGAGATGCGCACCGTCCTCGATCCAGTTGAATCGAATGACGACGTCCGCGCTGCGCTCTTTGATGTTCGCGCCGAGGACGCCCTGAGGCCCCGACTTCGGCGGCCCGAGGCGATTGAACTGGTACACGACCCCAGACGCCTCGTTGTAGATGTTGTGCTCGTAGTATTCGTTCGGGCTGCCATTGCCGTAGACGTAGTTTCCCTCGATGAGGACGTCTTGGGTCAGCTCGATGTCTCCCGACGTTCCGATGAAGAGACCATTGCCATTGTCGTGAATGACGCAATTGCGAATCGTCACGTGGCTCGCTCGTTGGACGAAGATCCCGGCCGCGAGCGGCGCCCACGCCGTCTCTTTACCTGTCTTGTCCTTGAACGAGTGCGGGGGCTCTGCCCCGCGGATCTCCAGGCTCTCGACGATGAGGTGCTCGGGCTGCAAAGTCCATGGGTCGCCGTGCTTGTGGCCGATGATGACGAGGCCGCGGGGTTGGTGTCCGTCATACGGAAAGTCCAGCGTCGCTCGCGTCGTCGCGTCTTCGCCGTCGATGATCGGCAGCTGCCCATTTTCGTCCGGGACGCCGCATACGCGGATGGGCGCGTTGGGGTGGCCGACGCCGCTCAGCATGATCTTCTCGTGGTACGGCTCGGGGCGCGCGTAGATGCGAACGGTGTCGCCGGGGCCGAGCCTCTCCCACGGCACGGCACCAATCGACTCGTACTTCCGACCCGGCCCCACGGGGTAGTCCGCTCCCGGACCGGCATGCTCGCACGGTCCCGTGGGGACGCCGTTTCCGGCGCTCGTGGCTGCGGTCGGCATCGTGCCCGCGACGCCCCCATCGCGAGGAAGTTCGAGGACCGGCTCGGGGCGCGACTTGCAAGCACGCGTACAGCCGCTGAGAAACAACGCGACGGTCACGAACGCCAGCTCCGCGAGCATTCTGCCTTTCGAGGTCATCGGGTCCCCGGGTCCGCCTTCGAAGAGACCGGTGTCGCCGGGGGCGGGGTAGAGCCAGTCGACGGCAGCGCGCGTTCTCCGGGAGCCCCGCCATAGATCTGGTTCGTGTTGTCGTAGTCGCGGCGCAGCACCTGCATCGGATTGCCGATCACCATGGAGCGTGGACCGACATTTCGTCCGACGACGGTCAACGGACACACCGTCGCGCCGGTACCGACTTCGATGGCGCCATAGAGCAGCGCGCCCGTGCCGATCCACACGCGGTCCCCGAGCACAGGGGCACCTCCGGCACCCCGACCGTCGGTTCGGCGGCCGAGGACGACGTGGTGGCTCACGTTGCAGTCCTCGCCCATCTTGACGGGCCCGATCAGGAGGTCGCCCGGGTGCCCGATGTAGAGGCCACCGCCGATGTCGGCGTGCTCGTGGATTCGGATGCCGAGGAGCACCCGCGCGGTCTTGTCCATGGCGTGCCATGCGACGCGGAGCGGCGCTCGCAGCGCGCGAGACTCGACGTTCTCGTCCACCCACCGACCGAAGCGATGCGCGGCGATCGCCTGAAGCTGGGGGGCGTGCAGGACGATCGTGACCTTCTCGCGCAAACCGGGGTTGCCGTCTGCGCTGTCGAGCGTGAAATAGCGCGCGAGATCTCTCCTGAATCGCTCGAACATGCCCCGGTGCTCTAGCAGGTCGGCGGTGGCACGCGTAGGCGCGCATCACCGCGTCGCGGCCCTGGACCTCGGCCGCTCCGAGGTCGACGGCGCCACAATCGTTCGCGATTCTTCGTTCGTCACATTGAAATCGACACTCACTTTCAGTATTGTTCACTCGATCCAGTCGAGCCGTCGCGAGAGATGTCCGCCCAAGCCACCCACACGTTGAACGAGCTCCCCGTCGGGGGAAGAGGACGTGTGCTTCGCGTAGGCTGCGCGCGCGCGTCGGCCCTGCGGCTGCTCGAGATGGGGCTCGTGCCGGGAACCGTCGTCGAGCTCGTGCGCCGCGCGCCGCTCGGTGATCCGATCGAGCTACGCGTGCGCGGCTATTCGCTCTCGATTCGCGGGGCCGAGGCGCGCGGCATCGAGATCGAGGCGCCGGAGCCCTCGCCATGAGCTCGACCGTTCTCTTCGCGGGCAACCCGAACGCCGGCAAGACGACGCTCTTCAACCTCGTCACGGGCTCGCGTGCCAAGGTCGGCAACTACCCCGGCGTCACCGTCGAGAAACGCTCAGGCGAAGTCACGCTCGTCGGCGGCCGGAAGATCACCGCCGTCGATCTCCCGGGGACGTACAGCCTGACGGCGCGCTCGGCGGAAGAGCGCATCGCCGTCGACGCTGTCCTCGCAGACGGCGACGAGGCGCCGCTCGGTCTCGTGTGCATCGCCGACGCGACGACGCTGCGACGTGGCCTCTATCTCGTGACCCAGCTGCTCGACGCGGGCCGTCCCGCCGTCGTGGCGCTCACCATGATGGACGAGGCAGACAAGCAGGGCTTGACGATCGACGCCAAAGAGCTCGAGCGCGCCATTGGCTGCCCCGTCGTCCGCGTCGTCGCCACGCGCGGCGAGGGAAAGGCAGAGCTCGAGGCGCGCCTCGCCGCGGTGCTCGACGAGGCGAGCGCTCCGCCTCGCAAAATCGAGCTCCCGAGTCTCCTCGAAGCGGACGTCGCGGCGGTCCTTGCGACGCTGCCACCCGCAAAGGCCGACGACGTCGCAGACCTCCGTCGCCGTGCCCGCGCGATCTGGGCGCTCCTCTCTCTGGGCGAGGACGAGCTCGAAGGGGTCTCACCGAGCCTGCGCGCCGCCGTCACCGAGCGGCGCCGTGCTGCCCACGCGGCAGGCCGCGATCTGGATCTCGAGATCGTCTCGTGGCGCTATGCACGCGTCGACGCGATCCTCGATCGTGCGCTCCGCGTCCCCGAAAGGACGAAGCGTTCGCTCACCGATCGCATCGACGACAAGCTCATGCACCCGGTGCTCGGCCTCGTCGTCTTCGCGGTGGTGATGGCCATGGTCTTCCAGGCCCTCTTCTCTTGGTCCGAGCCGTTCGTCTCCGTCATCGAAGGCGGCGTCGCGTGGGCCAAAGCCGCGACGCTTGCGAACCTCCCGCCCGGCGCTTTCACGGATCTCATCGCGAACGGCGTCATCGCCGGCGTCGGGAACGTCGTCGTCTTCGTTCCACAAATCGCGCTCCTCTTCATCTTCATCACCGTGCTCGAAGACTCGGGCTACCTCGCCCGGGTCGCGTTCGTCATCGATCGCGTGATGGGGGGCGTCGGCCTGCATGGGCGCGCGTTCGTCCCGATGTTGAGCGGCTTCGCGTGCGCCATCCCCGCCGTCATGGCGACGCGCACGATCGAGAGCCGACGCGACCGCTTGCTGACGATGATGGTCGTGCCGCTCACGTCGTGCAGCGCCCGGTTGCCCGTCTACGTGCTCATCACGGCGACAGTCTTCGACTCGAGTCGCCACGTCTTCGGCTTGATGAGCATCGGCGCGGTCGTCCTCTTGGCGATGTACACGCTCAGCATCGTCGCGGCCGTCGTCGCTGCCGCCGTCCTTCGTCGGACGGTCCTCAGAGGGCCTCGTCCGACGCTCGTCCTCGAGCTGCCGCCGTATCGCATGCCTCGCGTCTCCAACGTCCTGCGCGCGACTGGCGCGCGCGTACGGCGCTTCCTCACGGACGCCGGCACGGTCATCCTGGCGCTCACGATCGTGCTCTGGGGGCTCCTCACGTACCCGAAGGACGCATCGATCTCGACGCACTACGACGACCTGCGGGCGACGGCCGCGCAGACGCTCGACGGCGAGGCGAAAGACGCCCAACTGCACGAGCTCGACGACGCCCAAGCCAGCGCCGAGCTGCGGCATTCGTTCGGCGGCAGACTGGGTGTCGCCATGGAGCCCGCGCTCCGCCCGCTCGGCTTCGACTGGCGCACAGGCATCGGCATCTTGGGCGCCTTCGCGGCACGCGAGGTCTTCATCTCGACGCTCGGGGTCGTCTACGGAGTCGGCGAAGCCGACGAGTCGAGCACATCGCTGCGCGACGCCCTGCGCGAAGCCAAGACCGAGGACGGCAGGGCCGTGATGACGCCGCTCAGCGGGGTCTGCCTCATGGTGTTCTTCGTTTTGGCGTGCCAGTGCATGAGCACGATCGCCGTCATCCGCCGCGAGAGCGGGACATGGAGATGGCCCGCGTTCCTCTTCGCCTATATGTCCGTCCTCGCTTATGGCGTGACGTTCGCCGTCCACCAGATCGGCGCTTTCATGGGGTTCTCGTGATCGCGGGGCTGGGCTGATGCAGGACGTCCTCGCGATCACGGCGGTCCTCGCCGCGCTGGCGTGGGTGCTCCACCACCTCGTCATCAAGCCGGCCTTCCGTGACCGGCGCCCGGACGTGCCGGTCAAGAACCTAGTCCGCAAGAAGCGCCATGGCGGCGACGGCTGTCACTGAATCGCGATCCACCGAAACCACCGACGGGGCCTCACCGCCGCTTCCGCCCCGTCTTCGAACTGCCCCGTCCGGTGTACTCTGGCAGTACCGTCGAGTACGCCAGCAGCGGCAGGGGCCCCTCGTCGCTCAAGAGGTCTGCGAGCTCGGGATCCTCGAGGACTTCGCTGACGCGATACGGCTTCCCGTCGATGGTCATGTCCTCTTGCACGAGGCGGACTCCATGGCTGTAGTCGGCATACCGACACGAGTGGGCGCAGGAGAGCGGCTGAATGGGATCGCCCGACTTGCGATGCCAGCCATAGATGACGACGTGGTCGGCGCGTTCGAGCATGCGTCGCGACAGCACGAGATCCTTCTTGTCGCCCGCCGTCAGTGTCCCGAGGGCAAAGCCCCGCGCCTTTCGGCGCTCCTCGAGCGTCGCCTGGTGTTCAGAGAAGTCGCGAAGCGTCCCCTCGGTCGGGCCGCCGTCGATGAAGCTCGGCGGCAACTTCGACGGGGCCTGGTCGTAGATCGCGTCGACGATCTTGCGCGTCGGAAGCGACGCGTCGACCAGATCCGCGATCCGCTGCGCCGCAGCGCTCGTCATGGGCATTCGAATGAAGTCGTCGTCCGAGCCGATCGCGAGGTAGTCGACGGTGACGAAGAGCCGCGCTCTCCGGCCATCGTCAGAGGCGATCTCGATGGGCACCAAGCGACGCTCGAACGCGGGGACGTTGCCGGCAGCGACGGCCGCCACCACCTCTTCGTCGATCGCTGCCCGGCCGAGGCCCTCGAGGCGTTCGATGAACGCGCTGCCTGTCTCGGCTCCGGCCGCGCGAGCGGGCAGATCGAGCTCCGGAGGCGCCGGAGGAAGGGACGGCGCCTCTGTGGCGAGCGACGCAGGCGCCGCGGACGACGTCGGGCCGAGCGCTCCGTCATCGCTCGGCGTCGGCGTCTCGGTCGAATCGCGCGACGCGCGATCGCTTGCCAAGGACCGCCCCACGACGGGACCGGGCGACCGCGAAGCGCAGCCGACGACGTGCGTGAGCGCTACGCCCCCGAGGCCCGTCATCCAGGTTCGCCGCGTCGTCGCCCTCACCGCCCACGACTCTGCACGACCCCGACCGAAGCGCAAAGTAGAGAGCGATCGCTCGGCTGATCGCCGTCGCTTCGAGGGTGAGCGGCGACCTCGCTACTCGATCGTGAGGGCGAAGTGGCTCGTGTCCACATCTGCGTCCTCGTACCCATGGACCAAGACGTAGAGCTTCGTCGGCGTGGTGAGCTTCACGGTGACCTCTTCGTCCGAGCCGTAGAGGTACGGCCGCTCGTCGAAGAGCTCCGTCGTCGGCGCGTAGCCGCGCGCCACATAGAGGTCCGCGTCCTCGCCGTCGGTGCCCTTGCCCTCCATCGTGATGGTGTATTCGCCCGCCGGAAGAAGCGGCGTCTCGAGCTGGAAGTCTTCGCCGCGCGCCACGGTGCCCGCCTGGTACATGCCAGCGAACGCGTCCGGAGACGGATCGTAGACGTTGTCCTCTTCGCCCATGACCGCGACGACCTGATGCGCGTCGATGCCGGTGAAGATCTGATCGAACGTGTGCGGATCTTCCGGGTGCGCCATCGCGTGGACGAGCGCCATCGACGCCGTCGGCATCGAGCTGAAGTACGCCGGCATCAGGTTCGTCAGCACGTCGAGGTGCTGCGTCCCCTCTGGATCACCCGGGTTCACGGACGAAAAGCGCTTCCAGAGCGAGTCGTCCAGGTACGCGAACGTGTCGCAGCCGTTCATGAAGAACATCGTGTACTGGCCCTTCACGAACTTCCCGCGCGCGGCGAGCGCCTGCACGTTGAGTCCGAGCCCCGCGTGCCCGTTGTAGGTGATGATGTCGGCCGACTGCGTCAGCTGGGCATAGCGCGTGTTGAAGCTCGCCTTCGCGACCTTCGGGCTGTCGATGAGGAGCGCCGTGATCGAAACGTCACCCGCGGCCGTCTTCGCGGTCCAGGTGATGTCCGGCGTCGACACGCCAGGATCCGACGCAAAAGATGCGGGCGTCGTCTTCGCAGAGTCGCCGAGCTCCTTCGAGACTGCGTGGACGAACGCGTCGTAGGTCTGAATGCCCGCGTCGTCCTTCGACGTCGCGCCGTCGGTGTACTTGCTGAAGACCGCCACGACGTGGAGCGCGCCGTCCTTCCAGACCTGGTCGTACTCGGGGTACTTGCCCTCTGTGTTCGCCGACGAAAGGTGCACCTTCGCGGTCTTCTTCACCGCGTCCGCGTCGGAGAGCGCGCAGCTCTCGGCCTCGGGTCGGAAGTGGTACCAAAAGTTGCTCGAGCTGATGTCGTGGCCCTCTTCTTCGGAGCAGATCGCCGAGTACGCGTTCGTGAACTTCGTCAGGCTCTGCGGGCCGATCTTGCGCGGGAGGGCGACGTCGAACGTCGACGGGATCCCGTCGGTCGCGCCCCAACCCACCGGGATCGACGCGTGGTACGTGACCTTCATCCAGCCGTCGCCGTTGTCGCCCCGCTTCACGTTCGTGAGCACGACCTTGTCGAGGCGCGCGACCGAGTCGTGGCCGTTCAGCTGACCGACCATGTAGAAGAGCTGGTCCTTGATGAGCTTCGACGTGTTCGTCTGCCACGGCGCCGCCAGCTCGCCGTCCAGCTCGAAGACGATGAGCGTCGCCCTCGCGCTCGAGAAGGGCTTCTCGACCTGATCGGTGTCCTCGAGATCCCCGATGGCGCCACCTGGCGCGCAGCCCGCGAGGCACGAGGCGGACAAGAGCGCGAGACCCGCAAAGGTGGACAGAGTGCGCATTGTGCCCCACCTAAGTGCATGATGTAGGCCATTGTATACGTCAATGATTCCGGCGTAGGCGTAGCCCGAAAGCTCACCCTTCCTGGATCTTTCGATCCAGGTTGGACACCCGTCGGCGTCTGGCTAACCGTCCCCGGCCATGTGCGGCATCGCTGGAGCGCTCGTCATGGACGACCGAGAAGGTCCGCCCACACTCTCGGCGCTGCGGCGTATGGCGGGCGCGATCTTTCATCGCGGCCCCGACGAGCAGGGTCTCTATCGCGACGCGCACGTCGGCCTCGCCCACACGCGTCTGTCCATCATCGATCTCGCGTCCGGCCAGCAGCCGATGCGTTCGGTCGACGGGCGCGCCGTCATCGTCTTCAACGGCGAGATCTTCAACTACGTCGAGCTCCGCGAAGAGCTCGCGAAGGGAGGCCATCGCTTCGCGACGCAGAGCGACACCGAGGTCGCGCTCGTCGCCTGGCTCGCCTGGGGCGACGCTTGCTTCTCGCGCTTCAACGGCCAGTGGGCGATCGCGATCTGGGAGCCGGAGAAGAAGCAGCTCGTCCTCTCTCGCGATCGCGTCGGCGTGCGACCGCTGCACCTCGCGCGGCACGGCGGACGCCTGTGGTTCGCGAGCGAGGTGAAGGCGATCTTCGCCGGTTGCCCTGAGATGCCGCGGGCGCTCGATCCTCTCGGCCTCGACGAGACGTTCACGTTTTGGTCCTCGCTCGCGCCGCGGACGCCCTTCGTCGGCGTGGAAGAGCTCGAGCCCGGAACGACGCTCGTGATCGATCTCGCGCACGGCACCGAGCGACGCACGCGTCATTTCGAGCCGAGCTACCCGAGCCACCCCGGGGACGGCTTCACCGGGAGCCTCGACGACGCCGTCGAAGAGGTGCGCAGCCTGCTCGCCGACGCGACGCGCCTTCGCATGGTCCGGGCCGACGTCCCCGTCGGGAGCTACCTCTCCGGCGGCCTCGACAGCTCGCTCGTCGCAGCACTCGGCGTCGCGCATCAAGGCGACGCGTTCCACACGTTCTCGCTGCGCTTCGAGGACGCCGAGTACGACGAGACCGAATTTCAACGCGCGATGGTGAAGCGCATCGGCAGCCAACATCACGAGGTCGTCGTCGGCCGCAAGGACATCGCAGCAGCGATGGCGCGCGTCGTCTTTCACGCGGAGCGCCCGCTCCTGCGGACGGCACCGGCGCCGCTCTTTTACCTGTCGAAGCTCGTCCGCGACGCCGGCATCAAGGTCGTCCTCACGGGCGAAGGCGCCGACGAGACGTTCGCTGGCTACGACCTCTTCCGCGAGGGCAAGGTCCGTCGCTTCTGGGCCAAGCACCCCGACTCGAAGTCGCGACCGCTCTTGCTCGACCGCCTCTACCCCTACCTCGCCCGGAGCCCTGTCTCGTCACGCGCGATCGCGATGCAGTTCTTCGGAAGGAACCTCGAGCGCGCAGGCGAGCCCGGCTTCGCCCACGCGCCGCGCTGGCAAGCCGCGTCCGCGTTGAAGCGGCTCTTCACGGCGCCCATGCGAGACGCCATCGGCTCGCGCGACGCCATCGCCGACCTCGTCGCCGATCTTCCGAGCGCGTTCTCGACATGGCCCGCGCTCTCGCAGGATCAATACCTCGAGATTCGGACGCTGCTCACTGGCGACAGCCTCAGCTCGCAGGGCGACCGCATGCTCATGGCGAACGCGGTCGAGGGTCGGTTTCCTTTCCTCGACGCGCGCGTCCTCGAGCTCTCCGCGCGCTTGCCTCCGGCGTACAAGCTCAAGGTCCTCGATGAGAAGCACGTCCTCAAGCGCGCCGCGGCGTCGCTCATCGAGCCGGCGATCCTGGACCGCAAGAAGCAGCCCTATCGCGCGCCCGACGCGCTCTCGTTCGTCGGCGCCGACCTGCCCGAAGAGATCGCCGACGCCCTCTCCCCTTCCGCGATCGCCGCCGCCGGCGTGTTCGCCGCCGGCCCGACGACCCACCTCCTCGAGAAGGTTCGACGCAGCAAGGGCGACGCGCAGTTCTCGAACGCCGACAACATGGCCTTCTGCGGCGTCCTCACGACGCAGCTGCTCTTTCAGTCGCTCATCGCGAAGGCCCCCTCCCCTCGCGACGTGAGCCCGGCTACCGTGCTCGACGCGCTCCAACGCGCCGACTAGCGACATGTACGACGCCGCCATTCCCCTCCTTCACGATCTGCTGAGCCACACCGCCGCGCGCCTCCCCGAGAAGGTCGCGCTGGTCTGTCAGGGCAAGCGTGTGACGTACGCAGAGCTCGACCGCGCAAGCTCGTCGCTCGCAGCCTTCCTCTGCGAGCGAGGCGTGCAGCGCGGCGATCGCGTCGTGGTCTTCGGCGACAACACCGTCGAGACGGCGGTCTCCTTCTGGGGCGTGCTCAAAGCGAACGCCGTCGTCTCGGTCGTGAACCCGCTGACCAAGGCGGACAAGCTCGAGTACCTGCTCAACGACTGCCGCGCGAAAGCGCTCATCTCGGACGCGCACATCGCCGACGTCTTCGAGAAGGCCGTCGGGAAAACGCCGCACCTCGGCGTCACGATCGTCAGCGGCGACTACGCACCCGAGAAGCTCGCCTCGCTCGCGGGCGGCGCAACATGGTCCGACGCGATCGCGAGCACCTCCCCGGTGCCGGAGCGCCGCGCCCTCGACGTCGATCTCGCGAGCATCATCTACACGTCCGGCTCGACCGGCGATCCGAAGGGCGTGATGCTCACGCATCGAAACATGCTGACGGCGGCGACGAGCGTCTCGACGTACCTCGGCATGCGCGAGGACGACGTCGTCGTGAACGTCCTGCCCCTCGCGTTCGACTACGGCCTCTACCAGATGCTCATGACGTTCAAGCTCGGCGGGCGCCTCGTCCTCGAGCGGAGCTTCACCTATCCCGCGCAGGTCCTGAATCTGATGGCGGCCGAGGGCGTCACGGGCTTCCCCGTCGTCCCCACGATCGTCGCGATCTTGGGAGAGCTGAAGTCCCTCGGCAAATTCGATCTCTCGAAGATCCGCTTCGTCACGAACACCGCCGCTGCGCTGGCCGAGAAGCACATCCAGTTTCTGCGGGGTGCGTTTCCGGCCGCCCAAGTCTTCAGCATGTACGGCCTGACAGAGTGCAAGCGCTGCACGTTCTTGCCGCCCGATCTCGTCGACACGAAGCCGAACAGCGTCGGCATCGCCATCCCGAACACCGAGCTGTGGATCGTCGACGAAGAAGATCGCAAGGTCGGACCGGGCGTCACGGGCCAGCTCGTAATTCGCGGCGCGACCGTGATGCGCGGGTACTGGGAAAAGCCCGAAGAGACCGCGAAGAAGCTGCGTCCCGGGCCGCTGCCTGGCGAGATGGTCCTCTACACGGGCGACCTCTGCCGGACCGACGACGACGGTCACCTCTATTTTGTCGGGCGCATGGACGACGTCATCAAGAGCCGCGGCGAGAAGGTCGCCCCGAAAGAGGTCGAGAACGCGCTCTATTCGATCGAGGGAGTGAAGGAGTGCGCGGTCATCGGCGTAGAAGACGCCGTGCTCGGCCAGGCCGTGAAGGCGTTCATCGTCCCCGAAGCGGGCTTCACGTTCGTCGAGAAGCAGATCCAGCAGCTCTGTCAGGCCAAGCTCGAGAATTTCATGGTCCCCAAATTCGTCGCGTTCGTGACCGAGCTGCCGAAGACGACGACGGGCAAGATCAAGAAGACGGGCCTCCAATGATGCTCCTCGTCGGAACAGGCCCGCGATGAAGCCCGAGCGCGGCGACACCGTCGGCGAGACGCTCGCGCGCGGGACGGTGCTCTTCATGGGCGTCGAGCTCCACGCGGAGCCGGGGGCGCTCGTCCCTCGTCTCGAGACCGAGCTCCTCGGCGAGACGGCGGCTCGCGTCCTCGCGGATCGAGGCGCGAAGCGTGTCGTCGACATGTGCTGCGGCGCGGGCAACCTGGCGTGCGGCGTCGCGTCGCGCCTCGTCGACCTCGAGATCTTCGCGGCCGACCTGACGACGGACTGCGTGACGACCGCGCGCCGCAACGTCGACAAGCTCGGTCTCGGCGCGCGCGTCCACGTTCACCAGGGAGACCTCTTCGCGGCGTTCGACGGGCTTGGGCTCGAGGGGACCCTCGACGCGGTGATCTGCAATCCGCCCTACATCTCGACGGCTAGGCTCGAGGGAGACCGGAGCTTCCTCGTCGAGTCCGAGCCGCGAGAGGCGTTCGACGGCGGTCCCTACGGGATCGCCATTCATCAACGCGTGACGAAGGACGCGCTCGCTTTCTTGAAGCCGGACGGCGTCCTCCTCTTCGAGATCGGCGCGGGACAAGCGAAGCAGGTCACGATCTTGCTTCAACGCGCGCGACAGTGGTCGGTCCCGACTTCGGTCTCGAACGAAGACGGTGAGCCGCGCGTCTTGTGGGCCATCAAAAAAGCGAGCCAGGGATGAGCACGAAAGAACGAGTCCGTCAGTTCATCGAGACGAACTTCTACATCGCCGACAAGAGCCAGCTCTTGGACGACACGTCGCTGCTCGACAAGGGCATGGTCGACTCGACCGGGATCCTCGAGGTCGTCGCGTTCCTCGAGAGCGACTTCGGCGTCCAGGTCGACGACACGGAGATCCTCCCAGAGAACCTCGACTCGATCGATCGCATCGCCGCCTACGTCGAGCGCAAGACCGCCTGAGCGCCGCGACCCTGTCGGGGCGACGACGGCGCTACTTCGCGCTGAGCTTCGCGAGCTGCGGCGGCAGCCGTCGCGCCTCGCAGCTCGATTTTTGCGTCACGCCGCCGACGACGCCGCTCATGGTGCAATTCCCTGCCCGAGGCAGGTGGTCCATGAAGTAGAGGTCGAAGCGATCGCCCGTCGGGAGGCGGCGGATCAGCGGCTCGAGCGGCAGGACGAGGCCCTCGCGGAAGCGCGCCAGGTAGCTGACGTTGCCGAGGCGCACGCTCGAGACGAAGCCGATCCGGCGACGCACGCCGAGCGGGCTCGGCCCCGTGTGATCGACGTACTCGACCCACTGCTGCTCGCCGTACATGTCCGGCTCGGTCTGTTCGACCGTGACGAGCGTCCACACAGACAGCGGTCGCAGCGCGCGGAGCAGCGTGCGAGTCATCTGCTCGAACTCGGGCAGATCCTGCTCGGCGCTCGCCTCGGTGTACTGACCATGCGCGAACTGGTTGCGCTCTGCCTGCAGCAGGTTCGACAGTTGATCGAACGTGGCGCTCTCGGTCAGGCGCACGCCGAGGACGTCCTTGGCCATCGTCGCGATCGGATCGGTACGCCCCTCGAGCGCCGCGGCGGCGAGGCGAGCGAGCTCGCGCCAGGTCCCCAGTGGATAGGCGTCACGCGTCGCGTTCCGGCGGATGAAGTCGCCGAGCGCGGCCGTATTCGCGCGCGGCAGCTCGCCGGGGCTCGCGAAGACTGCGCTCGCGACGACGACCGCGAGCAGGCGCCACGTCCCTTCGAGGACGTCGAAGAGCATCTTCACTCGCTCGACGCCGCTGCGCGCGGTCGAGAGCGCCGCGACGCGCCCGGCGATTGGATAGGGCAAGCCGCCGCCGAGGCTCGAGAGGACGCCGTGATTGTCGCCGCACTCTCGCGAGAGCTGCATCGCACGATCGAGCGGAACGCGACCGCCTTGGGTCTGGCCGAGCTCCCAGGAGAGCGCCCTCGGGAGCTCGACGCGACCGTCGACGATGGGAGGACGCGCGTGCCAGTCGACCTGGACCGCGTACCCGAGCGTCGCGGGCTCGATCTTCCTTGGTACGGCGGCGCCGACCACGCCCCGTGCGACCGGCGCCACCACCGCGTGCTGTCCCGCGTGCGCCTTCACCACCGCCGCGAGCTCTTCTTCGAGGCCCGACAGGACGTGGCGTCCGATGCGATCGAGCGCGTGCTGCCCCTCGATGCCGAAGAAAACCAAGAAGCGCTTGTCGCTCTTCGCGGCCTCGATCAGCTCGTCCGCGGTCGAGATGTCGACTCCCGAGGCGTCGTCGCGAAGCCCCGCGATGGTTCCGTCGCTCGGCGCGCGATGCACCGCAGAGAGCGCGAGCTCGATCTCGCGGCCGACGCTCTCGCTCCCCCCGCGCAGCGGCCAGAGCCCGACCGCGAGGCCGTCGCGCGAGACGCCGAGCGTCTCTTGGGGAAGCTCGTCCGTGTCTGCAGAGAACAACGCGAGCACGACGTTCTCGACGACGGCGATCGGCGCGTTGGGCAGCGCCGCGTGAAGGTCGAGCGCGAAGCGTTGCAGCCGCGGATAGTCACGACCATCGCCCGCTCGCGACGCGGGCGGCCCCGAGAGCGGCATCTGCGACATCGGCGCCTCGTCGGACATCGGATCGCGAGCGACGACGAGCTGCCCCTTCCCCCGGCGGCGCAACATGATCGCGACCTCGAGCTCGATCCCGGTTCGTCCAAGAAGACCCGTCGACGGATCGACCGCGCCGGCCGGGACGCTGAACGTGATGTACCGGCGATCGGCGAACACGGCGCGCATCCCGCCGACGACGACGTTCACGCCGTGCACGAGCGGAGCCTCTGCGCCCTTCTCCAGGCTCTTCGCGCCGACCTCGACCGGGACGCTGCATTCTTCGCGTCGCTTGATCCACCACCGCGCGCCGTCGAAGCGAAACGTCGTCGCGAGGCGCGATGCGACGTCCGCGAACACGAGATCGTTCGTCTCGGCGCCGACCTGCGGCGCGCGCCCGAGCTTCACCGCGCGACTTCGCCCGATCTCACGCTCCAGCCGAAGCTCTTTCATCGAGCCATCGCGCGCATCGACGCGGAGGCGATCGGGCGCGTCGACCTCGCCGCGCCAAATCGAGAGCGCATGTGCCTCTTCGGTGAGCCAGAGCGTGGCCCCGCCGGTCGTGTGCTGGCGAAGGTCGGCCTCGGGCACGGAGGCGCGCGCCGGAGCGCGGGGATCTTCACGCGCGCCAGGATCCGTCGGTTGCGTCGGCTTGGAATCGGGTTTGAATGTCGTCAACCTGGGCCCGTCAGAGTACCCCGACCCTCGCGCCATCGATACCGCCTCACCACAGCGAGGGCATCGCGGGCATGCCCCGCCTGAACCACCCCGCCCCGTCGCGCCGAGAGCCACCCGACCTTCGGTGGGGGTTCCTGGCTCCACGTCGGCGATCGCGGGCGAACCGTCCATCCGGTGTCCGACATTCCGTCGCCGTTCGCCTTGGGATCGAGGTGGCGGGAACTTGATCCGCGCGCCCGGCGTCTCGCACTCATGCACGCAGAAGAAGCCGCGGCGAGCCCTCTTCGGGCGCCGATGCCTCTCTGCTAAGGTGAGCGGATCCGAAGAGGGGAAATGCAGAACACGAACGGCAACGACGGCGCGAAGCCCCGCTTCGTCATCCCGCTTCCCGGGGGACGCGTCGCGCGCGTACCCGTCGAGGTGCTCGAGACGTACATCGACCCGGCCGCGGTCATGGGGCACGACGCCTCGCTGCCCGAGGACGACGTCACCGCGCACCACATGCAGGTCGACTCGGCGACCGGCGCGTCCACCTGGCACACCGAGTGGGAGTACGGGCCTTGCCAGTACACCGACGACAACGGCTTCCCGCAGCAGGGCTTCCTCTGGCACCGTCACCCACTCGGGACCGAGTACACGGAGATCTACCAGCAGTGACTCGATCGGCTGTCGCGGTCCGGGCGCTCCGAGTCGCCGCGTTGCCGCTCCTCTTCCTGCCTTTTGCCTGCGTCGCCGACGGCCACCCACTCGGGACGGACGGCGCCGTCGAGATCCGCGTGGCGGTCGCGGGACCGCTCTTCGCCAGCGACGATCTCGATAAGAACGGCCATCCCACAGGCGCGCGCCAAACGCCGTTCACGACCGATGTCGTCTTGAAGATCACAGAGGACGACGAGCCCGCGCACGGCGCCTTCATCGCGGTTCGAGTCGAGCCCGCAGAGGCGCTCACCATCCGCTCCGCCGGCGACGCGACCCAAGAGGGCGCAGTCGACGAGTCCGGGGAGAACCCGACTTGCACGCTCGTCGACGGCGCCTTCCGATGTCGGGGAAACGACGCCGGGCTCGCGCGACTTCAGCTCGTCTCCGACAGCGACTGGTCGGGCACCGCGAACCTCGTCGTCAGCTGGGCGAATCGCACCGAAGAGCACGACATCGTCGTCCTCCCCGCGGGCCTTCCGCTCGAGGCCACGAATTTCAACCTCGTCGGCCTGAGCACCGGCGAAGAGATCGCGCCGACCTATCTCGCGCTCGAGTGCTCCGTCGACTCGCTCCCGTCCGATCTCGGATCCAAATGGCCAGAGGGGCGAATCCGGTCCCGCGAGCTCTTCGTGCGAGCGACGCCTCCGTCCTCGACCCCCACCATCGTCCAGAACGCGCCGGTCGTCGTCGAGTCGCTGACGTCCGAGGGTGCGCTCTCGGAGGACGCCAGCTGCACGACGCGAACGACGCGACTTCGAATCCTCTTCGACCAGAAGGGCGAGACGCCGCGCTTCTTCGCGTGCTTCTCGGATCTCGGCGGCGACGTCTCTTTTGGCGTCCACTCGGGTCAGAAGGTCATCGACCCGGGCCCGGAGATCACGGTCCTCCCCGAGCCGCGACTCCTGCGGGTTCGGGTCGTCGACGGAAAGAACATCGTGCCGATCGATTTTTCTCCGGTCGACATCTTCGAGGTCAGCGCGTTCGACGTCACGCTGCGAGCCATTCAGGTCCCGCTCGATCTCTCGACCACCGGCGGCAACTCGCTCGTCCTCGAGTCCGCTTCTGCAGTGACCGCCCCCGAGAACGCCGCGCCCGTGCAGGTCGCGGCCGTCCCGAACGAAGAGGGCATGAGCCAGCTGGTCGTCACGCCGCGCCTGCTCGCCATGCCCGAGTGCAAGAGCACCACCATCACCGTCACGCCCTGAGCCACGCATGACCCGATCCCAAAAGCGGAGCGCCTTCGTGAAGCGAAGCTCAGCCCTCTTCCCGTTCCTCATCGCCCTCCTGTCGATCATCGTGCCCGGCACTCTGCACGCGCAGGACGCGGACGACGACGAGCCGACTCCGGGGGAAGAGCCGCCGATCGACTCGCCGCGCTTCCCCATCGTGGCAGGGCAAGCGACGAGCGCAGCAGACTTCCAAGGCAGCTTGCAGGTCGTGCGCGCCCCCAGCTCGAACGGCGCGCAGAAGGGCCAAGCCATCGAGATCTTCCCAGAGGCGAGCCGCGTTTGGATGTCGGTACGGGACACCGATCCGGTGCCGATCGAGCGCGCCCGGCGCGGTGGCGAGTGGCTCTGCACCCAATCGAGCTGCAACGCGCAGACCGGCACGACGACCGCGAGCACCCAAGGTGACTCGATCCTTCGCAGCATCAAGATCCAGACCCCGACCCTGCCGCTTCCCGTCACGATCTGGCGACGCATCCACGGCGAAGGGAAGCTCGACTTCGATCCGGTCCTCCTCGGGCGACGCTCGTACGCGCACGTCTGTTCCTACCCGCCGACCGTGGTCGAGGGCTCGAAGGCGCCGAAGAAAGACCCGACCCAGGTCGAGATCTGTCACGACGGCACGCCCGTCTCGCCCGAAGCCGACTCCGCCGAGCTCATGCTCGGCCTCGAGTGGCCGCGTCAGGCCGAGCTCGCGGGCTTTCGGTATCTCGCGATCGTCGACGCCTGCGGCAACGCGCGCGTTCAGCCCTTCCAGCGCAGCTTCAACGTCGCCGTGCTCGAGGCGCCGACCAGCGACTGCGGCCGCCCTGATGGCCGCGTCCTTCGGGTATTTCCGAGTGGCAGCTTCATCCGCGTGACGGCGTTCAACATCGACGGACCCGCCTCTGGGGATGTCATGAACGTCACCTATCGCGTGGCGGTTCCGCCGCTCGAGAACTACTCCGAAGCCGAGCCTGCGAAGCTGCTCTTTCCGGACTTCAAACTCAACGATCTGAAGATCGATTGCGGCCCCTCCTCGACGCGTCGCGGCCCCACCGACGGGTCCGGTCGACCCCTCGCGCCGCCCGGGTTTCCCAGTCCGGCGAGCGGCTCGTCTCCCTATCGAACGCCGCCTGCGAACGCAGAGCCGAAGCCGAAGAAGAAAGACGGCGACGGTGGCGACGGAGACGGAGACGGCGGTCCGACGGCGCCGAAACTCGAACCAGGGACGGCGTCCGGGCTCGTGGGCGACGGAGCCGGCGCTGGAGCGGGCGCGCCGCCCTCGGGTCCCCCCGCCGGGCCACCGGTGGGCGCACCCGGCGCGGGCGGATCTCCGGGGCCCGCGCCCCCCGATGCGACGCCAGAGGCGCTCGCGCGCGCGGCCAAGGCGACGAAGTCAGGCGCGGCCGGCAGCGCGAACGTCGGTCCCTACGCAAACATCGGGCGCGCACGGGGCGACGGTCCGCCGCCCATGATCACCAAGCAGCCGGAAGACGACGGCAAACCCGGACCGAAGCCGCTCGATCACGGGACGCTCGTCATCGCTCCGGAGCCGCTGACGCAGGGCAATTGCCATCTAAACCTCCTCGGCGCGACGCGTCGCCGACTGGTCGCCCCGCTCGCGCTGCGAGTTCGACTCCTTCGCACCGACGTCACGCGCGGCGGCGCCCCGATCGATCTGCTCACCGACGAGCAGGGCGTGTGGATCGCCGCGCCGCAAGACTCCGAGTTTCCGATCCCTCCGCTCCGCGAGGGCTTCGACGGCGACTCCCGGCTCAAGCTCATCGTCGAGAGCGATCCGATGAGCCCCGACGGCAAAGTCGTGCTCCTGTCGGATGCCGGCCGCGTCGCGGTCGCGATGCACGAGGCGGATCTCGGGAGCGCCGAGCGCGCGCGGCGCATGATCGGCTCGGTGACGATCCACTCGGTACCGCTCTGCGGCGAAAGCAACTTCGAGCGCATCGACGAAGCCGGCAACTGCATCCGCGCCTATCTGACCATCCCAGCCATGCTCGCGACGCTGCAGATCACGCGAGCTCCCTGGGTCGAGAAGCCGCTCATCACGCGGAGCGTGCTCAGCGCCGTCGGCGTCGCGCTCGCCTTCGACAGCTACGATCCCGTCGAACGGCGCGCCTTCCCCGTCGCAGGGCAGGTCGGCGGGTTCGTCCAGAACCTCGGCGACGACAAGATAGGTCTCCTCGCCTATGTCGGCGTCGCTCCGACGCTCCCCATCCTGGGCGACGGCGGCAACACGACCACGTTCGGCTTCCTCGGCGGGATCGGCATCACCTACATCACGAACGCGAACGGTCCCGACGAGGGCTTCAAACCGACGGCGTTCTTGAGTGTGGTCGTCCAGGTCGGTCAGGCGAACCCGGAGATGAGCACCTCGGGTCGCGCGACGTTCGGTACCTACAACGGCGAGTGATCGGATCGCCCCGCGGCGAGGGATCTCCCCACGGCGAGCAGCGTCTCAGCCGCCTTCGCAGGTATCGACGGCCTTGCGGACGCGTCGGGCGAGGCGACACGCGTGCGCCGCGATCACGGGCTCTTCCTCATCCGTCTCGGCCAAGCCGTTACCGCCGTTCGCGATGACGGGTTCGAGCGTGGCGAGGTCGCGCGCCCGCACCTCGAGACATCGCATGCGATCATAGTCGCGAAGCGACTGTGCGACCTCCATCGCCTCGGTCACTTCTGCGCGCGCGAGCGTCACGGCGGCGAGACACGCCGTGCGCGCGTCTTCGAAGTCGGCCGGGTGCTCCTCCAGCGTCTTGTCGACAGGACGAATGCCGCCGTCGCCCTTCGCGAGTCGGCTCTCGAGCCAGTAGTCGCGCGCGGCCGCCTCATTGGGAGTCAGCGGCTCGGCGATCGGCTCGCAGCCCGCGAGCGCGAACGATACGAGCACGAGTGAAGCTCCCCAGCGCATGGGCTTTACCCTACGCCTCGCTCGCAGAGAGGTGCGTCAATGTTTGTAAGTCTTCTGCGCTGGCGCCTTCTGCGCTGGCGCTTTCGCCGCATCCGCCAGCGCGCGCGCGGCCGCGAGCCGCTTCTCTGCCGCGGCCACGCGCGCCGCGCCGCCCTGCGCCGGACCAAGGGCGCGCCACCCCTCGACCTCGGCGGACAACGTCTCGACCGCCGCATCCAGCGCGCCGAGCTTCGACTGCGCGTCCGCCTTCGACGCCAGGTAGCGCAGCCGACGCGGGCCGTACGAGAGCGCGATCGCGCGGTCGAGCGGAGCCATCGCCTTCTCGAGCTCTCCCATCGCGAGCAGCGTCGAGGCCAGGCGCGCGTACGGCTCGTAGCTCGTGGGCATGTCCGCCGTGCGTCCCTCGAACATCGCCACAGCCTCT
>Ga0164241_10001911_pt1 | contig 23968 bp, 19 predicted proteins | sample OricomyardsoilBY_FD_108780 | JGI IMG/M metagenome (GOLD analysis project Ga0164241, IMG submission 108780) | Backyard soil microbial communities from Emeryville, California, USA - Original compost - Back yard soil (BY) | ecosystem: Environmental > Terrestrial > Soil > Unclassified | place: USA... | reverse complement strand
CTCTGCAACGGTTGCGCGCGATGCCGCAGGATGTCCGCCAGCCGGCTGAGTTTCGTCAGCAGCGTGCGCCGCTTCGACTCCGTCGGATGCGCCGTGAAAACCAGCTCGATCGCCACGCTGTCCACCAACGCCTGCATCGCCGGCGTATCCACGCCGCGCCGTTTCAACTCCACCACCGCCGCCTCAATCGACTCGCGGATCGGACTCGACTCCTTCGACTTCGGGTCCGCCAGCAAGCGCGCCGCCCGCCGCCGCCGCCGCAGAAGCAACACGCGAAAATTTTCCTCCGCCAGATTCACCAACTCAAAATAAAGGGTGAACGCCATCGCCTGCGTGAACGCCTGCTGCGGGGTCAATTTCGCCACCGCCGCCTCCAGTTTTCCGCCCGCCGACGCGTCTCCCGCGCGCGCGTCTTTTGCCAGTATCCGCAAGGTTTCGACCGTCTCGAAAGCCTCCTGTCCTTCCATCTTTTTGATGACGCGCCCGAGAGCGGAGCCGAGTGAGCGAATCTCAGCGCGGAGCTGAGCCATGTCGTGAAGCGCGGAGGATTTGGTCCGGGAGGAGGTGGAGGGCATGAGGCGTGTTGTCGGGCGGGTTGCGACCATGGGCCGCGTCACCGGCACCGAAAAGCGAAAAGTGGGCCGGTTTTGTCCGCAAACATGGCGGCTTGCTTGAGGCCGGACGCGCGCTTTGCTCCGCCTAACCGTGACCCGCCGCATCCTCTGCATTTTGTCCGTCCTCTGGCTGCCCGCCCTGCGCCTCGCCGCTGCGGATGCCTCGCCCGAAACGACGGCGCAGCACCTCAACACCGATCCCAAAACGGGCGAGATCGTGCTCACGGGCGATGCGCAGATCACTTACCGCGGCGCGCTTTTGCAGGCCGATGAAATCCGTTATCAACCATCCGGCAGCGTCGCCGTCGCCCGCGCGCACGCCCGCCTCACGCGCGGATCGCAACGCCTCCTCGCCGACGAGATCGTCTATCATTTCGAAGACGGCACCTACACGGTCACCGGCCTCCGGCTCGGCGATTTTCCGCTCTATCTTTCCGGTACCGATGCCACCGGCAATCGCGAGCAACTCACGATCAACAACGCCACCGTCACGTATCACGAACCCCAGTACCTCGGTCCCGTCCTCAAGGCCGGCAAGATCGTCTATCGCCCGGGGGAAACCATCCGCGCCGAAAACGCCCGCGTCGGCATCGGCTCGTTTTTTCCACTGCGTTTCCTCACGTACGAACAGGACATCAACCAGCCGATTCTCTCCACGCTCGACGGACGTTTCGGGTACCGCGGCAGCCTCGGCGCGTTCCTCGGCGTCGGCACGCGCCTCCCGATCAACCCGTCGCTTCAGGCCGGCGGCGATGTCACCTTGTATTCGAAACGTGGACTCCTTTTCGGCCCCGCCGCCACCTACAGCCGTGACAACGGCGACACGGGCTTCGAGGGCGAACTGAAAACCGGATACATCCACGACTACGGCGAGACACTCACCAACATCCTCCTCCAGCCCGTCCCGGCCGATCGCGGCTACGTCGAGTGGACGCATCGCCAGCGTTTCTCGGAGAACATTTCCCTCAACGGCCAGTTCGCCTACTGGAGCGACTCCGAAGTCACGCGCGATTTTCGCCCTCAGGAGTTTTATCCTGTCCAGCAACCCGACAACTTCCTCGAAGTCGCCCGCACCGGTCAAAATACCGTTCTCTCGTTCTTCCTCCGCGCCCAGCCCAACCGCTACTACCGCGTCCAGCAGCGCCTCCCCGAACTGCGTTTCGATCTCCTCCCCTCCGCGCTGCCCCTCGGCTTTTACCATCAACTCCAGGCCAGCGCCGTCGCCCTGAAAGAGGACGCGCTCTACAGCGGCGAAACGACTCGTAGCGACCGGCTCGATACCTACTACGGACTCTCCCGTCCCGTCGCCGTCAGTCCCTGGCTGAATGTCACGCCTGTCGCCGGTGCCCGCGTTACCCACTACTTCCGCGCCACCGGCGATAAGGACAACTACACGCGCGTGCTCGGCGAGGTCGGTGTGGACGCCAGCCTTCGCGCCAGTGGCATCTACGCCTACAAAAACGAGCGCTGGGGAATCGACGGTATCCGCCATCTCATCACGCCGCGCCTTTCCTATCGTTACATCCCCGAAGCCGGCAAAGGCCGCGCCTTCATCCCGGTCGTCGATGACGAGACTTTTCAGACCTACCTCCAACCGCTCGGCCTCGGCGAACAACGCGCGATCGACGACCTCAGCGCCACCAACACGCTCCGCCTCGCGCTGGATAACACCTTCCAAACGCGCGCCCGCGGCTACGGTTCGCGCGATCTCCTGCGCGTGAATTTCGCCGCCGATTTCCATCCTGATCCCCAGCCCGGCGAGAAAGACTTTTCCGCCATCCACACCGAGCTCGCCCTCACGCCGATCGACTGGCTCACGTTCCATCTCTACGACAGCGTCACTCCGCAGGATTTCACCCTGCGCGAACTCAACACCGGCCTTACTCTCCACGACGGCGAGGCTTGGTCCTTGTATCTGGGAAACCACTTCCTCCGCCGTAATCTCCACGAATACGTCACCGAGGGCCGCTACCGCTTGAACGAGGCCTACCAGGTTTACGCGCGCCTCCATTTCGACGCCCGCAAAAGCCGCTTCCTCGAGCAAAGCTTCGGCCTCGTTCAAAACATCGATAACCTCTGGAGCATCCGCTACGGCGTCTCGGTTTACAACGGCCAGCGCCGCGAAAGTAAGTTCGGCTTCAACATCGAAATCCGCCTCGCCGGCTTCTGAGTTTCCCCGATGAAGGCGGGGTTTCGACCGCGCCCTCGCCGGCCGGTCGCCACTCACGCCTCTTGCCACTTCGCCCTTGGCCCTTGGAACTTCCCCTTCTTGGCGCTTGGAACTTTCTCCCCTTGGCCCTTGGAACTTCCTCCCACCATGGACGCCCCTATCGCCAACCAAGCCCGCACTTTCCTCGCGCTCCTGGCTGAACTGCGTCCGCACCTCCGCACCGACCGAAATCTCCCCGCCCGCCTCCAGCAACGCCTCAGCCGCGAACGCCGCTTCGGTTCCCGCGACCGCCGGCTGTATCGAGAACTTCTCTACACGGCCATCCGCCACCTCCCATGGATCGAGGCAGCCCTCGCCATTTCCGACGACGAAGCCTTCCGCGCCACCGCCTGGCTCGCTGCCGATCTGCCCGCAACCCGCGCTTTTAAAAACGCGTTCATCCCCGCCAGCTGGCCCGCGTGCGCTCCGGCATCCGTGGCCGCCAGGGCCGCTCATCTCGGCCCTCTCGCCGCCGAATCGCTCCTGCCCGAGTGGTTCCGCGAACACTGCCCCGCCGCCTTCGAACCACCCGATCTCGATATCCTCAACGCCCGCGCTCCGCTCTGGCTCCGCCTCCAGACCGACAAAACCGCCGCCGTCTTCTCCGAGTTCACCGCGCGCGGCTGGACCTGGCGCATGTCATCACTTCTTCCCGAAGCGATGGAGCTGCTGACCGAGGCCGACGTCACTCAAACCGACGCCTACACGCACGGTCTCTTCGAAGTCCAGGATCTCGGCTCACAACTCATCCTCGATGCCGTCGATCCCACTCCCGGCAGCCAGTGGCTCGACGCGTGCGCCGGAGCCGGTGGCAAAACTCTTCAACTCGCCCGCCTCCTCGGCCCGTCCGGCCACGTCACCGCCCACGACGTCCGTCCGGCCGCACTCGCCGAACTGAAAACCCGCGCCGCACGCGCGTCCTTGCGAAACGTATCCATTTCTTCGGCACCCGCCGGCACGTTCGACGGCGTGCTCGTCGATGCGCCGTGCAGTGGCACCGGAACGTGGCGCCGCTCGCCCCACCTTAAATGGTGCACGACCGCCACCGACATCGCTGCCGCCGCGGAACTTCAACGCGAACTCCTCCACCGCTTCTCCGCGCACGTCCGCCCCGACGGACTGCTCGTGTACGCAACGTGCTCGCTCAGCCATCACGAAAACGAGGATGTCGCCGCCGCCTTCCTCGCCGGCCATCCGCATTTTTCCCCCGCCGCACTTGCCCGCGTCTTCGCCTCCGGGAACACCATCGCTTCCGCCCTCACGCCGCCGGCGGCGCTGACCATTCGCCCCGCCAGCCACAATACCGACGGCTTTTTCGTCGCCGCTTTTCGTCGTATCGCTTGATGCCGTTCGGCTTCGGTTTTTCCGGCGAACCTCCGCCCCATACGGCATTATTTTTCGTCCGCTTTCCTCTCGCCGATCCGGGGAAAAAGCCCCTTGTGTTGCGGCCAATGTTCGCCCGTTCCTCCCGCCCATTTTTCTTCCTCCTTAGCGTCCTCCTCGCCGCTCCTCTTGCATCGCTCGCCGCTTCGAGAGCGAAACCCGCGACCGGCGTCGCCGGCACGTTCAAGGGCTATGTCGTCACCGACGCCGCCACCGGCAAGGTCTTGCTCCAGGACAATCCCGAGGGCGTCAGTCCGCCGGCCAGCATGACGAAAATCATGACGTTTCTCATCGTCTCCGACGCGCTCAAGGCCGGTACGATCACGCTTCAGACTCCGGTTAAAATTGAAAGGGAAGACATGGGCGAAGGCGGCACCCAAGTCTGGCTCGACGCCCGCGAAACGTTCTCCGTCGAGGAACTCATCTACGCCCTCATGATCCAGTCGGCCAACGACGCCGCCTCCGCCCTTGCCCGTGCCGCCGCCGGCAGCCGCGAACTCTTCGTGGAAAAAATGAACGCCCGCGCCCAGTCCCTCGGCATGACTCACACCCGTTTCGTTTCGCCGCACGGCCTTCCACCGAAAAATCGCCAGCGCGAGGACAGCGATCTCACCACGCCCGCCGACTTCGCGATCCTCTGCCGCGAAGCCATCACGACGACCGACATCCTTAAATATTCCTCGATCAAGAAGCGCATTTTCGGGGAAGGCGTTCGCCCCGTCTCCCGCCAAATCGCGATGGAGAATCACAACAAACTCCTCGGCCGCGTCGCCGGCGTGGACGGGTTGAAAACTGGATACACGAAGTCCGCCGGCTACTGCCTCAGCGCCACCGCCGAGCGCAACGGCCGCCGCATCATCGTCGTCATCATGGGCAGCTTCGGCCCCAACGGCCAGATCGACCTCGGCCGCAGCCGCGACTTGAAAACCATCGAGCTCATCGAACGCGGCTTCGCCACGCTTCAAGCCTCCAGCCCCGCGCCCGTCGCGCCCGCCTCCACCGCGAATCCCATCAGCCCGGTTTCCCCGGCCTCCAGCGGCCCCGTCCGCAGCAACCTCTCCGCGCCCACGCGGCCCGCTCCTTCCTCCGACGACTCCCCGATTTCTCCCGTCAGTCCCGCCGCCTCCGAAAAACCCGCCGCGAAAGACGAGGAGCCCGTCGTGAAATTCGTCCCGGTCGCTCCGCCCGCGAAATCCAAAACCCGCTGAGCCTTCACCGGCATTTCCCGCCGCACGGCGCCACTTTCCCCCGGCCTCACTAGACAACGTTGCTATAGTCCGCTCATGCCTCTTCCGCGGACGCACCGTTCTCTTCTGTTTCGCCGCTTCGTCGCCGCCGCGATTCTTCTGCTCGCAACGCTCGGTTTCGCCAAACCCGTCGTTGTCTCCTCCAATACTCTCCTCGACGACTTCGTTCGCACGGTCGGCGGCGACGCCATCGAAGCCCATTGTCTGCTCACGCCCGGCCGCGATCCGCATACCTACGATCCCACGCCCGCCGATGTCCGCCAGCTCGCCCGCGCCGATCTTCTCGTCATCAACGGCCTCGGTTTCGAAACCTGGCTGGAAAAACTCATCCGCAACTCCGGCTTCCGCGGCGCGCGCCTGACCGCCAGCGACGGCATCGCGCCACTCCACGCATCCGATGATGCGGCCTCACCGCACGACCATGCCGCGCACGGATCTGACAGCGATCACGACCACGGCGACATCGATCCGCACGCCTGGCACGATCTCCGTCACGCCGCCCGCTACGTGGAAAACATCCGCGACGCGCTCGCCATTCTCGCCCCCGCTCAAGCCGACGCCATCCGTTCCCGCGCGAAAACCTACCTCGAAAAACTCGCCTCTCTCGACGCGCTCTATCGCGAACGCATCGCGCAACTCCCGCTCGCGCACCGCAAACTCGTCACGTCACACGATTCATTGCGTTACCTCGGTCACGCGTACGGCTTGGAAATTATTCCCATCTCCGGCCTTCGCTCCGACCAGGAACCCAGCGCCCGCCAACTCGCGCGCATCATCACCCGCATCCGCCGCGAAGCCGTCCCCGCTGTCTTCGTCGAATCGACCACCAACCCCAAAATCCCGCGCCTCCTCGCGAAGGAAGCCGGCGTCGCCATCGTGAGCGAACTCTACACCGACAGTCTCGGCTTTCCCAATACACCCGGCGCCACCTTCCTCGGCATGGCCCGCTCCAATCTCGAAACCATCACCACCGCCCTCCACTAAATACTCCGACCAATCCCGGGAGGACTCCGACTATTCCGGCCTCCGACGGTCCGGGCTCCGACGGTCCGGGGAGCACACGCGGCCCGCGTGTGAAGTTCGGCGGCCCGCCGAACTTTCCGAAATCCACCGCACAATCCTTACAGCCGACGCACAATCAGCGCCTCCCTCCGCAATCGTTCTCGTTCTCCTACTCCTACTCGTTCTCCTGGTTCGAAATTCAAACACCCGAGTACGAGTAAGAGTAAGAGTAAGAGTAAGAGAACGAGAACGATTTCAAAACACGTCCCTCTCCCCTTCGCTCGCCTTCCCTCCGCCTCCGTTTCCGCCCTACTCACTCCCCGCTACTTCTTCCCCCGTGCACGCCGCCCCCCACAACATCCTGCGCTTCACCGATGTCACCGTCCGCCACGGCCCGGTCGTCGCGCTCGATCGCGTCACCGCCAGCATCTCCTGCGGCAGCCTCACCGCCATTCTCGGCCCCAACGGCGCCGGCAAATCCACGCTTCTGCGCGCCATTCTCGGCTGGCACCCGCTCGACACCGGCGAGATCCGTATCGGCGATCAACATACACACCACCAGCTTCCCCGGCTCGCCTACCTTCCCCAGCGCCATCTCATCGACTGGGATTTCCCCATCACCGTCCGCGCCGTCGTCGAACAGGGCCGTTACCCCGCGCTCGGTCTCTTCTCCCGCTTCTCAAAAACCGACCACGCCGCCGTCGATCGCGCCCTCGACGAGCTCGACATCGCCGCCCTCGCCACGCGCCAGATCAGTCAGCTCTCCGGTGGACAGCAACAGCGCGTCTTCCTCGCCCGCGCCCTCGCTCAAGGCGCCGACATTTTCCTCCTCGACGAACCCTTCGCCGGCCTCGATCTCCACGCCACCGACGAACTCGCCCACATCCTCCGCGGCTGGCAGGCCCAGGGCCGCACCGTGCTCGCCGTGATCCACGACCTCGCCCTCGCCCGCGAACACTTCATTAACGCCGTCCTCCTCAACACCCACCTCATCGCCGCCGGCTCCATCCCCGAGGTCCTCACTCCCCACAACATCGACACCGCCTATCGAGGCGGCCACTGCGCCCACGCCGACGACCCCTTAAAACTCATCCGCACCGCCGACTTCCCGAAGTAGCTCCGCCGCCGCCATAGGCGTCCCCGCCTCCGCTCTCCGCCGTCTCTGTTTCTCTTTCGTCAGCCAATCCGTCTCCTTCCGAAATCGTTCTCGTTCTCCTACTCTTACTCATTCTCGATTTTTGGTTCGGAAGAAAACGAGTAAGAGTACGAGAAAGAGAACGATACCCGATCCCCTCCTTCGCTCCGCCCCTGGCGCCTTCGCATCTTCGCGCTAAACCAAATCACCATCCGCGCATCAGCTTCCAGATCCCCGAAAGCGTCTCTCCGCCCTCTATGATTCCTCCGTGCCCTCGGTGTAACTTCCTTCCTTCGCTCCGACCTTAGCGTCTTCGCGTCTTCGCGATTCACCCAACCGTCGCCCGAGCCTCCGCCCTACTCGCTACTCACTACCCGCTACTCGCTACTCCTTCCCAGAAATGTCCTTCCACGAGCTCCTCATCGAGCCCTTCACCTTCGAGTTCATGCAGCGCGGCCTGCTCTCCGCCGCGTTCCTCAGCCTCAGCGGCGGACTCCTCGGCTCGATCCTCGTGCTCCGCCGTCTCGCGCTCATGGGCGACGCACTCTCGCATTCCCTTCTCCCCGGCGTCGCCCTCGCCTTTCTCCTCTTCGGTCCCAACACCCTCGCGCTCTTTTTCGGCGCACTCATCGCCGGCCTCCTCACCGCCGCCGGCAGCGCGCTCCTCAGCCGCCTCACCCGCATCAAGGAAGACGCCGCCTTCGGCTCCCTCTTCGTCGTCTTCTTCGCAGTAGGCATCGCCCTGGTCAGCGTCATGAAAACCCGCATCGACCTGATGCATTTTCTCTTCGGCAACATCCTCGGCGTCAGCCCCGACGACCTCCGTCTTTCCGCCTTCGCCAGCGGACTCACTTTCGCCGTATTCATTATCTTCCGACGCGGCATCCTCCTGCAAACCTTCGACCCCACCTTCCACCGCGCCACCGGCGGACACGGTGGTCTCGTCCACCTCGGCCTCCTCGCGCTGACGGTTCTCAACCTCGTAGCAGCGCTCCAGGCAATGGGCACCGTGCTCGCGCTCGGCCTCTTCCTGCTCCCCGCCGTCACCGCTTATTTGTGGTGTGATCATTTCGGCAAACTCCTTCTCACCTCGGTCTCGCTCGCGTTGGTGTGCACGATCGCCGGCATCCTGCTGAGCTACCACGCCGGCCTCGCCAGCGGCGCGAGCATCGTTCTCTGCCTCGGTGCCGCGTTCCTCGTTTCCGCCATCGCAAGCCCGCGCTACGGCCTCGCCGCCCGCTTCCGCCCCCACGAAGGCAAAGGCGTGATCAGAAGTAGCGAGTAGCGGGTAGTGAGTAACAAGTATCAGTTACTCCGCCTCTTTCTCTTTCCTCTTTATCTTCCTCTTTCGTCAGGGCCCCCGATCCGCTCCGAATCGTTCTCGTTCTCTTACTCCTACTCGTTCTCCTCCGAGCCTTACGCGGAAGTAGCGAGTAGCGGGTAGTGAGTAACGAGTATCCAGTTACTCCGCCTCTTTCTCTTTCCTCTCTATCCTCCTCTTTCGTCAGGGCCCCCGATCCGCTCCGAATCGTTCTCGTTCTCTTACTCCTGCTCGTTCTCCCCGGATTATCGCCCTATTCCGTTCTGCCACCGCCACAGATTCCACCACGCGAACGTCCTTCGGAGCGCATCCCGCACTGCGGCCATTGGCCGCAGCCGCACTTCGAAAAAACGCCCCATTAGCGTTTTCTCGTTAGCGGTTAAATCCTCAGAAAAGTTTTCCTCTTTGCGTCCGGCCTTAGCGTCTTAGCGTCTTTGCGATTCAACTAACCATCGCATGTCTGAAGTCGTCTCCATCGCTCCCGACCTCGCCGCCGTCAAAACCTACCTGCTCGGCTTGCAGGACAACATCTGCCGTGAACTCGCCGCCGAGGATGGCTCCGCCGATTTCATCACCGATAACTGGATACGCCCCGCCGGCGGTGGTGGCCGCACCCGCATCCTCACCGGCGGGGACGTCTTCGAAAAAGCCGGCGTCGCCTTCTCCCACGTCACCGGCGACAAACTCCCGCCCTCCGCCACCGCGCACCGCCCGGAGCTCGCCGGCAAACACTGGGAAGCCCTCGGCGTTTCCCTCGTCATCCACCCGCGCAATCCCCACGTCCCAACCAGCCACGCCAACGTCCGCTTCTTTTGCGCCCACAACCCCGGGAGCGCCGGCGTCCCCGTGGGCTCCGAGAACCCCGTCGCCTCACTCGCGCCCACACCCACGTCCGCCCCGACAGCGTCCGGCACTCCGTCATTGGCCACTGCGTCATCTGTCACTGGTCACTCCGGCGCGGCTCACGCCGCGCCGGTCTGGTGGTGTGGCGGCGGCTTCGATCTCACGCCCTATTACGGTTACGAAGACGATTGCGCTCACTGGCATCGCACTGCGCGCGACGCCGTTGCTCCGTTCGGCGAAGACCTTCATCCGCGTTTCAAAAAGTGGTGCGACGACTACTTCTTCCTCAAACACCGCGCCGAACCCCGCGGCATCGGCGGCCTCTTTTTCGACGACTTCAACGCCCCCGGTTTCGACTCCAGCTTCGCTCTCATGCGCAGCGTCGGCGACGCGTTCATCCCCGCCTACCGCCCCATCGTCGCCCGCCGCAAAGCCACGCCCTACGGCGACCTCGAGCGCGACTGGCAACTGTATCGACGCGGCCGTTACGTCGAATTCAACCTCGTCTGGGATCGCGGCACCTTGTTCGGCCTCCAAAGCGGCGGACGCACCGAATCGATTTTAATGAGTCTCCCGCCGCTCGTCCGCTGGGACTACAACCGCGAGCCCGAACCCGGCTCGCCCGAAGCGCGCCTGCACGACGTCTTCCTCCAACCGCGCGACTGGCTCGCCCGCTGATCGCTCGCGATCCCCGGAAGCCCGCCGGGCCGCCGCGTCTCCGTGTATTCACAAAATATCGACGGCCCTCCAGGGTAGGGCGAACCGTCCCCGGTGAGCCGCAAACTATCGCCCGCGCACCGCCGCGCAGCGCGCAGCGCAGCCTCAATTCTCCGCGTCGATCTTGTCGCAGAAATGATGCACGAGAAACAGATGCGCCTCTTGTGCCGCGCGACCCGAATCTCCGGGCACAATCACGTCCACCGTCGCCATCCCTTTCGCTTTTCCACCCGCGCGACCGAGCAACGCCACGCTCTTCAATCCCGCCGCCTGCGCCGCCTTCAACGCCGCCAGGATATTCGCCGAATTCCCGCTCGAACTGATCACGATCACGATGTCTCCCGGTTGCGCGAGTCCTTCGATCTGCCGCGAAAACACCGATTCCCACCCGTAGTCGTTCCCGATGCACGACAGCAATGAACCATCCGCATTCAACGCGATCGCCGGCAGCGAACGCCGGTTTTTGAAATAGCGCCCCACAAGCTCCGTCGAAAAATGCTGCGCCTCCGCCGCGCTGCCGCCGTTTCCGCAGATTAAGAGTTTCCCGCCCGCCTTGACCGTCGCCGAAATCAACTCGTTCGCCGCTTCGATTTCCGTCGCGATCGTTTTCAACGATTCCAACACGCGCACCGTTTCAGCCAGGGATTTTTCGAGATTCATGGAAGCCGCTGTTCAATAGCACCGCGCCCCCGACGCGAAGCGAAAAGTGCGCCGCCCGCTCGGTCGCCGCGTTCGTCCCGTATCCGTTCGTCCCCGTAGCCGCGTTCGCAGGAACGTCGCCGCCCGCCCATTTCCTCCTTCACTGCCCACGGGTCATTGTTCACTGGTCATTCCGCGCGCTTCGCGCGGCCATGCCTTACTTCGACCACAACGCCACCGCCCCCCTCGCGCCGATCGCGCGCGAAACCTGGCTGCGCCTGTCCGACGAAAACTGGCATAACCCCTCCAGCCCCACGCGCGAGGGCGCCCGGGCCCGCCTCCGGCTCGACGCCGCCCGCGAACGCCTCGCCGAATTCCTCGGCACCGCGCCCGCCCGGATCGTCTTCAACTCCGGCGCCACCGAAGGCGCCAACGCCGTATTCGCCCACTGGGCACGCTCGCTCCCGCCCGGCTCACGCATCGCCCTCAATCCCACCGAACACCCCGCCGTCCTCGAAGCCGCCCGCCGCTTTTTCCCCGACCGCATCGATTTTCTCGATCTCACCCCCGCCGGCCTCATCCACCTCGACGCCCTCAAAAACCGCCTCGCCCCGCGCCCCCTTCCGCCCACCGCCTTCGCTGAAAAATGTCACGTATTACGTGACATCCCCCCCGCGAGCATCGCCGGCTCACCACCCTCCGACACGCCGCATCTCTCCGCCGAATGTCACGTAATACGTGACATTTTTTCCGCGCCCGCCGCTGTCGTCGTCATGGCCGCGAATAACGAAACCGGCGTCCTCCAACCTTGGCGCGATATCGCCCGCCTTTGCGCCGAACATCACCTGCCGTTTCTCTGCGACGCCACGCAATGGCTCGGCAAACTCCCGTCCTCGGGTCTCGGCGCCGCCGGCTGGGTGATCGCCTCCACTCATAAATTCGGCGGTCCCAAGGGCACCGGTTTCCTCGTTTTCCCCGAGCAGTCCGAGAGCTTTTCTGCCCAAGCCGGCGGCGCCCACGAAAACGCCCACCGCGCCGGCACCGAAGACGTCCCGTCGATCGGCGCGTCCATCGCCGCCCTCGCCGACGCCGAGCAGTCGAAAGTCTTCCTCGAGGACGAACGGCTCCGCTGGCGAAACGATTTCGAGCGCGCCATCGTCGCGGCGATTCCCGGCACGCGCATCCTCACCGCGGATACAACCGAGCGTCTCTGGAACACCGTCCCGCTGATTCTTCCCCTTGTCGAAAACACCCGCTGGGTCGCCAAGCTCGACAAGCGCGGCTTCCAGGTATCCACCGGCTCCGCCTGCGCCACCGGCAAGGAGGGCCCGTCGCACGTCCTCGCCGCGCTCGGCTTCACCGCCGACGACGCCCGCCGTTTCGTGCGCATCAGCAGCGGCTGGGAAACCTCCGCCGCCGACTGGACCGCCCTGCTCGAAGCCTTCATCGCCGTCGCCACCGAACTCGTCCCGCCCGCCAACGTGATCAAACTCCCCTGAGCGCAGACACGAGAAACGACGTACTCATGCCCATCCTCGCAGCCACACGCTCCGATTCCGATAAACCCTGCCGCCGGCTATCCCCGAGACACCGCGCCCGCTCGTCGCGCCCCGGGCCCTCCGCGCCCGCGCTCGGCATCCTCCGTGACACCTTCCGCCCTCCGGCTTCCGCCCTACTCACTACTCGCTCCCCGCTACCCGCTACTCCTTTCGTCTCCTCCTGATGCGCCTCCGCCGGATCACGCTTCAGCATTTTCGCAACGTCGCTTTCGCCGACCTCGCGCTCGCCGGCGACCGCCATTTCTTCGTCGGCCCCAACGGCCAGGGGAAAACCAACCTCCTCGAAGCCGCCGGTTTTCTTTTCGCCCTTCGCTCCTTCCGCACCGCCGATAACCGCGCCCTCATCGCCCACGGCCAGCCCGAGGCCGCCATCGCGTGCGAGCTCACCCACGAGCGCCGCGGCGACACCCGCGTCCTCATCAAACTCCGTCCCGGCGGCAAAGAGGTCACCTGCGACGACGACCGCGTTCCCCGCCTCGCCGACTACCTCGGCCATTTCCCCGCCGTCGTTTTCTCCTCTCAAGATCAACTGCTCGTGCGCGGTTCGCCCGGCACCCGCCGCCGCTGGCTTGATCTCGTGCTCGCCGCGACCGACGCCGCGTACTTCACCACGCTTCAAAACTACCACCGCGCCCTCGCCGGCCGAAATGCCCTGCTCAAGCGCTCCGCCTCCGCCAGCGAACTCCTCGCCTTCGAGCATCCGCTCGCCGCCGCCGCCGCATCCCTCACCGCGTCGCGCACCACCGGTATCCAGATTCTCAGCACGCATGTCGCCGCCGCCTACGCCCGCCTCGCCGACGACCTCGAGCCCGCCGCATTCACCTACGCTCCCGACGCCATTGCCATCGACGCCGCCGCCTGGGCCGCGCTCTTCGAACGCAATCGCCCGCGCGACCTCGTCATGAAAACCACGCTCGCCGGCCCGCATCGCGACGATTGCGAGCTCCGCGTATCCAATCGTCCCGCACGCGAATTCGCCTCCGAAGGCCAGCAGCGCAGCCTCGCGCTTTCTCTTCGTCTCGCCGAGGTCGAATACCTCGCCACGCACACCGGCGTGCAACCGCTTCTCCTCGCCGACGACGTCCTCGGCGAACTCGACCCCGATCGCCGCCGCCGCTTCTGGGAAGCCCTTGGCGAGAATCGCCAGGTCATCGCCACCGGCACTTCGCTCCCCGATGCGAGCCTCGCCACCTGGCAGATTTTCAACGTCACCGCCGGCACGTTCACAGAAACCATCCCGCCCCCCTGAAGCCGCCCGAGATGGACTGCAGTGCCTCGGCACCGCCTTCCCCAACGCGCCTCGGCGCGTCGCCTCCACCCACTACCAATTACTTACTACAAACGCCCGCCGCCACCTCCGTCCTGGTTCGCGTTCTTTGGCGTCCATTCGCGGTTAGAAAAACCTCCTCCTCCGAAAAAATGTCCCTCGAACCTGCGCAATGGCTCCTCGCCGTTCTCGCCGCCGTCATCATCGGTTTTTCTAAAACCGGCATCGGCGGTCTCACGCTGCTCGCGGTCGCCCTCTTCACTCAAATCTCTCCCGCGACCAAACAAATCAGCGGCCTGATTCTACCGCTGCTGATCGTCGGCGATCTCATCGCTGTCGGCTCCTACCGGCAGCACACCCAATGGAAATTCCTCTGGAAACTTTTCCCGTGGACCGCCCTCGGCGTGCTGCTCGGCTGGTTCGCGATGGGCCGCATCGACGACCGCCAGGCCCGCCTTCTCGTCGGCGCGATCATCGTCACGATGGTTGTCATGCAAATCTGGAGACGCCGCACTCCCGTAGCTGCGAGCGCCAGCGAGCGGTCCGCCCTCGCTCAACCCTACGGCCTGCCTTCCTCTTCGCTTCCCGACCACGGCGCTTGGTTCGCCCCGATGATGGGCATCCTCGCCGGCTTCACCACTTTGATCGCCAACGCCGCCGGTCCGCTCATGGCGATTTACCTCCTCGCGATGGGCCTTCCGAAAATGGCGTACGTCGGCACCGGCGCCGTGTTCTTCATGATCCTGAATTGGTTCAAGGTCCCCTTCATGATCAACCTCGGCCTCATCACGACCGACAGCGCGCAGTTTGATCTTCTGCTCGCTCCCGCCGTGATCGCCGGTGCCTTCGCCGGCCGCGCACTTCTGCCCCGGGTCAACCAGCGCCTCTTCGAAAACCTCGCCCTCGCCCTCAGCGCCGTCTCCGGCCTGAAAATGCTCCTGGGATGACCATCAGAAGAGAGCGCGATTTCCGCCTTCATAATTCTGCATTCATAATTCTTCATTCGCCTCCTCGATGCCGCGCCAAAACGTCCGTCAGCTCTGGGCCGCCAAACTCGCCGGCAAAATCACCGCCGCCTCCACCGCGACGCTCGCCGTGGCCGCCTCGTTGAAATCCCTCAAGATTGAAGCCCGCGCCACGTTCTCGCTCACCCGCGCGCCCTTCGCCGGCCGCGTCCTCGGCATCGATCCCAGCCTCCGCGGCACCGGCCTCGCGTTGATCGAATTCACCCCCGGCCGCCAGCCGATTCTCCTGCGCTGCCTCACGGTCAAAGTTCACTCCCGCGAGCCCATGCCCGCCGCCCTCGCCGAGATCCACCACGCCGTCACGGCCTTCGTCGTCGGCCAGGACATCCGCCATGTCGCGCTCGAACAGACGATCTACGTGCAAAATTTCCAGACCGCCCAGATCCTCGGTGCCGCTCGCGGTGCCGCCATCGCCGCCGCCGCGCTCCACGCGAAACCAATTTTTGAATACCCGCCTCTTCGTGTGAAACAGGCCGTCGTCGGCGCCGGCCGCGCGAGCAAAGAACAAATGGCGCGCACCGTCATGAGCATGCTCGGCCACGGCCGTCCACTCGCCGCCGACGAAGCCGACGCCGCCGGCGTCGCCCTCTGCCACGCCTTCACTTGGCGCGAGTAAATCCCGGCGACATCGGGCGCTCGCCGGCACGCCGTTTCCGCTCAGTAGCCGCGCCATTTGAGACGCGGCTCACGTGTCTCCCGCCAGCCGCTTGAGCTAATTCTTTGAGCCGGACCGCGCGCGGCGTTCAGCCGAATCCTTGATCGCCCGGGCCTGGTCACGCGCATCCGGACTCGACGCGGTGCCGCGCCTTAACTGCCTCTCCGCCTCCAGCCAATGCTCGCTGTCCTTGCCGTCAGGACACCCTTCCTGCTCCCAAAGCTGATGCGCCCGTCGCGCGACTTCTTCATGTCCCACCGCTTCGCGAATGTCTCGCACTTCATCCGCAATTTCCTCCTCAGGTCGCGGCGGGATTGCAGTGGAAGAAGGAGCTACGGAAGACTGTCTCGGAGATGAGGTTTTCATGAGAACCCAAAGATAATCTTGCCCGCTAAAATCCGCCATGCGGCTCCCTTCTGCACCTCTCATCGGGCAATTTCCGGTGACTCGCCACCGCAAACGTTAAATCTCCCGGCCCGCCCCGTCTGCACCCACACCGTCCCCTCGTTCGTCGCCCCCGGTCACGGCCATCCCCCCTCGGTCACCGCCCATTAGTCCCCGGCACTGGTCACTGTTCATTGGTCACTGGCCATTGCTCACCGTCACTGTTCACTGGTCATTGGTCACTATTCACTAGTCATTCCGCAGAGCGCCCCGCGCTCTGCGGCCTTCCCTTTCGACCGCTTCCCGTGTTTCGTCGCCCCAAACCATGTCCGACTCCGCCACGTTCAACAACGCCGCCCGCGTCCTCGTCACCATCGCCTCCGACCTCCCGGCCGACGCCGCTCTGCGCAAATACTTCATCCACGCCCGCCACCTCGGTGCCCGCGAAAAACGCGCCATCAGCCAGACGGTCTTCACCTATTTCCGCTGGCTCCAATGGCTCGATACGAAGCAGTCCGCCCAAAAACAACTGGAGCAAGCCTGGGGCATCCACGAGCGCTTCACGAAAAACGCCTCCGTCATCAAAGGCGAAGCCCTCGCCGCCCTCGCCGTCCCCGAGTGGACCCGCGCCGAGATCGACTGGCCCGTCGACACGCTCCGCCAGTTCCAGCGCAACCAATCCCTCTGGCTCCGCGCCCGCCCCGGCACCGCCCACAAACTCGCCGCCCAACTCGGCGACAGCGATGTCCTCAGTCACAACCCTTCCGTGATCGGCAACGGTCATTGGTCAATGGTCACCGGTCATTCCGACGCCGTCCGCTACCGCGGCCACCACGATCTTTTCGTCACTCCGCAGTTCCACGAAGGCGCTTTCGAAATTCAGGATCTCGCCTCCCAAATGGTCGGCCTCGCCGCCGCTCCGCTCCCCGGCCAGACATGGTGGGACACCTGCGCCGGTGAGGGCGGCAAGTCCCTCCACCTCGCCGACCAGATGGCCAACAAGGGCGTCCTCTGGGCCAGCGACCGTTCCGAACGCCGCCTGCAAACGCTCAAAAAACGCTTCGCCCGCGCCAAGCTCTTCAACGTCCGCACCGCCCTCTGGGACGGCTCCGCCAGACTCCCGACCAAAACCAAGTTCGACGGCATTCTCGTGGACGCGCCGTGCAGCGGCACCGGCACCTGGCAGCGCAACCCGCACGCCCGCTGGACCGCCACCACCAAAGACGTCGCCGAACTCGCCGTCATCCAACGCAGCCTCCTCGACAACGTCGCCGGCTCCCTGAAACCCGGCGGCCGCCTCATCTACGCCGTCTGCACGCTCACGAAAAGCGAAACCACCGCCGTCGCCAACGCCTTCACCGCCGCGCACCCCGAATTGGAACCGGTCCCGGTCTTCCCGCACGCCGGCCAGAATAATCCTGCCAACAAACTCGCCAGCCCCGCCTGCGCCGTCGGCGAAACCGACCTGTATTCAGAAACCCAAGCCTTCCTCTGGCCCCACCAACTCGACGCCAACGGCATGTTCATCGCCGCGTGGCGTAAGAAATAAGGTGAGTTAACCCTAACGCGCCGCTACGAGTCCGCCCGCACCACACGCCCTTCGCACTTCACGACCGTTTCAGTCGATTTTTTTAAGAAAACGCCTCGGTGCTCGTCTCAATATATCTCCCATGAAACGTTTCATTCTCCTCACCACCTTTCTTTCTCTCGCGATCTTCCTCCGCGCAACCTCACCGAGCGACCCGACCGGGCCCGAGCAACCACCACTCGATCTCGCAAAAATTCTGACCGGAACCGACAGCATCGCGTTATTCGAAGGCCTGCCGCGCAGTTACGCAAAAGGCAAAGATACGGAGCAGGAAAAAAGACCTGAACCGACTTTCACCGTCGACCAACAGACCTTTTACGTAAAACCCATCACTCTCACCGATGAAGATCGAGCCACGCTCGAAACTATTTTCCGTTCCGGAACACCGGTCAAAGCCTTCGGTGGAGTCAAATTCTGCGGCGGCTTCCACGCCGATTACTTGATCGAGTGGCGTCGCAAAAAAGAAACTGTCCTGCGCGCCCTTGTCTGCTTCGGCTGCCACGAAATCCGTTTTGTGGACAGCACCGGCATCATCGAAACCGACATGACCGAAAGCGGCGTTCAGCGACTGGAAAATGTGCTCAGAAAATATCGCCAGGAACGCCCTGCTCGCGCGTCATCCGCTCCAGCGAAACCCGCCGCCAATGCGGCACAATCCTCAGTCCCTCAAAAGCGCGAGTAAGCCAGACCGACCGCCCATCTCACCAAATCTCTGACGCCATCGTTCGCGCCGACTTAACGAGTCCGTGATCGTCGGTCATTGAGCGTGCGCCGCGCTTCCTCCGGCGGAAATCTCATGCCCGAAACCACCCATCGTTTCAAAAGCGCTCACACCGCCAATGAACGCACGATCTGGTTTCACGGCCCCGCTGATCCGGCCAAACCCTGCAACCTCGCCATCTTCCTCGACGGCGAATTCTACCGCGACCGCGTGGAGGCCATCGCGACGCTCGATCATCTCAGCGAAACCACAGCGATCTCCAACACGCTATCCGTCTTCGTGTCGCACGAAAGCCTCGACGCCCGCTGGCGCGAATGCCCCTGCTATCCGCCTTTCGCCGATTTCGTGAACCTCGAACTCCTGCCGTGGATCGAGTCGCTTCGCCCGCAGACGAAACACCGCACAACCTGCGCCCTGCTCGGCCTCAGCTACACCGGCCTCGCCGGCGCCTTCGTCGCTTTGCGCGCGCCGGATAACTTCACGCACGTCATCGCCCAATCCGGCTCCTTCTGGTCCGACGACTGCGCCTTGGCCAAAAACTATCGCGCCGCCGCAATCCTCCCGCACACCGCCTTCTACCTCGAAGTCGGCACCCGGGAAACCAACACGAACGTCCAACACAAACCCGACCTCCTTCAAACCCGCTCCCAGATCGAAGGCGTGAAAGTCTTCCGCGACGCCCTCCAATCGCGCGGCCTCGGAGTCACCTACACCGAGTTCGACGGCGCCCACGAATTCGGCGCTTGGAAAAAATCCCTGCCCGCCGCTCTCAAGTGGGCACTGCCAACCGCGTCTCCAAAGACCACTGACGCGCCTCGATGAGTTCCGTGCCCGCCAAAATCTCCGCCGCCACCGTTCGCGCCGATTTCAACGACCCCATCGCAGTCGTCCACTATGCGCGCGCCGCTCATTTCCTCGGACTCTGGGAATCCGAGCGCATCCTGATCGAACGCTTTTTTCCCGACAAATCCGCGCCGCTCCTCGAAGCCGGTTGCGGTGCCGGCCGCGTCACCCTCGGCCTCTGGCATCTCGGCTATCGCAACCTCACCGCCTTCGACTTCGCCGAAGAACTCCTCGACCAAGCCCGCCAGCTCGCCACCGACCAAGGCGTCACCGCCATCCGCTTCCTCCACGCCGACGCCACCAACCTGGCAGAAAATTGTCACGTAATACGTGACAATGCCTCCAGCACTCGATCGTCCGAGCCACCCCAAGCGGAAGATCCCCGCTCAAACGATTGTCACGTATTACGTGACAATCGAACTTCGCCCACTGGCTCGGATTTCGCCGGGGCGCTCTTCCTCTTCAACGGCCTCATGCAGATCCCCGGCCGCGAAAACCGCCGCGCCGCCCTCCGCGAACTCCACGCCGTCTGCCGCCCCGGCGCACCACTGCTCTTCACCACGCACGACCGCGACGTCTCGCCCACCGAACGCGCTCTCTGGCGCCTCGAAAAACTCCGCTGGGAAAACGGCACGCACGATTCGCGCCTCATCGATTTCGGCGACCGCTACTTCGAGGATGAAACCGGCCGCACCTTCATGCATCTGCCGGATCGCGCCGAGATCCTCGACGACCTCGCCTCCACGGGTTGGATACACACTTTCGATTCCCTCCGCCGCGATATCGCCAAAGAATCCCGCGCCGTCCGCGACTTCTCCGACGAATGCCGTTTCTGGTCCGCGACCCGCGCGTAACGACGGCCGTCTGCCAGTGGAGAGCGGTCTGTCGGCGTCGTACGCGTCGCTCCACCAACCCGCGATCCACCACCGGTGTCCTCCTCCCTACAGTCTTCAGCGTTAGACCTTGAGAGTTGGGCGTTCCCGTCTTTCGCCAGCCCCAACTACTAACGACCAATCAGCAACTACTGCCATCGCGACTCCCCTCCCAGCCACTTGCGCTCCCACCCGCTGCGCACCTAACGTCTCCCGATTTCACTCTTCGCCTTCCGCCTCCAGCCATTCGCCTTCCTCCTCCACATGCCCGCCTTCACCGACCGCACCTGGCTCTGGTTTGCCGCCGTGTTTTACTTCGCGGGTTTCGCCTTGGGTACGCTCTCCGTCCTTCGTCAGCGCCGGCACTCCCGGGCGTCGATGTACGTTTTAATTCTCATCGGATTTTGCATCCAGACCTTCGGTCTCTATCTGCGCGGCGTCGCGGTCAAAGGCTGCCCCATCGGAAACACCTTTGAGATTTTTCAATTCACCGCCTGGTCCGCGACTTCCCTGTATCTCGTCATCGGCGCCACCTTCCGGCTCAGCCTCCTCGGCTATTTCACCTCCTGCCTCGCTGCCACGCTGACCATCCTTTCGCTGTCCGTGCCGGCATTCGACGCCATCCGCCGCGTGGGCGTGTTCCCCAACGCCTGGATCGAATTCCACGCCGCGCTCGCGATTTTCAGCTACGGGGTTTTCGGCCTCCTCGCGCTGACGTCCGTCCTGTATTTGCTTCAGGTATACAGCCTGAAAAATCACCGGCTCCGCGGATTCTTTTCGTTCCTTCCTTCGATCCTCGACCTCGACCACATCAACCTTCGCCTGCTCAAAGCCGGCTTCGCGATCATGACGGCGTCGCTGGCGGTCGGCTCGGTTTACTGGCTGCGTGACGTCGATTCCGTCCACGCGTCGAAACTCATCATCACCCTCGCCATCTGGCTCGCCTACGCCGTCACCTTCGGCCTGCGCATCCTGAGCCGACTTCTCGCCAAACGCCTCGCGTGGACTTGCATCATCCTCTTCGTCGCGGCCCTCGTTTCTCTCTGGCCCGTCAACTCCAGCCGCAAACCCATCATCCCCGAGCCCGCGCCGCACACCGTCCCGCGCTCCTCTGACGCCACGTCTCGCTCCGATCTACCCGCCACTCGCTACTCGGTGCTCGCTACTTTCTTCAGATGAGCGAAGCGCCTCACTCTTCCCCGGCGGCGCTTTTTCTCCTAGGCGCCAGCCACCACACGGCGCCGCTGGCGTTGCGCGAAAAACTCGCCCTCACGCCCGCGAAGCTCATCGAGTTTCAACAACGACTCGCCGCGCTCGAGGGTCTTCGCGAATTCACGATCCTCAACACCTGCAACCGCGTCGAATTCTACGGCGTCGCCGAGCACACGGGTGCGATCGCCCGTTTGCAGGCGGAGTTCTGCGTCTTTCAAGGATTTCCCCCGGATGAATTCGAACGCATCCGTCAACACGCGCTCGGCCCCGACGCGCTCCGCCATTTGATCGAGGTATCCGCCGGCCTTCAGTCGCAGATGCTCGGTGAAACCGAAATCCTCGGTCAGATTAAAGACGCCTACGCCGACGCCCAGGCCCGCCGCACGGTGGGCGCCGTGCTCAATCGCGTTTTTCAAAAAACCTTCCAGCACGCGAAATACGTCCGCAGTCACACCGCCATCACCGAGGGCCAGATCAGCATTGCCAACGTCGCCGTCGATCTCGCCCAGAAAATTTTCGGCGATCTGCAATCGACGCGTATTCTTCTTTTGGGTGCGGGCGACATCGGCGAGAAAACCGCGAAGGCTTTCCAAAGCCGCGGCGCCGCTTCACTGACCGTCGCCAGCCGCACGATGGAGCGCGCGATGGAACTCGCCCGCGTCTTCGAAGGCGCCGCGCTTCCCTTCGAAAACGCGCCGCAACACTTCGCCGATTTCGACGTCGTCGTCTGCTCGACCGCCGCCCCGCACGCGATCGTCACGCGCGACGACGTCGTCGCCGCGATGAAAAAACGCCGCGCACAGCCGCTGTTTTTCATCGATCTCGCCATGCCCCGCGATGTCGAGCCCGCCGTCGCCGGCATCGAAAATGTCTTCGTCTACAATCTCGACGACCTCGCGCGCATCGCCGCCGAAAACCTCGCCGCGCGCACCGCCGAAGTCACGCGCGCCCGCGCCATGATTCACGAAAAAGCCGACGCGCTTTGGCGGCAGATCGAGTCCCACGTTCCCGCGCGCTAAGGCAGGCGTGACCGGGCATTAAGCGAGTCCGCAAGCCGTCCGCGCCCGCGTGAGCACCACGCCCGCCGTCGCCCGAGCCCGCTCCGCGCCGTCCTTGAGAACCTGCTTCACGTAGTCGGGATTCGCCGCAAGTTCCGCGCGACGCGCCCGTGCCTCCGCGAAGTAATTCCAGTAGTGTTCGAAGAGCGCCTTCTTTAAATCACCGTAGCCGAGTCCGCCCGCGCGCAACCGGTTTTCGAAGTCGGCCGCGACATCCGCTGGCGCGACCAGCTTCAGCAATTGAATCGCCAGGTTTTTCTCCGCATCGGGCTTCGGTTCGGCCGGCGTTCGGCTGTCCATCACGATGCCCATGATCTTCTTCCTCGTCGTTTTCTCGTCGCCAAAAAGGTCGATGGTATTGCCGTAGCTCTTGCTCATTTTCTGCCCGTCGAGTCCGGGCACGGTCGCCACTTCGTCGCGTATTTCCGCTTCGGGTACAACGAGGGTTTCGCCGTAGTTTTGGTTAAACTTGATCGCGATGTCGCGGGTCATTTCGAGGTGCTGGCGCTGGTCTTTTCCGACCGGCACGAGATTCGCGTCGTAGAGCAAGATATCCGCCGCCATCAGCACCGGATACGCGAAGAGGCCGAAGTTCGGGGAAATGCCTTTCGCGGTCTTGTCCTTGTAGCTATGCGCGCGTTCCAGCAGGCCCATCGGCGTTAATGTGCCGAGCACCCACATGAGTTCGCAGACTTCCGGGATGTCGCTCTGGCGCCAGAAAACACTGCGCTTCGGATCGAGCCCGCACGCCAGAAAATCCAGGGCGACATCGAGCGTGTTCTTCCGGCGCTGCGCCGCATCGGAGAGCGACGTCATCGAGTGATAATCCGCGATGAAATAGTACGCTTCGCCGCGCTCCTGGAGCTCGACGGCCGGTTTCATGGCGCCGAAATAATTGCCGATGTGAAGCGTGCCCGAAGGCTGGATACCAGTGAGGATGCGCATGGGTCAAAATCGTTCTCGTTCTCCTGCTCTTATTCGTTCTCGAAAGTTTTTAAGCCCTCCAAAGAGAACGAGAACCAGTAGGAGAACGAGAACGATTTTCCGCTCACCCCGCTCAGTCCCGCCGCGGCATCGTCGTTACAGCCACGCGCACCCGCGCGATCGTCTCCGCGGGCAGATAGCCGCCAAACGCCATCGTTGGCATCACCAGCGCGCGCTTGCCCAAGATCGTCCCCGGCTGGAGCACCGCGTTGCAACCGACCTCCGCTTTATCGCCCAGAATCGCCCCAAATTTCCGCAGCCCCGTTTCGGCAAATCCGTCCGGCAACCGCACCGTGATCGGCTGCTGATCGAGACGCAGATTCGATAAAATCACGCCCGCGCCGAGATGCGCCCCGTTCCCCAGCACCGAATCCCCGACATAGCTAAAATGGGGCACCTGCACGCCATCGAGGAGCAGGCAGTTTTTGAACTCGCACGAGTTCCCGAGTACGCAATTCGCGCCGACGATCACGTTGCCCCGGATGTACGCGCCCGGCCGGATCTCGGTCCCCGCGCCAATCCACGCCGGCCCGATGATCGTCGCATGCGGCGGTAGTTTCACCGAGGGATCGATGAGCACGTTGCCCTCGACATGCACGCCCGCCGGAAGGCTCCGCTCGCTCACGGGAAACGACGCCGTCTTCAACGCCGCGCCGATCGCCTTCAACCATTCCCACGGCGCGACGTCCG
>Ga0164241_10001910_pt1 | contig 23986 bp, 24 predicted proteins | sample OricomyardsoilBY_FD_108780 | JGI IMG/M metagenome (GOLD analysis project Ga0164241, IMG submission 108780) | Backyard soil microbial communities from Emeryville, California, USA - Original compost - Back yard soil (BY) | ecosystem: Environmental > Terrestrial > Soil > Unclassified | place: USA... | reverse complement strand
GCGGTTTCTGGGGTCCTATTACCTCATTTGACAGTGCTGCGCCCGGCAACGTCTGGAAAGATAACCTCTATTACCCTGACGGCGCCCCTGTGCCACCCGCGAATTGAATTGACCAATGCTTCGTCCTAAATAGCTAATCCCGGACCTCGACGCCACGGGTATGGTGCAGGGAATGCTTGCGCTCCGCGCCCAGCTCGGTGCGCCGCGGCGTGGACCGTGGGACGACGCAGGGCGTCGCCGCGCACCGGGCCACCCGGCAAAAGGGGGCGGTGTGGGCAGCCGCTTCCCCTTCGGGATGCCCTGACAGGTCAGGGAGGGAGCATGGAATTGCTGGCGCCCAGCATCGGCGGTCGGCGCGAGGGGTAGAGTAGCGCCCGCACGGTCGGCCAGGACTTGGCGTGTCCGAGCAGTGCACGACGTATTTCGGTCAGCACCGTCAGACAGAAGTAGATGGACGCCCTGACATCGCCGGCGCGCCTGCGGTACAACCGAATGCGGTTCACGATCTTCATCGTGTGCGTCGTGGAACTCTCGCCGGAACCAGCGCCGACATGCATGGCACCCGCGTTTGGGGTGTACACGGTTGCCCATCCGGCGTCCTTCGCGCGCAAACTGAAGTCGGTTTCCTCCGAGTACAGGAAGTACGACTCATCGAGTCCATTCAGCGCCGTGAAACAAGCACGGCTGACGAGCAGGATTGCGCCCACGGCCCACTCGACTTCGTGCTCTCGTTCGTACTCTCGAGGGTCCTCGATACGTTCGGTGAACGTAGGCAATCCCGTGAAGCTGAGACCGCCCACCCGGGCGAGAGTGGGACCGCGGCGCAAGGTCGGAGAGAGGCTACCATCGGCTTCGCGAACCCGGGGAGCGACAATGCCCACACCCGGTTGCCGCAGGACCTCTCGCATCCGCACCGCACTCGCAGGGTCGAGCGTCGCATCAGGATTGAGGATGAGAACTGCCTCCGCATCAGGGGAAGCGCGCACTGCTTTGTTGATTCCGGCCGCGTATCCGCCATTCGTCGACCGCACGAAGGTGCAATCGGTACGGGCCTCCAGCAGGCTGGCGGTTCCGTCCTGTGAGCCATTGTCCACAACTGCCACTGAGTAGCTGAGTTGACCCATCGCCGCTGGAATGGTGTCGAGGAGCCTCCCGATGTGTTGCTCGCTGTTATAGGTGACGACGACGGCCGCGACGTCGATCGACATGGGTCTCACACCTTCAGAGGCAGGTCGGGAGAGCCTGCGTACTCGATCCGGCGCAGCGCCCCGCCCATGCCCAGTATCAGAAAGAGCAGACCCATGGTCATTGGGAAAGCGAAGGCGTCGAACATGAACAGGCACGCAAAGCCGCTCGCCACGGCTGCTGCAAGCGCCACCGTCAGTTCACGCGTGCTTTCGCCGAGGACTCGAGCCCGAAGTTGGATCAGGGATGCGATGGCTGTTAGCCCAAGTGCAATGAACGCGACCGTGCCGGCGATCCCGACGGTGACGAGCAGCAACAGATACTGGTTGTCGAAAATGATGTACTTCGGTAGGAACGTGCCCAGACCACGGCCAAACCACGGATGCTGCGCGATGAACTGGGCCCCGAGGGCGTAACTGTCCGTCCGCGATGCGACGCTCGGATCATCGGCCACACCGGAAAACAGGCCGATGATCGAGTCGAGGAGATTCGGCGTGACCACGCTCATGGCGAGGAGTCCAGCACCGATGAGACCAAGGACCGTGAGACGACGTGCTTTTGTCCATCCGACCATGCAAATCAAGACACCGATGATTGCGCCGAGGTATGCGGATCGCGATGATGTCAACGGGATGAGCATGGCCAAAGCACCGGTGGGTAGCCAGCGGACGAAGAATGAACGCTCAGTATGGTTGAACCCTACGTGGAGCGACAGCGGCAGGATCATCGTGACGAGTGTTCCGTACTCGATTGGATGCGTCGCGAATCCTGCGGGACGGGGGAACCCGCCGCGTGAGCCCAGCGCATACCCAGGTGATCCAATGAGACCGGGAATCGAAATCTGGTCAACCCAAATAGTCCGGGTAATAAACTGAATGATGCCCAGCAATGCGATCAGGCCGCCGCAAACGCAGAGTCGCCAAATGAGTGTGTCCAGGCGCTTGCGATCGTGAATGTAGTCATGAGTCAGCAGCAGGGTTCCGCTCCAGGACGCCAGTGCTAGCAGCGCAACGTCGGCAGGACTGATCTCATCCGAACTAATCGGATGAGACATGGCCAACACATACGAAATGCCGACGCTGAGAAGGAGAATCAGTAGTGCAATGCGAATCGGTTGCAGGCCGGAGAGAGTGGACCGCGCCGCCCCGATACGTAGTAGGCACCAGACCAGCAGGCTGTCGAGACCAAGCAGTATCGAGGGCGCGCCTACGCTGCCGAGGGGGCCGAAGATCAGTCGCGAGGGGACAAAGAGGAGGAGGATGAGGTAGAACGTCAACCACCCGACGGCATCGACTGTGGGAGGGCGCGAATAGCGATCGAGGGATGAATCCTTTGTCAACTCTCGCGCCTGACTCGCGCCGAGGAGGGACCCGAGTTCACCCTGACCTGTTTGCTGCGTTCGAGGTTTCCGGTTTCGACAGTCGAAGAAACGCCAAGGCGCCTCCGCCGATCACCGGCGTCCGGCCTAGATCTTTCTGGCGCGACATCTCGATGACCGGTGGGAGGCATCGTGGCCGCAAGATCGCCGCGTCGGGCACGGCGACTCATCAGCATGCCGTCGAGCAAGAACGTTGCAATGCCGGTTGTCACCAAGCCAACCACACACGCGACAATGACCATACGGATGGTCGCCGCCCGATCCACTTCCGCCGAGACGTCGGTGACCAGCGGCATCGAGGTGATCATGGCACCGGCAGGAACATTCACTTCCTGTTGGAGCCGCTGGAGTTGGACCGGAATCTGGTCACTGATGTAGGTCAATGCGGAGAGTGTCTCTTCAGCACTCTTGTCCGTCACCTCGACCGCAATGACGGGTCCCCGTGTCGAGGAGTCGATCGCGACGTCGAAATCCGCTCTCGGTGCCCGGCTGGTGATATCTTCCCGTGCGGTGGTACTCGCGAAGTACCCGACGACGATGCTTGCAGGTTGTTCGAGGCCGCTTAGATTGAGAAACGGATTGCCGCCAGCCTTCAGACTGTCCGCGGGCGGTAGGAACAATACGAGACCTCGGGCTGAGTACTCCGGCGGAGTCGTTGAGTACGCGCCGTAGGCGAGCCCAGCGGTGAGGAGTAGGCCCGCGATCAGGACGTACCACCGCCGCCCGAGTGCGCGGATCACGTCCAGAATCACGAGGGTTCCTTTCCGAGGTGGGCGAGCGGAGGCGTCGCTGAATCCAAGATCAGATCGAGGGTAGTCCCAGTGTACCGAACTACTGGGCTGAATGGGTGAGAGAGCTGATGCCAAGCGTTGAGCCTGGAGGATCTGCGCCACGTGTATGTGATGTCATGACTCTTTGTGTCCTGGACGAACGCGACTACCGTGCCGACGGTTTCGAACACCTCGCCTGTGCAGTCCTCGTCACCGATCTCGAACCCGAACTCCTCCTCCAGCGACGCGGCCGGTTCTGCGACTGCGAGCGAATCCAGCTCGGGCATGCATCCAAACAATGGAATCGATTCGTCGATCGAGGCGGTCCTGGATCCCGAGGGTCTTCACCAGGACGGCTCTGACGCCCCTCCCTAGTGCTCGCGGAGGCGGTCATTCCAATTCCTTTGAGGAGAAGTGTGGGGGAAGGGATGCTTTAGAGTGGACTAGACCAGTACCTCAACCGACAGGGGTGGCCCAAGAAACGCGGTGGGGTCTCGCGGGTCGGCTGGCTGCTGCCTTGGGGTCGCCTCGGGGATGTGTCGCCCCGGAGTGATTTGTATATGGGCGACCTACGAGCCGGCCGCGATGGTCGGTGTCGGGTCGATGGACGAGCCGGGACTCGTTGTCGCTGAACCGGCGGCCGCAATCGACGCTGCCCAGATCTTCTGGCAGCCGCTCACCGCAGGCGCAGCCCCAGCCGGTTCGCTGGGCGGGGTTGCCGACCAAATACGCACGCGTGGCGACGTCCCAGGTGAGCTCCCCGATCGTGCTGCCGCACACCTCAACGGAGCCAGCGGCGAGCGCGGCCCGCCGGCGGACCGGCGTCGGCCGGAGCGCGTCTCCTGCTCGCTCGATGTGCGTGCGCCGCTTCATTTCGTTGGTGCAGATGGTGCCCGGGCCTAAGAACGCGTCGTCCTCGACGGTGACGCCTCCGAAGGTCATCAGCTGGTCCTTCACCTTCAGCCGGTCGCCGAGGACAGCGCTCCCCTCGACGTAGGCGCTGTCGCCGATGTTGCGACCCGCGCCGACCACCGCGCCCGGCAGGGCGCGCGCGAACGCCCAGATCCGCATCGCGATCCCCATCGATCCGCTCTCGCAAAGCCCGTGGGGGTGCACAAGAACACCATCCGGCAATTCGCCGCTCTGCTCCATGTCCCCAGATCCTGTCGTCCGCCGACGCGGGCCATCGATCAGATTCGCTCCGCCGCCCGACAAGCTGCACGGCGCGGCCGGCGACCCCGACCCAACGGTCTACCAGACTATAGGAGCGAGCTTGCGGAGAAGCATCGACAAATTGTTGTCACTACCCCGCGGCCGGGTCGCGGCCGGGTCCCCGCTTGGAAGCGGTGGCCCGTTCGGGGCAGCTCTGGTCACCGGAGAGCACAAATTCTACGTTTCGTGCATGGTCGACGAGTTCACCGAACGCTACGCGGATCTGCTGCCCAGGTCCTGCCCGGGTTGTGCCCGATGACGACTTCGACGACGGCCTGGACAACGCGCACTGATGCAGTCGGCCCGGCCGGTTCGCCCGCTGGGTACGGGCATCCGCCGGCCGCGCACGGCATCCCGGCGATGGTGTGCCGGGCCGACGAGCGCAAGCACTGCATCGCTGAGCCTCGGTCCACCGCCTAGGTGAGTTGATCTTGGAACGGAGTAGTTGATCTTGATGTGCTGGCGGGCGATCAGGGGTAGCCGGTACCGGCCGATCTGTCATCGGAGTGTCCGGGTGGTGCGGTCGGGCCTTGGCGGCTGATGGTCTGGGGGTCCCTGCATCGGCCGGCGAACCCCCGCCGCGAACAACGGTTCCCCACGATGTCCGACGCCGTCCAGGCGGCGCCCAAGGTGGCCGGGTGTAGGTTGCCGGCGGAGAAGGCCAGCCTGGCGGGGATGTTGATCAGGTTGGTGCGGATGGTGGCGGTGCGGGCCCTGCCCTATTTTTCGCCGGCCAGCACACCGGCTGCGCCGGACAGGCGCGCCAGCCGCATCACCGGGACCAACCCGGCCGCGGGTACCAGGTTCACTTCGTCGAAGGTCGCGGCAGCTTTCGGGATGGGATAGTTGCATCTCGCAGATGGCTTTCCGCTCGGTTCATGGATGATCTCGACAATCAACATTGTCCCAGTTCAGAGGCCAACCGCCTGTATCGCCACGCGTAACCACACACCGATTCACGCGGTGGATCCAGGCTGAGATGTGCGGACCGCGCAGGTCAAGCTCCGCGCCGACGTCCATCACGCCTTGATCGGTCGGCGAACGCCACCTGAACGCCACCTCCGTGCCGTGCGAGGAAGCGGCCGTGCGCCCTGAGACGCTCGTTGGCCGCATGAAGCGCACACCGATTGGCCCATACGGTGTCGTGGCTCTGTACCATCTACCGTGGTGACTGGGCCAGCCGTGTGGTTCAGGCACGGTGCGACGTGCGTGATTGCACCGATCGTCACGGTTGGTATGGCGGCGCGTGCGCTGTCTCAACCGGAGTTCGTAGGTGCGAGATCGCTGTGGCTGTGGATTTCGGGGCCAATCACAGGGCGGCAGGCTTCGTTGAGCCTGTAACCTTATCGCTCTCGGGCGGGGGCGGGCGGAGGCCAGCCGAGGAGATGGAGGAAAGTGACATATGTCGAAGGTCGCGCTCATCACGGGAATCACTGGACAGGACGGCTCATACCTGGCTGAGTTCCTGCTGTCCAAGGGGTACGTCGTGCACGGGCTTATTCGTCGCAGCTCGACGTTCAACACGTCGAGACTCGATCACCTGTACCGCGATCCGCACGACCCTGATGCGCGGCTGTTTCTGCACTATGGCGACCTCTCCGATGGTGCACGACTGGTCACTCTTCTGAACAAAGTCTCCCCCAACGAGGTCTACAACCTCGGGGCCCAATCTCACGTTCGAGTAAGTTTCGACGAGCCCGAGCACACCGGGGACACCACGGGAATTGGCGCGATGCGATTGCTTGAAGCGGTCAGGCTCAGCGGGATCGACTGCAGATACTATCAGGCATCGAGTTCGGAAATGTTTGGCGCGTCACTTCCTCCACAGAATGAAGAAACACCCTTCTATCCCCGATCTCCCTACGGCGCGGCAAAGGTCTACGCATACTGGGTCACGCGCAACTATCGCGAAGCATACGACCTTTTCGCGGTGAACGGGATGCTTTTCAACCACGAGTCCCCTCGACGTGGGGAAACGTTTGTCACTCGAAAGATTACGCGCGCAGTCGCGAGGATCAAGTGCGGCCTGGACGACCTGCTGTTCCTCGGAAATCTGGACGCAGTTCGGGACTGGGGCTACGCTCCCGAGTACGTCGAAGGAATGTGGCGAATGCTACAGGCGGATGATCCCGAGGACTATGTACTTGCGACCGGAACGGCATTCACCGTGCGTGACTTCGTTGTCACAGCTTTCGAGCACGCAGGACTCGACTGGGAGCGACACGTGCGTTTCGATGAGCGATATCTCAGGCCGACCGAAGTGGAGTCGCTGATCGGGGACGCATCAAAGGCCAAAATGCGACTGGACTGGGTGGCCTCGGTACAGCCCGCCGAACTCGTGCGAATCATGGTCGATGCAGACGTTGCGGCCCTTGAGCACGCTGGAACCCCGTGGGTTGATCAACCGCCGCTGGATTACTGGCCTCGGGTTCAGACCTCATGATCGAGGCCTCGACGCGTCGTCTAGATCGCTCCGCTAAGACTTACGTCGCGGGTCACGGTGGACTGGCAGGTTCGGCGATCTGGCGCAGGCTGACCATTGAGGGATTCACCGGGTTGATCGGCCGAAGATCCACAGAACTCGACCTCCGTGACAGACGGCAGGTATTCGCCTTCTTCGAGGAGGTTCGCCCCGAGGCGGTGATCCTGGCGGCGGCGAAGGTGGGCGGAATCGTCGCCAACAACACGTGGCCGGCCGACTTCCTGTCGGAGAACCTGCAGATTCAAGTCAACGTGATGGATGCGGCCGCACGGATCGGCGTCGACCGCCTGCTGTTTCTTGGCTCTTCGTGCATCTATCCGAAGTTTGCACCGCAGCCAATCACTGAGGATAGCCTGCTGACCGGGCACCTGGAACCGACGAACGACGCGTACGCTGTCGCAAAGATTGCTGGCATCTTTCAGGTGCAGGCAGTGCGCCGACAGCACGGCCTGAGATGGATATCTGCGATGCCGACCAATCTTTATGGGCCAGGCGACAACTTTTCACAGAGCGCCTCACACGTGCTTCCAGGCTTGATCCGTCGCTATGAGACAGCCCGTATCGAGTCGAGTCCGGTTGTGGTGAACTGGGGGAGCGGTAGTCCTCGCCGTGAATTTCTCCATGCATACGACATGGCGGACGCCGTTCTACACATACTGGACAACTACGATGATCCGTCACCTATCAATCTGGGTGTCGGATCCGACCTGACAATTCGCTCGCTGGCCACGATTGTCAGTGACGCTGTCGGGTACCGGGGGCGAACCGAATGGGACACCAGCAAGCCCGACGGTACGCCGCGAAAGGTGCTGGATATCTCTCGCATCAGTGCGCTGGGTTGGCGGCCGCAGATAACCTTGTCCGAAGGGATCGCTGGCACGGTCGAGTGGTTCCGGAACAACTCGGCGGCGCTACGAACTTAGTGCTCGTGTAACTGGTCAGGCCCGCCGACAACGGACCCTCGGACCAGTTGCCTCAAGTCCAAGCCTGGATCCACCTCTTGGACACAACGCGAGGATTCCAACGGTCGATGTCCCGCTGACGAGCTCGGGGAATACCCCCGATTAAGGCTGCGGTGACCGAGAATGTGGAATGTCGCGAGTGAATTATCCAGTCGCATCCAGCAAGCGCCCACATGTCGATGAGCGCGTTCTCCGCCTCGTGCAGCGCGTTCTTTGCCGGCGCCTGCTCATGGAGAGAGTTTGCGTCGTCTCCAAGCCTCTTTTCGATGACGAACACGTTGTCGACCTTTGCTCGAAATATCGCCTGCACGCGTTCGTTGTCGGTGGCGAGGAAGATCGGTGCATCGGGCATCTTTTTCCGGAGTCGGGCGACCTCCGACATGATGCGTCGCAGCGAGACCTTGCGATCGGTGTATCGAATGTGCACACCGATGATCGGATGGCGTCGACCGGACAGGAGTGCCGTCACTTCGTCGCGGACGCGTTGGTTGGGTCGAAAATACTGGTCCAGGGCGACCTTCGTGACCGCCGCCGGTCGCATCGACTTGAATCTCGGATTGTGTGCAACATGCTTTCGTATCCGCGCCGGCTTGGGCAAGTAGGACCAGAAGACCGCCAGTGGTTCGTCCACTTGCGGGCGCGCCAGGTCGACCGACAGCTTGCGATATATCCTCGGGTTGCTGTGGTCTTGGGGAAAGAATTGTTCGATGATGTCGACCGGATATTCGCCGAGTCTGCCTCGCCATATAGGCGGTGCGACGTCCGTCCGCTCGTCGAATTGGGCGACGTCGATGCCAACCGGATCGTCGAACAGCATCGGATATGCATTCACGCCACGCGGCATGTAGTCGCCGTCTCGCCAGTCGATGACAGCCGTTCTGCTGGTCACGCTTGCCAGCGTGATACCAGTCACTGCCGACAGAATGCGATTTCCGAAGCCGCCCTTGGCCTTGACCAACAGCAGGCGGTTGGTCGATTCCTCAGTCATTTGACTTCCTTCGGTGGCTATGGGGGTGGCGCGCTCGGTGATACCGCCCACCGTCTGGACCTTAAGGATCAGCGTAAACTGAAGACATCGTCCTTGGGCGGAGTCTGCAGGCGACATCCTGATAGTCAGCTGCAATGCTGACCTCAATTCGTGCCAGGGAAACGTAGTTCAGATGGAACAGATCGCCAGTCTAGGCCCCGGTAAGCAGGTTTTCACCCGAACAACCTGCTTTCGGTTGGTCAGTCGCCGCAGTGTTGCTGAACGAACTGCGCGAGCGTACCGACTGTTTCGAAGACGTCACCTGTGAAGTCGTCGTCATCGATCTCGAAGCCGAACTCCTCCTCCAGCGACGCCGCCAGCTCGACGACCGCGAGCGAGTCGAGTTCGGGCATGCTCCCGAACAACGGTGTTGATTCGTCGATCGAGTCGGCGCGGTCTTGGATCCCGAGGGTCTTGACCAGGACGGCTTTGACGCCGTCCAGGGTGCTGTCGGAAACGGTCATGGGACCTTCCTATGGTGTTGAAGGCCTGAATCAGGCCGAAGGGAGAGTTGGACTAGACCAGTACTTCCACCGGCTGGGGGTGGCCGAGGAATGCGGTCGGGCTCGCGGTCAGGCCGTACGCGCCAGCCTGGAACAGCACGACCAGGTCGCCGACCTCGGCGTGCGGCAGGACGACGTTGTCGCCGAGCAGGTCGAGCGGCGTGCATAGCGACCCGACCACAGTCACCGGATCGGCGCCCGGATTGCCCATCCGGTTTCCGACGGTGACGGGGTAGTTGCGCCTGATCACCTGCCCGAAGTTACCGGAGGCGGCCAGTTGATGATGCAGACCGCCGTCGACGACGAGGTAGGTCCGCCCGCGGGAGACCTTCTTGTCGACGACCCGCGTGACGTACACCCCGCACTCGCCGACAATGTACCGCCCGAGTTCGATGACCACCCGCGCGTCCGGCAGGTTGGGGGCGATGGCGTCTTCCACGAGCCCGGCAAGGTTGGCTCCGACGGCATCGAGGTCAAGGGGCGAGTCCTTCTCGAAGTAGGGGATCCCGAAGCCCCCGCCGAGGTTCACATACCGAACCGGCCACGGGCTCTTGTCCGCCAACGCGAGGATCAGGTCGACCGTCTTGCGCTGCGCCTCGCAGATGATGTCCGCGTTCAGGTTCTGCGAGCCGGCGAAGACGTGGAAGCCCTGGAAGTCGATGTCGGCGGCAGCTAGGTCGGTCATGAGCGTGGGCACCTGTTCCACGTCGATGCCGAACTGCTGGGGACCGCCACCCATGCGCATTCCCGAGCCCTTGACCTGAAAGTCCGGATTGACTCGGATTGCTACCCGGGGCTGGATGCCGAGTTGATCGCCGATCCCTACGACCCGAGCGGCTTCGGTGGCCGATTCCATCTCGATGGTGATGCCGGCCGCCACCGCCTGCGCCAGTTCGGCGTCGGTCTTGCCCGGCCCGGCGAAGCTGACCCGAGACGTTGGCATGGGCGTATCCAGCGCCGTGAGCATCTCTCCGGAGGATGCGACGTCGAAAGAATCGACGAGCCCGGCCAAGTGCTGGACCACCGCCGGCATCGGATTCGCCTTGACCGCGTAGCTCAGGTTGATCCGCTCGGGCAGGGCAGCGCGGAGCGAGCCGATTCGATCGTTGAGGCGTCCCCGGTCGTAGGCGAAGAATGGAGTCGAGCCCACTCGGGCGGCCAGCCGATCGAGGGGAATTCCGCCGATGGCCAGTTGCCCCTCGACGGCGTCGAAGGTGGCGATCACGTCCGAGTGCGTCATGCCCCGAGCTCCTCATGCAGCCGCTTGCGGTCGAACTTGCCGTTAGGCGACCGCGGGATCTCGTCCCGCACCTGGATCTGCGCGGGAACCATGAACAACGGCAGAGATCGCTTCATCGCGGCGATCAGTTCGTCCTGATCGAGGCCGGCGGGGCCGGTCGGACTCGCGACCAGCACGATTCGCTGACCAAGCCGGGCGTCGTCGACGCCGAGGGCTACCGCGTCCCGGACCAGCCCGGTGGCGTAGGCCACCTCCTCGACCTCGGTAGGACTCACCCGGTACCCGGACGTCTTGATCATCTCGTCCTTGCGGCCGACGAAATACAGGAACCCGTCCTCGTCCGTGACGACCGCGTCACCCGACCACACCGACGTCTCCGGATTGCGCCACGGCTCGTCCCGCCCGGGAACGGGCCGGAATCGCTCCGCGGTGCGTTCGGGATCGTTCCAGTACCCGAGCGCGACCAGCGCCCCCCGGTGCACGAGTTCGCCCTCCTCGCCCGGGTCGCACCGGGAGCCATCCGGACGGACGACCAGGATCTCGGCGTTGGGGATGGCCTTGCCGATCGAATCAGGACGGCGGTCAACCTCGGCCGGATCCAGATACGTCGAACGGAACGCCTCGGTCAACCCGTACATCAAATACGGCTTCGCGGTCGGGAACAGGCCGCGGAGCTTGTCGAGGGTGGGCTTGGGCATCCGGCCGCCGGTGTTGGCGAAATATCGCAGCGATGCGGTCGCCTCTTCCGGCCACTTCTGGTCAGCGATCTGGATCCAGAGCGGCGGAACGCAGGTCAGGCCCGTCACCTTGTGCCGAGCGCACAACCGGACCACGTCGCCGGGCAGCAGGTAGTTCATCAGGACCACATGCGCGCCGACGCTGAAGGCCGTCGTCAGCTGGCTGAAGCCGGCGTCGAAGCTGAGCGGCAGGGCAGACAGGATGACGTCATCGGCGGTGTTCTCCAGGTACTGCGACACGCTCTCGGCGCCGACGATCAGGTTGCGGTGGCTGAGCACCACCCCCTTCGGCCGACCCGTACTGCCCGACGTGTACAGGATCGCCGCCACGTCCAGGTCAATGGGCTGATCGACTGCCGTCCTGGTGTTCGGATCGGAGACGAGCGCGTCCCAGGAGTGCGTCGTCGCTCCGAGGCCCGGGGGAGCGTCGCCGACGACCACGACGTGCTCAACCGTCGGGCAGGCTGCCAACTCCTCCTCGAGCAGGGCGAGCCGCTCCGGCGACGTCACCAGCACCCGCACGTCGCAGTCGCGCAGGATGTACCCGACCTGCTGCGGTCGAAGCAGGGGGTTGACCGGGACGAACGCGCCGCCGGCCGCGGAGGTGCCGAAGATCGCCGCGACCGTCTCGATCCGCTTGTCCAGGAAGACGGCGACCCGCTCCGAGCGGTTCAGACCCACATTCAGCAGGCCCCGCGCCGCGCTCGTGGACAACTGCCAGAGCTCCGCGTAGGTGAGGGTCTGCTTCTTGAAGGTGAGCGCCGGCGATTCCGGATGCGAGCGCGCGCGCCCTTCGAGCAGATGGTGCAGGTTGGTCCGCATGGCTGGTTCCCCTCGGTCGTGGCTCGCCGTCACCACGGCACGCAGGTGAGTTCGCTGTACAGGTAGTCGATCTGATCCGGGCGAAGATTCGCGCTGCGGAACATCCGTGGGCGGCCCTTTCGCAGGATCGAGCCACGCGGTCGGTGCCCCCCGACACGCAGTTCCATCAGCGTAAAGGGGATCGCCTGTCGCATGAGCAGGTGCCGGAAGAAGTACCTGTTCGTGTGACGGAAGGTCTCCGAGTCACTCACGTACAGGACCGATGCGAACAGGGGGAGCCGCTTACGGCGGTCGCGTCGATACACGACGTAGCATTGTCGGTCGCCCGATCTGAGGACGACGTGGCGCGCCGCGAGCGTGTCCCGATGATCCCGAAAGATCGCCCGCTCGGGGTCGTCGAGCAGCGCGTCGATCTCGCTGGGATCGGTGACGACCTCGACCCGGCCCGGCTTGAACGGCAACACGAGATTCGGAACCAGGGCCGTCGCCGTATCCAGGTCGACGAACTTCAGCCGCCGGTTCAGGGCAACGACGTTTCCGGACGGTGAAAGATCGGTGAAATGGTAGCCGCGCTGGCCGAGCATCTTGCGCACCAGGCGCAATCCCTGCCCGCGATGCTCCTCGAGGACGCACCACGCCGCCAAATTGCAGAACACCTCGGCCCGACCATCGATAACTCGTTCCGAATAGAATGCGAGGTAGGCGCCGACAATCCCTTCCTCGGACCTGAGCAGAAAGCCGTGGTTCGGTTGCGGGAATTGCCACGGCGGATTCAGTGCGGCTGCCCACGTTTCAGCGGGGACGCCGGATTGCATGTTGGTGTGCAGAAACCTGGCGACGTCGTTGATGTCTGCGGTCGCAATCGGGGCGAGTGCCACGGCCGTGTCAAGCACCATGGCTCCAATTTACGCTATCGTGTGCCGTGGTAGAAAATGATCCGGTGGTTGGGTTCGTCACGTAGTAAATCTGTGTCCGGTGATGCGCGAAGGGTGAGGATGAGTCGATGACCGGGTGTCGAGGCCGCGCGTGGTGATCAGCGTCGTCATCGCGGCACACAACGAGGCCGCGGTCATCGGCCGCTGCCTGGACTCGCTGTGCGCCGATGCGGCTCCGGGCGAGTTCGACATCACCGTCGCTGCCAACGGTTGTACAGACGCGACGGCAACCGTCGCGGCCGAACGTTCCGGGATCCGCGTCCTCGACCTGCCCGAGCCCGGCAAGGCCAAGGCGCTCAACGCGGCCGACCAGGTGGCGGTCGGGTTCCCCAGGATCTACCTGGATGCTGACATCTTCACCTCGGCCGGTGCGGCAAGAGCCCTGTGCGTGGCTCTGGACACCGGGCACGACGACGGTGCCGGTGCGGGTCGGCCCCCCCTCGCCGCGGTTCCGCGGCGGGACGTGGATGTGACCGGTCGTCCGGCGCTCGTGAAGGGCTATTACGCGATCAGCAGTCGGCTGCCGGTCTTCCGACGTGGCCTCTTCGGCCGCGGCATGATCGCGGTGTCGGAGCCGGGGCGCGGCCGATTCGGCAGGTTTCCCGAGCTGGTGGCGGACGACTTGTTTCTCGACTCGCAGTTCACGGACGACGAGAAGTGCCAGGTTGACAGCGTAGCGACAGTGATTGAGACCCCCATGACCACGAAGGATCTGGTCCGTCGCCTCGTTCGGGTGCGCCGGGGCAACACGGAAATGCGGGCCGCCGGCAGGGCCGGGGACGTAGGTGCACCGATCCGAGAGCCCGATCGTTGGTCCTGGCTGCGCGACGTCGTGCTGCCGCAACCGAGATTGGCGCCGGCTGCGGTCGCGTACCTGATGGTCACCGTTCGGGCGGCGCTGCTCGCCCGACGCACTCCTAAGCCGGCCAGTGGCTGGCTTCGAGACGACTCCACTCGGCGAAGTTCCGAGCCCAACGGAACCGGACGAGGCCAGCATGGGTGATCGCATTCTGAACATCTGCTTCCACGGGATCGGCACGCCCGCCCGCACACTTGAGCCCGGCGAGGACCGGTACTGGATCACGACCGACGAGTTCGGGCGCATCCTGGACGAGATCGCCACCTGGCCCGGCGTTCGGATCAGCTTCGACGACGGCAATGCCTCGGACATCGAGATCGGGCTTCCGGCTCTGCTCGAGCGTGACCTGCCGGCGACCTTCTTCGTGCTGGCCGGAAGATTCGGTGCCGACGGCAGCCTCAGTGAAGCTGACGTCATCGAACTGCACCGCCACAACATGACGATCGGAACGCACGGAATGAATCACATTCCGTGGCGTCGGATGCCGAAACCTGTGCGCGACCGTGAACTGGTCGAGGCGCGTCAGCGAATCGCCGACGTATCCGGCGTCGATATTGTCGAAGCGGCGCTCCCGCTGGGACAGTACGACCGGCGACTGCTCGCCGACCTGAAGCGGCTCGGCTATCGAAAAGTTCACACGAGCGACCGCCGGGCGGCAAGGCTCGGTCGATGGATTCAGCCACGATTCAGCGTCACGCGCGACGACACTGCCCGCACCCTTCGGGAATCGGCGCTCAGTCCGCCGTCGTTCATCCGGAATCTCGAATTGTCGGCCAAAGGAATTCTCAAACAACTGAGGTAGTGGGTTCGGGTTCGACGGCTTCATTGACCCTCGGGCGTGATCGCTCCTTGATGAAGCGGCGGATTTCGTCGACCTCATCGAGGTCGACGAAGTCGCGTCCATCGGGTGGGGTCGGCAAGGTTGGCGGAGCTTGGGTCGCGGCGCTCGACGGCCGGCGGGTCAGCTCATCGAAGACACCGACATAGCTGTCGGCCTGTGGCCGCCAATCCAGGGATCTCGACACGCGCTCCCGGGCAGCGGTGCCCCGGTCGGCGCGCAGTTCCGGATGCTCCAGCAGACCCTCCACCGCGTCGGCGAAGCCCATCGTGTCACCGCTGTCGACATACGTCACGGTGTCCGCACCGGACACCCGCGTCTCGACAAGGTCGAAGGACACCGACGGGAGGGCGTACGCCATGTACTCCATGGTCTTGTTCATCGTCGACACATCGTTGAGCGGAGTCTTGAGGTCGGGGCACAGCCCGACGTCGGCGGCGCTGAGGTAGTCGGCGATCATCGCCTTGTCTGCTCGGCCGGTGAAAACGACGTTCTCGTCCAGACCCATCTCGGTGCACTGGCGCTTCAGGTCCTCCAGACAGTCGCCGAATCCGAGCAGCGCGACCCGAAGTCCTGTCCGACCGCGGCGGTGCACCAGTTCGTCGGTCACGTGCAGGATGGTGTCCACCCCGTCCTGCGGGCCCATGATCCCCAGATAGACCAGCAGATGATCGGCACCCTCGCGGATCGACTCGGGCGGGTACACGGGGCGCATCGCCCTGGTGTCGGGACCGCTGCGGACCACGGTGACGTGGTCGGCCGGTTTCCCGCCCCGAGTGATGGCCAACCTCTTGTACGACTCGTTCGTTGAGATCACGCGGTCCGCGGTGCGGTAGGTCATCCGTTCCAGCCACCGAAGCCCGCGCAGCTGCAGCTTGCCGCCCAGGGTTGTCGGCTGCCCGAATCGGGACAGGAACAGCTCCGGATTGAGGTCGTGCTGGTCGAAGATGAACTTCGCACCCCGCAGCCGCCAGAGCCGGGCCAGCGCCCAGTAGGTGTCCGGCGGGTTGCAGGCCTGGATGACGTCGAAGCCGCGCTCCCGCCGCACGCGGATGGACAGCGCTGCGGTCCGCAGCCACGAATAGACGAACTCGACGACGAAGCCGCCCAGGCCCTTGGCGTCCGGTGCCGGCCGGTACTTGTAGATGGCGATGCCGTCGATCACCTGGCGGGCCGGGTCACCCGGGCCCTTCGGGCAGATCACGCTGACCGAATAGCCGTTCTCCTTGAGCGCCAGGCACTCGAGCCAGACCCGACGGTCCAGGGGGACAGGCAGGTTCTGCACGATGATCAGCACCCGGGGCCCGCCGGCGGCGGGCTCGTCGAACCCGGTCGGGCTCACCGCAGGTCCGGCGTCGGGAGCGGTGGGGTGATTCATGGACATCGATCAAACCTCCGAACGAATCGGTACATCGTCAACGCGAGTAGGTGATCAGGCCCGCACGACGGCGGGCGAGGCCGCCTGTGGCACAAGAACAGTCGGCTCCCCGGTGCCATCGGCCGGCACCTGCCACACGTCGTAGGTGGTGGCTTCCGAGCCGGACCGGGGAAGCCCGTACAGCACGGTGGAGTTGTCCAACCACTCCACCTGGTCGTCGACGCTCCGGGTCTCGGCGAGGATGGTCTCCTCGCCGGTGGCCAGGTCGTAGACGGCGATGTGCCACTGACCGGGTGCCGGGTTCCCCTGCCGGGTCTTGTACGCGACCCGGGTCCGGTCGGGGGAGATCGACGGGCATTCGGCATCGGTCCGCACCGAGGCGATGGTGCGCGCCGACAGGCTCCCCTTCATCAGCCACGTCTTGCCTAGGGTGTTAGAGGCCCCGGTGACGTAAAAGGTGTCGTCGTCGACGAAGGTGACGCCCCAGTAGTTGCGGTCGACGATGTCGAACGGTTGACCGTCGACGGTCGCCGTGAAGTCCTCCAGGTTGCCGACCTCCTCACCGGTGTCCTTGCGGATGATCGTCTCGGTGGAGAACGAGGCTTCCGCGTAGGAGTGGCCGGTGACGAACGTGGTGGTCGACATGAGCGACCCGTCGGGGGAGATCCGCGCCCGGCTGGGCAGGCCGTTGAGGTCCTCGTTGTTCTGCGGGGCGAGCTTGGCGTTGAGTTCGGTGATGCCGTACCTGGACACGATGCCGCGTTCGGCGGTGATGCAGACCCCATTGATGGCGGTCGCGTACACCCGCTCGCACGACGTGTCGAGCACCACTCGCGCCCCCGACGGGTCGGCCAACGCGACGACGGACAGCCGACCGTAGGTCGGGCCGAGCGCCGTCGAGCGGAAGACCACCCGGTCGGTGGCCAGCATCGACGGGAGGTCGGTCGCCTGCTGCACGACCGGCGCGGTCGAGGCCTGGGCGTCGGCGGTGGACCGCTGATAGCCGAAGTAGGCGATGGCGGCGCCGATCGCCAGCACGACCACCACGACCAGCACGATCAGCCGGTTGCGGGTGAGGGTCACGGCCCGGCCACCCGCTCGCCGCGGACCCGCAGCAGAGCGCCGGCCAGCGGGATCGCCACCGCCAGCCCGATGCCCATCACCAGCATGGCGGTCTGCAGGCTGCCGAACTGCCAGAGCAGGCCGAAGCCCAGCGAGGCGACGAACCTGAACAGGGCCACGACGGTCTGGGCGGCGCTGATCCCGCTGGCCCGGCTCGCGGCCGGCACCAGCCGGGTGGCCAACGCTGCCATCACCCCGTCCGTCGCGGCGTAGAACGTGCCGAGCAGCAGCAGGACCAGCACGACACCGGCCAGGCCGCCGAATTCGAAGCCGGCGATCACATAACAGAGCAGCAGCAGGACATAGCCGCCGACGAACACCCTGCCGCGGCCGACCCGGTCGGCCAGCTTCCCCATCGGCACGGCCAGCGACAGGTAGGCGAAGTTGGTGCCGACGAACAGCAGCGGGAAGTAGGCGGCGGAGATCTCGCCGGTGTTCTCCAGCGCGAGATACAGGAAGCCGTCGCCGATCGTCACCAGGGACAGCGCCGCGGCCGCGATCAGCAGCCGGCGCAGACCCGGGTTGGCCAGGTCGCTCCAGCGAGGTCGAACCGGCGGAGCAGGCGCGTCGGTCGGCCCGGTTTCGTCGGCAACGCTCGACGGCGTCTCGGACGAGCCCGAGCGTGACCGCAGGTCGGGCACCACCAGCGCGAGCACGGCGACCCCGACGACAGCGAAGGCGAACGACCAGACGAACACGGTCTGGTAGCCGCCCAGGCCGATCGGGAACATCGCCAGGATCGCGAACGCCATCAGCGGGCCGATCAGCGCACCGGCGGTGTCCATCGCCCGGTGCGCGCCGAAGTTGCGGCCCAGATGCTCCGGGTCGGACGCGGTGGCGATCAGCGCGTCCCGCGGGCCGGTGCGCAGCCCCTTGCCGAGCCGATCGACGGCGACCACGGAGGTGATCGCCCAGAAACCGCTGATGAACAGCAGACCGAGCCGGGTCAGCGCGGACAGCCCGTACCCGACGAACGCCACCCATTTGGGCCGGTCGGTCCGGTCGGCCCAGCGGCCGCCGGCGATCCGGACGAAGGCGCTGATGCCCTGGTAGATGCCGTCGATGAAGCCGAACGCCAGCGGGCCGAGCCCGACCACCACGGTGATGTAGATCGGCAGGATGGCCGCCACCGACTCCGACGAGATGTCGGTGAGCAGGCTGACCACGCCCAAGCCGATGACCGCGCCGGGAACCCTCGAACGAACGGCGCCGGCACTCGTCGCCGAGCCGGCGGACGACTTGGCCTCGCCCTTGGGTGTGCCGCGCAGGGTGATGTACATGAACCCGACCTACGAGACGGTGACGGCGGCGGAGTCGAGCGTATCGGAGAGGAGTTCGACCGACGAGCCGGACTCATCTGCCCTGAACCGGCGGCCACAGTCGGTGCAGGTCAGGTCCTCGGGGAGGCGCTCGCCGCAGATGCAGGCCCAGCCGATCCGTCGGGCCGGGTTGCCCACCACGAACGAATGCGCGGCGACGTCGCGGGTGACCACCGATCCGGCGCCGACGAACGCGTGCTCGCCGATGGTGCTCCCGCAGACCACCACCGAACCCGCGCCCAGGGTGGCCCCCCGACGAACCAGCGTCGGCAGCAGGGCGTCACCGCTGCGCTTGATGTGGGCGCGGGGCTTCATGTCATTGGTGAAGATGACGCCCGGGCCGAGGAACACGTCGTCCTCGACGGTGACGCCCTCGAAAATCATCACCTGGTTCTTCACGGTCACCCGGTCGCCGACCACTGCGCCGCCCTCGATGTAGGCGCCGTCGCACACGTTGCAGCCCGCACCGACCACGGCGCCGGGCAGGACGTGCGCGAAGGCCCAGATACGAGTCCCTGCCCCCACTGAGGCGCTCTCGCACAGCCCGCGCGGGTGCACGAACACGTCGGCCGGTGTGTCGCGGCTCTGCGCCATCCCCCAGGTCCTCTCGTCCCCCACGCGGCCATCGGTCGATCAGCCACTCACGGCGAAATACGGCGGTGCGGCAAGTCGGTGGCCCCCGCCACAGACATCCCTGAATGACTATAGCTACGCGGCGTCGCAATCGGAAACCATGGACGACCCGTTAGGGGTAATCGATCGAGTGAAAAGTCGCTGCGTGAACGGATCGTGGCCGATTGGTCACTGCTCTTCCTGCTCTGCGCGGCAAGCCGCCACGATCGGCGGATCGGCACTGATGCATCCGTGTTCGTGCCGCCGTCACCGTGGAGCACCTGAGCGGGTTCGTGGCCCTGGTCCTGCCCTGGTCCGCGGTTCGTCGTGAGAGGGCGGATGTTCCGTGATGATGCCCACCTCGGGTGAGGGTCGGGGCGGAGGCCAGTTGTGGAGCATTCGGATCGATCTCCTCGCGAATTTGGCGCGGTGGCCAGTTGTCAGGGATCCGCCAATGCGGCGCAGAAGTGGATCCGTGGGTGAGGCTGGAGGTGTTCTAGGATCCCGAAATAGGCGTTTTAGACGGTATATCCGATTCGACCGGTCCGTTCGATACAACCGGCGCACAATCGATCAGATCGCCGATGCCGGTCTCGGCCTGCCACCGCAGGTGGTGCAGCTCGGCCAGCCCGATCGCCGGATGCGCCTCGGTGTCCAGCAGGGTGGTGGCCGGACCGCTGACTACGCCACGATCCCCGCCGCAAGAACGACGCCCGCCCGGTCCGCACCGTCAGCTACACGATCGTCCTGCACCCCCTCCCGCCGGGCGAACCTCCCTGATCACTAAAGAAGTGGCAATGGGGGGTGTCCTGTGCCAAACGCCGGCTACATATTCGGCGTGGGGAATATTCCCCAGTAGCTTTCGCAACTTCGTGACCATGACTGGTTTGGAGGCCCGCCAGGAGTCTCAATGAGATGTGTAATCGATGGTCAGAATTGCGACGACGCGATGTTCATCTCCGTCCGTGGAAGTTCGGAAATGATCATTGAACTGGTAGTTGACCCGGGCCATTGAGCCGACTTCATAGTGTCCCGTTCTTGACCAGCCAGGGCCCTTCGGGTCGCCCGCGCGCCCTCGCAATATGGTTGTGCTGGCGAGAGGCGAGTGCGCCCCAGGGCTCGACGCGATGTGGTCCCACAACTGCTGCGCCTGCTGCAGTCCTACGCGGTTGGCAAGCTCTGAGTACTTTCGACGAAACTGCTTGTTCACAAGCACGCGGTACCTGGGTGCTGCACCGGGCTTGCCGCCGGGCCGCCTTGCCGGCTCATTTGGATCGTATGTGCTAGTGGTCTTCGGGCTCATCGACTTCTTCGAAGTCTTCATCAGCAAATTCACCATAGAGCACGCTGCGCCTTAAGGGATCTTCGAGTTCTCTCGCAGTTAAGCGCCAAGCTTCAATGGTTTCGTGAAGAACTGTCAATGACCCATCGGCAGTGGCCGCGATGAGTGCATCCTGGAGCTCGTCTTCGAAGCGTTGAAGATCAGAAACGTCGAACACTCGCAGCCAGGCGAGAGAGCCGAGGTCGGCTATTCCCGGTAGCATGTCCCGGGATAGCAGGCGGCGAAGCCGTAATAGTTCGCTCGACCATTTGCTCAACTCCTCTAAGAACCGCAACCTTCCTTCTGGGACCATGACCAGGCTGGTACCGTCTTTGTCACGCAGGCGAGCCTCACCATGACGCGCGGCGTCCACGAACCGACCGCGATCGTTGGCGAGGTCAGTCAGTTGGAAGATGGGCACGGCATCGGGGGTCATGCTGCCATGATCATGCATAGGATCATGGCAGTCAACGTGATTAGCCTCATTAGAGTGCGACGCGTAGAGGCACGAGGGGGAAATATTACCGAGAGTGATCGGGGTAGCGACCATCTGTTACCTCTGCCCGCTGACACGGCGCCAACATCAACGATCTTGCGGGCCACTCGGGGAACTCCTGCGGGCGGTTCCCCCGGACTCCGAGGATGCAGACGCCCGGTATGCTGCGATCGTCTCCTACCTCGCCATCCTGAGCCATCGCGGAATCGACGCGGAGACCTTACTTAGGATTGCGCTACTCCCTGACATCGTGGCGTCATTGTTGGCGCCGATTCTCATTAACATAATTGCGCCAGAAGCCAATACAGAATCAGTGGACTCCGGAAGCCTGTCTGAATGGCGCCAGTTGCTGGATATTGAACCACTTGCGCTGCCCGAATCAGCCCGATTGGGTGCACCGGCATTCCAGATGTAAGAAGAAATTCGTGTTCGGTTCGAGGCAGTCTTAAAGCGAGCCGAGCGCACGCTCTCGTCGTGGACTTCGTCCGCGTCTATTGACGAGATTATTCGCTGCATCCCGCCGAAGCAGTTTGTCCCGGATCCCAACTTTCGGCAACTGGAACCCAGGGTTCGCGACCAGTACATTTGGTTCCGCGATCGATTCTCGGGCCGACCGATCAAGTCATGGATGCCTCGATCGGTCGAACTTGAATACTCCTGGCAAAAGAATCAACTCGCGGCACCTTTCAACGTTGAGGTCCTAAGAGAGGTTTCGTTCGATCCCGCTGAGCTGGCGATGATTATCGCAGATCGAGTCGTTGGTGCCACTGAGGGTTGGTCGAATTGGCCGTCGCTTCGCGATCAAGTTTACTACCATGCCAAGCGCCTGCTTCGATCAGGACGAAACGTGGAGGCCGCGGCATTATTCGAATTCTTTGCAGGACAGGACGGTGCTGGCATGCCTGACAGCATTGCGCCAATTTGGCGCGCTGTCCACTTGTCAGGGATCCGCCAAATTAGGGCAGATGCAGGTCTTCGAGCCGGCGCAAACCCCCGGTCTCGTCGGATCGCTCATGGGCAGGGATGAACCTCGACAGGGTTGCTGGGTAGGTATCGGTCACAAGATCTTGCGAGCCGCGGACCACTCGTCGCCGGACGGTCCTGATTGATCCGTCGACCGGCGCCGGTGGCCCGCCACTCGTAAACCGCCCCGAGTACGACCCCGGTCGGCGCCTCATCGATCCGGCCGAACAAGTCGGTGGTGGTCGCGGTTCGTTTGACCCCGGAAGATGCGGTCGAGGTCGACATACTGGTCGAACAAGCCGGGCTGCCGGCATCGATGCTGCTGCGGACGTGGATCTCCGCCGGTCTGACGGCCAGCCCGGAGTACCAACTGCGCCAGCACCTGGTGGAGTGCCTCCGATGTATCAAGCCGACACCGTGTAGCTGACTTCTTCTCTGACGGACAGTCCCACTGCGTCTGCGATTGCTTGGACTTTTTCGACACTCACACCTGCATAACCCGTCGCCTCCCAGCGCTGCACCTGCTGCTCGGCCACCCCGAGCCGTTTCGAAAGTGCCAGCTGGGTTAGCCCGGCCGCAATCCTGGCCTCAATCAATGCAGGGAGTAGCGCGACTATGGAAGTGAGGATCACCCCTCCCACATCGCCTGCCCTCAGCGCTTCGTACCGCTTGACCTGCGAGCGGAGGTCGTCTATTTGAGAAGCAAGGCCCTCCTGTATCGCCTGGTGAAGACGTGGATGAACGCCGGGGCTCGGCGCTGCGACAAGAGCCGCCGCGTGTGCGCTCTCGAACTTCTCGAGCTCCTTTTTCGAAATTTTGTATTGGCGTTCGTTGGTAATCATTTCAGCTCCTCCACAAGATCGATGGCGATGATGCCCTTCGGATCACCGGTCGCCTTGTCGATCTGAAAGAATTCCAGGAAGTGAGTGCCGGCCAGATCGGCACCCCCGTCGGCGATGAAGAATTCTCCTCGAAACTTCTCCTTCTGCGCCCGCCGCGGATGCCGGAAGTCCAGTAGCACCGGATCCAGCAGATCCGGATCAACGCCGTGCGGCTCCCAGCATCCGTCGAAGTCGCCAGGCACCTCCTTCGCGGTGACGAAGCTTCCGTCTATATACACGCGACGGCACCCGGCCAGCCGGAGAGCCTCGAGCGCAGCCCGAAAGGCCCGCCAGCAGTTCCGCGCGCCAAGTGGTCGTGGCGAAGGCAGACGCCAACTCTGCCCAGGTTGCTTCATGGATGCCAGCCGGGAGGTTGCCTGTGGTGGCGTCGAAGGGTGGCAGCACAACACAACACTACTGTTGTGTTGCCATCGGGTCAAGGTGACGATTTCGCCGGCGCGGACCCGGGCGGCGACGAGGGTCAGGTCCCGCCGCATACCGCCCGATGCACCGTCAGCGGCGCCCGAGCGCCCGGTAGCTCCACCCCGCGGCCCGCCAGGCGTCCCGATCGAGGGCGTTCCGACCGTCCAGGATCCGCTTCCCGGCGACGATCGCGCCGAACTCGACCGGGTCGAGCCAGCGGTACTCGTCCCACTCGGTGAGCACCATCACCAGGTCGGCGTTTCTGGCCGCGGCCTGCGCAGTCTCGGCGTACTCCAGGTCGGGCCAGGCCTTCTGGGCGTTGGCCACGGCCTGTGGGTCGGTGACCACGACCGAGGCGCCCTGCAGCTTCATCTGGGCGGCCACGTTGAGCGCGGGGGAGTCGCGGATGTCGTCGCTGTTCGGCTTGAACGCCGCGCCGAGCACACCGACTTTGCGCCCGGCGAAGTCACCATCGCACTGCTCGCGAGCGAGGTCGACCATGCGGGCGCGCCGACGCAGGT
>Ga0164241_10001909_pt1 | contig 23991 bp, 16 predicted proteins | sample OricomyardsoilBY_FD_108780 | JGI IMG/M metagenome (GOLD analysis project Ga0164241, IMG submission 108780) | Backyard soil microbial communities from Emeryville, California, USA - Original compost - Back yard soil (BY) | ecosystem: Environmental > Terrestrial > Soil > Unclassified | place: USA... | reverse complement strand
TTTCAGCAATGCCAGCGGTGACACCAAAATTGCCGTCAATCTGCATGGGCGGATGCAGGCCAAATAGATTCAGACAGGTGTTCCGCGCTGAGAAAAGCTGCTGCAACATCTGGTGGGCGTGTTCGGCGTCGTGCAGCCGGGCGTAAAGCGCCGCGCGCCAGGCGAAGGACCATTCGCGCACGTCGCTGTCCGGCGCGATGCCGCGCGCGTCCAGCGTCACCTTGGCCGCCGCCGCGAGCTTGGGCGTTTTGGTCACGCTGATTTGATCGCCCGGATAAACTGCAAAAAGATGCGAGGTGTGCCGGTGATGATCGTTGGTCGTGTCGAGTTCAGGATATTTGGGATCATGCTGTTCGTGCATCCATTCCAGCAACTGGCCCCAACTGCCGATGCCGGGCGTCGCCAGCCGGTCGCGCAGGGCGGCGATTTTATCGCGATAACTTTTATCCACCTTGAGCGCGTCGGCGGCCTGGACAAAATTATTGAACAAGTCCCAGACAATTTCCTGGCTGTAACTCACGCCGTCCTCGGTCGGGCCGTGTTCCGGCGACCACGCGTCCGGCACGACCAGTTTTCCATCCGGCAAGGCTTTCAAATGATCTTCCCAGAATTCGCACGTCTCCTGCATGATCGGATACGCCGTGGAGCGGAGAAAATTTGTGTCACGGCCAAAGGCGAAGTGTTCCCAGAATTGCCGGCAATACCACGCGTTCGCGGTGTTGTCCCACTTCCAGCCCATGCCGCCGGTGATGTTGTGCGAGGTGCGGATGGCGAATCCGCGCGTGGAAAATTTTCCGTCCGCCGTTTTGAATTCTTTCGCCGCCGTCGTCGCCTTGCGCCACGCGGGCAACTGGCTTTCGACCAGGTCAAAAAACGGCCCGGCGCATACGGAAAGATTCGCGACTTCCGCCGGCCAGTAATTCATCTGGATGTTGATGTTCGCGTGATAATCAGAATGCCACGGCGGATTGTTGTTGTCGTTCCACAAGCCCTGCAGGTTCGCGGGCAAACCGCCGGGCCGCGAACTGGAAATCAACAGGTAACGGCCGTATTGAAACAGCAGCGCCTCCAAGCCCGGATCAACTTTTGTGAACGCGGCGAGCTTGCGTTGATCCGTGGGCAGCGCCGTTTGGGCAGCACTGGATTGGCCAAAATCAGCGCTGACGCGGTTGAACAGTTTCTGATAGTCCGCAATGTGCTCCGCTTTCAATTCCAAGAAACTTTTCTTCGCCGCCGCGGCAATCTGCGCCGTCACGCGCGCGTGCGGATCGGCACCGTGATAATTGTTGGCATAATCAAAAATGTAATCCGTTCCCGCCGCGATGAGCAGCGTAAAGCTGTCGCAGTCCTTGAATTCCAGCCGCATCAGGTTTGTGTCGGTCACGATGAAGGCCGAACTGCCTTTGCACAGCACCAGCAGTTGCCACTCGAACTTCAGGCCGTTGTCCAATGTGCCGGATGCGGTGATCCGATTTCCCTCGGCAACCATTTTGGCGTGGTGCGAATCGCTCAATTCAATGTTGCCGGTGTAAGCATCGGCGCGGCCCGGTTTGAATTCTGCCACCAAAACCTGCGCCGGATGGCTGCAAAAAAATTCGCGCTCGAACTTCACTCCGTCTGAATGGTAACTGACGTCGGCGGTCGCATCTTTCAAATTAAGTTCGCGCCGGTAATCCGTGACGTTCGTTCGCCCTGGCAAATTCACGAACACATCGCCCAGCACCTGATACGCGCCCATCGTGTCGTAGTTGCCGGACGGATTTTTGCCGCCCGTCCACAGGCTGTCTTCATTCACGCAGATGCGCTCGCGTTCTGGTGAGCCGAAAATCAAACCGCCGATGCGTCCGTTGCCGATGGGCAGCGCCTCGTTCATCGGTTTTTTATCATTGGCCGGCTGCTGATACCACAGCGTCAAATCAGCGGCGGACAGGCTGGCGCTCACGCCGAGCGCGGCGGCCATGACGGCGAGAAATTTATTTTTCAGGGAAACGCAGCCGGAGTTCATGCCCGCAGCTTACGCGGCTGCCGCCGGTTTGAAACTTAAAATCCGCCGTCGCGGGCGGACGGTATCATTCGATACCAAGTTTCGCGGTCTTCAACTCCAGCCGCAGCGCGTGCAGGGCTAGATTGATGTCGTAAAGAAATGCGACGAGCGAGCCGAACAGCGAAACCATGCTGGCGATGAAGACCAGCACGATGAACAGCCCAGTCTGCCAGTCCAGCAGCGCGCCCACAAACAGGAGGATGATGAGCGCGGAGACCAGCAGCACGCTGAAACTCGCCAGCGCGATGCTCGCGCGCAGGACTTTTGCCCGCCGGTAGATGATGGAGATTTGCGTCAGGGTGTGCGGGCTTCTTTGGCCGTCGGCCTCCACGGGTTCACGGCCCAAGCTCCGCGCCCGGTCAATGGCCCGGCCCAGCCGATTGGTCATGGTCAGCAGCAGCAAGCCGATGCCGGAAATCAAAATCACGGGGCCGGTCGCCATTTGCAGCACCGGCACGATTTCATGAAGCGTGGTCGCGGCCATTTTTTGAACCGCTCAAACCACCCGCGAAACGCCTTTGCCTTTGACGATTTCGCCGATGATCCAGGCGTTATGCTTTTGCGCGCGGATGAATTTCAAGATGACATCCGCTTTTTCCGCCGCGACAATCGCCACGAAGCCGATGCCCATGTTGAAGACTTGGTAAAGTTCGTCGTCCGGCACGCCGCTCTTTTGCTCAATGATCTGGAAGATGGGCAGCATGTCCCACGAACCTTTCTTGATGACGACGTCGAGCGACTTCGGCAGCACACGCGGAATGTTGTCCACGAAACCGCCGCCGGTGATGTGGGCGAAAGCTTTGACCGGCAATTTTGAATTTTGAATTTTGAATTTTGCATTGAAGCGCTTCAGCAGCGCTTGCACCAGCGGGCCGTAGCTGATGTGTTCACTCAACAATTCCGCGCCGATGGATTTTTTGAAACCGGGGATTTTATCCGTGGGCCGGCAGCCGAGCTGCTCGAAGAAAATTTTGCGGCCAAGCGAATAGCCGTTCGTGTGCAGGCCGCTGGATTTGATGCCGATGACCACGTCGCCGCGACGGATGGTTTTCTGGCCGTTGAGCATCCGGGATTTTTCCACCACGCCGACGATGGTGCCGCTCACGTCGTATTCGCCCGGCTGGTAAAAGCCCGGCATCTGCGCCGTCTCGCCGCCGATGAGCGCGCAGTTGTTTTGCGAACAGGCGCGGGCGAAACCCTTGATGATCTCGGTGAAAACGTGCGGCTCCAGCTTGCCCGTGCCGAGGTAATCGAGGAAAAACAGCGGCTCCGCGCCGAGCACGGCGATGTCGTTCACGCAATGGTTCACGAGATCCGCGCCGATGGTGTCGTGTTTGTCCATCGTGAAGGCGAGCTTGAGCTTGGTGCCGACGCCATCCACGGACGAGACGAGGATCGGCTCGCGATATTTTTTGAGGTCGAGCGCGAACAGGCCGCCGAAGCCGCCGACCTTGCCGAGCACTTCGCGGCGATGCGTGGAGGCGAGCAGCGCGGGCAGGGTGGCTTTAACTTTATTGCCGAGATCAATGTCAACACCGGCGGCGGCGTAGGCTGTTTGTTTCATGCGGCGGAGATTAAACCGGGAAAAGGAAACGCGGGCGAGAAAATTTCAACGGCGCGGCAAATGGAAAACCCAAACTTGGGCGGCGGCGGGAAGCGGGCCGCCGGCGTTTCTCAAAATTTGAACGCCATAAAAAAGCCGCCGGGATGGCTCCGGGCGGCCTTGAGATTTTTTTTGTTCAACCCTGCGGACGGACTTTTTTCCAGAGCCAGCCGAGCGGGTCGTAGAATTCATCCACCACGCGCTCTTTCAACGGGATGATTGCGTTGTCCGTGATGGTGATGTGTTCGGGGCAGACTTTCGTGCAGCATTTCGTGATGTTGCAGAAACCAATGCCGTGCGCTTGTTTCAGTTCCGCCAGGCGATCTTCCGTGTCGAGCGGGTGCATTTCCAGCGCGGCGGTGTAAACCAAAAAACGCGGGCCGATGAATTCATCGTGCTTGTGGTGGTCGCGCAAAACGTGACAGACATCCTGGCAAAGAAAACATTCGATGCACTTGCGAAATTCCTGGACGCGATCCACGTCTTCCTGCTGCATCCGCCAGGTTCCGTCCGGCGCATCTGGCGCGCGCGGCTTGAATTTTTTGATCTTTTCTTTGACGCGATAATTCCACGAAACATCGGTCGCCAGATCGCGGATGCTGGGAAACGCGCGCATCGGTTCGATGGTGATGGGCTTGTCCGTGTTCAACGTGTCCATGCGCGTCATGCACATGAGTTTCGGGATGCCGTTGATTTCCGCCGAGCAGGAGCCGCATTTGCCGGCCTTGCAATTCCAGCGGACGGCGAGGTCGTTTGCCTGCGTCGCCTGAATTTTATGAACGACATCCAGCACCACGAGACCTTCCGTGATTTCGGTTTTATACTCGACGAAATTTCCGCCATTCGCATCGCCGCGCCAAATTTTGAAAACTACCGTTTTCATCGTAATGAGTTAAAGGGTTGAAGGGTTGAAGCGGATAAAGACTCTTCGAGTTCGTCGTCAGGCAAATCACCGTTTATTTTTTTATCGCGTAAAACGTATGGCTCGTTTGCATTTATTTTACGATTTCGCAAATAACGAATATAGCCATTCAAAATTTTATGAACGCGCCATGACTCGTCTTTCAATTTTGAGATGTCGGCTGGCGGCAAATATTTTTCGTCTTCGCAAATATTCAAATCATCCTGCAATTCTTCCAATGAGCCGCGCGCTTGCAGCATGAATTTGATCTGGTCGAGAAAATGAAAACGTCCGTGACCTTCGGCTATATTGTTTGTCAGCGAAACCGAGGCGCGACGAATTTGACTGGCCAACTCAAATTTTTCAAAATTTGGCAGGTGCCGTGTAACTTCATACATTGCCTTGCGAAATTCCCGCGCAGCTTTGTAAGCATCCAGATTTTCAAATGTCTGGTATGTCTGTTGAGCGTCCATTTTATTTTAATCGTTGCAGAGTTGAAGCGTTAAAGAGTTGCAGCGGTTCCCGCTTTAACGCTTCATCGCATTTCGCTTCAACTCTGCAATAAATCACTTCATTTCTTCAATCACTTGTTTCAATTCCGCCGGCATGGGCGGGATCGGTTCGCGCCGCAGTTTCATGGAGCCGTCCGGCTGCTTGGAAATCACGGAATTATATTTTGCCGCTTCCGGGTCTTTGGCCGGGAAATCCTCGCGGAAATGGCCGCCGCGACTTTCCTTGCGATCCATCGCCGAGCGCGCGATGGCTTCGGAAACCGTCAGCAAATGTTTCAAATCAATCGCCGTGTGCCAGCCGGGATTATATTCGCGATGGCCGTGAACGGCGACTTTCGCCGCGCGTTCTTTTAATTTGCCGATGCCGTCGAGCGCTTCCTCCATTTCGTTTTGCAAACGCACGATGCCGACGAGTTTTTGCATCATGTTCTGCAAATCGTATTGCACTTGATACGGGCCTTCCGCGCCGCCGCCGGTGGCATGGTCGAACGGTTCCAACGCTTCGCGCGCGGCGGCTTCGATCTGCGCCGCGTTGATCTGGCCGGCGGAATTTTCCCTGGCAAATTTCGCGGCAAATTCGCCCGCGCGTTTGCCGAACACGAGCAAATCGGAAAGCGAGTTTCCGCCGAGCCGGTTCGCGCCGTGCAGGCCGGTCGCGCATTCGCCCGCCGCAAACAGTCCGGGCACGTTCGTCGCCTGCGCGTCGCCGTTCACGCGGATGCCGCCCATCGCGTAATGCGTCGTCGGGCCGACTTCCATCGGTTCCTTCGTGATGTCGAGATTCGCCAGTTGCATGAACTGGTGATACATCGAAGGCAGTTTCTTTTTGATGTGTTCCGCCGCGTTCGGCAATTTTTCCTTGATCCACGAAATATCGAGAAACACGCCGCCGTGCGGGCTGCCGCGACCGGCTTTCACTTCGCGATTGATGCAACGGGCGACGTGATCGCGCGTCAAAAGTTCCGGCGGACGTTTGGCGTTTTTGTCGCCCTGCGTGTAGCGCCAGCCTTCCTCGGGATCGGTCGAAGTCTGCGCTTTGTAAAGATCGGGAATGTCGTCATACATGAAACGCTTGCCGTCCTTGTTCCGCAGCACGCCGCCTTCGCCGCGCACGCCTTCGGTCACGAGAATGCCCTGCACGCTCGGCGGCCAGATCATTCCCGTCGGATGAAACTGGATAAATTCCATGTCCAGCAATTCCGCGCCCGCGTGATACGCCAGCGAAACGCCGTCGCCCGTGCCTTCCCAGGAATTGCTCGTGATTTTGTAGGCGCGGCCCAATCCGCCGGTCGCCAGCACGACGGCCTTCGCCTTGAAAATCCGAAAACGTCCGCGCTCACGATCATAACCAAACGCGCCGATCACGCGCTCGCCGTCTTTCAGCAAGGCGACAATCGTATATTCCATGTGAACGGAAATGCCCTGATGAATGCCGTGATCTTGCAACGTGCGAATCATTTCCAAGCCCGTGCGGTCGCCGACGTGCGCCAGCCGGGGATATTTGTGGCCGCCGAAATTGCGCTGCAAAATTTTTCCGTCTTTCGTGCGGTCAAAAACCGCGCCCCACGCTTCGAGTTCGTTCACGCGCGCGGGCGCTTCTTTGGCGTGCAATTCGGCCATGCGCCAGTTATTGACGTATTGTCCGCCGCGCATCGTGTCGGAAAAATGCACTTTCCAATTATCGCGGTCGTCCACGTTGCCGAGCGACGCCGCCATGCCGCCTTCGGCCATGACCGTGTGCGCCTTGCCTAAAAGCGATTTGCAGATCAGCCCGACCTTGACGCCCGCCGCGCTCGCTTCAATCGCCGCGCGCAAGCCCGCGCCGCCCGCGCCGATGACCAGCACGTCGTATTCGTGAGTTTCGTAATTGGTAGCCACAATAAATTCAGGTTAGAAAATCCGGTAGTCATGCCAGATGCCCATTGAGCAAAGACGGATGTAAAGATCGGTGAAACCGACTGAAAATAAACTCAACCACGCCCACATCATGTGGCTTTTGTTCAGGCAGGTGACGCAGTTGTAAGTTTTCGCGCAGCTCGGCGCCTTGGATTTTGCATCCAAAAATCCGCCGACCAAATGCCGCAGCGAATGGCAGCCCAGCGTGTAGCTGCTCAAAAGAAAAACATTCGCGACCATGATCAGCGTGCCGACGCCAACGCCGAATTGTTCCTTGCCCGTCAGCGGATTCGTGAACCAAAACGCCTTAAACGTGTCGAAGGCCAGCAGCACAATGAACCCCAGCGCGATATACATGAAATAGCGGTGGACGTTCTGGATGATGAGCGGAAAATAACGTTCGCCGAGAAATTTCTTGCGCGGTTCGCCGACGGCGCAGTTGATTGGATCCGCCCAAAACGCCTTGTAATATGCGCCGCGATAATAATAGCAGGTGAAACGAAATCCGCCCGGCGCCCACAAGATCAGCAACGCCGGCGAGAACGGAATAAAACTCGGCCAGAAACCCGGTTTTGCACCAAACCATGCGTGCGGTGAACTGCCCCACAATTCCGGCGAATAAAACGGCGAGAGATAATCCGCCCCGCCGGCGGAGAGCCAGTAGTGATTCCCCTGAAACGCCGCCCACGTCGAATAAACGATGAACGCGGCGAAACCGAGAAAAACGAACAGCGGCTGCACCCACCACGCATCGGGCCGGGCCGTTGCGCCGAACGGGCGTTGTTTGGGAAGCGTGTCTGCGTAGGCCATAAGCAAATTAACTTTAGTAATCCTGCGCGCCAGCGTCAACGCCGGAACCAAAGTATAAGCCTCGCTTGGCGGCAACTTGCCGCGCGCTTATCGCACTGGGCGCGGGGAAAATGATCTTCGTCTTCCCGCTCGCCCGCGAAATTTATTTCTTCGGCGTCCATTCGTTCAAGCCGCGCTCGCCGCCATCGGATGGCAAAACGCCCAGCCGTTCCAACGCTTCGCCGATGAGGTAAAGCGAGCCGGTGATGGCAGCAAACGGATCATTCTGACTGGCGGCGAGCGCATGGGATAAATGATTCATGGCCACGACCGTTGCATTGGGATTGGCCGCCTGAAAAACTTTTGCCAGTTCGCCCGCGTCCGCCGTGCGTCCGCTGGCGACCGGCACGGTGAAAATTTTTGACGCCAGCGGCGCGAGCAAATGGCAGATGCCCGCCCAATCTTTGTCCGCCAACGCACCAAAAATCAGCACCGGACGGACGCCGGCAAAATCTTTGGCCAACGCCGCCCGCAACGCCGCCGCGCCCGCCAAGTTATGCGCCCCGTCGAGCAGGATTTTTTGGCCGTCAGGTTTCTGGATCAGTTGCAGGCGGCCGGGCCAATCCGCGTTTTTCAAACCGGCACGGATTTGGTCTTCACCGACGGGGATTTGCGGCTGCAAAACTTCAACGGTCGCCAATGCCAGCGCGGCATTAAGTTTTTGGTGGTCGCCCAGCAGACATAGTGGGACAGGCGTCTCGCCTGTCCAGTTCCAGCCGTCAGGAAAATATTTCTCCTGCAAACACAAACTGGACAGGCGAGGCGCCTGTCCCACTACTGTAACCGCCGCGCCTTTCGCCCGCGCCATTTTTTCAATGACGGCCAAGACTTCCGGCTCGGTTGCCGCCGTCACCACCGGCGCGCCCGGCTTGATGATGCCCGCTTTTTCCGCCGCGATTTTTTCCAGCGTGTCGCCCAGCCATTGCGTGTGGTCAAGCGCGATGTTGGTGATGACGCTGGCCAGCGGTGTGACGATGTTCGTCGCATCCAGCCGGCCGCCCAGCCCGGTTTCCCAGATGACGAGATCGCATTTCTGTTCCGCGAAATACTTCAACGCCATCACCGTGGCAAATTCAAACAACGTCGTTTCGCGTTCTTGGTTGGCCGCGCGGATTTCCGTGACCAGCCGGACGATGTCGTCTTCCGAAATCAATTGGCGGTTCACCTGAATCCGTTCGCGAAAGGAAACCAGATGCGGCGAGGTGAACAGTCCGACGCGCAAACCGGCCGCGCGATAAATGCTTTCGAGCATCGCGCAGGTGGAGCCTTTGCCGTTGGTGCCGGCGACGTGGATGAAGCGGAGTTGTGTCTGCGGATTGCCGATGTTCGCCGCCAGCCGGAGCGTGTTTTCCAGCCCGAAATGCGCGCCGAATAAATTCAGGCCGTAAAGAAACTGGATGGCTTCGGAATAAGTCACGCGACCAGCGTGGCAAATGTCAAAAACCTTGGCCACTTCCTTCTTGAAAGAAAATCTTGGGTGAGCCGCCCGTGTCGTGAAAGCGAAGCATTTTTGCGGCGGCGTTTGAAGTTGCGTGAACGTCGTTCTCCCGGCTCAATTTGCGCCGCTTTTTTTGCGCGGCGAACGGCGGCAGCCGTTTTGGAACCACAGCCGCCAGACCATCCAGAAGGCTTCAAAGATGATGCCGCGCGAAATTTTTGACGCGCCCTCGACGCGGTCGGTGAAAATGATCGGCACTTCGACGATCTTGAATCCATTGCGCCAGAGCCGGTGCGTCAATTCGATCTGAAAGCTGTAACCGTTGGAGCGCACGGCGTCGAGGTTGATGGCTTGCAGGGCGCGGCGGCGGAAGCATTTGTAGCCGCCGGTCGGGTCGCTGAACATCATGCCGGTGATCACGTTCACGTATTTGCCCGCGAACCGGCTCAACATCAGCCGGCCCAGCGGCCAGTTGATGACGCGGATGCCGCCGATGTAACGCGAGCCGAGCACCAAATCGGCTTTTTCCGCCGCCTTTAGAAAAGCGGGGACTTCCGCCGGGTCGTGCGAAAAGTCGCAATCCATCTCGAAGATGGATTCGTAGTTTTTTTCCAGCGCCCATTTGAAGCCGGCGATGTAGGCGCGGCCCAGGCCGTTTTTTTCCGCGCGATGGAGGACGTGGATTTGCGCGTGCTGCGCGGCGAGTTCATCGGCGATTTTGCCCGTGCCGTCCGGCGAATTGTCATCCACCACCAGCACGTCCACGCCGGACGGCAGCGACAACAATCGCGCCGCCAGGCGCGGGAGATTTTCCCGTTCATTGTAAGTCGGCACGATGATGATCGTCTGGTTCATGCGGCGCGCGAATTGTCAGAATAATTGGACGCGAAAACAAGCGGACAGTTCAACCGGCGGGAAAAGTTTCATTGCCAGTTCAAAACTGCCGGAATAATTTGCCCGGATGTTCGCTTCGTTGATCTCCAATCTTGAAAGCTGGCGTTTTCTGCTGGCCAACCCGCTCTGGCTGGCCCTGACCGCGTTTCAAATCTGGATGCTGGTTCATGCCGTCCGCAACCGCGAATGGTTCTGGGCGGTTTTTATTTTCATCGGCTGGGGCATCACGGCGATCCTGTATTTTTTCCTGTCCTATCGCCATGCGGCCCCGTCGTCCGCGCGCGGCTTTGAACTGCCCGGCGCGCAGAGCCGCGCCCGCATCAAGGAACTTCAGACGCAGATCCATCACATCGGCAACGCGTATCATTATTTCCAGCTCGGCGACGTTTATTTTCAGAAGGGAAAATTTGCCGAGGCCGAGAAATGTTACCGGTCCGCGCTCGAACGCGAGCCGAACGACATTGACGCCCGCGCGCATCTCGGCCAATGCCTGCTGCGCCAGAAACGCCCTGCCGAGGCGCGTCCGCTGCTCGAAGCGGTCTGCCGCGAAAATCCCAAGCACGATTACGGCCATTCGCTCATGGCCTACGCGGAAACATTGACGGCCTTGAATGAATCGGAGGCCGCGTTTGGTGTCTGGCAGCACGTCGTGGAAAATCATTCCTACGCCCGCGCCAAAGTGCAATTCGCCGAATTGTGCCTTGCCAAAAACCAGCCCGGCCTCGCCCGCGAACAGTTGAACGACGTGATCAAGGACGACGGCCATGCGCCGGGCTTTCAACGCCGCCGCGACCGCATCTGGGTGCTCCGCGCCCGAATGTTACTGCGTCAGGCGAAGTGATTTTTAGGCAGGACATTTTGATGTTCCCCGGCTGAAACTGCTTTTACCTTTTGCCTGACGTTAGTTTCTCCTATCCTGTCATCATGTCAGGACTCATCGCCATCGTCGGCCGCCCCAATGTCGGCAAATCCGCGTTGTTCAACCGCATCGCCGGCAAGCGCATCGCCATCGTGCATGACCTGCCCGGCGTGACGCGCGACCGCGTGACGGCCGAAGTCGAATGGTCGGGCCGCCCTTACACGCTCGTGGACACCGGCGGCATCGGCCTGCTGCGCCGCGAAAAATCCGCCGACATCATCGTCAAGGCCGCCGTTGAGCAGGTGGATCTCGCCATCGAATCGGCCAACGCCATTATTTTCGTCGTCAATGTCATTGACGGCATCGTGCCGCTGGATCAGGAAGTCGCCCAGCGTCTTCGCAAAAGTGGCAAGCCCGTGTTCGTCGCGGTGAACAAGGTGGACACGCACCGGCTGGAAGGACAAGTGGCGGAATTTGCACGGCTCGGATTTGAAAAAATTTTCCCCGTCACCGCCATTCACGGCGACGGCGTTCCGGCTTTGATGCAGGCGGCGTTGGCGCATTTGCCGCAGGAAGTTTCAAGTGTTCAGTGTTCAGTTTCAAGTGATGAAACGCCGGCGGACGCAGCCAAACTTGAAACTGAAAGCTTGAAACTGAAAACTGCCTTAAAGATCGCCATTGTCGGCCGCCCGAACGTCGGCAAATCATCCATCATCAACGCGCTCACGCAATCCGCGCGCGTCATCGTCACGCCGATTGCGGGAACCACGCGCGATTCGGTGGACGTGCCGTTCGAGGTGGAGACTGAAGGCGTGCGCTCGAAATACATTCTCATTGATACCGCCGGGATGCGGAAAGCGCGCCGCGTGGACGACACCGTGGAATTTTTCAGCGTCCAGCGTTCCGAGGAATCCATCGCGCGCAGCGACATCACGGTGCTCGTGATTGACGCCGAGGCGGGCATCACGGAACAGGACAAAAAAATCGCCGACACCATTGTCGAACAGCGCCGCGCCTGCATCATCGTCATCAATAAATGGGATTTGTTTGACAAGGAGATCCGCACGGCCCGCGAGGAGGAAATTCAAAAACGCGCCGCAAAAAAACGCACCGTAGGCCAAGCGAAAAATTTGACGACGCTCGGCGAATTCGGCCAGTGGGTGCAGGATAAATTATTTTTCCTCGACTACGCGCCGGTGATTTTTACTTCCGCCAAAACCGGTTTTCATCTGGAGCGCCTGCTAGAAGCCATGCGCTATGTCGCCGCGCAGTTGCAGCAGAAAATTCCCACGTCCATTTTGAACCGCACGCTGCATGACGCGGTGGAACACCGTCAGCCGGTCAGTTCGCAGGGGCATCGCCTGAAATTTTATTACGCCACGCAAGTGCGCCAGGCGCCGCCGACCTTCCTGCTGTTCGTCAACAACGACGAGCTGCTGACCGACCAGTATAAAAAATATCTCGCCGGCTCCATGCGCACCGCGTTCGGCTACGAAGGCTGCCCCATTATTCTTGCACCGAAGCCGCGCCCGAAAACCGTCCAACCGAAACGGAAATTCCGGCCCGCGCCCAAAGGCCAGAAACCCGCCCCGGCAAAATCCCGCCACCGCTCGCGCGTGGGCGGCCTGTCCCGCCGCCCCAACCGGAAACGGTGAGCGGCGGCGGGTTAAAACGGGGCTTGTAATTACAAGCGTGAAAGCTTAACAAAGGCGTGGTTCTTTTCCAAAGCCAAGAACGTCTTTTCTTCTTGGCATAGAGTCTTTGCGTTGCGAGGACTCGAATCCCGTTTCTTAAAACCACGTCCAATGGTCAATCGTTATCAGGTGAATTCAGAAAGTTTGCCTCGACGCGCGAGCAATCGCGCGTCCTGGCGTGCTTTTCTGAAAGGCACCGCTTGGACGTGGTTGCCTGAAACGGGGGTGCGTCAGCGACGCGCATTCTCGTTTTAGACTTCAGAAAACGGATTCAAGTCCTCGCGGTATAAAGCCGTGAGAAAAACAAACAAATCCGAAATAAACTATGAAAGCCTTGAAAAGAATCATCAGGAGGCTGATCGTGGGTTGTGTATTCGCCTGCTGCCTGTCTCTGTTCACCAATCACACCTTCGCCATTGAAGGACTTCAACTCTCCGTGCAATCGTCCAATGTCGTGCTGTCGTAGCCGAGCGTGGACGGCGGTGGAGCCACTTATATCGTGCAATATCGTCCCACGCTGAACGCCACGGATTCATGGCAAACCTTGGATTCAACATGGCCGGCGGCAACCGGAACCAATGTCACCTCCTATGTCCACGAAGGCATCGTGCAATATCCGCCCGCTGGTTCGGGCGGCGGCACGAACGGCGGCAACATTTCCCCGCTCAACTTAATAAGCCAACTGGCCGGTTCAAGCCGGGAAAACGGGGTGAACTCCATCGGCAATCCAACCATGTCATTGGTCAAACCGGCGAATGGCTCCGGCGCGGCGGTGCCGCTGGCGCTTTACCCGCCGGGGCTGGATTTGTCGGGCTTCGTCATCTTCGACCCGACCACCAAAGCCTGGATGAGCGGCGACGGTCGTTCGGTCATGCCGGCAGACAGCGCGCCGGCCGGCAACATGCAACCGATGGATGTTTCCGCCGACGGCACAAATCAATACACTGGATTCTACCGGGTGGTGCAGACGGGCATCCATCTTTTCGGCATCACCAACGGCGCAGTCTTGAGCGGCCGGGTGCCGCTGCCCGTTGAATTTGGCGATGCCGACACCAACCGGTCAATCGCTGAAATTTTTCTGTCCGACAACGACAGCGACGATGATATTCCAGGCTCTACCTTTCCTGATTTTCCTTTGGGCGCGGGTGTTTCTCCCGACGGCGTCTGGGATACGACGCAAGTCACCAACGGGACTTACCTGCTTCAGGTGGGTGCCAAACTGACGGACGAAGGTGTCTATATGGACAATCCGGTGGCCGTGACGGTTTCCAATGTCATGTGGCTGCCGGATCCTTGGAACACGGGCGGCCAGGCGATTTATGTCGGCGTGCAGACCGCTTTCACGAACGGCACCTGGCATCTGGATATTTATGATGACCAAAATAATTATCTGGGTTATTTGGATGGAACGCTGGACGCCAATGGTTATTGCGCGTATCCCGGCATTTCCGGCCCCGGTTTCAGCCTGGACAACACGGACGGGCAGGGAAATCAAAACCCCAGCACGTCCTACACGCTGGCGATGACCGTGCATCCCGCCAATGCAGCGCCGCCGTATCCCACGCTGACCAACACGGTTTTGATCGAGCCAAGCTGGAATTTTGCGCCAACGTATGCAGTGACGTGTTACATGCAGGTATTCAATCCCATCAAGTCAGGTTATGATGAGGTGGTGCAGTTGGTGGGAACCATTTGGAATGTGGAGCAAGCTTTTCATCCGAACCAGCTTGGCAGCTTTGTCACCCCGTTCCAGATTCAAGACCTCGGCGGTTGGGCGACGGTGATTCCCAAACTCGAGGACAATGCCACCCGGGATTTCATCTATTTTGGTCATGGCAGCGGGAACGCGTTGGGGACAGGTTCTGCTTCCGTCACCACGACGGAAATCGAAAACTATTTGCGTAACAATGATAAAAATCCTTTGACCGCCACCAACCGGCACCCTTACCGGTTTGTGTATCTGGACGGCTGCGAAACGGCGGATGGCAACTGGCCGCAGGTCTTTGGCATTCCGAAAAAGAAAGGCATGGCCATCACTGATTTTACGGACAAGCGCGGGATTCGTCCGCGCGCCTTCTTTGGGTGGAACCGCATAAAAATATTTTCGGATGTCTTCGTCACCGGCCTTTTATATCCGGATTTTATCCAATGGCGAACCACTTTCTGGCAATCATGGTCAGCACGAAATCCTGATGGCAGCCCTAAAAATAACATAACCGCAGCAGCAACGGCAGCAGACACAAATCCAAACGGCGTCCACAATTCTGCTGGCGGAGGGCGCGTAATATATGGTGCCAGTGATTTGGTCATTGATTATTGAGCCATGAAAAGAATTACACGCCTTGTTGCCTTGAGCGTCCTATCCGCTCAAGCCTTGTTTTCACAAGCGACCCATCAAGTTCATCTGGCGCCAACCAATAACCTTGCCGCCGCCCGGTCATCAGTTTGGCAGCCGGACATCGGGAGAATCACGACCAACACTCCGGCCTTTGAAGAATACGCTGTCAACTTCATGCTCAAGCAGGCCAACGAAATGCGGACAAATTGGAATCTGGACCTTCCCAAACCTCTTACCATAAATGACATTATTTTTTCGCTCCAAGCCACGCCCTATGGAATCTGTGGAGGAGTCAGCACGAGAGACGGACATTATAATTGGGGATTTAGCTGGGGCGTTTTGGATCATTTTGATGATGCCAAACATCGTCCATTTTCATTTCGATACCGTTGGGACGAGGAAGCGCGTTTGGTAAAAATTAAAAGTAAAATCAATGTGCAGGAAGCGGAAGTCATTGCCCGGAACGCCTTGCATAAACTTGGCTTCACGGAAAAGCAACTTCACTTGATTGAGCCGCCGCGCGTCAATCAATACAAATTTGAAGAAACGAATGGAGTTGCATATCCGTTACCCATATTCAATGTCGGCTGGTTGGTCGAGGGATTTACCGATCCCGATGTGCCAAGTGTTGTATTTGATGTTTCCGGCATTACTAGAACCGTGGCGGAATATTCCAATCCTCACACGCCACGAGTTCCGCTGCCGACCAATTATTTTCAGATGCTGAACCTGCCGACCAATTATCTGGAAACCTTGTCTCCGCGCGAACGCTCCCGGCTGCATCTGCCGTCGTTGACCAATTCGCCGCCGCAAATGACGAATTCGTTAAAATGAAGATTCTCGCCGTCATTCAGGAAGGCAGGAGTTTTCTTTTGGGGGGCATTCTGGTCGGATTGCTCTGCGTCATTTTTCACCCATTGGAACCGCGTTACCAAGGCAAACGGCTATCGGCGTGGGTGGAGGATTTGATGCCGGATTCACAATGGGAGGGCGTGACGAAAGAAAACCAGCAGGAAGCCGCCGAGGCGCTTCGCCACATCGGGATCAGGGCATTGCCACTGGCTTTGAAAGCCTGCCGCGCGCGCGACTCCGTCCTCAAAGAAAAGCTGATGGATTGGAGCGAGGCTTGGAATGAAAACCATGATTGTTTTCACATTCACCTTCGTGGAGCAGGAGATGCTCATGCCCAAAGTCATGAGATGTTCAGGGTTTTGGGTTCCATCGGCCAGCCGGCCATTCCTTCGCTCATCCAATTTTTAGGGGATAAAGATGATGACGTAGCCCTCGCCGCCAGCGGCGATTTGCTTTGCATCGGCCCCGCTGCCATTCCTCGCTTGATTGAAGCGCAGACCAATTCCAATGCACAAATGCGCCGCTATGCAGCGATGACGCTGGGCGGTTTTGGCGAACAGGCACGCCAAGCCGTTCCGGCGATGATTCGCTGTCTGGCGGATAAAAATCCACGGGTGCGAAGCGCGGCGGCCCTTTCATTGGGCAGTCTTGGCGGGGAGCCTACGGTGGTTGTTCCTGCTTTGCTTCAGAGCCTCAAAGGTCGCGACGCAGAGGCAGCCGAGATGGCGGCTGTTTCCTTGGGGCGTATTCACCAGGATCCGGAAAAGGTTGTGTCGGCGTTGCTGGATTATCTCCAGAGGGCAACCAACTCTTCTGATCCATCTCTCTTTGCCGTTTCTGCGCTTGGACGTTTTGGAACCAACGCCCGGCCGTGGTCGCCCAGGTTGATGCAAATGATCAGGCCAGCCGCATCAAACCGGTTCAACATTTTTGCCGGTGCGGCATTGGGCGCACTTAACAAGATTGATCCTGACGCGGCAAAACCGTTGATTGAAGCAAGGAGCGCCGTCCTCAGCAACGCGTGGCTAAAATCACAGCTTTATTATTCCGATAGTCAACCAATTAATTCGCCGGCACGAACTACAAATTCGTTGAAATGAATTCCTTCATTTATTGCCTTGCCTTGGGCGGTTTTTTCATACATTTGGCGCACCGATCACTTGATTTTATTTGTGAATATCGTTTGCGTAACTTTCCGGTGAAATTTCCTTGAAAAATACAACCCGTGGTAGCATGATGGCGCTCGTCCCCCAATTAGTTGGGGGCTTCAGTTTTGACGAAAAAGCTGTTTTTCCGCTGAAATTGATGATTTTTTTAAGTTCCGGCGGGTTTCTGTCTCACTTGAAACTGACCGGGTAAATGCCTGAAAATTAAAACCGGAGATTACCATGATTGATGCCCGTGAAGATGTCTCGGCTCCCGCCCCGAAAACGGCCGGCCGCCGCACCCCCAAAATTTCCACAATGCGTGCCGTGAAACCGATCAAATCTGATTCTAAAAAATCGCTGCGCGTCGAGCGTGTTTTCAGCGACGCCAAGCTCAAGCCGTTCGACCAGATTGAATGGGACAAGCGCACGGCGGAAATCACCGACGACGCCGGCAAGGTCATCTTCAAGCAGGAAAATGTCGAGGTGCCGAAATCCTGGTCGGTGCTCGCCACCAAAGTTGTCGTTTCCAAATATTTTTACGGCGAACAGCACACTTCCGAGCGCGAAACTTCCGTGCGCCAACTGATCCATCGCATTTCGCGGACGATTGCCGACTGGGGCATTGCGGACGGTTATTTCAGCAAGACGGACGGCGAGGTGTTTTACGAGGAGCTAACCTGGCTTTGCCTGAACCAATATGGCGCGTTCAATTCGCCGGTGTGGTTCAATGTCGGACTTTATCATCAATACGGCGTCGGCAAAAGTTCCGGCAAGGGCAACTGGTTTTTCAACCGCAAGACCAAGCAGGCCGAACGCGCCAAGACCCAATACGAATATCCGCAGGGCAGCGCGTGCTTTATCCAGTCCGTCAATGACGACATGGAATCCATCATGCACCTCGCCTACAGCGAGGCGATGCTGTTCAAATACGGCTCCGGCACTGGCACGGATTTGACACCGATCCGTTCCAGCCGCGAAAAGTTGAGCGGCGGCGGGCGTCCGAGCGGCCCGATGAGTTTCCTGAAAGTTTATGACCAGGTCGCCAACGTCGTGAAATCCGGCGGCAAAACCCGGCGCGCGGCGAAGATGAACACGCTGCGTGACTGGCATGGCGACATCGAGGAATTTATTGACGCGAAGCAGAAGGAAGAAAAGAAAGCGTGGGCGCTCATCGAACAAGGCTACGACGGTTCCTACAACGGCGATGCCTACGGCAGCGTGATGTATCAGAATGAAAACCTGTCCGTCCGCGCCAGCGATGAATTTTTTGAAGCCGCCCTTGCCGGCAAGGAATGGTGGACCAAGAGTGTCAAAGGTATTCCGCTCCAGAAAAAAGATGCGGCCACCTTGCTCAACAAAATCGCGGAAGGCACGCACATTTGCGGCGACCCCGGAATTCAATACGACGGCGCGATCCAGAAATGGCACACCTGCAAAGGCACCGAGCCGATCCACTCCACGAACCCGTGCAGCGAATACGTTTTCGTCAACAACACCGCGTGCAATCTGGCGTCGCTGAACCTGATGAAGTTCAAGCGCGAGGACAACAAGTTCGACATCGAGCGCTTCAAGGCCGCCGTGCGTATTTTCATCACCGCGCAGGAAATTCTCGTGGACAACGCGAGTTATCCGACCAAGGACATCGCGGAAAATTCCCACATCTTTCGCACGCTTGGCCTCGGTTTTGCGAACCTCGGTTCGCTCTGCATGAGCTACGGTTTGCCGTATGATTCCGACGAAGGCCGCGCGCTCGCCGGCGCGATCACGTCCATCATGACCGGCCACGCTTATGAGCAAAGCGCGGAAATCGCCGCGAACATCGGCGCGTTCGCCGGCTACCGCGACGCCCGTTGCGCCGGTGTCACCAAAACGGTGGCGAAGGACAATGTCGAATCCATGCTTGGTGTTATCAAGCTGCATCGCGACGCCGTGGAAGAAATTCATCCCAGCGCGGAATTTGGCTATCTCAAGACCGAAGCCCGCAAGACGTGGGACGGCGCGCTCGCCACAGGCAAGCAGCACGGTTATCGCAACGCGCAAGTCACCGTGCTCGCGCCGACGGGCACGATTGCGTTCCTCATGGATTGCGACACGACCGGCGTGGAACCTGACATCGCGCTCGTGAAATACAAGCTGCTCGCCGGCGGCGGCATGTTGAAAATCGTGAATCGCGGCGTGCCGGATGCCTTGCACCGGCTCGGCTACAGCGAGAAAGAAGTCACGGCCATCATCGCGCACATTGAGAAATTCGACACCATTGAAGACGTCACGGAAAACGGCGCGACAATTCGCAGCGGCCTGAAAACTGAACATCTGCCCGTGTTCGACTGCGCGTTCAAGCCCGCGCGCGGCCGGCGCAGCATCGGTTACCTGGCGCATCTGAAAATGATGGCGGCCGCGCAGCCGTTCATCAGCGGCGCGATTTCCAAGACCGTCAACATGCCGAGCGAATGTTCCGTGGCCGACATCCGCGACACTTACGTTCAAGCTTGGAAAATGGGCTTGAAATGCGTGGCGATTTACCGCGACGGCTCCAAGCGTTCGCAGCCGCTCAACACGAAAAAAACCAATGAAGGCGGCGACAAATCGGCGGCGGCATCGTCCGTGCTGGAGGCGCGCATCAACCAGCTTGAAGCCGAGGTTGCGCGGCTGGAAGATGAAGCCGGCAAACCGTTGCGCCGGCGGCTGCCCGACACGCGCACGGCGGTCACGCACAAATTCGACATCGCCGGCCATGAAGGTTATCTCACGGTCGGTTTGTTTGAAGACGGCCAGCCCGGCGAATTGTTTATCACGATGGCCAAGGAAGGTTCCACCATCGGCGGCCTCATGGACAGCATCGGCACCCTGACCAGCCTCGCCTGGCAATACGGCGTGCCGCTGGAGGCGCTCGTCAAAAAATTCGCGCACCAGCGTTTCGAGCCGAGCGGTTTCACCAAAAACCCGGAAATCCGCAACGCCTCGTCCATCACGGACTATGTTTTCCGCTGGATGGCGATGCAGTTCATTCCCGGCTACCGCGAAGGCATCAACGCCGCGCGCACCCAGCCGGAGTTGTCCATGCCCGGCCTGCTGGAAGAGATGAAAAAAAAGGTGAACCGGCCGGTGCCGGAACTGGCGATTGCCGAGGACACGGACATGGTGGAATTAAAAGCCGGCAGCGGTCACAAGCATGAACGCCGGGCCGCGACGCTCACGCAGATGATCACCAACCAGCAGGACGCGCCCACCTGCCCGAACTGCGGCAACGTGGTCGTCCGCAACGGCGCCTGCTATAAATGCCTGAATTGCGGCGAAAGCCTCGGTTGCAGTTGACGGTTGTTTGGCCGGCTGATTCAGGGAGCAAGAGTGATCTTGCTCCCTTTTGCTGTCGGGACAGGCGTGCAAAATGAAATTTTTCCGAAAATTTTGTTGACTGCCCGGAATCATCGGGAGAGAGTTGGTTCACCTGCCCCAAACCAAAACAATCAGATGTTTTACTGCATGATGACATGGTCGGCGTCGCTGGGTTCCTGCCTGGCGGTAAATGCGGTATTGCAAAAACCAAACTGCGGGGCGTGTTAATCAGTCCTTAAAAGCCAATTCTCAGATCAACCTCAACCAATCTAAAACTATGAATCGAAATCAAAATACAAGCCTTCACACAATCGCTCCCAAGCTGGTAGCCGGGTGGCTGGCATTGACGCTGGTCAGTCTGGCCCAGGCCCAATACAACCCGATTCCGCTGACGCCGGAAAGTTTTACGCAGGACATTGTGGTCGAGAAAACGGCACCGCCGCCGCTGGCGAATTATGTCACGGCGACCATTGATCAGGGCACGAACGACTATGGCAACACGTTTTTTGAACAAGGCTATGTGCCGTCGCTTCCGTGGATCGGGCTGCCGCCGCACGGCACCACGTTCGCCTCGCATTCGGATCCCGCCCACGTTTTCCAGATGCCGCCGACTTATGCGACGAACAACGCGGCCTATGTCGGCGCCGCCAACATTCCCGGCACCAACATGCTGCAAGTGCAGGTTTCCAACGCCGTCTTGAATGTTTCCGATCCGACTGCGTATGGCGCGCTTTCCATTCTTTGGGCCAGCGGCAGCGCCAGTGCGGTCGCCGGCTTGGTCAACGTCACGGTTTCCCATGCGGACGGTGTTCAAGAATCATCCAGCATCACGACGATTGACTGGTTTGACACCACGGCCAATGCCGTCAACTATGCGTGGATCGCCCAGGGCCGGGTGGCGGTGGATGGCGGCGGGCCGTTGAACACCTTGCGCAGCACCACCCAGACGAAATTATTCAACACGGACATCTATCTGTCGGATACCACCAGTCCGGTGACCAACATTTTATTCAGCTACAGTCCGAGCGGAGTCACCACGAACTACCGCTTTTTTGCCTTCGCCGTCAGCGGTTCTACCGACAACATCAATTTCACGCCGGTGGCGGGTGTTTCCGGTTTCAACGCGGATGCGGTGATTGAATCCAATGCGCCCGTCCATGCGGGTTATGTTCCCGGCACCACGGTCACGATGGACCAAGGGGCGAACAATGCCGGCCAGACTTTCTTTGAGCAGGGATTTGGCACCAATGTCGGCACACAAACGCCGTTGAATGTCGGCACGTCCGGGCTTCCTGGCACCGGCACGTCCGGTTTGCCGCATCCCGGCACCGTAATCACCAGCGGAGACCATTCTTTCAAAATGCCGCCGACCTACACGGGCAATGACTGCGTGTTCATCGGCAATTATACCGCCGGGGCGATCACCAATGGCAGCTATGGCAGCCCGGACTATACCACCGGCAGTTTCACGATCAGCAACCCGACGCCGCTCACGGGATTGTCCATTCTCAACTCGGCCGGCAACGGGCCGGTGACGATCAACTTCACGATCAATTATGACGATGGCTCGTCCCAGGCCGGATCGTTCCAAGCTTTGGACTGGTTCAACGGCGCGACTCGTGTTTTTAACACCGCCGGCCGGGTTTCGGTGGATGGTTCATCGTTGGGCAATATTGGCGGCAGTCCGGCGGGCGCGATTTTCAACGCGGACATCACGTTGAACAACACGACGGCTTCGGCCACGAACATTGTTTTCACTTACAGCAGCGGCGGGCGCGCGGCCTTGTTTGCGTTGAGCGGGCAGACGACTGCCGGCGGCGGTTTTAATCCGCTGGATGTCACCGGTTTTGACGCTGACATCGTCGTTGAAGCCGGCTTGCCGCTCTACAACGGAGGGCTGTTCAGCGCCACCACGGCGACGATGGACTTGGGAACCAACAATGCGAACAACACGTTTTTTGAAAAAGGCTGGATCACCAATGGCGCGCCGAGCGCTTCCGGCCTGCCGCCGGCGGGTTCCACTTTCACCAGCTTGCAGGCGGCGAACCGCACTTACCAGATGCCGGCCACTTACGTTGGACCAAATGCAGTGTTGATTGATACCAATCACCAAGTGGCCAACATCACGCCCGCCTCATCAGCATCATACAGCGCCATCGCCCTGTTGACGGCGGGAGCCAGCATCGGTGGCGCCAATACCATGACTAATTTATGCATCTTGCAACATGCCGATGGAACTTCGGAAACCAACCTTTTCTTCGCGTATGATTGGTTTAACACCACCGTGCCGCCGGCTTTTATCGCCAATGGTCGTGCGGACACCCGCTATGGCACCGGCGTCAGTCTTTTCGGCAACCCGCAGAACCCGCGGTTGTTTGAGACCATTTTCCCCGTCAATAATATCAGCAGCCCGGTAACCAACATCCAGGTGCAATTTAAGACCGGCCCTAAACCGTGGACGACTTATGTGCTCGCTGTCAGCGGGAGCGCCGGGGCGGTGCAGCCGGTTTTGGGCGTCACCTCCGTCAATGGTTCCAGTTCGCTGACCACGTTTGAGGGAACTAATGTCGCTTTCGCCGCCACCACGGGCGGCACCGCGCCGATCACCTACCAATGGCAGTTCAGCCCGGACGGAATCGCCTGGGCGAATGTCAATGATGGTGGAACCATTTCCGGCGCGACCACGTCGAGCCTGACCAACAGCAGTGTGGTGTGGACTAATGCCGGGCAGTATCGGCTTACGGCCGCCAATGCTTCCGGCTCCACCACCAATGGCGCCGGCAGCCTTACGGTCTATTCGAGTTTGCCGGATGTGACCTCGCCGGGCGACCCGGTCACCGCCGTTGGCAACAACTATCCGGCCGCCGAATCGGTGGATCATGCCATTGACAATTTCGCTCAGAAATACTTGAACTTCGGAGTCAATAACGGCAGTCCCTTCGTCGGCCCGGTAGGATTGATCGTCACTCCCAAAGGCGGCGTCAACACGATTGTCTCCGCCATGCGCTTTTATACGGCGAACGATTCCACGGAACGGGATCCGGCGGATTACACCTTGGAAGGTTCGACGGATGGCGGCAGTAGTTGGACGACCATTGCTTCAGGTCCGCTGGCGCTGCCGACGGGCCGCAACGGTGCAGGGACGACGCCGGTGATTGTGAACACATTCTTCACGAATTTCTTTCAAGAAGTTCATTTTGCCAATACGACGCCATATTCCACCTATCGCTGGACGGTCAACAATGTGCGGGACAACAACGCGGCCAACAGCATGCAGATCGGCGAGATCGAACTGCTCGGCGCGTCCACCGGCACGCTTCCCGTCATCACCCGGCAGCCGGTGCCCGTGCTCAACATCTTTGCCGGCGGTTCGCCCTTGATCAGCCTGACCGCCGTTGGTTATCCCACCAACCTGACTTACTATTGGTATTCAAATAATGTGTATGTTCCGGGCGCATCCACCGCCAGCTTCCAAATCAATGATGTGCAACCGGCCGATTCTGGCAGCACCTTCCAGTGCGTGGTGAGCAATGCGACCGGTTCCGTCGCCAGTTCGGTGGCGACTTTGAATGTCCTGACCGCACCCACTAATGCTTATCCGGCGGCGGTGCTGGCGGACGGGCCGGT
>Ga0164241_10001908_pt1 | contig 23994 bp, 28 predicted proteins | sample OricomyardsoilBY_FD_108780 | JGI IMG/M metagenome (GOLD analysis project Ga0164241, IMG submission 108780) | Backyard soil microbial communities from Emeryville, California, USA - Original compost - Back yard soil (BY) | ecosystem: Environmental > Terrestrial > Soil > Unclassified | place: USA... | reverse complement strand
TGTTGGTGTTGTCGGGGATGAGCTTGAAGGGGCGCATGTCTCTGAGCGGCCTTAAATGGAGATCGTCTTCGGGCGATTGCGCTTCAGCCAGTCCGCAACGAGCAGACGGGTGAAGGTGACGCCAGTGAAGACCGAAGTGACGATGCCGATTGCGAGCACCACCGCGAAGCCGCGGATCGGGCCCGACCCGATCGCAAACATGATCACCGCCGAGATGACGTTGGTGATGTTCGCATCGAAGATCGCGCGGCTGGCTTCCTGATAGCCGAATTTGACCGATTCGATCGCGTTGCGGTTTCGCACGCGCTGCTCCTCGCGGATGCGCTCGTTGATCAGCACGTTGGCGTCGACCGCCGCGCCGATCGTCAGCACGAAGCCCGCGATGCCGGGCAGCGTCAGCGTCGCGCCGAAGATCGCCATGATCCCGAGGATCATCACCCCGTTCACCAGCAGCGCGAGCGTCGTATAGACCCCGAAACGCATATAGGTGATCAGCATGAAGATGATCAGCACCACCGTGCCGACCAACCCGGCCAGCACGCCCTTTTCGATCGAATCCTGCCCGAGCTCCGCCGAGACGACACGCTGCTCGACCACCTTCAGCGCCACCGGCAGCTTGCCCGAACGGAGCGAGATCGCAAGCTGCGACGCGCTATCCGAAGTAAAGCTGCCAGAAATTCGTGCCTGGCCGCCAAGGATCGGTTCGTTGAAGACGGGCGCCGAGATCACCTTGCCATCGACGATGATCGCGAAGCGCTTGTTGACATTCTCGGTGCTCAGCGTCGCGAAGCGCCTGGTGCCTGCGCCGTCGAAGGTTATGCTCACCCCCGGCTGATTGGTCTGCGGATCGAAATCGAGCTTGGCATCGACCAGTTGGTCTCCGCTCAGCGAGACTCGCGAATAGACCGCGATCAACCCGCCGCCTTCGGGATAGGGCAGAATCTGGCTGCCGACCGGCGGCTGGTTCTGCTGCATCAGGAGCGGATTGCGGCTGGTCTCTTCATCGACCAGCTTGAACTCAAGCTTCGCGGTCTGGCCGATCTGGTCGATCAGCTTTTGCGGATCGCTAAGGCCCGGCACCTGCACGAGGATGCGGTTCGATCCCTGGCGGATGATCGTCGGTTCGCGCGTGCCCATCGCGTTGATGCGCTTGCCCACGATCTCGCGGGCATCGTCCATCGCGGTATTCACTGCTTCTTCAAGGCCGGCCTGAGTCGGGGTCAGCTCGAAACGGCTGGTGTCGACCACGCGCACGTCCCACACGCGCTGGCCGGTCAACCCGGCGCCGCTGCCGGTGAGATTGAGCAGCCGCTCGCGCACCGCATCGACCTTGCTCGGATCATCGACCAGAAAGCTGACCTTGCCGCCGGCGACCGAAATGTCGCTGATCTTGAGCGCCGGGCTCCGCCGCAATTCGGTCCGGACCGATTCGCGCATCTGCTCGACGCGCGCCACGGCGACATCCTTGGTATCGGCTTCGAACAGCAGATAGGAGCCGCCGGCAAGATCGAGGCCCAGGCTGATCGTCGGGGTCCAGCCCGGCAGCCGGTTCAGCGCGGACTGCGGCAGGAAGCTCGGTACGGCGAGCAGACAAGTGACCACGATCGTGATGATCGTCGCCCACACTTTCCAGCGAGGGAAATCCAGCATCAGTCGTTCGCTGGCTTGGCGCCGCCCGCAGGCTGCACGTCGTTAAGGGTCGATTTCACGACCTTGACCTTGACGTTCGGCGCGATCTCGACATCGGCGAACTGGTCATCGGTCTTGACGACCTTGCCCACGATTCCCCCCGCCGTAACGACAGTATCGCCCTTCTTCACCGCCGCGACTGTCGCCGCATGTTCCTTGGCGCGCTTTTGCTGCGGCCGGATCAGCAGGAAATAGAATGCGACGAACATGAGGACGAGCGGACCGAACGACACGAGGCCGCCCATCACGCCGCCCGGAGCTGCTGCGCCGCTGGCTGCGGCTGAGGCGAGGGTGGTGAACATGGATTCCCTGAATAGCTGACGCGGCGGAAATATGGTTACGTCCGCTCTTGTTCAAGCGGGGCGCGCTATCATGCGTGCAGGTGGTGCGCAACTGCCACAGCTGCGTTTCGCAGTGGGAGAAGGCGGCTTGCATCCCGCGGCGGACCCGCCTAGAGGCCGCTCCCTCGGTCGGGGTGTAGCGCAGCCTGGTAGCGCATCACACTGGGGGTGTGGGGGTCGCAGGTTCGAATCCTGTCACCCCGACCAAGAGTTTCAATGGGTTGGTGACAAACCACACCGTTACCAGGCGGTGATGACCCCGTCCGGCAATCGGCCCGGCGGCGGCGAATCGCCAAGGCCCGCACTGCTATTCGTTCAGCGCCGCCGCGATCATGCGCTGCCACACCGCGACATCGCCCGCGCGCGCCATCGCTTCGTCGGGCTCGCGCAACGTCTTGAGCACCGCCACGGCATCATCCTCATAGTCGCGCCACGCCGCATCGACGGCATCGGCCGCGTGAGGATCGCCGCCATCGGCATTGGCGCTCAACCGCTGCCCCGCCAGCACCCGCGCGGTCCGCTCGACCGCGCCCGTCGTCGCAATATCCATCACGTGTCTCCTATTTGTTGAGATACGCGCGCACCGCGCTCGCCGAGCTGCCGACTTCGTCCACTGCCTGCTGCAACTGTTCGCGGCTCACGCCCAGCGACTCGGTCCAGTCGCGCACTTCATAATCCTCGGACATATTGATCCGATCGCGGTCGGGCGAACCGGTATTCGACTTGTTATCGGCCATCATCGCTCTCCTGTGGTGGTGACCGGAAAACACATGGGATTCGAATTGGATGCACGGTCAGCGCTCGCGGGCGACTTCGACGCGATACAGCCCCGGCGATCAGCGGGCCGGCCCAGACGCCGCCGCACCGCCGTCGAAGCAAGCCTTGGGGATATGAGTGATCCGGCACGCCAGGTCCGCCTCTCCCGACGCCACCACATAATGATCCCCCGCATTGGCGATCCCCGTCGTGAACACCACGTCGCGCACGTACATCTGGTGCTCGATCGGGCGAGTCAGTTCGGGGTCCGCCTCCAGCATCGGCATATCCTCGGTGGCGATGACCTTGGCCGGATCGTCCTTGTCGAGCAGCGACCAATAAGTGCGGTAGATACCGACAATCTCCTTGGGCTCAACGCCATGCCACAGCGTCAGCCAGCCCCGATCGGTCAGGATCGGCGGCGTCCCCCCGCCCATCCGCGCCGTCGCGACCGTGGCCGAATGCGGGCGGATACCGGGTTCGATATGCGGCTTCCAATGGCGGAGATCGGGCGAAGTCGCGAGGTTGATCGAGGGGCCCGCGCGCCATTCGCTTCCCGGCGGATAGGCGAAATACAAGTCGCCGAGCGGCCGGGTCTGCGCCCAATATTTGCCCTGCACCTTGCCTTCGAAGATCAGCATGTCCTTGTTCTGGTGGTCGAGGACGATGTCCTCGAATGTCCAGTCGAGCCCGTTGTCCGAGCTGTACAATGTCGTCGAATGGCGTTCGGGGCTCACCGAACAGGTCGTCATCCACCAGCGGTCCCCGACCCGGCTGATCCGGGCATCCTCGACACCATAACATTGCCAGCTGCCCTGCGGCGCAACCGCGCGGTCGTAATGGATCGCGACCACCTCGAGCCCGTCCGGGGTCAGCTCGACCGGAAGCAGCCAGGATAGCGAAGTCAGCGCCATGATCTTCCACCCGCCGCCATGGAGCAGGAATTTGCGCGGATCGGCGGTGTTGGCGAGTTCGAGCGGCCAGGCGTCGAGAACATAGGAGCCGGCTTCCCAGCGGATGGCATGGACCTTGCCGTCGCGGATCGGCTGGCGCAGCGCTTCGGCGATGCGGACCATCATCAGCAGATTGCCGTTGCCCAGCCGCGTCAGCCCCGGATTGAACGCGCCGAGCACATAGGTCTCGCCCGTCAGCTGCCCGGCCAGCGGCGAGCGCGACAGGTCGATGTCGTCGGGGGCCAGCACCAGCCTGTCCGTGGCATAGCGACTCATGGGTGCTCGAGCCGCGTCTCGACCCGCATCAGCGACACCGCGGTCCGGCGTGGCTGGGTGAGCATGAAATGGGTGGCGACCGCGATATCCTCGGCGCGTAGCATCTTGTCGGCGTTGATCAGTTCGACCTGCTTCTCCGGCGGGAAATCCGGATATTGGAAATCGGCGCCGGTGAAGCCCGGCTCGATCAGCCCGACCTTGATGTCCCGTTCGGCAAGCTCCTGGCGGAGCGATTTGGCGAAGCCCTGGATGCCCGATTTCGCCGCGACATAGATCGAATTGCCGCCCGCGCGAGACACCGCCGACATCGATCCGATCAGGACGATGTCGCTCCCCGCCCTCATCCGCTCCGCCGCCGCCTTCGCGCTCGCCAGGTAGGCGGTGAAATCGGTGGCGATCTGGTAGCGCATCTCGTCCTCGGGCGTGTCGCCCGCGGCTTCGGCGGGGATCGCCGCGTTGACCACCGCGATGTCGAGCCCGCCAAGCCAGGCGTCGGCTGCTTCGAAGAACGCAGCCACACCCTTGTTCTCCGCGAGATCGACGGCAATGCCACTACCCTCGCCGACTTCGTTGATCCGCGCGAGCGCGTCGTCGAGATGCTCCGGCGTCCGCCCGCAGACGAAGACGCGCGCGCCATAGCTGGCCAGCAGCACCGCGATCGCGCGGCCGATGCCGGTGGTGCCGCCGGTCACGATCGCCCGGCGTCCCTTCAGTTCGGGCTGGCGAGTATGCGCATCGCGTGTGTCGGTCATTCTCTGCTCCAGCTGCCGCCCGTTCGAAAATATGCGAGGCGGGTTTAGGTTCCTTGGGTCGAGCTCAGCAGTTCGGCGAGGAGCGCGGCCAGCGCGGCATCGGCCCGCGCTTCCTCGTCACGCGACTGCGTTAGTTCCGCCGCGACATCGGGCAGTCGCAGCGCCTCGGCGAGTCCGATCGCGGTCTCATAGCTCACCCGCTCGGACTGCTTGCCCTTCCGGAAAGCGCCGACCAGCGCGATCGCGCGCAACTGCCCCATCGCGATCGTTTCCGAATCGCGCTGGGCGTCATCCAGGATCGCACGCAGCCAGATATTCGGCGCGCCGTCGTCTGCGTCGAAGTCCGCCAGCAGCGCCTCCAGCCGCGATGCCTGTGCGGCGCTCCGCTCCAGCTCGCCCGCGATATACCCGGCGAGGGTATCGGGCGCCTTTGGCCTGAGCTCGGGAAGCCGTTCGAGCCAGGCGCGTTCGGCATCGCGCAGGTCCTGCAACGCGACGATCAGCAATTGTTTGGGCGTGGCGGTGTCGGACATTGATCGATCCCTGGTTACTCGCCGGTCTGGCTATGCGGCGCCGCGACAGCCTTGGATTCGGGCGATTCGCGCTGGCGCAGCACGATCGAAAGAAGGACGAGGATCGCCGTCGACAGGAACTCGCTCTGCCAGTTCTGGAAGGATTCGAACCATAGTTGCGGATCGGCGAGGTAGCCGATCACGGTCGGTGCGGCTTCGCCGTGCGCCAGCGCGTCTTCGGCGGCGGCGCGGGCGCTCTGGGTCCAATGGACCGCGAACGAAAGCAGGAACAGGATGAACAAGGCGATGCCGAGCGACTGGGCATAGAGCGCCCGCCAGACCGTCCCCCAGCGCAATATCCGCGGCGCGCCCGGCTTTAACGCCTGGAGATCGAGATCGGCATCGCGCGGCGGCGCATCGGGATCCTTGGATTCGGAGGAGCCGCGCTGGAACAGGAACGCGGTCAGCACGACATAGGCCGACATCTGGAGGAACTCGCTCTCCCAGTTCTCGAACACCGAGGAGAGGAATTCGGGGCTCAGCGTATAGGCGCCGAGCCCGAGCGCGGGCTGACCATGGCGCACCGCTTCCTGAAGCTGGACGTGCCAGCCGGCCAGCCACTGGCCGATGATGCTGCCAGCGAACAGCAGCATCAGCACGATCGTCAAGCCATTGTCGCGCAGTATCCGCATCCGCTCTCCCGAGCCTTCAGGCTCTCCGATGAGCGCAAAACTCGCGGGCGCGCTTCAAGGTCCAGAAGAACAGGAAAACTGCGCTAAATCAGGCGTATCAGCCGCCAATTCCCTCCAGCGCCTCGCTCGCCTCCATCCATGCGACCTCCGCCGCTTCGATCCGCCCCGCCACTTCGGCGCGCTGCTTCATCAGCTCGGTCATGGTCAGCTTCGTCAACGAGGCCTCCGCGTTGCCCGGGTCGAACATCGCCAGGTCGATCGCCCCGCGCCGCGCGTTGAGCTTCGCCAGCGCCGACTCGGCGTCCTTCGCAGCCTTGCGCAGCGCGGTGCCCTGTTCGCGGGCCTGTGCCGCCGCGCGCCTCGCGTCCTTCTTGCTGAGCTTGGCCTCGCCGCCGCTCTTGGCCGCGTCGCTCGCGTCCTTGGTCAGCACGAAGCTGATATAATCGTCGAGCGAGCCGTCGAATTCCTTCGCGGTGCCGGCATCGACCAGCACCAGCCGATCGGCGGTCATTTCCAGCATGTGCCGGTCATGGCTGACGATCACCACCGCGCCCGAATATTCGTTGAGCGCCTGGATCAGCGCCTCGCGCGCGTCGACGTCGAGATGGTTGGTCGGTTCGTCGAGGATCAGCATGTGCGGGGCGTCGCGCGTTATCAGCGCCAGCGCCAGCCGCGCGCGCTCGCCGCCCGAAAGCTTGCCGACCTGGGTGGTCGCCTTGTTGCCGGTGAAGCCGAACCGCCCGAGCTGGGCGCGCACCGCGCCTTGGGTCGCGCCCTTCATCAGCACCGTCATATGCTGGAGCGGCGTCTCGCTCGGTTCGAGCTCCTCGACCTGATACTGAGTGAAATAGCCCACGCGCATCTTGCCGCTGGCGGCCATCGCGCCGTCCATTGGCGCCAGCTGCGCCGCAAGCAGCCGCGCCAGCGTGGTCTTGCCGTTCCCGTTACGCCCGAGCAGCGCGATGCGGTCGTCGGGATCGAGGCGCAAATTCAGCTTCCGCAGCACCTCGACCTCGCCATAGCCGACGCTCGCCATGTCGAGCGTGATCAGCGGCGGGCGCAGCTCGTCCGGGTTGGGGAAGTCGAAGCTCAGCGAGGGATCGTCGAGCAGCTCCGCGATCGGCTGCATCTTCGCCAGCGCCTTGGCGCGCGACTGCGCCTGTTTCGCTGTCGAGGCACGCGCGCTATTCTTCGCGATATATTCCTGCAGATGCTCGCGCTGCGCCTGTTGCTTCGCCCGCGCCGAGGCGATCTGAGCCTGCCGCTCGGCGCGCTGGCGCTCGAACGAGTCATAGCCACCGGGGTAGAGCGTCAGCTTGCCGCGCTCCAGATGCAGGATGTGATCGACGACGTTGTTGAGGAAGTCGCGTTCGTGGCTGACGATCAGGATCGTCGCGGGATAGGAGACGAGGAAGTCCTCGAGCCACAGCACCGCTTCGAGATCGAGATGGTTCGAAGGCTCGTCGAGCAGCAGCAGTTCGGGCTGCGAGAAGAGCAGCGACGCCAGCGCCACGCGCATCTTCCACCCGCCCGAAAAACTGTCGAGCGCCCGGTGCTGCGCGTCCTCGTCGAAGCCAAGGCCGACCAGGATGCGGGCGGCGCGCGACGGCGCGGTGTGCGCATCGATCGCGTTCAGCCGCTCATGCACCTCGCCCAGCCGGTCGGGATCATGGCTGTGCTCGGCCTCCACCAGCAGCGCCGCGCGCTCGGTATCGGCGGCGAGCACCGTCTCGAACGGAGTCGCGGCGCCCGAAGGGGCCTCCTGCGCGATATAGCCGATGCGGGCGCCCCGCGGCATATCGACCGAACCGCCGTCGGGCTCCAGCTGGCTCGCGACCACCTTGACCAGCGTGGTCTTGCCCGCGCCGTTGCGCCCGATCAGCCCGACGCGCGAACGCGGCGGCAGCTTGGCGGTCGCGCCGTCGATGATCGTGCGTCCGCCAAGGCGCACCGTGATGTCGGTCAGGTTGAGCATGATGCGGGGGCGCGTAGCAGTTAGCCTCGCCTCCGCCTAGATGCTGCGCCGCAACGCAGCCGAACGCCACCAAACCGATCGAGGCCAGACGTCTTGACTCAAGAATGAGATTTCCATCTAGCTCAGCCAAACTAACAGGAAATACGATGCGGAATACGCCGATTTACGAGAAGTTACTCGGACGAAAATCCGCTTCGGAGGATGATGTCAAAGATTTCAATTTCTCGACACTAAGACGGCTCGATAACGACAGCCTGTATTATATCACCGCACGGCAGCCGGATGATCACCTTCATGGCCGCTTGTGCGAGTTCGAGATCAAGCGGCGTTCGGATACGCGCGCTTCCATAGCTTTGGTGGTCTCCGTCATCTCCCTGCTTATCGCGCTGGCCAGCGCGGTGCTGAAATCGAATTAGCGGCTCAAACGGGACCGCCCTTGTCAGCGTTCGCAGCTTAGGTTGCGAACCTCCACTCGCGACCAGAGCTCGCTGGCGTGGTCGCTCCTCAAACCCGCCGAACGCAAGCCCGCGCCAGCTTCCGGTCCTCCAGCGAGTAATACAGCCAGGTCCCGCCATCCTCCTCGACCACCACCGACGCCGCGAAGGCGATGTCCGTCGCCGCGCGGTCTTCGGCGGGGGGTGGCACGATCAGCGGCTCGATGCAGCGATCGACCACCTTGGTGCAGTCCCGGTCAAACGCGATCCAGCCGATCCGCCAGCGCGCGTCGCGCGTCGCGCCGTTGTAGAACATCACTGGCCGGTCGGGATCGTCCATCAGCATCGGCCCGGTCGAGAGATGCCAATTGTCCCACACGCCCTCGCGCGGCTTGAACGGCGTGGGCTGCTCGGTCCAGGGGCCCCCGACACCCTCGCCGATCGCCAGCCCCACCCGCGACGAATCCTCGACGGCATATTCATAGAAGAGCCGCCAATGGCCGTCGGCGGTCTGTTGCACCGTGGCTTCCTTGGTGTTGCCCGCGGTCTTGGTCGATTCGAGCGCGACGCCCGACTTGGCCAGCCGGTCGATCGAAGGACCGCTGGCGTAGGAGAGTTCACCGTGCGCCATGTCGGCGAGAACGCCGGTATAATAGACGACATACGTCGCGTCGCTCATCCGCACGACGGTCGGATCCTCGACTCCGCCAGCGTCATGCGCGTCGGGTCCGGGGCTGATCACCGGCTGAGGCAGCATCTTGAAATGCACCCCGCCTTCGGACCAGCCGGCCCAGATCACACCGGTGTCGGTCAGCGGCTCGCCGGGGCGGGTCACCGCGCGCAGCATGATTCCGTAACGGCCGTCCGCCTCTCGCCATACGAATGGACTCATGAAATCGCGACAGCACAGCGCCTCGGGCCCCTCGATCGAAATCCGCTCGATCGCCTCGACGGTGAAGTCGATCCGCACCGGTTGCGCGCGCGGCGCGGTGTCGCCGGGGCCGCTGCGGTCCTCGCTGGCCTTGCCGTCCCGCGCGGTCATGCGCCCTGCCCCAGCAGCAGCGACAGCCCGCCATCGATCACGATCGTCGCGCCGGTGACATAGACCGCCTCGTCCGAAGCGAGCCAGCGCGCCAGCCATGCCACTTCCTCGGGCCGCCCGGCGCGCCCGGCCGGGATGTTCTTCTCAAGGGCGGCGCGATAGGCGTCGTCGGCCAGCGCGCGCGGGTTCATCGGGGTCAGGATCATCCCCGGCTCGATCGCGTTGACCCGCACGCCGCGCCCCGCCTCCTCGACCGCAAGCGTCTGCACCAATTTGGTCAGCCCGCCCTTCGCCGCATCATAATCCGCCCCGCCGGCGCGGACGACTTCGGCATGGATCGACGAGATATGGACGATTACTCCGCCCCGCGCCTCGCCTCGTCCGCGCAGGAAACGGCGCGAGGTGAGGAAGGCGCCGGTCAGGTCGGTCGCGATCAGCCGGTCCCACTGCGCCAGCGCCATGTCGCGCACCTTGACGCCGGACATATTGAGCCCCGCCGAATTGACCAGCACCGCGGCCGGCCCGAACCGCGCCTCCACCGCCGCGAACGCCGCCTCGACCGAAGCCTCATCATCGACGCTGCACGGCTGCACCATCGGCTGGCCGCCGGCTTTCTCGACTTCGCGAGCAACCGCCTCCGCCGCCGTCACATCTAAATGATAGAAGACCGCGACCCGCGCGCCGCGCTCCCCGAATGCCACCGTGCACGCCGCGCCGATCCCGGATTCCCCGCCCGTCACCACCACGCATTCGCCCGTCACGCCAATTCCTTCCGGCAGGGGAACGAGCGGCCTCCCGCTTTGGCTGCAACACCGAACAGGATTTTTTCGCTGTCCTACAACAAACCATGTAGGTTATTTATGGGGACTCATTCGAACCGGAGGCAATAATGGGCATCATCGAAGGACTGATCGGGCCGATCGCGGGAATCATCGACAAGGTGATCCCCGACCCCAAGGCGCGCGACGAGGCCAAGCTCAGGCTGCTCGAATTACAGGGCAGCCAGGAAATGGAAGCGACGCGCACCCAGCTTTCGGCGATCGTCGCCGAGGCGCAATCGGCCGATCCCTGGACCAGCCGGGCGCGGCCCAGCTTCCTCTATGTCATGTATACGCTGCTGCTCTGGGCGATTCCGATGGGGCTGATCGGCGCGATCCGCCCCGACATGGCGCGCGCCATCGCCGACAATATGAACGCCTATCTCGCGGGCATTCCGGAGCCGCTCTATGCGCTCTTCGGCACCGGCTATCTCGGCTACACCGCCGCGCGCCAATGGGGGAAGATCAAGGGCGTGGAGAAATGACGATTCGCGCGCACGCGCGAATCAGGGCGACTTTTGCGACTTTTGCGGCCGATCGCCCTTATTCCGGCGGCGTATAATTATACGCCGCGTCCGGAAATTCGGGGGTGAAGCTGTCCTTCGACAGGATCACCGCGATCATCACCACGATCGACAGGCCGATCGACGCGAGCAAGGTCACCACCGTGAAGGTGAAGGCCTTGCGCCGCGTGACGTGCATCAGCGCGGGCAGGCCGGCGTAGATCAGATAGAGGCTGTAAAGCCCCACCGCGCCGATCCATTGCAATGAGGGCACCAGCTGGAATCCCCCAGCCAGGAACGCCGCAGTGCCGCCATAGGCAGCGACCTTCATCGCCTGGGTGCGGTGCTCGCGCCCGCCGAAATTGACCGCGAGGCCGGAGATCATCCGGGCGAGCAAATACACCGCAGCCACCGACAGCGCATAGCTGACCACCAGTTCGGTGAGCGCGGTCTCGATCGGCGGTCGGACGTCCGCGCCATATTGATTGTAGCCGAAGATCTGCGACCCGAGCAGCTTGGCTGCCGGTCCGACCGCGCTCAGCGGCGCCACCCAGCGCAGCATCAGCCCGCGAACCGTGTCTTGCTCGTTCTCGATCACCGCCCATTCGGCGCGCGGCTCGACCAGCAGGTTCCACAACCGCGCCAGCCAGGGCCGTTCGCGCGGCAACGGCACGGTTTCGGGTTCAGGATTTTGGATCTCCATGCCGGTCGTAACGCTTGGCGACCGAAAAGTGCCCCCCGATTGCGCGACCGAAACAGCCTCCCCATATCGCCGCCCATGAGCGGAAACAGTAACACGTGGCACGGCACGACCATTCTCTCCGTGCGCAAATCGGGCAAGGTGGTGATCGCGGGGGACGGCCAGGTTTCGGCGGGCAACACCGTGATGAAGCCCAATGCCCGCAAGGTCCGGCCCCTGGGCGACGGTTCGGTCATCGCCGGTTTCGCCGGGGCGACCGCCGACGCCTTCACCTTGTTCGAGCGGCTGGAGGCCAAGCTGGAGCGGCATAACGGCCAGCTGATGCGCGCCGCGGTCGAGCTCGCCAAGGATTGGCGAACCGACAAATATCTCCGCAACCTCGAAGCGATGCTCATCGTCGCCGACAAGGACGTGACTCTGGTCGTCACCGGAAACGGCGATGTGCTCGAGCCCGAAGGCGGGGTCGCGGCGATCGGATCGGGCGGCAACTTCGCTTTGGCGGCCGCGCGCGCGCTGGTCGATTACGAAAGCGACGCCGAGACGCTGGCCCGCAAGGCGATGGCGATCGCGGCGGAGCTTTGCGTCTACACCAACGACCGGCTGACCGTGGAAACGCTCGATAGCGCCACGGCATGAAATTTCGCTTCGACTATGATCCCCGCCGCAACCGGGTAACAGTGCTGATGCGCGACTTATGGACCGTGGAGACGGTGCGCGAATTCGCTGCCGCGTCGGGCATTTTCGCGCAGAAGACCCGCGTGATCCGCGACGATTACGACATATTGATCGACTCGCGCGATTTCCCGGTTCAGGCGAACGATGTCGCCGATCTGCTGCCCAGCATCGCGCAGGCGGGCCTTACCCTCACTTCGGGCCGCGCCGCTTCGGTGGTGCATAGCCGCCTCAACAAGCTGCAGGCCGAACGCACCCAGACGCATCCCCGGATGCGCATCTTCATGACCATGGCGGAAGCCGAAGCATGGCTGGCCGAAGCTCCCCAAACCCCCATCGAGAATCCGACCCAGAAATGAACGAAAACCTCACCCCCAAGACCATCGTCGCCGCGCTCGACGCGCACATCATCGGCCAGACCGACGCCAAAAAGGCTGTCGCGGTGGCGATGCGCAATCGCTGGCGCCGTCAGCAGCTCAGCGCCGATCTGCGCGACGAGGTGACTCCCAAGAACATCCTGATGATCGGGCCCACGGGCTGCGGAAAGACCGAGATCAGCCGCCGCCTGGCTAAGCTCGCCGACGCGCCGTTCGTGAAGGTCGAGGCGACCAAGTTCACCGAAGTCGGCTATGTCGGCCGCGACGTCGAGCAGATCGCCCGCGACCTTGTGGAAGAGGCGATCCGGCTGGAGAGGGAGCGCCGCCGCGCCGCGGTCAAGGACAAGGCCGAGGAGGCCGCGATGCAGCGCCTGCTCGACGCGCTCACCGGCAAGGACAGCAGTACCGCCACCCGCGAAGCCTTCAGGCAGCGCTTCCACGACGGGCTACTCGACCAGACCGAAGTCGAGATCGAAATCGAACAGGCGCAGCAAATGCCCTTCGATATCCCCGGCGGCGGCGCGCAGATGATCAATCTGGGCGAGATGATGAAGGGGCTCACGGGAAGCCCGCTCAAGCGCCGCAAGCTCAATGTCCGCAGCGCATGGGACAAGCTGGTCGAGGAAGAGGCCGACAAGCGCCTCGACCAGGACGAAGTCAGCCGCGTCGCGCTGGCGGACGCGGAGGCCAATGGCATCGTCTTCCTCGACGAGATCGACAAGATCGCGGTCAGCGACGTGCGCGGCGGATCGGTCAGCCGCGAAGGCGTTCAGCGCGACTTGCTCCCGCTGATCGAAGGCACGACCGTCGCGACCAAATACGGGCCGATGAAGACCGACCATATCCTCTTCATCGCCAGCGGCGCCTTCCACATCGCCAAGCCGAGCGACCTGCTGCCGGAGCTCCAGGGCCGCTTGCCGATCCGCGTGGAGCTCAAGGCGCTGACCGAAGAGGATTTCGTCGCGATCCTCTCGGACACCAAGGCCAGCCTCGTCGCTCAATATGGCGCGCTGCTCGGCACCGAGGGCGTGAGCATCGATTTCACCGAAGACGGCATCCGCGCGGTCGCCAGGATCGCGGCGGAAGTGAATGCCGAGATCGAGAATATCGGCGCCCGCCGCCTCCAGACGGTGATGGAAAAGCTGCTCGAGGAAGTCAGCTTCGAGGCGGAGGACCGCAAGGGCACCGCCCTGACGATCGACAGGGAATATGTCGAAAGCCAGCTGGCGAGCATCGCGCGGAATACGGATTTGTCGCGGTACGTGCTGTAACAAAATCCTCCCCGGCACGGGGAGGGGGACCAGGGAACCTGGTGGAGGGGCCGCGCCGCAGGCGCGGTTCCCGCGTGCCGCGAGCGGTACCGCCGCCTTCGCGGCGGCCCCTCCACCGCTCTGCGAGCGGTCCCCCTCCCCGTTCCGGGGAGGATTTAAATGCAGCCCGCCCCGTGCCACAGTCCCCCGCATCACGATTCTCGGGGAACCCATGAAAAAGCTCGCCCTTCTCGCCCTCGCCACGGCGATCCTCGCGCCCGTCGCCATCGCGCAGGTCGCCCCCACCCCGCCCATGGCCGCCCAGCGCCCGCACGCGGTGAAGGCCCCGTTCGGTGCGACCCGCAACGACGAATTCTACTGGCTGCGCGACGATACGCGGAAGAACCCCGAGATGCTGGCCTATCTCGCCGCCGAGAATAGCTATGCCGACGTGATCCTCGCGCCCGGCAAGCCGCTCGCCGACACGGTCTATGGCGAGATCGTTGGCCACATCAAACAGGATGACAGCAGCGTACCGGTCAAGCGCCGCGGCTATTATTACTATTCGCGCTTCGATACCGGCGCCGATTACCCGGTCACCGCGCGCCGCAAGGGGGATATGACCGCGCCCGAGGAAATCATCTTCAACCAGCCCGAAATGGCCAGGGGCAAGGGCTTCTTCCAGATCGGCGGATCGAGCGTCAGCCCCGATAACCGCTACATCGCCTATGCCGAGGACATTGTCGGCCGCCGCCAGTACACGATGCGCGTCAAGGATCTCCAGACCGGCGCGCTGCTCGCGGACACCGTCCCCAACATGCAGGGCTCACCCGTCTGGTCCGACGATGGCACCACGCTTTTCTACACCGACAAGGACCCGGTCACGCTCCTGTCGAACCGGATCAAGGCGCATGTCATCGGCACCCCCGCCAGCGCCGACAAGACGATCTACGCCGAGACCGACGACAGCTTCTATATCGGCGTCGGGCGCACCACCGACGACAAGTATATCTGCATCGGCATGGAATCGACTGTCAGCAGCGAAGCGAAATGCGCGCCAGCGTCGGACCCGAAAGTCTTCACCACCATCGCCAAGCGCCAGCGGGACTTCGAATATTCGGCCGATCATGTCGGCGGACGCTGGATCATCCGCACCAACTGGAACGCCAAGAACTACAAGCTGATGACGGTCGAGGACGCTCACGCGCCCCACGGTCGCTCAATGTGGAAGGATCTCGTCCCCGCCGACGACAAGGTCTTCATCGAGAATTTCCAGCCCTTCAACGGCTTCATCGCGATCGAGGAGCGCTCGGGCGGCAACAAGCGCGTCCGCATCCTCACCGACGGGGGCAAATCCTCCTTCATCGACGCCGACGAGCCCGCCTACACGATGGGCCTGACCGGCAATGCCGAGCCCGACACGCAATGGGTCCGCTACGATTACGACTCGCTGGTCACGCCGACCACGACCTATGAGACCAACGTCCAGACCGGCGAGCGCCGCACGCTCAAGGTCCAGCCGGTCCCCGGCTACGACCCGTCCAAATACGTCACCGAGCGCGTCTGGGCGACCGCACGCGACGGGACGAAGATCCCGGTCAGCCTCGTCTATGCCAAGGGCTTCAAGAAGGACGGCACCGCGGCGCTGTTCCAGCAGGCTTACGGCTCATATGGCTATTCGTCGGACCCCGAATTCTCGACGCTCAATCCCTCGCTGCTCGATCGCGGCATGGTCGTCGCGATCGCGCATATCCGCGGCGGGCAGGAAATGGGCCGCGCCTGGTATGATGACGGCCATCTGCTCAACAAGAAGAACAGCTTTACCGACTTCATCGACGTGACGCGCTACCTGGTGAAGGAAGGCTATGCCGCTCCCGGCCGCGTCGCGGCGCTGGGGGGCAGCGCGGGCGGGCTCCTGATGGGCGCGGTCGCGAACATGGCGCCCAGGGATTATGGCGTGATCATCGCGCAGGTGCCGTTCGTCGATGTGGTGACGACGATGCTCGACGCCTCGATCCCGCTCACCACCAACGAATATGACGAATGGGGCAACCCCGCCAACAAGCCCTATTACGACTATATGCTCAGCTACTCCCCCTACGATAACGTCTCGCACCAGGAATATCCGGCGATGTATGTCGGCACCGGGCTGTGGGACAGCCAGGTCCAATATTACGAGCCCGCCAAATGGGTCGCTCGCCTCCGCGCCCGCGCGGTCCCGGGCAAGCCTTTGGTGTTCCGCGTGAACATGGAGGCCGGCCATGGCGGCAAATCGGGCCGGTTCGAACGCTTCAAGCAGCAGGCCGAATGGACCAGCTTCCTGCTGATGCAGCTGGGTGTGGTGAAGTAATTATCGTCATCCCGGCGCAGGCCGGGACCCAGAGCCACATGCGACGACCTGCTTGGCTCTGGGTCCCGGCTTACGCCGGGATGACGCTGTCGGCCTATTTCTTCCGATACGGCGTGAACTTCCCGAACCGGCAATATTGGCTCGGGATGCTCATCCCGGGCTCGATCACGCGAAAACGGTCATTCTGGCAGATCTGGCCGCCATTAATTTCAACTACCATCGTGTTGCCCGGCTCCAGCGAGCGGCACTCGGCGGCGAGTTCGCTGCGCCACACAGTCCGGCCCTCGCGGTAGAGCACTGTGTTATTGTCGATGATCTGCGGGCCGCTCGTGCTGCTGCTCGCGCTGATGCAATTGACCGGCGTGCCCGGGGTGCGGTCCTTCAGCTCATTCTCCAGCGCCCGGTCCGCCCGCGCGGCCGTAGAGGATTGCATCGCCGCAGTGGCGGTGCCGCCGATCAGCGCGATGGCGGGAACGATCATCCAACGGTTCATGAGTTGCTCCTCACTTCGAATAGGGCGTGAAATCGCCCAGCGAACAGGCGCCGGTGAAATAACCGCCCGACCGCGAGCGCGTCTCGATGATGTCACCCCGGCAATAGGCGCCCATCGTGCTCCGGCTCACCATGATGTCGTCATGCTTGCCCAGTCCTTCGCAACCGCCATTGGTGTCGTTGCGCCACACCTTGTTCTTGCCCTGCACGTACAGGATCGTGTTGTTATAGCCCTTCACCGTCGTTACGCGCTCGCGCGGGAGGCAGTTGACCGACTTGCCGGGGGTCAGACCCTCGAGGGCCTTGGCCAGCCGGTCGGACTGGCGCTGCTCGACGCTGTCCTGGTGCGGCGCGGCGGCGGTGAGAGTGAGCGCGGCCGCGATCAGGCTCGCGGGCATGGCATAGCGGATCATCGGGATTCTCCTTTGCCGGTTAAAACAATTCAGCCCCGGAAATTATCCTTGGCCGATCGCCTTTCAGCTAACGCCTCCGAAGATTGCGCGCGCATGAACGGATTGGTTTCCAGCTCCTCGCCGATGGTGGTCGGCACGGTCGCCTCGCCCGCAGCGCGCGCCGCATCGACCTTCGCCATCCGCGCCACGATCGCGGCATTTTCAGGCTCGGCGACCAGCGCGTAGCGGCCGTTCGACTGAGTATATTCGTGCGCGCAATAGGCCCTGGTCTCGGGCGGCAGCTTGGCGAGGCGCTGCATATTGGCGAACATCTGCTCGGCGGTCCCTTCGAACAGCCGCCCGCAGCCCATCGCGAACAGCGTATCGCCCACGAACACCACCGCATCGTTGGCGAAGTGATAGGCGATATGCCCCGCAGTATGCGCCGGAACCTCCATCACCACGGCCTTGTGCTCGCCCAGCATCACCACATCGCCTTCGCTCACCAGCCGGTCGGCGGTAGGGATGCGCGCGGCCTCGGCTGCCGGAGCGATAACCTCACACCCGGCCTTCGCCTTGATCCCGGCATTGCCGCCGGTGTGATCGGGGTGCCAGTGGGTGTTCCAGATTGCAGTGATCGCCCAGCCGCGCCGGTCGGCCTCCTCCAGCACGGCCTCCGCGACGGCGGGGTCGACCACCATCGTCTCGGCGGTGTCGGCGTCATGGACCAGCCAGATATAATTGTCGCTCAGCGCCGGGATGCGGACGATTTCGAGCGGGGAGGTCATGTCGCTTGCTTCTCCTCGAACGCTGCGAGCATTTGCCACGCGCGGTCCTGTTCTTCGCCTGCCATCGCCTCGACGACGTTGCGGAGCGCGTAATACTCGCCCTCGTTGCGAACCGCACCGCGTTTCACGATGCCGCGCACCTTTCGCTCGAACCGCGCCCGCGCCGCGCTCAGCGTGATGAGGCCATACGCAGCCAGCGCCGTGTCGATACGCTGAAGATGGTCCCCTGCGACACGCGCGCATTGTTCAAGGATATCGCCGATCGCCATCCCTAGCCCCTTGCGCGCGTTGGCCATCGATTTGGCTTCGATGCGGTCGAGCACAGCCATCGGATGACTCTCGGCAGGCAAGTTTGCAGGTACCGGTTTCACATGAGTGAGCATCCAGCCGAAGAACGCCTTCAGCGACGCATAATCCTCCGGCGGGACTGTCATCTCACCATTCGCCCACATTGGGCATCGACGCCCAGGGCTCGGCGACGGGCAGGTTCGCGCCCTTCTGGAGCAATTCGATCGAGATATTGTCGGGCGTCCGCACGAACGCCATCCGCCCCTCGCGCGGCGGGCGGTTGATCGTCACCCCGCCGTCGATCAGCCGCTGGCAGGTCGCGTAAACATCGTCCACGGCATAAGCGAGATGCCCGAAATTGCGCCCGCCGCTGTACGGCTCGGGGTCCCAATTATGCGTCAGCTCGACCTGCGCATCCTCGTCCCCCGGCGCGGCGAGGAAGATCAGCGTGAAGCGCCCCTGTTCGCTGTCGAAGCGTTTGAGTTCCCTGAGGCCCAGCAGTTCGAAGAAACGCACCGTCGCCGCCGGATCGGTGACGCGGATCATCGTGTGGAGATATTTGGTCATGGGAGTGGAGATAGGGCGGCAGTGAAGCGTGCGCCACCCTCGCAAGTGCTCCTGCGAAAGCAGGAGCCCAGAGTTTCCAGGGGACACGCATTGATTCTGGGCTCCTGCTTTCGCAGGAGCACGGCGGCCTATTGCTCCGCCCCGAACTGCCCCAGCGCGGCGTGGGCATTCGCCGCCTGCGGGCTGCCCGGCGCCAGCTCGATCACCCGCTGCCACGCCGCGCGCGCGGTTTCGCGGTCGCCCATCACCACCGCGACATTGCCCGCCTCGAGCTGGACCGAGGCGTCGTCGGGCGAGCGGCGCAGCGCTTCGTCGATATCGTTCTTGGCGCGCCTGATGTCGTTCACGCGCCGCGCCAGCGTTGCCGAGAGCAGCCAGCCGAGCGGATCGTCCGGCGCATATTCCAGCGCGCGGTCGAGATCGGCGCGCGCGCCCTCCAGATCGCCGCTCGCCACCCGCGCCCGCCCGCGATCCAGATAGGCCTCGCCAAGCGGCTGCCCCGCCAAGGTCCCCGCTGCGAGCGCCGCGTCGAGCGCGCTCTTCGCCTTGGCGGCATCGCCCGAGGCGAGCCAGGCATTGCCCGCCTGCGCCCAGTAATCGGCCGCGCGCGGCTCGCGGGCATTCTCCGCCTCGCGCGCCGCATCCTCGAACGCGCTCGCCGCCGCGGCCCAGCGCTCCTGATTGGCATAGGCCACGCCCAGGCATTGCCGCGCCCGGTAGCCGCCGCCTTCGCTCCGCCAGCGCACCGCCACTGCCTCGCCCTTTTCGGGGCTGTTCGCCGCGGCGGTCATGCATTCGGTCAGCCGTTCCTGCACCGCCGGATCGGGTGGCGGCGCGTCCTGGAGCAGGAAGATCAGGGCTGCGGCTGCAAGCATGCGATGACGTCCTCGATGGCGCGAATGATGAGCGCGATGTCGCCGTCGCGCGACAGGCGATGGTCGCCGTCCTTGACCAGCCAGGTCTGCACCGCGGATGAACGCAGCTTGTCGGCCAGCATCGGCGCATATTCCCAGGGAACGTCGCCGTCCTTCTGGCCATGCACCAGCCGCACCGGCCCGTCGAAGGCGATCGGTTCGACCAGCATCTTGTTGGCCTCACCCGACATATAGAAACCGCGCGTGGTGACAGTGGGTTCGTCCGAATAGGATGACGCTTCTTCGATCCGCCCCTCTTGCAGCAGCGTCATCTTCTGCTCGGTGGTGAAGCCCCAATCGGTGAAGTCGGGCGCCGCCGCGATCCCGACCAGCCCCGCCACCCGATCGGGCCGCGCGCGCTGGGCCAGCAGCATCACCCAGCCGCCCATCGACGACCCCACCAGCACCACCGGGCCGCTGGTCAGCGAATCGATCAGATGCAGCGCATCGTCGCGCCACGTCTCCAGTGTCTGGTCCTCGAAATCGCCTTCGCTCGCGCCGCATCCGGCATAGTCGAAGCGCAGGAAAGCGCGGCGGTTCCTCCGCGCCCATGCCTCGATCGCCAGCGCCTTGGTTCCCTGCATGTCCGACGCATAACCGCACAGAAACACCACCGCGGGGCCGGCGCCTTCGGTCAAATGATAGGCGAGGCGGGGAGGATCGGAATCGGGCATGGCGGGGGTTTAGCGGGGGGCGGGGCTGGAGGCCACCGCCCTTCTCAAATCCTCCCCCGGAGGAGGAGGGGGCAGGCGAAGCCTGACGGAGGGGTATTCCGCTCTCGACAGCGCGACACCCCTCCGTCGGCGCTGCGCGCTGCCACCTCCCCTTGCAGGGGAGGAATGGGCTGACCTCAAATCCCGCCGCTAAACGTATCGCACTTCGCCGGGTCGCCGCTCTCCAGCCCGGTCCGCAGCCACTTCGCGCGCTGTGCCGAGGTGCCGTGAGTGAAATTCTCCGGCGTGACGCGGCCCTGCGCCTGTTCCTGCAGCGTATCGTCGCCGATCGCGTTCGCCGCGGTCATGCCTTCCTCGATATCGCCCGGCTCGATCCGGTCGCGGTTATGATAGGCCCAGACGCCGGCATAGCAGTCCGCCTGCAATTCGAGCCGCACCGACCAGGCATTGCCCTGCTCCCTGCTGCCCCGCTGCTGCATCCGCTGCACCTGCTCCGACGTGCCGAGCAGATTCTGGATATGATGCCCCACTTCGTGCGCGACGACATAGGCGCGCGCGAAATCGCCCTTCGCGCCGAAGCGCCGGTCGAGTTCGGCAAAGAAGCTGGTGTCGAGATACACGCCCTGATCGCCCGGGCAGTAGAACGGCCCGACCGCCGACGAGGCCGACCCACAGCCGGTACTCACCCCGCCTTCGAAGAAGTTGATCGTCGCGGGCCGATAGGCCTTGCCTTGCTGGCGGAAGATGTCGCCCCAGGTGCGCTCGGTCAGCGTCATCACCCGGCACGCCTCGAGCCGCTCGGCGGTGTTGCACACGCCCTTGCGGCTGCCTTCGGTGCTGCCCTGCTGCGTCCCCGCGCCGCCGCTGCGATCCGCGACCGACCCGAAATTGCCGCCATTCATCAATGAAAACACCAGGAATGCCGCGCCGATCAACAGGATCCCGCCGCACCCCAGCCGCCGTCCCAACAGCGCGAACAGCAACCCGAACAACGGACCGCCGCCGCCGCCAAAGCCACCGCCCCCGCCACTCCCCAGATCGCGCGCATTGTCGGTAGGATCCAGATCGTCGAGCCGCATGGCGGAAACCCTCTTGTCGTTCGCTCCCCGCAACAATGCCTGAGAAGGTCAGCGGTTGCCTATCTAATTCCTCCCCGGAACGGGGAGGAATTTATGACAGCTATTTCACTTGCCCCGCTCCCCCGGCTCCATCACATGCCCCGCATGGCCGACGCCTCATCCCGCCGTACCCCCGCGCTCGCGCTCCCCGACACGGTCGCGCTGGTCCTTCAGGGGGGCGGCGCGCTCGGCAGCTATCAGGCGGGGGTGATCGAGGCGCTGGGCGAAGCCAGTATCGACGTGGATTGGGTCGCGGGGATTTCGATCGGCGCGGTCAATGCCGCGATCTTCGCGGGGAATCCCCCCGAACGCCGCCTCGCCCGCCTCAGGCAATTCTGGGAAACCACGACCGCCGCGCTTCCCAGCCTTCCGATCCCGTTCGGCGACATGGCGCGCGAAATGGTCCATGAATGGTCCGCCGCGATGGTCGCCTTCACTGGCGTCCCCGGCTTCTTCACCCCGCGAATGATCCCGCCCGCCATGGCCGTCCCCGGCACTCCCGGTGCGCTCAGCTTCTACGACAGCGCCCCGCTCAAGGCGACGCTCGACAGCCTGATCGACTGGGACTTGCTCAACACCGGCCCGGTCCGGCTGTCCGTGGGCGCGGTCGATGTCGAGAGTGGCAATTTCCGCTATTTCGACACCACCACCGAACGCATCGACGCGCGCCACATCATGGCCTCGGGCGCACTCCCGCCCGGCCTTCCCCCGATCGAGATCGACGGGCGATTCTATTGGGACGGCGGCCTCGTCTCGAACACGCCGTTGATCCACGTCCTCGATCACCAGTCGGCGGAAATGCTGGTCTTCCAGGTCGATCTCTTCCCCGCCGCCGCGGAGATGCCGCGCACGATCATGGACGTAATGGCGCGCGAAAAGGAGATCCGCTTCTCCAGCCGCACCCGTACCATTTCCGACGAACGCATGAAGCTCCGCCAGGAACGCGAGGCGATCCGCGCGCTGATCGCCAAGCTGCCCGCCGCACTGCGCGACGATCCGGACGTCCAGGCGCTGAGCATCCAGGCCGACGAGCTGCCGGTCAGCCTCGTCCACCTCATCTACCGCGCCAATGCGTGGGAAGGCGGCAGCCGCGACTTCGAATTCTCCGCGCGATCGATGCGCGAGCATTGGCTCGCCGGCCGCACCGCCGTCGCCGAGACGATCGCCAATGCACGCCTCGTCGCCAGCAATATCATCGACGGCAAGACCGCCGCCTACGACCTCACCCACCGCTAAGCAGGAGTCCCACCCATGTTCCTCAAGGGCAAGACCGCCATCGTCACCGGCTCCACCTCCGGCATCGGCCTCGCCTATGCCAAGGCCTTCGCCGCCGAGGGCGCCAATGTGATGATCAACGGCTTCGGGGACGCCGCCGCGATCGAGGCCGAGCGCGCGGGCCTCGAAACGCTGAGTGGCGCCAGGGCGCTCTACGACGCCGCCGATATGTCAAAGCCCGACCAGATCGAAGCGATGGTCGCCCGCTGCCACGCCGAACTCGGCGGCCCCGACATCGTCGTCAGCAACGCCGGGATCCAGCATGTCGCCCGCATCGAGGATTTCCCGCCCGAGAAATGGGACGCGATCATCGCGATCAATCTCAGCTCGACCTTCCACCTGATGCGCCACGCGGTCCCCCTCATGAAGGCCGCGAAATGGGGCCGCATCATCTCCACCGCCTCGGCGCACAGCCTCGTCGCCAGCCCCAACAAATCCGCCTATGTCGCCGCCAAGCATGCCATCGCCGGCCTCACCAAGACCGTCGCGCTGGAGACCGCGACCGACGGGATCACGGTCAACTGCATCTCCCCCGGCTATGTCTGGACCCCGCTCGTCGAGGGCCAGATCCCCGACACCATGGCCTCGCGCGGCCTCACGCGCGAGCAGGTGATGAACGACGTCCTCCTCGCCGCCCAGCCGACCAAGCAGTTCGTCCATCCGGAACAAGTCGCCGCCTTGGCCCTTTTCCTGTGCCGGGACGAGGCGGCGCAGATCACCGGTTCCAACTATTCGGTGGACGGAGGCTGGACCGCGGCCTGATCAGGGTGGCCTGAGCATTGCGCGAAAAAGTGGGATCCGGTTTTTCGTTTCAGCAATGCGGAAAATGAAGGAAGAGTGGTGGAATGAAGAAGCTGATCGCCGCCGCTCTCCTCGCCGCCACAAGCTCGGTTTCCCTGGCGGGCTGCGCCATCTATCGCGAGGCGGCCAGCACCACATCGTTCACCTCGAGCAACTGGCGCGAAATCGCCACCGATGACGACCGCGAGCGGCTGCGCAACTGGCGCAAGGCATGGGACGCGGCGCTTCCCGCCGCGAGGCTCGCCAACCCCCAGGCGGTCGCCGCCGAGCCGATCCTGTTCGATCCCGACCGCGCTTTGGCCGACGCCGCGCTTCCGGCGGGCGCCTACCGCTGCCGCGTGTACAAGCTCGGCAAGATAGGCTCGGGCCTCCGCGACTTCACTGCCTATCCCGGATTCGAATGCGTCGTGGTCGCGGAAGGCGACATCACCAGCTTCCACAAAATGACCGGATCGCAGCGCCCCACCGGGCTGCTCTTCGCCGACACCAGGGCGCGCCAGGTGTTCCTCGGCACGCTGATCCTCGGCGACGAGGTTTCGCCGCTGCGCTATGGGCTGGACGGGATGCGCGACATGGCGGGCTATGTCGAACGG
>Ga0164241_10001907_pt1 | contig 24010 bp, 27 predicted proteins | sample OricomyardsoilBY_FD_108780 | JGI IMG/M metagenome (GOLD analysis project Ga0164241, IMG submission 108780) | Backyard soil microbial communities from Emeryville, California, USA - Original compost - Back yard soil (BY) | ecosystem: Environmental > Terrestrial > Soil > Unclassified | place: USA... | reverse complement strand
TCGGTCGAGCTCGACGCATCGCCCCAGCGCATCGATTTGGGCCAGGGGAAGGCGTGGATCACATGCGCGCAGGCATTGGCGAGCACCGATGGCGCGGGCAGGCCCGGGCGCTCGATCACCGCGAACAGCAGCTTCGCGCCCTTGGCATCCTCGCGCTCGACCAACTGGTCGCGCGTCAGCCCGGTCGAGCGGAGAAAGCCCTCGACCGCCTGTGCGGGGGCATCGGCGCGGGGGCCCTTGCGCTCCTCGGTCACCGCGGTCGTCGTGTCCGCCACGCCGCGCACGATCAGCGCGAGGCGGCGCGGGGTGGCGTAGCTCTCGATCTCCGAATGTTCGAGGTTGAGCGCTTCGAGCCGCGCGGCGAACAGCGCCGCCAGATCGGCGCGCGCCTTTTCCTGCATCCGCGCGGGGATTTCTTCGGAGCGAAGTTCGAGGAGGAAATCGGTCATTTCAATTCCTCCCCTGCAAGGGGAGGGGGACCAGCCGCAGGCTGGTGGAGGGGTATCCCGCCATAGAGAGGGCGACACCCCTCCGTCGCGCTGCGCGCGCCACCTCCCCTTCCAGGGGAGGAATGAGGTTGGAGACCTTCACAGCGACCACTCCGGATATTTCGCCTGCCACGCTGGCGTCATGTGCGCGATCCAGGCCTCGCAGCTGCCCTTCGCCAGATCGCGGACGCGGCCGATATAGGCCTGGCGCTCGGCGACCGAGATCACGCCGCGCGCCTGGAGCAGGTTGAAGATATGGCTGGCCTCGATCGCCTGTTCATAGGCGGCGATGGGGACGCCCGAGGCGAGGCAATTCTCGCACTCCGCGACTGCCTTGCGGAACAGATCGAACAGCGTTTCGGTGTCGGCGACTTCGAAATTATATTTCGACATCTGCTTCTCATTCTCGAGAAACACGTCGCCATAGGTCACGCCCGCATCGTTGAAGGCGAGATCGTACACGCTGTCCTTGTTCTGGATGTACATCGCCAGCCGTTCGAGCCCGTAGGTCAGTTCGCCCGCGACGGGCTTGCAGTCGAAGCCGCCCATCTGCTGGAAATACGTGAACTGAGTGACTTCCATCCCGTCGCACCAGACTTCCCAGCCCAGCCCCCAGGCGCCCAGCGTCGGGCTTTCCCAATCATCCTCGACGAAGCGGATGTCATGCGTGTGCATGTCCACCCCGATCGCGTCGAGCGAGCCGAGATAGAGTTGCTGCAAGTCGGGCGGGCTCGGCTTCAGGATCACCTGATACTGGTAATAATGCTGGAGCCGGTTGGGATTCTCGCCATAGCGGCCGTCGGTCGGGCGGCGGCAGGGCTGGACGAAGGCCGCGTTCCACGGCTCCGGGCCCAGCGCGCGCAGCGTCGTCGCGGTGTGAAAGGTGCCCGCGCCCATCCGCATATCGTACGGCTGGAGGATCAGGCAGCCCCGCTCGCTCCAATAATGATGGAGCTTCAGGATCATGTTCTGGAAGCTGAGGGGCTCGGCCAAGCAAAAATACCACGGTTGAGGGGAATCGCCTCGCTTTGGCGCAGGTGCCGGGGAGGGTCAATGCTGGGGCGTTGACAGGCGCAAATGGTTAATATTGTCTCGGCGAGTGGGGAGAATCGCGCAACCGGGAAAGAGACGCTGGGCGGTGCTTCGCGCGCTGCTCGCGGCCGGGCTGATCGCGGGCGCGGCGGCGGCCGCCGATGGCGGCGATCCCAAGCTCCCCTATATCGCCTTTTCGCCGGACGAGCAGCTGACGCTTTCGGGCCGGCTGGTCCGCCCGGAAACCGAGGTCCGGCAGGAACAGGCGCTCGCCGCCGAGCGCGCGCGGGTCGCCAAGTCGCAGAATTACCAGCCGCGCCCGGCGATCTGGCGGATCTCCGACGGCGACACGACCATTTATCTGTTCGGTACGGTCCATTCGCTGCCCCCCGGCTTTCGCTGGCGCAATCCGGGGCTGGAGGGCGTGATCGTCCGCGCCGACACGCTGCTGCTCGAATCGACCGAGGAGGATGGCGACACCGTCACCTTCCTGGAGGGGATGCCCCAGCTTGCCGCGGGCGAGAGCCTGCCGCCGCTGACCGATCGCGCATCGCCGCAATTCCGGCCCCGGCTGCGCGAGATCCTCGCGGTGCTGCCGCCCGATGCGCGGCACGGGCTCGACCGGATGCCGACCTGGATCGCGGCGATGGGGATCGGTTACCTGCGCGACCTGATGATCGGCGACTTGCCGAGCCAGGGCGCCGACGACTGGCTGGAGCAGCATTTCCGCGCGACCGGGCGCACCGTCGAGGCGATCGAGGATTCGAAGGCGGTCGTGTCGAACATCAACGCCATCCCCGAGGATGCCCAGCGGATGATGCTCGACGCGGCGATCGCCTCGCCCGACCGCTCCCATGCCGAGCTCGACGCCCCGGCGCATGCCTGGGCGCAGGGCAATGTCGGTTATGATTCGCCGCTGCGCATCTTCGGGGACAGCAGCGATCCCTCCTCCGCGCTGGCCGATCCGATGCTGGCGCAGCGCAACAGCGCCTGGGCCGATTCGCTGATCGCGCGGCTGGCGGCGCGGCCGGGCGTGATCCTGTTCGCGGCGGGCGCGGGGCATTTCGTCGGCCCGGATTCGGTGATCGACTTGCTCCAGAAACGCGGTGTGCACGTCGAGCGGGTGCAATAGGCTTTCACCGTCATCCCGGCGAAAGCCGGGACCCAGAGCCACAACGCGATTCGCCCGCAACCCTGGGTCCCGGCTTTCGCCGGGATGACGGACGGGTTAGCTGAGAGCGATATGAAAAAGCTCCTCCTCTTCGCCCTTCTAGCGCTTGCCTCATGCGGGTCGCCCGCGCCTGCGCCCAAGCTGGAGGATGCCGATCCGGCGCTGTGGGTGGTCAAGGACGCCGACACGACCATCTATCTGTTCGGCACGGTCCATGCGCTCAAGCCCGGGCTGAGCTGGTTCGACGAAGCGGTGGAGCAGGCGTTCGACAGGAGCGACAGCCTGGTGCTCGAACTCGTGCTGCCGCCCGAACAGGAATTGCAGGCGCTGGTGATGGAGCTGGGCACCGCGCAGGACATGCCGCCGCTATCGCGGCAGATCCCGGCGGACGAAGCCGCGAAGCTGCGCGCGGCGCTGGAGAGTGCGGGGCAATCGGGCGATTCGCTCGACGGGCTCGAACCGTGGCTGGCGGCGGTGATGCTGGCGAACCTGCCCGCGCAGAACGCCGGATACGATGCCAAGGACGGGGCCGAGGCGGTGCTGACCGCGGCGGCGAGGGCGGCGGGCAAGCCCGTGACCGGGCTGGAGACCGCGCGCGAACAGTTCGGCTATTTCGACCGGCTCTCGATGCCCGCACAGCGCGCGCTGCTGATCGAGACGCTCGACGGGATGCCCGATTCGGCCAGGACGCTCGACCAGATCGTCGCGCGGTGGCGCGTGGGCGATGCCGACGGGATCGCCAAGCTGCTCAACGAGGATCTCGCCAAGGCTCCCGAGCTGGCCAATGCGCTGCTGCTCACCCGCAACCGGCACTGGGCGGACTGGATCGCGGGGCGGATGAAGCAGCCTGGGACGGTGTTCATCGCGGTGGGCGCGGGGCATCTGGCGGGGGGGCAGTCGGTGCTGGCCGAGCTGGCGAAGCGCGGTTTTAAGGTGACGCGGGTTACCTACTGAGCTTCTTATCCCCCTCCCTGCAAGGGAGGGGTTAGGGGTGGGTGAGAAAAGGCCGGGCTCGATGCCCGGCCTTTTCTTTTGCTGAGAGTGACCGAGGGCTCGCTTCGCTCGCAACCCACCCCCAGCCCCTCCCTTGCAGGGAGGGGAGTCAGAAGGCTTGACTCCCCAACGAATCGAATTTAACCATCTGGTTATCAAACCTAGAGGTTACTTTCATGAAACCCGACGCGCTCAGCGCCACTTTCGCCGCGCTCGCCGATCCCACCCGCCGCGCGATCCTTGCCCGGCTCGCGCTGGGCGAGGCGCCGGTCGGCGAGCTTGCCCGGCCCTTCGCGATGAGCGGGCCGGCAGTGACCAAGCATCTCAAGGTCCTCGAACGCGCGGGGCTGATCTCGCGCGGGCGGGCGGCGCAGCAGCGGCCGGCGAAGCTGGAGCCGGCGGCGCTCAAGGCGGTCAGCGATTGGCTGCTCGAATATCAGCGCTTCTGGGACGCGAAGTTCGACGGGCTCGATGCCTACCTCAAGCAAATCCAAGGAGAGACGAAATGACTACGCAGGAACTTGGCGTCGGCTATGAAGTGACGATCGAACGCAGCTTCGACGGGCCGCGCGAACTGGTGTTCGATTGCATGACCAAGGCCGAGCATCTCGCCCGCTGGTGGGGGCCGCGCATGTTCGACGTGCCCCAGTGCGAGAGCGATGCCCGCGTCGGCGGCGCGATCATGATCGAGATGCGGGGGCCGGAGCCGTATGGCAGCAACATCGTGCGTGGCGAGTATCTGGAAGTCTCGCCGCCCGGCCGCCTGTCCTTCCGCCTGCGCGCGTTCGAGGATGCGGACGGCAATTGGGGGATCCAGCACGTGACGACGATGCAGTTCGAGGAGGGGCCAGGCGGCACCACGCTGATGAAGATGACCACCGTGACCGAACAGGTCAGCGACGAATTGCTCCCGGCGCTGGGCGGCATGAAGGAAGGCTGGAGCCAGAGCCTCGACAAGATGGCGGAGCTGCTGGTGGAGTTGCAGTAAGCGAGCCGGGCGCTTCTATCTGCCTTGTTCCCCTGGAGTCGGGTTGCTCTTCCGGCCCCTTTCCGCTAGGGGCGCACGCTTGCCGAGGCAGGGTCATCCCTGGAGGCCTGCCCGGGCAAGCGACTGAAACACACAACGCATTGGAATCGACACATGAGCGACGCTCTTACGCTGTCGGCCGAGACGCGCGAACAGGTTGGCAAGGGAGCCTCCCGTTTGCTTCGTCGTGAAGGCCGCGTCCCCGCCGTGATCTATGGCAACAAGCAGGATCCCGAAGCGATCCACGTCAACGAGCGCGAGCTGGCCAAGCTCCTCGGGACGGGACATTTCTTCAACTCGGTCGTGATGATCAACGGCCAGCGCACGCTGCCCAAGGACGTCGCGTTCAACGTCGTCACCGATCGTCCGATCCATGTCGATTTCCTGCGCATCGGCGAGCATTCGACCGTGCACGTCAACGTGCCGATCATCTTCGCTGACGAAGAAGCCAGCCCCGGCATCAAGCGCGGCGGCGTGCTCAACATCGTCCGCCACGAGCTTGAGCTGGTGTGCGACGCGGCGGAGATCCCCGACGACATCACCGTGTCGCTCAAGGGCTTCGACGTGGGCGATTCGATCCACATCTCGGCAGTGACGCTGCCCAAGGGCGCGAAGTCGGCCATCACCGACCGCGACTTCACCATCGCGACGATCGTGGCGCCTTCGGCGCTCAAGTCGAGCGAAGGCGACACCCAGACCGAAGTCGTCGAGGGCGAGGCCGAGGGCGAGTAATCGCTTTCCCTTTACGGGTTTCAGAAATCGCCCTCGCGCTTTAGGCTCGGGGGCGATTTTCTTTTGGGGATGCTGCATCCCTCACCATTTCCGTCAGGATTTGAGAGCCCGGACATGACGGCAAAGGCGAACTGACATGCAACTCTGGGTAGGCCTGGGCAATCCCGGCCCCACTTATGCGATGCACCGGCACAATGTCGGCTTCATGGTCGCCGACGCCATTGCCGAAGTGCATGATTTCACCGCGCCCAAGAAGCAGTTCCTCGGCTGGACCCAGGAAGGGCGGATCGGGGGCGAGAAAATCGTGCTGCTCAAGCCCGGCACCTTCATGAACGAGAGCGGGCGCGCGGTGCGTGCGGCAATGGACTTCTACAAGCTGGCGCCGGGTGACGTGACGCTGTTCCACGACGAGCTCGATCTCGCGCCGTTCAAGGTCAAGGTGAAGACCGGCGGCGGGACCGCGGGGCATAATGGGCTGCGCTCGACCGACCAGCATATCGGCCCCGATTTTCGCCGGGTGCGGCTGGGCATCGGGCATCCGGGGCACAAGGATCGGGTGACCGGCTATGTCCTCGGCAATTACGCCAAGAACGAGATCGAGGATCTGACCGACCTGCTGGGCGCGGTCGCGGCCGAAGCGCCGTGGCTGGCGGCGGGCGACGATGCGCGGTTCATGAGCGAGATTGCAGTCCGGCTCGCGCACGTGCGCTGATCGCGTACTTTACGCTTCCCCGGCGAAGGCCGGGGAAGCGGATCAAATTGCAAAGAAAACGCCGCAGACCAGAAGGTCCGCGGCGTTTTCTGTTCCAGGTTCCGGCCGAAGCCGGCGGCCCTTAGTTCTTCTTGCCGACGATCACGCCGACGAGGCGGGTATCGGTTGCGGCAACGGTGCCCGAGGCAGCGAAGCTGATCCCGAGCTCGGCGGCCTGCGGACCGAAGAATGCGCCGGTGAAGTTGCCCGGAAGCGGGCTGCTGGCGTCGAAGTTACCCGTAAAGGTGGTCGCGCCGACAGCGATCGAGCCGATGCCGTTATAGGTGCCGTAGAAAGTCTCGACGCCCAGCGCGCTGACCGTGTTGACCGTGGCGACCAGCGTCACCGCGCCCGTGCCGAAATTGACGTTGACGGTGACCGTGCCCGAAAGGCGGACGACGCCGGCGGCAGTGACGCGGCGGCCGGCGATGCGCGAGGTGTACGTCGCGGTGGCGACCGGCACCGCGGTGGTGGGCGCCGGCATGTCGGCCGCGACGGTGGGATAGCCCCAGACGCCATAAGTGATGCGATGCGCGCCCGCCGTGCTGTCCGCGCGCAGATAGGCCGAATAGCTGGTGCGCAGCAGCGCGAGGCCGGTGTCGGCGGTCACCTTGCCGGTGACGGTGTTGTTCAGGAACTCGCCCCGCGCGGTCTGGCCGGCGGTGGTGCCGTTCTGGACGAAGGCATATTCGGTCACCGTCGTCACGGGCGGGGTGCCGGCGGTCAGATCAGCGCCGATGAAGCGCGTCTCTTCGGTATTCTCGCGCAGAACCTGCTGGGTGCCGGTGGCGGTGCCGGTGCTCGGATCAGCGAGGGCGGTGAGGCGGAAGCGAGTCGATGGGCCTTCGACGCCCGAGGTGCCGAGGACGAGGCCGCCAACCGCCGGATCGCCGGTGTAGCTGGTGTAGGAATTGATCGTGCCGAACTCGACCGCCGCGGTCAGCGGGAAGGTCGAATAGCTGATCGGCGTCGGCGTGGGGCTCGCCGTCGATGTGGGCGTCGGAGTTGGGGTCGGCGTCGGGTCGGAGCTGCCGCTGCACGCGGCGAGCGAAATCGCCAGCGAGAGTGCGGCACCTGTGAACACAGTCGAACGGCGAATCATAATAACCCAGCTCCTTGAAGGAATCGCGGCCCCCGGAAAGGGCCTTTGCCCGCTGTACCCCGGATGAACAAGAGGCGTCGAGTCGGGAAGGCGTTGCGGCGCCCGGACCAGGCGTTTGATCCGGAAGCGGCATCAAGACAAATGGTTGCGGCGAAACCGAGGCCAAACTGTGCCAGCGCAGGACGGGCCGAAGGCCCGCGCGTTGCGGTTTATTCGCTCCGGCCAGCCTCGAGCCCGCCGCTCAATTGCTCTTGTCGAGCCGGGCGCGAAGCGTGTTCATCTTGAACATCCGCGCGACCTTGTCCTTGCCCGCCAGCGGCCCCACCCCGGCCTCGGCGGCTTGCATGACGCAGGAGGCGACGCGCGCATTGCCCTGGGCATTGGCTTCGGACGGAGTGACCTTGCCGTCCTTGTTGAAATCCTTGCCCGCGGTGAATTTGGTCTTCACGTCATTGTCATACGCCCAGACGAGATAGGGATCGATGGTCGCCTTGCTCAGCTCGGGTGCGCCGTCGGCGGCGGGGATGACGCTGTCGCCCAGCGTCTTCTCGAGCTGCGTGCGGTAATATCCGACATAGGTGTCGATGCCGCCGACGCCAGCGCCGGCGAGGAACGCCTTTTTCCACTGCATCGCGCTGATGCATTCGACCGAGAAGCCGGCCTTGCGCTGCACCTTGTCATCGGCCTCGGACTTTTCGACCTTGGCGTTGTGCGCCGCGACTTCCTTTTCCTGCTGGTTCAGGTCGCACCCCGTCGCGCCCAGCACCAATGCCGCACCCGCGAGTTTGAGGGCTATCCGCCCCGCCTTGCTGCTCGTCATTCCCATTCCCCAACCCTTGTTTCGCCAAGTTTTGGCGCCTCGGGGGCCCAAGTCAACGACGGCTTGGTAACCTTTTCGCGTAATAACCCATCAAGGCACTGAATTTAGGATGTTATCGGGCCGGGGAATCTTGTGATGGGCATCGGGCGGGACAAGTCGATATGAGCGCGGAGGTGTTCACGCGCCGCTGGCTCGGGCTGTTCGCGCTGCTGAGCGGCCTGATCGTGTTCGCGCCCTTCCTGACCGGAGTGATCATCAACAATTCGGGCTGCCACGCGACCAGCGGGGCGTGCGATTCGCTGAACGCCGCGCTCGACTATCACAGCGCCTGGCTGGTGCTGGCGATCGTGCTGGCGCCGCTGATCGTCGCCATCGCCGGCCGGACGCTGACCATGGGCATCTTCGCCTGGGCCTTCCCCTTCGCGATGCTGATGATGGCGGGCGCGATGCCGCTGTTCGTCGGGCTGAGCGGGTTCATGGAGCCCGATTACCTGGGCCGGCTGATGGAATTGCCCGCGCTGATCCCCTTGCTGTTCCTGATGGTGCAGCTGCTCGCGCTCAGCGTCGGCAGCGACGACGACAAGGGCGCGGCGGGGGCGTGGAAGCTGATCCTCGGCTTCGTCGCGCTGGCGGCGGCGTTCGTCTCGGCGCCGGCATGGCTGATCGGGCTCGCCAGCCTGCCCTATGCCGGACAGCTCGCGCCGTTCCTTTCCCACTATCTCGGCATCGCCCACGCGGCGCTGGGGATCAGCGAGCGCGTACCGCAACTGACCAACAGCGCGCTGATCGCCTTCACGCTGGCGGCGGCGGGAACGATGCTCGCCTCGCGGTCGAGCCATGCCAGCGGCGGCGGGCGCAAGCGGACCGTCTACGCCTAGCAATCCGGGGCCGAAGCCTCTATCGGGCACGCCTTCCCCGAATTTCAGGACAGGCATTTTTCCCATGGGTTTCCGCTGCGGCATCGTCGGGCTTCCGAACGTCGGCAAGTCCACGCTCTTCAACGCATTGACCGAGACCGCGGCGGCGCAGGCGGCGAACTATCCCTTCTGCACGATCGAGCCGAATGTCGGCAATGTCGGCGTGCCCGATCCGCGGCTGGAAAAGCTGGCGGCGATCGCGGGGTCGCAGAAGATCATCGCGACTCAGCTCGGCTTCGTCGACATCGCCGGGCTGGTGCGCGGCGCGTCCAAGGGCGAAGGGCTGGGCAACCAGTTCCTCGGCAATATCCGCGAAGTGGATGCGATCGTCCATGTCCTGCGCTGCTTCGAGAATGACGACATCCAGCATGTCGACAACAAGGTCGATCCGATCGCCGACGCCGAGACCGTCGAGACCGAACTGATGCTCGCCGACCTCGACAGCCTCGAAAAGCGCGTGCCGAACCTGATCAAGAAGGGCGCGCAGGGCGACAAGGAGTCCAAGATCGGCGCGAGCGTACTCGGTCAGGCGCTTGAGCTTCTGCGCGCGGGCAAGCCGGCACGGCTGACCGAGCCGAAGGACGAGGAAGAGAAGCGCGTCTTCGTGCAAGCCCAGCTGCTGACCAGCAAGCCGGTCCTCTATGTGTGCAACGTCAACGAGGAGGACGCCGCGAACGGCAATGCGCTCTCCGCCAAGGTCTTCGAAAAGGCCAGGGCCGAGGGCGCCGAGGCCGTAGTCGTCTCCGCCGCGATCGAAGCCGAGATCGCGACCATGCCGCCCGAGGAACGCGGCGACTTCCTCGCCGAACTCGGGCTGGAGGAGACCGGCCTCGCCCGCGTGATCACTGCCGGGTACAAATTGCTTCACCTGCTGACCTTCTTCACCGTCGGCCCCAAGGAAGCCCGCGCCTGGACCGTCCATGCCGGCGCCACCGCCCCCGAAGCGGCAGGCGAGATCCACAGCGATTTCGAAAAAGGCTTCATCCGCGCCGAGACGATCGCGTACGACGATTACGTCGCGCTGGGCGGGGAATCGAAGGCCCGCGAGGCCGGCAAGCTACGCGCCGAGGGCAAGGCCTATGTCGTCCAAGACGGCGACGTGATGCACTTTTTGCATAGCTGAGGCAATCGGCCCGGGAGCAACCTTCATCGGAGTGCTCCGTTGGCTCTCCCGAGGAGAGTCGGAATGGCCTATCGCCGCTTTGCCCTGATGATCGCGACCTCGACGATCGTGATGTTCGGCCTGATGTACCTGAACACCTACGCCGCCAGCCATGTCTTTTTCAGCCAGACGCGGATGTGGATGGCGCTGCTGATGGGCGCGGTGATGGCGATCGTGATGATAGGCTTCATGTGGCGCATGTATGAGAACAAGCGCGCGAATGCGGGGATCGTCGCGGGCAGTATCGCCGTGGCCGCCTTGTCCCTTTGGCTCGTGCGCAGCCAGGAGACGGTAGACGATCTGAGCTATCTGAGGGCGATGATCCCGCATCATTCGATTGCCGTCATGACAAGCGAACGCGCCCATATCCGTGACCCCGAAGTGCGCAGGCTGGCCGACGGGATCATCGACGCACAACTACGCGAGATCGCGCAGATGAAGCGGATGATCGTGCGGCTTGAGGCCCAGCCGCCGCCTTCTGGCGCGCCCGATCTTCCCTCCTATCGCGATCGACGCGCCGCGCCGCCGCCGCCACAAACTGACGAAAGCGCAGGCGTGAACACCCTGGCGCCAGTCCGGTAGGCTTGTGGCTAGCCCGCCATCTCGCTCGCGAACCACAGCAGCGCGGCCTGCCCGTGCAAGTCGCCGGTGACGGTCGGCCGGGCGAGATAATAGGCCATGTCAGTTGACTGGCCGGTTCCGACGCAGACGTTCGAGAGCTTGCCGCCGGTCCCCACATAGGTGGCCAGTGCGCCCCAGGCCTTGCGGGCGGCGGCGCCATAGGGTTGCGCCGGCAGCAACCCGCGCCGCACCCCCACCGCCATCGCATAGCCGAACATCGCGGTGCCGCTGCTTTCCTTCCATGCCTCGGGATGGTCGATCAGCTGGCGCCACATGCCATCCTCGGCCTGATTGGCGAGGAGGGCCGCCATCATCTTGCGGTATCCGGCGGCGATCGGCGGGTAATCGGGATGCGTCGGCCACAGTTCGGAGAGGATCTCCGCCAGCCCCGCCGCGACCCAGCCATTGCCGCGGCCCCAGCAAAACGGCGCGTCGGGGCCGTGGTGGAACAGGCCCGACGGCTGCTGGAGCTTCGCCACGTACAGCCGCGCCATCAGCGCCGCGCGGTTGAGATAGGCCGGATTGCGCGCGACACGCCACGCCGCCACCTGCAGCGCGCCGATCATCCAGATATCGTCGATCCAGTAGCGCGCCTGTCTGGTCAGGCCGTCGGGCGTGGTCTGTGCCCATTGCCCGTCGGCCATGGCGAGGCCCCGCGCCGCGTCCGCCACGCGCCCCCGCCCCACCCACCGCAGCGCCAGCGGCCAGACGCCGAAGACATTGGCATCGACATGGTTGAGCGTGTTGGGAAGCTCGAACGCCCGGCGATAGCGCTCCTCGATCCGGATCGCGAGTGCCCTGCTGCCGGTCACGCTCGCCAGCCGCAGCGCGCCGAGCGCGGTGCAGACTTCGGCATAATGGAGCGCATGGACCTCGCCGACATCGTACATCATGAAATCGGGGCGGGCGATCCAGTCGGCGGCGGCGCGCTCGCCAATCCGCTCCGGCGACAGGTCCGGGCCGTCGAGCCAGCGCAGGGCCGGGGCGGCGAGCATCGTCAGGAGCGCTTCACGGCGGATCATCGCGCGAGCATAAGATTGTCCCCGCGCCTGCGCGAGCCTATTGTAGGCGCCGTGACGCTCCGCCTGCTCCTCGCGCTGACGATCGCCTTGCTGCCGATGCCGGCGGTGGCCGCGTGCCATCAGCCGCAGCCAATGGCGCAGCATCACAGCATGAAGCATGAGCCAGTGAAGCAGGCCCCGGCCGAGCAGCTCTGCATGGGCTGTGTCGCCCCCGCGAGCGTGCCGACGCCGCAATTCGCCGCCCCGCTCGCCCAGCCCCACGCCGATGCGCCGGCACAGGCGCTTGCCGGCGAAGCGCTAACTAGCACTCCGCCCGCGACGCCCCCTCCCCGATCCGAAGCGTGAACCGACACCCTCGCGCTTACGGAGCAATTCCATGACACGATATTTATTGCCCGCGGCCACCGCCGCGGCGGCGCTGACGGCGTTCCCCGCCGCTGCGCAGGACCACCAGCATCACGAGGGCATGGAGATGCCCGCACCCCTGCCGACGCCGGCACCCGCGCCCACCGCTGCCCCCGCCGACGCCCACGCCGGACATGATATGTCAGGGATGCCCGATGATGACGGGGGGCAGGAATTTCCCTCGGTTGCCGCCTCGTGGCCGAGGGAGGGGAATGGATCGGGCACCTCGCGCCTGCCCCGGATGGGTGGCGGCGGGCATAATGGGCTGCATCTGATGACCCGCGACTGGATGGTGATGGTGCATGGCTATGCCTGGGGCACCTACACCGACCAGTCGGGCCCGCGCGGCGACCGGATGGCATCGGTGCAGAGCATGGCGATGATCACCGCCGATCGCGATTTCGGCGGTGGCACCAGATTGGAACTGCGCTCGATGCTGAGCCTCGAGCCCGCAATGGGCGCGCGCGGCTATCCCAATCTGCTCGCGACAGGCGAGACCGCGAACGGCGTCTCGCTGGTCGACCGCCAGCATCCGCATGACCTGTTCATGGAGCTAGCCGGGCGCATCGACGTGAGAGTGGGGAATGGCAGCCTGTTCCTCTATGGCGGCCCGGTCGCCGAGCCCGCGCTGGGGCCCTCGGCGTTCATGCACCGCCCCTCGGCCCGTTATCTGCCGCTCGCGCCGATCAGTCATCATTGGTTCGACAGCACGCATATCAGCTATGGCGTGGTCACTGCCGGCTTCAGCCAGCGCCGCTTCCAGATCGAGGCGTCGGCGTTTCGCGGGCGCGAGCCCGACGAGCGGCGCTGGAACATCGAAACCCCCGCGCTCGATAGCTGGAGCGTGCGTGCGAGTTGGGAGCCGTCCCCGCGCTGGCTGGCGCAGGTCAGCTATGGCCGGATCAATTCACCCGAGGCGATGCATCCCGGGCAGGACGAAGGGCGGGCGACCGCCAGCATCCAATATGGCGACGGCGGCTTCAGTGCGATGATCGCCTTTTCCGCGAAGGACCGGATGCCAGGGCCGACGCTGACCGCATGGCTGGGCGAAACGAACTGGAACGTCGCAGGCGGGCATAATCTGTTCGGGCGCGTCGAGATCGTCGAGAATGACGAGCTGTTCCCCGATCATGCGGACCCGCTCCACGACAGCGTCTTTCGCGTGGCGAAGTTCGAAGGCGGCTATGCCTATCGCATTCCGCTCACCGAAAACGTCAACCTGGCGCTGGGGGGCAGCGTGATGACCTACGCCAAGCCCGCCGCGCTCGATCCCTATTATGGGAAGCCGCTGGGGTTCACGGGCTTCGCGAAGCTCTCGCTCGGCGATTGACGCGGGCGCCGGGGCGACGCGCCTTTATCCCGTCACGCAAAGCTGGCATGGACGGGCCACATGCGCTGGACTTCCAAACTCGCCGCCGCGGTTCTCGCGACGCTGCTGCAAGCCTGCGCGAGCGCTCCGGCCGTCGCGCCCCTCCCCGCCGTCTCACAGGAGGTCCGCCCGCCGGTCACCATCCTGATCTCGATCGACGGCTTTCGCGCCGATTACCTGACGCGCGGCGTGACGCCGGTGATGTCGCGGCTCGCCGCCGAGGGCGCCAGCGGGCCGATGCGCCCGAGCTTTCCGTCCAAGACCTTCCCCAATCACTGGACGATCGTCACCGGCGTGCGCCCCGACCGGCACGGGATCACCGCGAACAAGATCGAAGACCCCGAATGGCCCGACAAGCCCTTCACCATGTCCACCGACGACCCGAAATGGTGGAACGCCGCCGAGCCGATCTGGGTCGCGGCGGAAAAGGCGCATATCCGCACCGGCACGATGTTCTGGCCCGGCGCGAATGTCGCGTTCGGCGGGCGCCGCACCGGCCATTACGACGATATCGAAGGCGGCGCCCGGCCCGAGGACTGGGCGCAGTTCAACATGGCGATCACCAGCGAGCAGCGAGTCAACGGCGTGCTCGACTGGGTCCGCCGCCCCGCCGCGACTCGCCCGCGCTTCTACACCGTCTATTTCGACACGATCGACACCGCCGGCCATAATTTCGGCCCCGACGATCCGCGCACGACCGAGGCGGTGGCCGAGATCGACAAGGTCATCGGCACGCTGGTCGACGGGCTCGCCGCGATGGACCAGCCAGTCAATTTCGTCATCGTCGCCGATCACGGCATGGCGCAGACCAGCAGCGAGCGTCAGGTGGCGCTCAATCAGGAGCTTCCCGCGGGCAGCTATCGCGTGATCGAGGGCGGGCCCTATGCCACGCTGGAGGCCATGCCCGGGCAGGAAGCCGTGCTCGAAAAGGCGCTGCTCGGCCGTCACGCGCATTACGAATGCTGGCGCAAGGCCGATATCCCCGCGCGCTTCCACTATGGCAGCAACGAACGCATCCCCCCGCTCTTCTGCCTGGCGGACATCGGCTGGCAGGTCTTCGACAAGCCGCCGCGCAAGGCGGAGATCGGCGGCAACCATGGCTATGACAATTTCGCGCCCGAGATGACGGCGTTGTTCATCGCCAGCGGCCCGGCGTTCCGCCCGGGCACGCTGCCCGCGTTCGACAATGTCGATGTCTACCCGCTGCTGCGCGACTTGCTCGGGCTGAAGCAGGTGGAGGGGCTCGATGGGAGCGACACGGTGTTCAAGGGTGTGCTGATCGCGAAGTGACTTGCCAAGGGTGAGTTTCTATCCGAAACTGATTTCATGCTCTATTTCGATGATATGCAGGTCGGGCAGAAGCGCAGCTTCGGCCGTTACGAAGTCACCCGCGAGGAAGTGCTGGAGTTCGCGCGCAAATATGACGCGCAGCCCTTCCACCTCTCCGACGAAGCCGCCGCGAAGACGCATTTCAAGCGGCTGGCGGCGAGCGGCTGGCATACCTGCGCGATGACCATGTCGATGCTGGTCGAGCATATGGGCGTCGAGCCGCAGGCAAGCCTGGGCGCGGCGGGGGTGGACGAGCTGCGCTGGCTCAGGCCCGTCTATCCCGGCGACGTGCTGCGCGTCGAAACCGAGGTGATGGAGATGCGCCCCTCGCAAAGCCGCCCCGAAATGGGCAGCCTCAAGAGCCGGACAAGCGTGTTCAACCAGCATGACGAACCGGTGATGCGGTTCACCGCGCTGGTGCTGATGCGGCGGCGGCCGGGCTGAACGGACCCCGTGGCTCCCGCGCGAGCAGGAGCCCGGAGCCAGGCAATGCGCGCTTCAACGCCGCCGGAAATTGCGCCAATTGCTGCGCATATGGCGGCGGTCGCCGCGCCAGCCATTGTGGCGGCCTTGCCAATAGCCGCGCTGCTCGTCGCTCCAGCGGTGGCGGCGGCGCTGGCTGTCGTACACATAGACGCCGGTGCCGGGATAATAATAGTCGCCGTACCAACCCCAATAGGGGTCGCCATAGCCGGCATTGTAGCCGACCGCGACGCTCGAACGGCCATAGCCGCCCTCGGTACAGCCGGCGATGAGGGTGGCGCCGGCGAGGCCGGCCGACGCCAGGATCAGGGTGGGGATACGCATGGGGACTCTCCTTGGCAGGGAGAATTCCAATCGAATGACGCGGTTAAACGGTTCCGTCCGCGCGATCAGTGGCCGTCGAACGCCACCAGCGACGTGACCGCGATCCCGTCGTCGCGCAGCGCATCGGCGCCGCCAAGCTCGGGCAAGTCGATCACGAACGCCGCCTGAGTCACGATCGCTCCCGCCTTGCGCAGCAGCCGGACCGATGCCCGCGCGGTGCCGCCGGTGGCGATCAGATCGTCGACCAGCAGGACGCGCGCGCCGGGCGCGCAAGCGTCGGCATGGATGTTGATACGATCATGGCCATATTCGAGCGCATACTCCTCGGCGATGGTCGCACCGGGCAGCTTGCCGTCCTTGCGGATCAGCAGCACTCCGGTTCCCAGCTTCACTGCCAGCGCCGCGCCGAAGATGAAGCCGCGCGCCTCGACCCCCGCGACCAGATCGACCGGGCCTTCGACCTGGTCCGCCAAGCGGTCGATCGTGAGCCGCAGCCCCTCGGCATCGAGGAGCAGGGTTGTGATGTCGCGGAACATGATCCCCGGCTTGGGGAAGTCCGGGATGGTGCGGATGCGGGCGCGAAGATCGTCGTTCGCCGCGTCAACGGTGGCCATGCTTGTCACCCCTATCGCCCGAAGCCATCCTGTTCCCCCGCGAAGGCGGGGGCCCAGCCTCATATAAAAGCCGCGCGGCAGCGTGGCGTTCGACGCTTCGCGCCGAGTCTGGACCCCCGCCTTCGCGGGGGAACAAGAAGTGGCCCGGACCAAGTCCGGGCCGAACGGCTAGCTTAGTGCTTCACGCCCGCCCAGACGCTGCGATACGCGCCAAATGCGAGCAGCGAGGTCGCGAGCAGGAACAGCACCACGGCGAGGCCGGTCTGCTTGCGGCTCTGCGCGGTCGGCTCGGCGGCCCAGACGAGGAACGCCGAAACATCCTCCGCCATCTGCGGCACGGTCGCGCGGGTGCCGTCCAGATAGGTCACCTGGCCGTCGCTGGTGAGCGGCGGGGGCATCGCGATGTTGAGGTTCGCGAAATAGGGGTTGAAGAACAGGCCCGTGGGCGTCTTGGCGCTCGGGAATTCCTTGAGCAGCTCCTGGCCCTTCTCGTTCTTGTACCCGGCCTGGTTCGCATAGCCGGTCAGCAGCGAATAGATATAGGCGCCGCCGCCATGCCGCGACTTGGCGATCAGCGAGAGATCGGGCGGCGTGCCGTTGGCGGAATAGGGGATGTGCGGGAAGCGATCCGCGAGGGTATTGCCGCGCTCGCCGCGATCGCCGGTCTTGGGATCGTAGGTCGGCTGCTTGGCATGATTTTTGTCGAAGTCCGACGCCAGCTTCTTCACCTGGGCGTCGTTATAGCCCAGCTCCTTCATCTCGCGAAACGAGACCATCGAGATCGAATGGCATGCGGCGCACACCTCGGTATAGACCTGATAGCCGCGCTGGAGCTGCGCCAGGTCGAACTTGCCCAGTGGGCCGTCCGACGCGAGCGCGAGTTCCTTATGCTCCTTGTGGAATTCGTGTTCGGCGGTGTTGGTCGGCGCCTCGGCCGTGAGCGTGCCGTACAGCGCGATCAACAGCACGAAGATGAAGGCCCCACCGATGAGGAACTTGGCCGAGCGGACGAGAAGCGGAAGCATGTCTTGTTATCCCCTTACGCGCTCAGAGCGGTTTCGCTGGCCTGGCTGCCGCTCTTGCCGGCAAGCACCGCCTCGGTGATCGAGTTGGGCAGCGGCTTCGGCGTCTCGAGCCGAGAAATGATCGGCACGATGATCAGGAAGTGCGCGAAATAATAGGCCGCGGCGATCTGGCTCATGATGATGAAGCCCGGGGTCGCGGCGGCACCGCCGCAATAGCCCAGCACCAGCACGTCGAGCACCAGCACCCAGAAGGCGATGCGGTACATCGGCCGGAAATTGGCCGAGCGCACCGGCGACTTGTCGAGCCAGGGCAGGAAGAACAGGATCAGGATCGAGCCGAACATCGCGAGCACGCCCCACAGCTTCGCCGGCAGGATGAAGTCCGCGGTGAAGGCGCGCAGGATCGCGTAGAAGGGCCAGAAATACCATTCGGGAACGATATGCGCGGGGGTCGAGAGCGAGTTCGCCGGGATGTAATTGTCCGGATGGCCCAGATAGTCGGGCGCGAAGAAGATCAGCGCGGTGTAGATCACCATGAACACCGCCAGCCCGAAACCGTCCTTCGCGGTGTAATAGGGATGGAAGGGCACGGTATCCTGCTCGCCCTTCACTTCGACGCCGGTCGGGTTCGACGAACCCGGAATGTGCAGCGCCCAGATGTGGAGGATCACCGCGCCGACGATCACGAACGGCAGCAGATAGTGGAGCGAGAAGAAGCGGTTCAGCGTCGCATCGTCCGGCGCATAGCCGCCGAGCAGCCATACGCGGATCCATTCGCCCACCACCGGAATGGCGGAGAAGAAGCCGGTGATGACCTGCGCGCCCCAGAAGCTCATCTGCCCCCAGGGGAGCACATAGCCCATGAACGCGGTCGCCATGGTGAGCAGGAAGATCACCACGCCCAGCAGCCACACCATCTCGCGCGGCGCCTTGTACGATCCGTAATAAAGGCCGCGGAACATATGGAGATAGATGACGGTCAGGAACATCGACGCGCCGTTGGCGTGCGCGAAGCGGAGGAACCAGCCCCCGTTCACGTCGCGCATGATGCCGCCATTGACCGAATTGAACGCCTCGGCGGCGCTCGAATGGAAGTGCATCGCGAGCACGATGCCGGTGACGATCTGCATCGCCAGCACGGCCCCGGCGAGGACGCCGAAATTCCACCAGTAATTCAGGTTGCGCGGCACCGGATAGCCGGCGCCGACCGCGTTATAGACGAAGCGCGGGAGTGGAAGCCGCTCGTCGACCCACTTCATCAGCGGGTTCTTCGGTTCGTAATGGCGTGCCCAGGGGAAGCTCATCGTCTGTTATTCCTCAACCCACGACAACGACGGTGGCGGACTTGAACTCATAGTCCGGGACCGCGAGATTCTTCGGCGCCGGGCCTTTGCGGATGCGCGCCGCGGTATCGTAGTGCGAACCGTGGCACGGGCAGAAATAGCCGCCGAAATCGCCGCGCGCCTCGCCCTCGCCCGCGCCCAGCGGGACGCAGCCGAGATGGGTGCAGACCCCTAGGGTGATCAGCCAGTTGGCATGACCTTCCTTGGTGCGCTCGGCGAGCGTCTGGGGATCGCGCAGCTCGGAAGTCTTGACCGCGTTCGCCTCGGCGATTTCCGCCGGGGTCAGGTTGCGCACGAACAGGGGCTGCTTGCGGAAGCTGGTCTTGATCGCCTGGCCGGGCTCGATCGCCGACACATCGACTTCGGTCGACGACTGGGCGAGCACGTCGGCGGAGGGATTCATCGAATTGATCAGCGGCAGAACCGTCACCGCCGCGCCGACGCCCGCGAACGAAACCGCCGCATAGGTCAGATAGTCGCGGCGGCGGGGGTTTTCGAGCCCAGCGTCATGCCCGCTCTCGGGGGGAGAAACACCATTTTCAAGCGTTGCCATGCTTCAGCCCTTGCACTTCAACCATAGGGGCGCGGACGCGCGGTAATCGGGACGCGGACACCCTGACGGGTATCCCCAGCCGCCCGGTGCCCCCGGTGGCTCGGGGCGCTGATAGACGCGGGAGCGCGGCTTTGCCAACAGCATTTTGACGACGAACCTACGCAGGGCCTCGTCACGGCTGGAGCGGATGCCTTCAAATCAATCGTCATCCCGGCGAAAGCCGGGACCCAGAGTTGGCGAGCGCATCGCCCTTGGCTCTGGGTCCCGGCTTTCGCCGGGATGACGGAGATGGTTCAACCCGGGCCCGTCCCGTTCTAAAAGGCGGTCATGCGGATCGCGCTTTATCACCCCGAGATCGCCGGAAATGTCGGCGCGATCCTGCGCACCGCCGCCTGTCTGGGCGCGGGGGTCGACCTGATCGAGCCGATGGGATTCGTGTGGGACGACAAGCGCGTCGCGCGCGCGGGGATGGACTATATCGATCATGTCCAGGTGCGCCGCCATTCCGATTGGGAGGCGTTCCTCCCGACCGTGACCGGCCGCATCATCCTGTTCACCACGCGCGGCGCCACGCGGATCGACCAAACGCGATTCGAACCCGGCGACGTGCTGCTGTTCGGCTCGGAGGGATCGGGCGCGCCCGACCAAGTCCATGCGCGCGCCGACCTGCGTGTGGTGATACCGGTGATGCCGGGGATGCGCTCGCTCAACCTCTCGGTCTCGGCGGGAATCGCGCTGGCGGAGGCGTTGCGGCAGACGGGCGATTTAACCTTGAGGAGCGGACGATGGAGCGATTCGAAAACAGGCGGATGACCGACGCCGTGTTCGACGATGTGAATTTGGCGGGCGCGCGCTTCCACAACGTCAATCTGTCGGGAGCGCGCTTCGAGGACGTGAACCTTTCCGGCGTCGCGATCACCAACGCCAATATCGAGGGGCTGACGATCTTCGGCTATGACGTCGGCGCGATGATCAGGAAGGCGCTGGAGGACGACGGCTGCCACTGACCCCTAAATCCTCCTCCGCCAGGGGGGAGGATTTGAAAGGCTCCGGTTCACCGACTAGGAGCCGCCCATGATCCTCGACTCCCAACAGTCCGCCGCCCGCACCTGGTTCGAATCCCTCCGCGACCAGATCTGCGCCGAATTCGAATCGATCGAACGCGAGGCGGGATCGGACGCCGCCTTCGAATACACGCCCTGGGATCGCGCCGATGCCTCGGGCGAAGGGGGCGGCGGGGTGCGCGGGGTGATGAAGGGCCGCGTGTTCGAGAAGGTCGGAGTCAATGTCTCGACCGTCGGCGGCAGCTTCGAAGGCGATTTCGCCAAGACCATCCATGGCGCGGCCGAGGATCCCAGCTTCTTCGCCACCGGAATCAGCCTGGTCGCGCATATGGCCAACCCGCATGTCCCCGCGGTGCATATGAACACGCGCTTCCTCTGCACCACCAAGCGCTGGTTCGGCGGCGGGGCGGATTTGAACCCGCCGCTGCCGATCGAAGAGGACACCGAAGACTTCCACGCGCGTCTGAAGTCCGCCTGCGATGCGCATGACCCGGCGCACTATCCGCGGTTCAAGGAATGGGCCGAAGAGTATTTCTACATCCCCCACCGCCAGGTGCATCGCGGCGTGGGCGGGATCTTCTACGACCATCTCGAAGGAGACTGGGACGCGAATTTCGCCTTCACTCAGGATGTTGGCCGCGCCTTTTTGGATGTCTTTCCAAGGATCGTGCGGCGACGGATGGCGACGCCCTTTACCGACGCCGAAGTACGGCAGCAGCGCGTGTGGCGCGGACGCTATGCCGAGTTCAACCTCATCTATGATCGCGGGACATTGTTCGGGCTCAAGACCGGCGGCAATGTCGACGCCATCCTGATGAGCCTGCCCCCGCTGGCCGCATGGGACTGATAGCTCCCCTCCCGCTTGCGGGAGGGGCTGGGGGAGGGCATGTCCCGAACCGATGGAATTTTGGATATCCCCTCCCCTAACCCCTCCCGCAAGCGGAAGGGGGATTTTGCAGAATGCGAGGCGCGCGATGGGACTGACTCCCGTCCCTGGCGACCAGATCGCCACCGTGGTCACGTCGCTGGAGATGCACGCGAAGCCGGTGGCGCGCCCCACCCCATCCTCGCCCTTCGCGCTGGTGCAGTGGCACGCCCCGTCGAGCGAGCGCTACCGCACGCTGTTCCGCCGCATCGGCCAGCCCTGGCTATGGTTCTCGCGGCTGGTGATGGCCGAGGACCGGCTGCGCGCGATCCTCGACGATCCGGGAATCGAGATCTACGCCGTCACCGATCGCGCGGGGATCGAGCTCGGCATCCTCGAACTCGATTTCCGCGTCGATGCGACGTGCGAGCTGAGCTTTTTCGGGCTGGTGCCCGAACTCAACGGCAAGGGGCATGGCAATTGGCTGATGCACCAGGCGCTGACGCTGGCGTGGCGCAAGGGCGTGACGCGGGTGTGGGTGCATACCTGCACGCTCGATCACCCGGGCGCGCTGGGCTTTTACCGGCGGCATGGCTTCGTGCCGTTCAAGCGCATGGTCGAGACCTTCGCCGATCCGCGCCTCGCCGGGATACTGCCCCGCGACGCCGCGCCTCACATACCGTGTTTAGGGCCTGACAGCGCGCGATAGGCAGTCGCTTCGAGCAGCACGATCAGCAGCATGCACCCCGCGACCAGGGCCGCGACCAGCGCCTTGAGCGGCGCCGCTGCGAACGGCCCCGCCGCGAGCGCGCCCTGCATGATCATGCCGCCGAATATGTACCAGACCGCAGAGACTCCGAACACCGCGAGGAAGAACAGCCAGCCATTGCCTCGGGTCCGCTCGAACCCCGCGACCGCCGCGCCCCCCGGCCCGCGCTGGGGCTCGAAGACATAGACCGCACTGGTCAGGAAGGTGCGGCCGCTGAGGTAGAAGCCCGGCACGAACAACAGGAGCAGCCCCAGCATCACTGCCGCCGCAGCAATCAGCCGCGCCACCACCAGCCCCGGCAACAGCCGCAGCGCGCGTCCCAGCGCCTCGCCCACCGAGGGTCGCGCCGGATCGAGCAGCATCAGCAGCACCGTCGCCACACCCATCGATTCGGCGATGAACTGCGCCGCCGACCAGGGCAAATTGCGCATGAAGAAGTCGAGCATCGCCTGCGTGAGCGCCACGCCTTCGAGCCCGGTCGCGTCGAACACCGGCACGAACAGCAAATTGGCGAGTTGCGGCAGGAAGAAGAACACCCCCGCCACCGCGACCAGCGCCTCGGGTCCGCCGCGCCAATAGGCGCCCGCGCCGGTGAAAAGATCCCCGAAACGCAGTTTCATGCGCGGGCGGCGCTGGCCAGAGCCTGATAGAGCTTGGCGCCGAACACCGGCACGATCACCGTGAAGCCCGCCTGCACCGCCGCGATCATCACCGAGGTCAGGATGTTCGACAGGCTGAGCCCCTCGCCCGGCCCTGCGACCAGGCGGAAGATGGATCCGAACACCAATTGCGTCGCGAGCATGCCGACCACCGCGACCACTGTGTAGAGGATGGTCACCCCCACGATCGCCAGCGCCGATCCGCGCGTGAGCCGCCAGCTGCGCAGGATCGCGCCCAACCAGCGCCCCTCGGCGACGATCACCGCGTTCACCAGCATCAGACGCGCGCTGAGCCAAACCGCCAGCCCGATCGCGAGCGGGCAATAGAGGCACAGCGCCCAGACCACGGAGATCGGCAGCGCGAGCGTCATCGTATCGACTCCCGCCCCGCTCAGCCGGATCGTCAGCACCGCGGGCAGCGCCAGCGCCATGATCACGAGGAATTGCAGGATCGAGACGAGCAGCGACGGGACGAGCCGCCGGACCGCCTCCTTGCCGGGATCGCCGCCTCGATCGAGCGCCATCGCGACCAGCGCCAGCCCGCCCCAATTCACCAGCAGCGCGAGCGCGAAGACGATCACCCACAACACCAGCAATGCGCCCGACGATTCGTACAGGATCGGCGCGAGGCTCCGCATGATCGAGAACGGCACGAAATAGGCAAGCAGGGCGATCGGCAGGATGCCAGGGAGATTATCGGTCAGGAATTCGGCCGTCCGGTCCCAGACGGTACCCATCTTCACCATATTATGTGCTTTCCCCTTCGGGCCATCCCTCGATCCTGTTAGCGCTCCGTCCCGGTGTTGCCAATGCTTGGGGAATCGCTAGGTCGTATCGACATTCAAGATTCCCCTCCCTGCAAGGGAGGGGTTAGGGGTGGGTGTAGCGCCGGAAGGGGCTCGATGCCCCTTCCGGCGCTTTTCTGGGCTGGCATCGGTAGAGTCTCTGTCCAGGCGCGCAGACGCGCGCACCCACCCCCAGCCCCTCCCTGCAAGCAGGGAGGGGAGTCGGTTAGGCTAATGTCGATACGCCCTCGGTCCCCGCGAAGATGATTCCCGAAAGCATCGAATGGCGCGTCTCGCCCGATCGCGTGCCTTATGACCGGGCGCTCGCCGAGATGGAGGCGCGCGCCGATTCGGTGCGCGCGCACGCGGCGAAGGAACTGGTGTGGCTGCTCGAGCATCCGCCGGTCTATACGGCGGGGACCAGCGCCGATCCCGCCGAACTGCTCGATCCGCGCTTCCCCGTCCACCGCACGGGGCGCGGGGGGCGCTATACCTATCATGGGCCGGGCCAGCGGATCGGTTATGTCGTGCTGGATCTGCGCAAGCGGCGGCAGGACGTGCGCTGCTATGTCCACGCGCTCGAAG
>Ga0164241_10001906_pt1 | contig 24011 bp, 21 predicted proteins | sample OricomyardsoilBY_FD_108780 | JGI IMG/M metagenome (GOLD analysis project Ga0164241, IMG submission 108780) | Backyard soil microbial communities from Emeryville, California, USA - Original compost - Back yard soil (BY) | ecosystem: Environmental > Terrestrial > Soil > Unclassified | place: USA... | reverse complement strand
CGCGATCATCATCGGCTTCAACGTCCGGCCGCAGGGCAAGGCGACCGAGCTGGCGGACAAGGAAGGCGTCGAGATCCGCTACTACTCGGTCATCTACCAGGCGATCGAGGAGATCGAGGCCGCCCTCAAGGGCATGCTCAAGCCGGAGTTCGAGGAGTCGACCCTCGGCCAGGCGGAGATCCGCGCGATCTTCCGCTCGTCCAAGATCGGCAACATCGCCGGCTGCATGGTCACCAGCGGCGTGATCCGGCGCAACGCCAAGGTGCGCCTGATCCGCGACGGTGCGGTCGTGGCCGAGAGCCTCGACCTCGCCTCGCTGAAGCGGGAGAAGGACGACGCGGCAGAGGTCCGCGAGGGCTTCGAGTGCGGTCTGGTACTGCGGAACTACCAGGACATCAAGGAGGGCGACATCGTCGAGGCCTTCGAGATGCGGGAGATCCCGCGCGCCTGACGTGGGCCGAGGTGTCGAGTTCCCCGCCTGAGCGGGGAACTCGACACTTGGTGGCCTCAATTTCCCCCTACAAGTGTGAAATTCCCCGCCTGAGCGGGGAATTCGACCCGAGGAAAGCCCGATGACCAACCCCCGTATCCGGAAGATCGCGGACCGGATCCAGGTCACCGTCGCCGAGATGCTCGAGCGGCGGATCAAGGACCCGCGACTCGGGTTCATCACCGTGACCGACGTCCGGGTCACCGGCGACAGCCAGCAGGCCACGGTGTTCTACACGGTGCTCGGCGAGGAGGCCGACCTCGCCAGCACCGCGGCCGCGCTGGAGTCGGCCAAGGGCCTGCTCCGATCGGAGGTCGCCAAGCAGCTCGGCATGCGGCACGCGCCGACGCTGACCTTCATCCACGACGCGCTGCCCGAGAATGCCCGGCACCTCGACGAGGTGCTGGCCCGGGCCAAGGCCCTCGACCAAGAGGTGGCGTCGCACCGCGGCTCGTCGTACGCCGGTGACGCCGACCCTTACAAGAAGCCACGCGAGGTGGACGAGGCGGACGAGGCCCTGTGACCCAAGACTCCGGGTTGGTCACAGTCGACAAGCCCGGCGGCCTGACCTCGCACGACGTCGTCTCGCGGGTACGCCGACTGGCCGGCACCCGCCGGGTCGGCCACGCCGGAACCCTCGACCCGATGGCCACCGGCGTCCTCGTGGTCGCGATCAACCGCGCGACGCGCCTGCTCGGCCACCTGACACTCACCGACAAGTGGTACGACGCCACCATCCGGCTCGGCGCCAGCACCACGACCGACGACGCCGAGGGCGAGGTCCTCGAGTCCCACTCCACCGACGCCCTCACCGAGGGCGTCGTCCGCGAGGCGCTGGGCGCTTTCCAAGGTGAGATCGACCAGGTCCCGAGCTCGGTTTCTGCGATCAAGGTCGGGGGCAAGCGCGCCTACGACCGGGTGCGGGCGGGTGAGCAGGTGGACCTCCCACCGCGCCGGGTGACCATCCATGCGCTGGACGTGACGGGTCTCGACCTTCCCGAGGTCCAGATCTCCGTCCACTGCTCGAGCGGCACCTACATCCGCGCGATCGCGCGGGACCTCGGCGCCGCACTCGACGTCGGAGGCCACCTCACCGCGCTCCGGCGTACGGCCGTCGGACCGTTCACCCTCGAGCGGGCGCGCACGCTCGAGGAGCTGGCCGATGACTTCTCCGTGACACCGATCGCGGAGGCCGCTCGCGCGGTGTTCCCGGCCGTCCACCTCGACGATTCCCAGGCCGCCGACGTGCTGGTCGGTCGGCGGATCGACGTCGAGCTGACCGGGCTCAGCGCCCTGTTCGCGCCCAACGGTGAGTTCCTCGCCCTGTACCAGGACGGTGACGACGGCCGCGCCAGGGCCGTGGCAGTCTTCGGTTGATAGAGGCTCCCCCAACAAACTGGCCCACAGACGACCCTAGGTGGTGAGCACCACGGTCGTCTGTGGGCCAGTTTGTCGATGGCGCCCGAGACCCTCGGCAACCCCGGCCCGCGAAGCGTGACTAGGCTGCCGGACGTGCAGATCTGGCGGTCCCTGGACGACGTCCCGGCGGATCTCGGCCAGACCGTCGTCGTGATCGGGAACTTCGACGGGGTGCATCTCGGCCACCAGCACGTCGTGCGCGAGGCCCGGAAGGCGGCCGACGCCGAGGGACTGCGGGTGGTCGCGGTGACCTTCGATCCGCACCCGATGGCCGTGCTGCGTCCCGAGCACGCGCCGGTCGCGATCACCGACATCGAGGCTCGCGCCGGGCTCCTGCGGGCCGCCGGCGTGGACGACGTCCTGGCGCTGCCCTTCGACCGCGCGGTCGCGGCGTGGTCGCCCGACGAGTTCGCGAGCCGGGTCCTGGCCCAGACGTTGCACGCCGCCGTCGTGGTCGTCGGCGCCAACTTCCGCTACGGGTCGCGTGCCGCCGGTGACGTGGCGACGCTGACGGCCAGCGGTGAGGCGCTCGGCTATCGCACCGTCGGTGTTGCCCTCGACGGGGGACCCCAGGTGTGGTCGTCGACGTACATCCGCACCTGCCTCGCCGCCGGCGACGTCGCCGGCGCGGCTCAGGCGCTCGGCCGACCGTTCGTCGTCCGGGGGGTGGTCGTGCGCGGCGAGCAGCGCGGCCGTGAGCTCGGCTTCCCGACGGCCAACGTGCCGACGCGTGTGATGACCGCGGCGCCCGCCGACGGCGTGTACGCCGGGTGGTTGCGGCGACTGGACTCCGGCGAGCGCTTCCCGGCCGCGATCAGCGTGGGGACGAACCCGACTTTCGACGGGGAGCGCGAGCGACGCGTCGAGTCCTACGTGCTCGACCGCGACGACCTCGAGCTCTACGACGTCGAGGTCGAGGTGTCCTTCGTCGACCGGATCCGCGGGATGGTCCGCTTCGACGACGTCGACACCCTCATCGAGACGATGCACGACGACGTACGTCGTGCCCGCGAGATTCTTCGGGGACCCACATGAACGAGACAGCAGCGGACCGTCGTCCGATCATCGACCTCACCGACGCCGAAGCCCGGCGGGCGCTCGTGCTCAAGTGGGGCACCGTACCCGACGACGTGCTCCCCGCGTGGGTCGCGGAAATGGACTACGCCCTCGACCCGGTGGTGCACGAGGCACTGCTGCGAGCAGTTCGCGACGGCGTCACGGGATACCCCGTGTTCGGCCACACGCCAGAGCTCGCTGAGGCCTACGGCGCGTTCGCCGCGCGTCACTTCGGCACGGTGGTCGAGCCCGCCTGGGTGACCCCGGTGGTCGACGTGACAGCCGGGGTGAGGGTGGCGCTGGACGCGCTGAGCGAGGACGGCCCGGTGGTGTTCCTGGTGCCCGGCTACTCGCCCCAGCTCGACGTCGCCGCGATCACCGGCCGCAAGCGGGTCGACGTCGTCCTCGACCCCGATGCGACGCGCGCCGAGGTCGACCTCGAGCAGCTGGACGCGCTCTTCGCCGACGGTGCTCGGACCTTGCTCCTGACCCAGCCGCACAACCCCTGGGGCCGGGTCTTCACGCGCGAGGAGCTCGAGGGCATCCGCGACGTCGTGCTCCGGCACGGCGCCCGGGTCGTCTCCGACGAGATCCATGCGCCACTGGTCCTGCCGGGCGCGACGCACACCTCCTACCTCGACCTGCCGGGCACGCGTGACCACGCCGTCGCGGTGGTGGCGGCATCCAAGGCGTTCAACACCGCGGGGCTCCGGTGCGCGCAGCTGGTGGTGCCGGATGGTGCCGCCCGGCAGACCATGGTCGACCAGCCGATGGCACGCAACGACTCGTGGTCACCGCTGGGTGTCGTGGCGGCGGTGGCGGCCTACACCGACGGAGACCCGTGGCTGGCCTCGCTCGTCGAGCGGCTCGACCAGCTCAGGACGATGCTGGGGCAGCTCCTGGCCGAGCACCTGCCGTTGGTGCGGATGCGGCCGCTCGAGGCGACGTACCTGGTCTGGCTCGACGTTCGCGCCTACGGCCATGACGACCCGGCTGCGGTCGCGCTCGAGCGAGGGCGGGTGAAGCTGGGCCCCGGTGACGAGTACGCGCCGGGACTCCCCGGCCACGTGCGGCTCAACATCGCGACGAGCCCGGAACGGCTGACCGAGATCGTCCGGCGTCTCGCGGCCGCCTGGACCTGAGCGCCCGACGTCGCGCGAAGGACGATCCCGGCGGATCAGGCGTCCAGGTCCTTCTCGACCATGGCCGCGATCAGGTCGACGTCGGCCTGGTCGTCGCCGGAGACCTCGACGGTGTCGCCCTTGCCGGCACCGAGGGTCATGATCATCAGGGCCGAGCTCGCGTCCACGGGGTCGCCACCCGGGACGCCGATCAGCACCTCGGAGTCGAGATCGCCGGCAGCCTCGGCGATCAGGGCGGCCGGGCGGGCGTGGAGGCCGACGGCGGATCCGACGACGGCAGGCTTGGTGGGCATGGGTTCTCCTTCTCGAGGTGCGACGTGATGTCGGGCGGGGTCGGGCTCAGTGGTGGGCAGGACGGTCGAGACGGGTGACCCGGACCAGGTCCGGCCGCACCTGGCGAGGGTGGGGGATGGTGGTGCCGGGCAGCCCGGCGGCGGCACTGCCGTACGCGACGGCGAGTGCGAGCCGCCCTTCGGGGTCGCGTGCGGTGACGTCCGCGTGCAGGTAGCCGAACAGGCTGGAGTCGCCCGCCCCCACGGTGCTCACCACGGTGGTGGGCGGGGGAGAGGCGTGCCAGGCGCCCTCCTCCGTCACGAGTACGGCGCCGTGCGGCCCGAGGGTCGCGAGCACGGACTCGACCCCGCGCTCGACGAGGGTGTGCGCCGCCCCGGCCGTGGCCACGGGGTCCGTCTCGAGCTCGTCGGTGCGGTGTCCGGTGAACGACGCGAGCTCCTCGCCGTTCGGCTTCATCAGGTGTGGTGCGCTCGCGGGAAGTGCGTCGACCAGCGCCTTGAGGGGCGCGTCGCTCGTGTCGACCGCGACCCGGGCCCCGGCGCCGCGCAGGGCCGTCACCACGTCGGCATACCACTCCGGCGGCGTGCCCGGGGGGAGCGATCCGGCGAGCACGATCCAGTCGGCGCTCGCGGCGCGGCGTACCAGTGCCTCCTCGAGCTCCCGGAGGAGCCGCGGGGTCGCCTGCGGACCTGGGCTGTTGAGCTTGGTGGTGGTGCCATCGGGCTCGGTGATCGTGACGTTCACGCGCAGGTCACCCGCGTGCTCGACGGGCCGGCAGTCGATGCCGGCGGCCAGGAGCTCGAGCACGAACGGGTCGTCCTTGCCGGCCGGGAGCACGGCGATCGACGGAAGGTCCGCGGAGACGCAGGCCCGCGAGATGTTCACTCCCTTGCCGCCGGCCTGGGAGATCACCGACTCGGCGCGCTGGACGGCCCCGCGCTCGAGCGGCCCGGCCAGGTTCACCGTACGGTCGAGGCTGGGGTTGGCGGTGAGGGTGACGATCATGTCGTCGCGCCGCTCGTGGGTCGGTTCATGCCACGACCACCTCGATGCCGGCCTTGGCGAGCGCGCGTCGGTCCGCGGAGGAGATGTCGGCGTCGGTGACGAGGACGTCGACCTCACCGGGAGCGGCGAACCGGACGGCGGTCTCGACGCCGAACTTCGAGGCGTCGGCCAGCGCCACCACGCGACGGCCGCTCGCGATGAGTGCGCGCTTGACGGCGGCCTCATCCGGATCGGGGGTCGTGAGTCCGTGCTCGGTGGTGACGCCGTTGGTCCCGAGGAACGAGACGTCGACCCGAAGGTGCGACAGCGCCTCGACGGTGTCGGCGCCGACCGCGGCCTGAGTGGTACGGCGTACCCGGCCGGGCAGCAGCCGCAGGTCGACCTGGCGCTGGCCGGCCAGCCGGGCCGCGATCGGGACGGCGTGCGTCACCACCGAGAGCTCGTGCTCGGGCGGCAGCAGGCCGGCGAGCCGGCTGGTCGTCGTGCCGGCGTCGAGCAGGATCGAACCGCCCGGCGGCGGCAGCTGGTCGAGCGCCGCTCGGGCGATCCGTTCCTTGCGCTCGGTGTTGACCTGGTCGCGCTCGCGGAGACCGGCCTCGATCAGCGAGAGCGACGACGGGGGGACGACGCCGCCGTGCACCCGACGGACCAGTCCCATCCGCTCCAGCGCCGACAGGTCGCGACGCACCGTCTCGGTCGTCACGTCGTATTCTCGGGCCAGCTGGTTGACCGACATCCGGCCGCGGTGGGTCACCAGCCGCGCAATGGCCTGTTGGCGCTCCTCGGCGTACATCGTCAACGCAGGCTCCTCATCTGTGTCTGTGTGGTTTTACGCCCGATCATGTTGACTTGTCAAGGTGTGCGTGGCAGCGTGTCGCCATGAGCGCCCCCTCCGTGACCTCCACGCTCCACGGCACCCCCGTCGTCCCCGGCGTCGCCTACGCACCCGCCCTGGTCGTGCGCGGTGAAGTCTCGCCGGAGGCGATCGCCCGGTTCGACGGGTCGGCGTACGACGACGAGTCGGGGTTGGCGGCGTACGACGAGGCCGCGAGCGCCGTGGCCGAGGGGTTCCAGCGGCGCGCCGAGACCGCCTCGAACGCCGCCGCCGAGGTGCTCACCGCGAGCGCCGGTCTCGCCCGTGACAAGGGGCTGCGCTCCGCCGTGCGCAAGCACCTCGCGGCGGGCGACGACCTGCTGGTGGCGGTGCAGGCCGCGGTGGAGCAGTTCGTCCAGGTGTTCACCTCGATGGGTGGCCTGATGGCCGAGCGGGCGACCGACCTGCGTGACATCGATCGCCGCGTGGTCGCCCACCTCGTGGGCGAGCCCGAACCCGGCGTGCAGATGCCGGACAGCCCGGCGGTGCTGGTGGCCGAGGATCTCGCCCCGTCGGACACCGCCACCCTCGACCCGAGCGTGATCGTCGCGCTGGTGACCGAGCGTGGCGGTCCGACGAGCCACACCGCGATCATCGCCCGCCAGCTGGCGATCCCGTGCGTCGTCGGCACGGCCGGAGCCATGGCCGTGGGCGGTGGCACACCGTTGCTCGTCGACGGTGTGGCCGGCACGGTGGAGCCCTCGCCGGACCCCGATGCCGCGCACCGGCTGGTCGAGGCCGATCGTGCCGAGCGCGAGAAGCTGGCCGCGTGGAGCGGGCCGGGTGAGACCGCCGACGGCACCCGGTTGAAGATCCTGGCCAATGTCGCCGACGGCGAGTCCGCGCGCGCTGCCGCCTCGGGGCCCGTGGAGGGTGTGGGGCTGTTCCGCACCGAGCTGTGCTTCCTCAACCGGGCCGACGAACCGTCCGCAGAGGAGCAGGCATCGATCTACGGCGAGGTGCTGGCGCCGTTCGCCGGTCGGTACGTCGTGGTCCGCACGCTCGACGCGGGCTCGGACAAGCCGGTGGCGTTCGCGACCCACGAGGGCGAGGAGAACCCGGCGCTCGGCGTACGCGGTCTGCGGCTCTCGTTCGACAACCCCGACCTGCTCTCCCGCCAGCTCGACGGCATCGCCGCGGCCGCGCGCGAGACCGGCACGGAGACCTGGGTGATGGCACCGATGGTGGCGACGGTGGCCGAGGCAGCGTCCTTCGCCGAGGATGTGCGGGCTCGCGGGCTCAAGCCCGGCGTGATGGTCGAGGTGCCGTCGGCAGCGTTGCTGGCCCACCGGATGCTCGAGGTGGTCGACTTCTTGTCGATCGGCACCAACGACCTGACGCAGTACACGATGGCCGCGGACCGGATGGCCAGCGACCTGGCCCACCTCACCGACTCCTGGCAGCCGGCCGTGCTCCAGCTGATCGCGATCACCGCCGAGGCCGGCCAGCAGGCCGGGAAACCGGTCGGCGTCTGCGGCGAGGCCGCCGCCGACCCGCTGCTCGCCTGCGTGCTCGTGGGGATGGGCATCACGTCCCTGTCGATGGCCTCGGCCGCCGTCCGTCCGGTGGGCGCCCGCCTGGCCTCGGCGAGCATGGACACCCTCGAGGAGGCCGCCGAGGCCGCCCTGGCCGCGAGCGACCCGACGGCCGCGCGCGACGCCGTACGCCGGGTGCTAGGGGCGTGAGCTGGTCCCGGTCGGTTCATCACGCTGGGTGGCTGACCCGGCACGGGGCAAGCGGAACTCACCGGGTCAGGTGCCTGTTCGCCTACTCAGCCTGATGAACCGCCCGGTGCGGGTCCCCAGCCTCGCTGACCGTGACCGGTACGCCGTTGAGCGCGGCGTTCCCGGACAGGTCGAGCAGCTCGGGGTCGGTGAGGTCGTTGATCGACACGCCCGGGACCTTGGCCGCGTTCCGCAGCCGGGTGCCGTCGAGCTGGTGCCCGTAGCCGTGGGGGAGCGAGACCACGCCCGGCATGATGTCGGCCGTCGCCGCCACCTCGACCCGCACGGATCCGACCCGCGACGTGACCTCGACCAGTGACCCGTCGTCGATCCGGCGAGCCGCCAGGTCGCTCGGGTGCATCAGCAGCTGGTGACGCGGCTTGCCCCGCGTCAGGCGCGTCGTGTTGTGGAACCACGAGTTGTTGTCCTGCTTGTGCCGGCGCCCGATCAGCACCAGGGCGCCGTCGGACCGCGCCTCGGACCCGGTGCCCGACCGACCTTCGAGCCACAGGCGCAGCCGGTCGAGGTCGCCGACCAACAGGTCCGGCACCAGGTCGACCCGGTGGTCCGCGGTCTGCAGTCGCTCGGGCAGCACCGGCTTCAGGGGTCCGAGGTCCACACCCTCAGGGTGGGTGCGGAGCTGCCGTATCGACACCTTCCTCCCCAGGCGCAGGAGTACCGCGAGCTGTGTGGTGGGGCTCGTCGACACCCGCGCCCGGCGGACCAACCTCGTCTTGAGCGACGCCTTCCGCTGCAGACGCTGGGTCAGCCGCAGGGTCAGGTCGCGGAAGATCTCCCAGTCGTGCCGCGAATCGGCGGGCTTGGCGAACACCGCCGGACTGAACCGTGCCGTGTTGCGGATCGCCAGCGCATGGAACACCAGGTCGTAGTGGTCGCGCTCGAGCGCCGTCGTCGGCGGCAGGATGACGTCGGCGTGCCGGGTGGTCTCGTTCAGGTAGAAGTCGATCGCGACCATGAAGTCGAGCGCGTCCAGCGCTTCAGCGAGCCCCCGACCGTCGGGCGTGGACAGCACCGGGTTGCCTGCCACGGTGACGAACGCGCGGATCTGCCGGTCGCCCCGAGTCTCGATCTCCTCCCGCATCGCCGCCGCGGGGAGCTCTCCGGCGTACTCAGGCAGGCCGCGCACGCGGCTCCGGTACCGGTCGAAGTGCCCGCGGCCGACGAACCGCCGTACGTCGACGGCCGGGTCGGGGAACATCACACCACCCGGCCGGTCGACGTGACCCGACAGCAGGTTGAGGCACGCGATCGCCCAGTGGCTCAGCGTGCCGAACCCGGTGGTGGAGACCCCCACGCGTCCGTACGCCGCGGCCCCGTCGGCCGCGCAGAACTCCCGGGTGATCCGCCGGAGGTCTTCGACGGGGAGGCCGCTGATCCGCTCGGCGAGCCCGGGCGTGAAGGGCGCGACCAGCCGGCGGAGGCGGTCGATGCCGTCCACGTACGCCGGCGGTCGCGCCAACCCCTCGTCGACCAGCGTGTGCAGCATGGCGAGCAGCACCACGACGTCGCTGCCGGGCCGGACGAAGTGGTGCTCGTCGGCGATCTTCGCTGTCTCCGTACGACGCGGGTCGAGCACCACGATCCGCCCGCCTCGGTCCTGGATCGCCCGGGCGCGCTTCGGGAAGTCGGGCGCGGTCATCAAGGAGCCGTTCGAGGCCATCGGGTTGGCGCCGAGGACGAGGAAGTACGACGTGCGGTCCAGGTCGGGGACCGGGATCAGCAGCTGGTGACCGAACAGCTGCCACGCGACGAGCTGGGCCGGTGCCTGGTCCACCGTCGTCGCGCTGAACCGGTTGCGTGTGCCCAGCGCCTTCACGAAGGGCAGTCCGTGCGTGGCAGACCCGAGCGCGTGGACGTTCGGGTTGCCGAGGTAGACGCCGACGGAGTCCCGTCCGTGTCGCTCGATCGTCTCCGCCAGCCGGTCTGCCACCAGGTCGAGAGCGACGTCCCAGTCGGTCTCGGTCCAGTCCTCGCCACGGCGTACCAAGGGCCGGCGCAGCCGGTCGGGGTCCTCGTAGGTGTCCGCGAGGGCGACGCCCTTCGGGCAGATGTAACCGCGCGACAGCGGATCATCGGGGTTGCCCCGGATGGAGCTGACCTCGCCGTTGGTGATGGTGAGCTCGAGCCCGCAGATCGCCTCGCAGAGGTTGCAGGCCGTGAGCCGCGTCCCGGTGAAACCGGGCGGGACCGGCGGTTCGGCCAGCCGGAGCGGGAAGCGCACCTCTCGAGTCTCGCGTACGCCGCGGCGCCTTGGACAGGACGTTGCCCATGCCTGCGCCACGAGCAGCAGCACCGACACAACCCGCCGACCGCCGGTTGCGGCTCTGGCCAGGAGTTTCGCGGGGACAGATGCCGGTCGGCACCCTCCCCGTCGTTTTGGGCGGTGCCGACGCCCGCTGTTAATCTCGCCTGGTTGCCGTGGAACGGCCGCGGATCGAGAGTGCCCGGGTGAACAGGCCCCGGCGCGCCGCGCAACGGAGCAGTCCCCAGCCTTGGGGCGAGAGAGGAGCCCGCATGTCGATCGGTACCGACGCGGAGACCAAGCAGAAGATCATCGCCGAGTACGCCACGACTGAGGGCGACACCGGTTCGCCCGAGGTGCAGATCGCGCTGCTCAGCCACCGCATCAGCCACCTGACCGAGCACCTCAAGGAGCACAAGCACGACCACCACACCCGTCGTGGCCTGCTGCTGCTCGTGGGTCAGCGTCGGCGACTGCTGAACTACCTGAACAAGACCGACATCGACCGCTACCGCTCGATCATCGAGCGTCTCGGCCTGCGGCGATGAGGCACCGGAGCGGCTACCCGTGGGGTGGCCGCTCCTTCCACGTTCCGGCCCGGGCTTTGGCTCTGACCGGATCCACCGGCGGCTAGGGTCGTCGTACACAATTGAACATTCACCGAACCAGGAGCGGCCCGCACACGTCGGCCCGGTCCTCGGTAGTGGCTCTCGAATCGGCCCCAGACAATCTGCTGGGCCGCGATCCGCGGGCCTCGATCGAAGACCGGCCGGACTCCCCACCGCATCACGACTGAGAGTGGAGACCGCTGCGGGCGTTCGCGGGGTCGCTCCGCGAAGAGAAAGGACAGGGCTTCCGCCCATGTCTGCTTCATCCGATCAACCCACCATTTCCGCCGTCGAGACCGTGATCGACAACGGTCGATTCGGCCAGCGCACCGTCAAGTTCGAGACCGGTCTGCTGGCCCGACAGGCCGCCGGATCCGTCACGGCGTACCTCGACGACGAGACGATGCTGCTCTCGGCCACCACGGCCGGCAAGCAGCCCAAGGAGCAGTTCGACTTCTTCCCGCTCACCATCGACGTGGAGGAGCGGATGTACGCCGCGGGCCGGATCCCCGGCTCGTTCTTCCGCCGTGAGGGTCGTCCCAGCGAGGACGCCATCCTCACCTGCCGTCTGATCGACCGCCCGCTGCGCCCGACCTTCACCAAGGGCCTGCGCAACGAGGTCCAGGTCGTGATCACCGTCCTGGCGCTCGACCCCGACACCGCGTACGACGTGCTCGCGATCAACGCCGCCTCGGCGTCCACCCAGCTGTCCGGCCTGCCGTTCTCCGGCCCGGTCGGCGGCGTCCGCGTAGCCCTGATCGAGGGCGAGTGGGTGGCCTTCCCGACCCACAGCCAGCTCGAGAACGCCGTGTTCGACATGGTGATCGCCGGCCGCGTCACCGACACCGGCGACGTCGCGATCATGATGGTCGAGGCGGAGTCCACCGACTCGACCTGGGACCTCGTCCAGTCCGGCACCCAGGCGCCGACCGAGGAGATCGTCGCCGGTGGCATGGACGCCGCGAAGGTCTTCATCAAGCAGCTGTGCGAGGCGCAGGCCGAGCTGGCCAAGCAGGCAGCCAAACCCGTCCAGGAGTTCCCCGTCTTCCTCGACTACGAGGACGACGTGTACGCCGCGGTCGAGAGCGCCGTGAAGGACGACACCGCCACCGCGCTCACGATCGGCGACAAGCTCGAGCGCGAGGGTCGGCTCGACGAGATCAAGGCGACGCTGCTGGAGAAGATCGGCCCCGACTTCGAGGGTCGCGAGAAGGAGATCGGCGCGGCATTCCGGTCGCTGAACAAGGCGCTGGTCCGACAGCGCGTGCTCACCGACCAGATCCGCATCGACGGTCGCGGCCTGGCCGACATCCGCCCGCTGCACGCCGAGGTCGGCGTGATCCCGCGGGTTCACGGCTCGGCGTTGTTCGAGCGTGGCGAGACCCAGATCCTGGGTGTCACCACGCTGAACATGCTGACCATGGTCCAAAAGCTCGACACGCTCTCCCCGGAGACCGAGCGCCGCTACCTGCACAACTACAACTTCCCGCCCTACTCCACCGGTGAGACGGGTCGCGTGGGCTCGCCGAAGCGGCGCGAGATCGGTCACGGAGCCCTCGCGGGTCGGGCGCTGATGCCGGTGCTGCCGACCAAGGAGGAGTTCCCCTACGCCATCCGTCAGGTGTCGGAGGCGATGGGCTCCAACGGCTCGACCTCGATGGGCTCGGTCTGCGCGTCCACGATGTCGCTGCTGCAGGCCGGCGTCCCGCTGCGCGCTCCGGTCGCGGGCATCGCGATGGGCCTGATCTCCGGTGAGGTCGACGGCCAGACCAAGTACGTCGCGATCACCGACATCCTCGGTGCCGAGGACGCCTTCGGCGACATGGACTTCAAGGTCGCCGGCACCAAGGAGTTCGTCACCGCGCTCCAGCTCGACACCAAGCTCGACGGCCTCCCGGCCGAGGTCCTCGCCCAGGCGCTGACCCAGGCCAAGGACGCGAGGCTGACGATCCTCGAGGTGATGGCCGAGGCCATCGACGGCCCCGAGGAGATGTCGATCTACGCCCCGCGGATCATCAGCGTCAAGGTCCCCGTGGACAAGATCGGCGAGGTCATCGGCCCCAAGGGCAAGGTGATCAACCAGATCCAGGACGACACCGGCGCCAGCCTGTCGATCGAGGACGACGGCACGGTGTACATCGGGGCGACCAACGGCGAGGCTGCGGAAGCCGCGCGCGCCGCGGTCAACGCGATCGCCAACCCGACGATGCCCGAGGTCGGCGAGCGTTACCTCGGCACGGTGGTGAAGACGACCAACTTCGGCGCCTTCGTCTCCCTGCTCCCGGGCAAGGACGGCCTGCTCCACATCACCAAGCTCCGCGCTCTGGTGGGTGGCAAGCGGGTCGAGAACGTCGACGACGTCGTCTCCGTCGGGCAGAAGATCCAGGTCGAGATCGGCGAGATCGACGACCGCGGCAAGCTCTCGCTGGTCCCGGTCGTCGAGGAGGACGGCGCGAAGGGTGACGAGGGTCGCGAGTCGTCGACGCCTGAGTCCACCGAGGCCTCGGGCCACGTCACCGAGTGACTTGCTCGTGACCTATCTGGCCAACCCGACGACCGGCCGGCAGCCCTCTGCCGGCCGGTCGTCGGTTACCCGCCCCACCGACGACAAGGCGTCGAAGCCGGGCGGCAAGAGCAATACCCGCACGCTGCTGAAGGAGGACGGCGGTGTGGTCCGTCGTACCGTCCTGCCCAGCGGCCTGCGGGTCATCACCGAGCAGGTGCCCGGGCAGCGCTCGGCGACCATCGGCGTCTGGGTCGGGGTCGGTTCGCGCGATGAGTCACCGACCCTGCACGGCTGCTCGCACTTTCTCGAGCACCTGCTCTTCAAGGGAACCGCGGAGCGCTCGGCGCTCGACATCTCGATCGCGCTGGACGCCGTGGGCGGCGAGTTCAACGCCTTCACCGCCAAGGAGTACACCTGCTTCCACGCCCGGGTCCTGGACGAGGATCTGGCGCTCGCCGTCGACGTGCTCGGCGACATGGTGACCTCGTCCCTGATCACGGCCGAGGACGTCGACGCCGAACGTGACGTGATCCTCGACGAGATCGCCATGCACGACGACGACCCCGACGACGTCGCGCACAACCTGTTCTCCGCGTTGGCCTGGGGTGACTCCCCGCTCGGCCGGCCGATCGCCGGCACGGTCGCCTCGATCGAGTCGATGAGCCGCGAGCAGATCCGGCGCTTCTACCTGCGCCACTACCGGCCCGAGCGCATGGTGATATCGGTCGCCGGGAACCTCGACCACGCGCAGGTCGTCCGGTTGGTGCGCACGGCGTTCTCCCGCCGTGGGTTCCTCGACGGTGCCGCTGCTCCGACCGTGACCGAGCAGACCACCCGCTCCCGCAAGGCCGCCACCGGCCTCGCCCAGACGACCCGTCAGTTCGAGCAGGTGAACATCGTCCTCGGCGTCCAGGGCCTTACTCGCTCCGACGACCGGCGCTTCGCTCTCGGCGTCCTCAATGCCGCGCTCGGTGGCGGTACGTCGAGCCGGCTCTTCCAGGAGGTGCGCGAGAAGCGCGGCCTGGCCTACTCGGTCTTCTCCTTCGCCAGCCAGCACGTCGACGCCGGCCTGGTCGGCGTGTCCGTCGGCTGCCTGCCGAACAAGCTGGAGCAGGTGCTCGACGTGGTCCGCGCCGAGCTGGCGAAGATCGCCCAGGACGGCATCGACGACGAGGAGCTCACCCGGGGCAAGGGCCAGCTCAAGGGCGGACTGGTGCTCGGGCTCGAGGACTCCGCCTCGCGGATGACCCGCCTCGGGAAGTCCGAGCTGGTCGACGACGAGCTGCTCAGCATCGACGAGGTGCTGTCCCGCATCGACGGCGTCACCCTCGAGGACGTGCGTGCCCTGGCCGCCGACCTGTTCTCGCAACCCGAGATCCTGGCCGTCGTCGGTCCCGAGCCAGGACGATCCAACCCGACGTAGTCGGGGTGAAACGTTCGCAGCGAGCTTGCTCGCATGGCGCTTGAGTCGCGGATCGGTGCTGCGCGCCATGACCTGGTGACGGCAGGATGCTCGCATGCGAGAGGTCGAGGTCCAGGCTGTCCAGCTCGACCGCTTGGCCGCCATCCTGCCGCAAGGGCGTGCCGACCTGCTGAAGGGCAACGCCGAGCGCGCGCGAGACGCCTTCGGGGATCGCGTGATCTGGCACGTCAACGCCACGGCACGTGGAGGCGGCGTCGCCGAGATGCTGCAGACGCTCCTGGCCTACGGCAAGGGCGCGGGTATTGCCAACCGATGGCTCGTCCTCGACGCGGACCCCGACTTCTTCAGGATCACCAAACGCATCCATAATCTGCTGCACGGCGAGCCGGGCGACGGCGGGCAGCTCGGGGAGAACGAGCACGCGCACTATCGCGACGTGCTCGCGGCGAACCTCGATGCGATGCTGGGGCTGATCGACCCCGGTGACATCGTCTTGGTCCACGATCCTCAGCCAGCGGGTCTGACCGCAGGCCTGAGAGCGACGGGTGCGCGGGTGGTGTGGCGCTGCCATATCGGACGGGACGAGCCGAATGCTCTCACTGACCTCGGGTGGGGCTTCCTGCGCGAGTACGTCGAAGGTGCGGACGCCTTTGTCTTCTCGCGCCGGGTGTACGCCCCCGAGTGGGCCCATGGTCCCCGGTTGGTGGTCATCCCACCCTCCATCGACCCCTTCTCGCTGAAGAACACCGACCTGGCACCGGTCGCGGTCGAGGCGGTCCTGGCCCGGGCCGGCCTGGTGGCCGGTGGTGACCCGGACGGCCCCGTTCGGTTCGACCGTCGCGACGGCACGTCCAGCGAGGTGCGCTCCCACGTGGACAACGGCGGTCTCGTCCTCGACGGCCCTCCGCCGCCGGTCGACGCCCGTCTGGTCGTCCAGGTGAGCAGGTGGGACCTCCTGAAGGACATGTCGGGCGTCATGGCCGGGTTCGCCCGCTCGGCTGTCGTCGCGGGTCGCGACGACTGTCACCTGATGCTCGTGGGGCCCGCCGTCACAGGGGTCGCCGACGACCCGGAGGGGGCGGACGTGCTCGCCCGCTGCCGCGAGGACTGGGCCCGACTGCCGGAGGGGGTCCGCGAGCGGGTGCACCTGGCATCGATCCCGATGGACGACGGCGACGAGAACGCCGTCATCGTCAACGCGGTCCAGCGGCACGCCTACACCGTCGTCCAGAAGAGTCTCGTCGAAGGATTCGGGCTGACGGTCACCGAGGCCATGTGGAAGGCCCGCCCCGTCATCGCCAGTCGCGTGGGAGGGATCCAGGATCAGGTGGTGTCGGATCGCGACGGGCTGCTCGTCGATGATCCGTCTGACCTCGACGGGTTCGCGATCGCCCTCGGGCGCCTCCTCGACGACGGCGATCTGGCCGGTCGGCTGGGCGTGGCCGGTCGTGAGCGGGCGCGTGACCAGTTCATCGGCGACCGTCACCTGGCGCAGTACGTCGACCTCTTCGCCGGGCTCCTCGAGGGTTGACCCCGGGAGGGCGGCGGCCATCCAGGGGCGTCGGGCATGCGGTCAGGGTCGGAGGACGCGCACGATCCCGTAGAACCCAGGCATCGACTGCGGTCCGTCGAGCGTCCAGAGCACCTTCTGCTCGCCCCCGACGTCGGGCACCTGCACCTGCATCTCGAAGCGCACGTCCTGGAACGCCGGCAGCATCGGCCGCCCCTGGTCGTCCCGGAACGGCACCTGGGCGCAGTTGAGCTGCCACGTCTGCCAGGAGTGTCGCCCGAACGCGATGTTGAAGTCCGGGCACGGGTCGAGCGTGAGGTCGGTCGAGGACTCGAGCACGGCCGTGAAGGTGAGCGTGTCGCCCGGATGAACAGATCCGGAGATGCTCCCGGTCGCCGAGACGTGGTCGAACGGCGTGACGATCTCCCCGTGCTTGCGGTGCCGGACATCCGGATGGCCGGCCGGCAGGGACTTCCACGCCACCAGGGGCCCCGAGGGCACGCTCGACTCGGCCCTCGTGGGGGTGTGTGTCGTCGTCGTCGGTGCCTGCGTGACGTCGTCCTGGGACCGGGTGAGGGCGACGGCTCCACCGGCCACGACCAGCACGGCGACGGCGGCCGCCACGAGTGCACGCCACGCGACCGGACGGGGGAGGCGTTCGTCCAACCGGTCCAGCGGTACGCCGGACCCTGGCGGCTGCTCGGTCTGCCACCGCCGAGCGGCGATGGTCAACCGCTCGTCCATCTCGTCCATCTCGTCCAGGAGGTCAGTCATCGTCGTCTCCCAACACCTCTCGCAACCGGGCCCGGGCCTGGTGCAGGGTCGCCTTGACGGTCCCGGGCGCGCAGCCCATCACCTCGGCGACAGTCGCCACGTCCAGCCCGACGAAGTAGTGCAGCTCCACCGCCTGGCGCTGCCGGCGGGCCAACCCGGCGATCGCCCGCTCGAGGTCGACGTCGTGCGGTGCCGAGGGAGCCGCGTGCTCCACGAGCTCGACCACGCGCCCGGAGGGCTGACGTGTCCGATGGCGCCGGCAGCGGTCGGCGACGATGCCGAGCAGCCAGGCCGCCGCGCTCCCGCGCGCCGGGTCGTAGGTGGACCAGCGCTGCCAGGCGCGGATCAGCGCCTCCTGCACCACGTCGTCGCGGTCACCGAGCGGCACCTGTCGCCCGGCGTACCGCGTGATGACCGTCAGATGGGGCTCCACCCAGCGCGCGAAGTCCGCCGGGGTCCCGCGCTCGGTCATGTCCCGCCCTCCGGAGATCAGGGTCTCCATGCCTGTTCTACGCCTAGAACCGGCCCACAGGTTTAGTCAGCGCCTGCTCCGTGGTCTCGACACAGCCGGTGATGTTCGGTGGTCGAGGAGCGAGCTCTGCGAACCGGCGGTCGAGGAGCGAGCTCTGCGAACCGGCGGTCGAGGAGCGAGCTCTGCGAACCGGTGGTCGAGGAGCGAGCTCTGCGAGCGTCACGAGACCCGGTGACTGGTCTGTGGTCCTGGCCCCAGGCACCGTCACCGGGGTTTCGACTCGCGGTCACGGGGTCTCGTGACGCGTCGCTCAGTCCCTCGTTCCTCGGGTCTGAGCCGACGCTCCTCGACCTCCCGCGGTATTCCGTGCCCTCGCAAGCTCGGGCACGGGCGCGTGATCGCGAGCTCGGTCGTGCGCTCGCTCAACCTCCCCGTTGTGGAACCGTGACCTCGTTCCTCGGTCACGGTTCCACGGTGACCTTGATGGCTTCGCCGTTCTTGACGATGTCGAACGCCGAGAGCACGTCGTCGAGCGGGATGTGGCGCGTGATCAGATCCTTGACCGGCACCTGGCCGGTGGAGATGTACTGCAGCGCTCGCTTGTTGTGCTCGGGCGCCGAGCCGTTGGCGCCGTGGATGTGCAGCTGTCGGTAGTGCACCAGGTTGGAGTCGCAGGTGATCGTCGGGTTGGTCTTGGGCAGCCCGCCGAAGAACGAGATCCTGCCGTTGCGTGCCGCCATCGCGATCGCCTGCTCCTGGGCCACGTTGGCGGCGGTCGCGGTGATGATCACGTCGGCGCCGCGGCCACCGGTGAGCTCCATGACCCGCTCGATCACGTCGACCTCGGACCCGTCGATGATCTCGTCGGGCTCCACCGCCTCGGCCGACATCTTCAGCCGTTCGGCGTTGACGTCGACCAGGTACACGGCACCGCACTCGTGCACGCCACGGGCGATCCGGATGTGCATGCATCCGATGGGCCCAGCGCCGAACACCACGACCGTGTCGCCGGGCTCGATGCCGAGGAGCTCCTGGGCATTGATCGCGCAGGCGAACGGCTCGGCCGCAGAGGCCTCGTCGTACCCCACGTTGTCGGGGATCCGGTTGAGGCCGTCGACCTGGAGCACCTGGCGCGGCACGATCATGTACTCGGCGAACCCGCCGTCGTACTGGTAGCCGACCGAGGTCTGGTTCGCGCACACGGCCATCCAGCCCTTGCGGCACTCGTAGCACTCGCCGCACGGTACGGCGGCGATCACCTGGGCGCGGTCGCCGACCAGCCAGTTGCTGCCGTACGTCGCGTTCACGTCCGCCCCGACCTCGACGACCTCGCCGGCGATCTCGTGACCGATGGTCCGCGGGGGAGTGAGGTTCTGGTGGCCGTTGTAGAAGATCTTCACGTCCGTGCCGCAGGTCGAGCAGTTCCGCACCCGCAGCTTGATCTCGTCGGGTCCGCACACGGGCTCGGGCACGTCCTCGAGCCGGACGTCCTCGGGAGCGTAGAAACGCAGGGCCTTCATCGTGCCGTGGTCCTTTCAGGGGGTCGGTTCGAGCGAGACGCTAGTCCCTCCATGACTAGAAAACCACACTAACGGGCAGAAAATCCTGCCCGACTACTTGGCAATGTGCCCGAATATGTTGCAGACTCCCGTCTTAACGGGCCGTGACGGTCGTCACGTGCCGCAGGACCGAGAGGAACCAGATGGCCACCACAACGATGACGTCCTCCGGGGGCGCCAGGACCTCGGGGGGCGCCGGCGCACGCGTGCACGCCCAGCGGTTCGGCACGTTCCTGTCCAACATGGTCATGCCGAACATCGGCGCGATCATCGCCTGGGGTCTGATCACCGCCTTCTTCATCCCCGTCGGATGGACGCCGAACGAGAAGATCGCCACGATCGTCGGGCCCGGGATCTACTACCTGCTCCCGTTGCTGATCGCGTACACCGGCGGTTACAACGTGTACAAGGTCCGCGGTGGCGTGGTGGGCGCGACGTCGACGCTGGGTGTGATCATGGCGACCAGCTCGCCGTTGTTCGACGCGGCGTACCAGGAGACCGGCGGATCGCCGATGTTCCTCGGAGCGATGATCATGGGCCCGCTCGGCGGCTGGGTGATCATGAAGCTCGACCGTGTCTGGGACGGCAAGATCAAGCCTGGCTTCGAGATGCTGGTCGACAACTTCTCCGCCGGCATCGCCGCCGCGGTCATGGCCATCGCGTCCATGTTCGTCCTCGGCCCGATCCTGCGCAGCGTGATGACGGGCCTGGGCAACGGCGTCGAGTGGCTGGTCGACAACCACATGCTGCCGCTGACCGCGGTCATCATCGAGCCGGCCAAGGTGCTGTTCCTCAACAACGCCATCAACCACGGGGTCCTCACGCCGCTCGGGCTCGATCAGGCCAAGCAGGCCGGACACTCCGCACTGTTCCTGCTCGAGGCCAACCCCGGCCCCGGCGCGGGTGTGCTGCTGGCCTTCATGGTCTTCGGGCGCGGCGTCGCCAAGGCCACCGCGCCCGGTGCTCTCATCATCCAGTTCTTCGGGGGAATCCACGAGGTCTACTTCCCGTACGTCCTCGCGAAGCCGCGTCTGATCCTCGCCCTCATCGCGGGCGGTGCAGCGGGCACCGCGATGAACGTGATCTTCGACTCCGGGCTGGTCGCGCCGGCGGCGCCTGGTTCGATCTTCGCCGTCTACTCGTCGGTGGCCAAGGGCAGCGTCGTAGGGGTCACCCTCTGTTGGTCCGTAGCACTGGTGGTCACCTTCCTGGTTGCCGGCGCGTTGCTCAGACTCGACAAGTCCGACGAGGTCGACCTGGCTGCCGCGACCGCCAACATGGAGCAGCTGAAGGGCAAGAAGTCGTCGGTGGCCGGCGCGCTGACGGGCGCGGGCACGCGAGCCGGAGGGGCGATCAACTCGATCGTCTTCGCCTGCGACGCCGGCATGGGCTCCTCGGCGATGGGCGCATCGGTGCTTCGCCAGAAGATCCAGGGCGCCGGCTTCGCTGACGTCACGGTCGTCAACCAGGCGATCTCCAACCTGACCGACAGCTACGACCTCATCGTCACCCACCAGGACCTCGCCGCCCGGGCACACCCGATGGCTCCCTCGGCGGTGCTCGTCACGGTGGACAACTTCATGGCCAGCCCGGCGTACGACGAGATCGTCGAGCTCATCGGCGAGGCGAACGGCAACGGCGCCGGACCGTCACCGACCGAGCACACCACGCTGGATGCAGAGCCACCTGGCGTGGTCCTGGCCGAGAGCTCGATCTCGCTCTCGGGCCGGGCGCGGTCGCGCGACGACGCGATCGACGAGGCCGGTCGCCTGCTCGTGGCAGCCGGAGCCGTCGACGAGAGCTACGTGGCGTCGATGCATGAGCGCGAGACCTCGGTCTCGACGTTCATGGGCAACGGCCTGGCGATCCCGCACGGCACGAACGAGGCCAAGTCGTCGATCCACCGCACCGCGATGTCCTTCGTGCGCTACGACGAGCCGGTCGAGTGGAACGGCAAGCCGGCGGAGTTCGTCGTGGGGATCGCCGGTGCCGGTGACGACCACCTCGCCCTGCTCTCGCGGATCGCGAAGATCTTCACCGACCAGGAGCAGGTCGCTGCGCTGCGCGAGGCGACGTCGCCGGAGGAGATCACGAGGGTCCTGGATGCGGTGAAGGTCTGAGCTCTCTACGGCGCCAGTACGGCGGCGCCGGCGCAGGCCACCGCCCAGAGCACGCTGGTGAAGGTGCCGATGATGAAGCGCTCGGCGACGCCGGTGTCCTCCTGGTTGCGCAGCTCGGGGTAGCGGCCGAGCCCCTTGACCGCAAGCACGATCGCCAGGCCGGTCGGCCAGCGCGCCACCAGCGCGACGTACACGGCCAGACGCTCGAGTGCGCCGATCCAGGCGCCGCCGCGGAGGACGGAGCCGGCCTGGCGCATGCGGTCCGGCTCCTCGACCAGCGAGAACACCTGGGTCGTCGCGAGCCCGCCGCCGGTGACCGCGAGGACGGCAGCGAGCACGGTGACGGTCTTGTCGAGCTCGTGGTAGGTGTCCACGCTCCAGCCCACGAGGATGGCGACGAGGAGGAGCACCATCGACACGGCGACGACGACGCGGGATGCCTTGCCGGTCACGAGTCCGATCAACGAGGCCAGGGCCGCGGTCGCCATCGCGACCGTGATGAGTGCTTCCTGGGTCATCGGTCTCCTCCGAGTGCGGTGCGGGTCAGGAACTCCACCAGCTCGCGCGCGCGTCGTCCCTCCGCGATGCCGGCCGCCGCGGCACGTTGGCTGACCGCCGACTGGGTGATGCCGAGGCGCGAGGCGGTCTGGTCGTAGGTGAGTCCCTGGTCGACGAGATCGGCGACCTCCCAGCCGCGCGGCGTACGCCGGCCGAGCAGCGCAGCCCACAGCCACACGGCCGACTCCAGCGCCCGGACCCTGTCCCCGCGTCCGTCATCCGGGTCGCCCACGGACAGGGCGCGCACGTGCCACGGGCTGGTCTTCGCCGCGGTCACGGCGTCGCGAGCGGCGAGGTACGCCGGGCCGCGGCCGGCGCGCGCGGTGTCGGGGAGCGGGGTCTCGATCTCGCCGATGCCGATGCCGACGTTCCACGCGCCGGCTCGGAGCAGCTGCTCGAGCGCGGCGACCAGCGCGGCGGGGTCGTCCAGGACGCCCTGGAACTCGTCGCCGACGGTGCGCTCGAAGGGGAGCCTGGTGGCGACAGCGCTGAGAGTCTCCAGGGCGACCGGGACCTGGTCTGTGCCCTCGCGGCTCCCGTCCTGGTCGACGGTCAGCACCACGACGTCCACGGCGCGCCTCCGTCCTGATGTCGACAAGAGTTTAGAGAATAGCCTAATTAGAAGTCAATATCAGGAAATACACTCATCTACGGCCGATGATGGCCACGACCGGAGGCGCCTTCTGGTCGACCACCGAGACCCGGAACCCGCCCTCGGTCAGGGCGGCGGACGTCTTGCGGACGATGTTCGGCACGAGCTCGGGCTGAGTGGTCTCGTAGTAGAGGTAGACCGCCCCCCCGGGCAAGACCCGCTCGTGCAGCAGCGCGATCTCGTCGGCGCAATCGCGCACCCAGAACAGGTTCACGTTGACCGCGCACACCTTGTGCAGCCGCTTGACCGGCACGCGCAGAGTGGCCAGGTCGATCTGACGGACGGTCAGCCGCCCGGCATCGACGTACTTCTGGTTGCGGCGGCGGGTCCGGTCGACTCCGGACTCCGAACGGTCGATCGCGAAGAGCTTGCCGGTGGTCAGGCGCTGGCAGATCAGCTCGGCGCCGTAGCCCGGGCCACAGCCGATCTCGAGGATGTTGTCGCCGGGCTGCGGGTCCATCAGCTCGACAGCCCAGATCATGCGCGGCGGCACCTGCTGCACTGGCATGGCCTCAGATTGCCAGATCGCGGCGTCGCGCTGTTCCGGTGGCCGTCGTCAGCCCCGAGACCACTAGGTTGTGGGCGTGGCGATCAAGGTCGGCGTCCTCGGCGCGCGCGGCAGGGTCGGGTCGGAGGTGTGCCGGGCCGTCGACGGGGCGGACGACCTCAAGCTCGTGGCCGGCGTCGGGTCCGACGACACCCTCGATCCACTCTCCGTGGCCGATGTCGTCGTCGACTTCACGCGGCCGGACGTCGTGATGGACAACCTCCGCTGGTGCATCGGGCGCGGCCTCCACTGTGTGGTCGGAACGACGGGCTTCGACGACGGCCGGCTCGAGGAGGTACGACGGATGCTGGCCGAAGCGCCCGGCGTCGGGGTACTCGTCGCGCCGAACTTCTCGGTCGGCGCAGTCCTGATGACGCGCTTCGCCGCCACCGCCGCGCCCTTCTACGAGTCGGTCGAGATCGTCGAGCTGCACCATCCCGACAAGGCGGACGCACCCAGCGGTACGGCTCGGCGTACGGCGGAGCTGGTGGCCGCCGCCCGGCGCGACGCCGGCCTCGGGCCGGTGCCCGACGCCACCTCGACCGCCCTACCGGGAGCCCGGGGGGCCGACGTCGACGGGGTGCGCGTGCACGCCGTCCGCGCCCGCGGCCTCGTCGCTCACCAGGAGGTGCTCCTCGGAGGAGTGGGAGAGATCCTCACCATCCGACACGACTCCATGGACCGAGCATCGTTCACGCCCGGGGTCCTCCTCGCCGTCCGCAACATCGGTGATCGCCCCGGGCTGACGGTGGGCCTCGAGGACCTCCTCGCCCTGGACTGACGGGCGTGGTCGTCGGTTCCGTCTGTCGATGGTCGAGGAGCGAGCGCCTCGAGACCCGGTTCCTTCGGTGGTCGGGGAGCGAGCGCCGGCGAGCGTCTCGAGACCCGGTGGGGTGTGTGTGGGGTCTGGGCCCCGGCGGAGCTGGTGCGGGGTCTCGTGACGCGTCGCTCAGTCCCTCGTTCCTCGGTTTTGAGGCGACGCTCCTCGACCGCCGGTGGGGCTTGGTGGTCGGGG
>Ga0164241_10001905_pt1 | contig 24018 bp, 22 predicted proteins | sample OricomyardsoilBY_FD_108780 | JGI IMG/M metagenome (GOLD analysis project Ga0164241, IMG submission 108780) | Backyard soil microbial communities from Emeryville, California, USA - Original compost - Back yard soil (BY) | ecosystem: Environmental > Terrestrial > Soil > Unclassified | place: USA... | reverse complement strand
TGCCTGCGCTCGTGGACGAGGAACAAGCCGCCTGGATGCAAAGCGGCGTCTGCTCGATCATCGTCGCATCGCACGATCCGAAAAATCGTCCTTCGCTCGGCCTGGGCTTCGGCTGTCGGCTGAGCGAAGGGCGCGACGCGGTCGTGGTGTTCCTGCGCGAGGCTCAGAGCCACGACCTGCTCGCCGACCTGCGCGCGGGCCGCCAAGTCAGCGCGCTGTTCACGCAGTCGTTGACCACGCGCGCCCTGCAGCTCAAGGCGCCACGCGCGCGCGAGGTGCCGTTGCAGCGGCAAGATGCGGCGATGCTGGACCGGTTCGCGGCGCTGCTCGCCAAGGAATGGTCGATCGGGCAGCCAGAAGCGTTCACGTTCGCGCTGATGAGCCGCGAGGGCGACGCCCTGGCCGCGTTCGAAATTTTGCCGACCGAAGCCTTCGACCAGACGCCGGGGCCGCGCGCGGGCTCGCCGCTGGGAGGCGCGCCGTGACCCAGCTCGAGGACATTCGCGACAGCCTGGAGGGGATGATTCCCGGCGTGATCAGCACGTGCGCGCCCGACGGCACCCCCAACGTCTGTTACATCTCGCAGGTCGAGTACGTCGATCACGAGCACGTCGCGCTCTCGTTCCAGTTCTTCAACAAGACGCGCCAGAACGTGCTCGCGAACCCGCTCGCGACGGTGGCGGTCGTCGATGCGACGCGCTCGCGCGCGCCAAAGACCTGGGAGCGCTGGTCGACACGCTGCTGGAGGGCTTGGCCACGCATTTCGGAATCGAGCACGCGATGGTGCTCGCGACCGCGCTGGCGGTCGATTCTACGCGCTCGCTAGCCGCGGCTACGGTGACTCCGGCGTCGGCGCAGAGATTCCGCTCGACGCGGGTACGGTCGGTATCGCGGCGGCGGCTCGGGTCCCGATTCGCCTGGCTCACGCCGCCGCCGACTACGCCTACGTGCGCGCCATCCGCGAGACGGCGGCCAAGGATCCGCTGTGGGCGGCGCGCCTGGAGCTGGGGATCGCGTTTCCGGGGTTGCCGTCGCCGCATAGTCAGCTCGCCGTCCCGATCGAGGTCGACGATACGGTGCTGGGCGTGCTCTACGTCGAGAGCGCAGAACAACGCCGCTTCAGTCACGACGACGAGGACGCGCTCGTCACGCTCGCCCGCCAGCTCGGACTCTCGATGCGCGGCTACGACATCGACGACGTGGTGCCGCCTTCCACTGGACCCGCGCCCAGGATCGGCCGGCCGCTGTTGGTCGAATACTTCGCGGAAAATGGCAGCATTTTCTGCGATCAGGAGTACCTGATCCGCGGCGTGGCGGGCGCGATTCTGTGGAAGCTGCTCGGCCATCACCTGCGTGAAGGGCGCACCGAATTCTCCAACCGCGAGCTGCGCCTCGATCGCAGCCTCGGCCTGCCAGAGATCGGCGACAATTTGGAGGCGCGCCTGCTGCTGCTCGAGCGCCGATTGCAGGACAAACAGCTGGGCCTCGCCCTGCAGCGCACGGAGCGCGGGCGCTTTCGCCTGGACGTCCAGCGCAGCGTGACCATGCGCGAAGGGAACGCAAAATAAGATCTTCTTCAGGTTCGCGTACGGACCTCTTCAGAGAGCCCAGCCCCGGGCAGCGACATAGTGGCGGAGCGGCACGTCGCCGCGGAAGGAATCGCATCCCTATGTCACGACGGTTCGATCTGTACGCGGCCATCCACAAGGCGCTTCGCAACTACATGGGCGCCGCGCTGCTGCAGCTGGGTCGCCTCGATCTGAGCGACGAGCCGGAGATTGGCGCGTGCGGCGCGACGCTGCTCGGCCTCGTCGAGTGGCTCGAGCACCACCTCGCGATCGAAGAACGGTTCGTGCACGGCGCGCTCGCCGAGCGGCGAACCACGCCCGTCTTGTCGAGCTTGCGGCGCGACCATGCCGAGCACGAGCGCTCATTCAGCTTGCTGCGCCATGACGTCGCCGCCCTCGTCGGCAGCCCGGGTGACGACGCCGAGGCACGTCGCGCTCGCACCCGTCACCTCTATCTGTCGTTCTCGCGCTTCATCGCCGAGAATTTTCTGCACATGGCGGCGGAAGAGACCGAGCTAAACCCGCTACTTTGGGAGGCCTTCACCGACGAGGAGCTGGTCGGTATCTACGCCGCGATTCTGCAAAGCGAGCGACCGGAGCAGCTCGATCTGAGCGTGCATTGGTTGCTGCCGGCGATTCCGCCCGACGAGCGCGCCCGCGTCGTTGGCGACGCGCGGGCGGCGATGCCGGCGCCGGTCTTCGAGCATTTACTGCCGCAGCTTCGGTCGGTGCTCACCGCGCGCGACTACGACAAGCTGGTCGATGCGCTCGGGCTCGTGACGGCCGCGTAACGCGGGCGGCGCCGCGCGCGGTCTTCAGGCTTCTTTGGTGAACAGCCGACTGACCGCGCGCAGCGTCTCGTAGCGCACGAGATCGGCCGGCTTCGACAGCGCCAAGCCCTCTTCACGCATCCGCTTCAGGCAATAGTCGAGGCCGCGCTCGATCGACGGCACGGCTTCGCTCGGGCACGGCGGCTTGCCCAGCGCCCAGATGATCGATAGCGCCGCTCGCTCGACCGCGCCCGGTACGACGGTGGCGGCGCCCACGCACAGGCGCTTGATGACCTCGCGGACGCGCGGATGGCCGGTCCACTGGGTGATCAGCTTGCGCTCGGCGTGACCCGGCGCGGGTGCGTTCGGCCAGGGCACGGAGAGCACTGTATAGCGCTCGCCGCGCTGGAAATACGGCTCGAACCCCTCGGTCAGCGCTCGCACCTCATCGGCGTTCCAGACCGGAGCCGAAACGGTGACGATCAAAGGAAAGTCCTCGACGAGGAAGCGCACCCGTCTTCGGACGCTACCGCAGATCAACTCGGTTTTGCCAAGCATCCGCACGCTGGCCCCGCCGGGAGGGCGGGCGAGACGATTTTGTACAACGGAGTCGGGCTAGTACGGCGATTGGCTCGCAACCGAGAGCGCCGCTCGGGCCGCTCACAACAGCTCCTCGCTCACGACCTGCGCATGCACCATGCGGCGCGCCCGGGCGCCGATGTCCGCCGGATCGCCAGCCAGGGTCGCGGCCGGAAAGGGAAAGATCGAAAAATCGAGCCGCGTCGAGCGGGGGCCTTCGCCCTTCTTGATCGGGAGACCCTGGGCGCTGATCTCGAGCCCGGGATCGGCGCCGCTCGGCAGCTCGAGGTGGGAGCTGACGGCGACGGTGAGCCTGACGCTTCGGCCCTTGCGATCCGCTCGCTTCTTGCTGGCGAGCGACTGTGCTGCTCGTCGGGCGGCCCGTAGCCACGCCGTGCGATCGCCGGTCGCGTCGCCGAGCGTGGTCGACAGCAACGTGCCTTCGCCATCGATCACGAACACGAACGACGCGTTGCCGTTGAGCGGCGCCGTCGACGCGTACACGGCGGCTTCGAGCGAGCGCAGCACCGGGCCGTCACGCCCGTGACCCCGTTCGCTATCTGCGTTCGTCAAGCCTTGGGCGAGCGCTCGATCGAGCCGCTGCTGCACGCGCGCGGCCTTGGCGGCGCGCGCCACCGCGGGGTCAGCGCGATCCAAAAACGAATTGTCGCCCGCGACGCCGAGCTGCGCGAGGCTGAGGCGGGGCGTTACCGCGGCGCTAGCGGCCGGGCTCGGAGCGGTGGCGGGCTCACCGAGGAGGCCGGGCGGCGGCGCCGCTGTCTCGCTCGGCTCGACCGCGTCGTCGGGCAAGGCGGTGCGACCGGCGCGCGCCGTGGCCGCGGCATGGCCCGGCGGCATCACGGCGGCGGCGCCGGGCGGGTCGGAGGCCGCCGCCACTGCCTCGGGCGCCGTTTCGACCTGTACCTCGACCGGCGGCGGCGCGAGCCAGGGTAGGACCCGGGCAGGAGCCGACCCCTGACGCGCGGCCAGCCCGAGCAGCAGCGCGTGCAAGACGACTGAGCCGAGCACGAAGCCCGCCCGCCTTCGCCTGCCAGCCGTTCTCGCCGCCACCGGGGTGGCTCTAGCTCACCGCGGCGACGTTCGCAACGCGCTCACCGGCGCGCAGCGCCGCCGCCGCCAGAATGCACAGCAGCGGCGACAGGAACAGGTGATAGCGATCCTCGCCGAAGAAGACCACGTGCGTGAGCGCCGTGGCCAGCACCGTCGCCATCGCCATGCGTCCGACGCTGCCCAGCGCCGGGCGTCCCGGCAGCGGCGCGAAGGCCAGCGCGGGGGCGACCACCATCAGCCAATGGAACGGATGCTGCTCGTCGGCCGCGCCGTACAGGATGAAGCCGCCCAGCAGGACGAGTAGCCCACCCTGCCAGTACCGCTCCGCTGGCCGCGAACGCCGGACGGGCCGCGCGACGATCGACAGCGCCGCCGCCGCAAGCAAGCCGAGGTGGGCGGCGGTCAGCAACCCACGCGCCGCTTCGCGTCGATCGTCGGGCCACGCTGCGGGATCGGCTTCGTGCACGTACTCGACCGCGAACGACTCGTGATCGAAGGTCTGGGCCAGCTTTTTCGGCGCCAAGCTCAGCCAGCGCAGCGGCGACTGCTTGATCGTTTCCAGGCCGACCTTCGCCCAGCAATCGTCTTGCTGCACCTGACCGGTGACGTTGGGACAGCCGTCCTTGCCGTGGAGGGTTTGGAAGCGGCCGGTCCGAGTGATGGCCCCGATCGCCAAATTCCAGCCGCCGTTGGTGGACACCAGGGCGCAGCCATCCATGCGCTGGCAGTTGCGGATCGTCCACGGCAGCACGACGAGCAGGGCGACGCCCAGGGTGGCAGCGGCGCGCAGGGAGGCGCGCCCGAACGGCCGCGCCTCCCTGAGCGCGATCAGCGGCGCCAGCAGCACGCTCGCCGGGCGCATCAACGTCAGCGCGCCGAGGATCAACCCGCCGAAGATCACCGCCTGTGTGCGCCCGCGGTAGCGCAGCAGCGTCCAGAGCAGCAGCACGAGCATGAAGGCGCTCGGGATCTCGGTCATCAACAGCGGGCAGTACGCGATCAGCCCGGGATGAAGCGCGGCGAGGCCGCCCGCCACCCGCGCCCGCGTCGCGCTCAGGTGGTGGAGGGCGATGCGATGCACGAGCAGCGCCGTAGCAGCGCCGAGCACGGCGTTCAGCAGCGGACCGACCAGCAAATGATCGCCGAAGATTCGATAGAAGAAGCTGAGCAGCGCGCTGTAACCCACCGGGTAGTGCGTCCACGGCTTCCACACCGACACGCCCCGGATCAGCACGTCCTCGGAGTAGCCCAGGCCGGCGGCGAGTCGAGTGGCGCCGAGGTGATAGTAGTGGCCGTCCCAGACCGGCTCGCGCGCCCAAGCGATCGACACGAACAGCCGAGGCAACAGCGCGACCATCGCCAGCGCCCACGAAAACGCGACGTCCCTCGCGGGGCGCGGCCCGGAGCCTGCCATCAATGCTGGGCTTCTCCGTCGGCCTCGGCGCGCCACTCGCGCAGGCGACGCAGGTAGGTCTTGGTGACCTGAGTCGGATCGAGCTTCAAGAACTTGGCCAGCTGCTGCACGAAGCCCCGGGTGTACACGAGCGCCGGCAGCTCGTCGAACGACTCCGTCTCGATCGCCGATAAGTGCGCCACTGAAATTTTCGTTTCACGAGCGATGTCGGTCAGCTCGACGCCCATCGACTCACGAACCTTCATCAGCAAGCGGCCGGTGAAGTCGGTTTCGCCGTTGATTTCCCGCGACAGCTCCTGGCGGAGCACGCTGCGCTCGGCGAGCAGCGCGCTGTCGGTCTCGACGGAGCGCGGCGCTTCCGCTTCGGTTTCGGGAAAAATCGAGGCATCGTAGCTTTTTCGCCTCAGCGGATCGAGCAAGGTGTCGTGGGCCTCCTCGATGCGCGCGCTCTCGCGTCGCTGCTCTACGTCGCGCAGCAGTGACGTCAGGGGCAGGCTGCCGGTTTGATACAGATCGCGCTGGCGCTTGTAGGCCCGCCGCAGCTCTTCGTCGGTCGCGCCGCGGTGCGCGAGCAGCACCTCGTACAGATTCAGATGCGCCGGTGACAGCGGAACGGTCTCGGCCTGCCGCTCCTGATCGCGGCTGGCGGCGAGCGCCAGGATGCGCCGCGCGATGCGCTCCAGGTTGCGCGCACCCTTGCTGGTCGGGTTGTCGATCAGCACCGGTCGCTGGTGCACGACGCTGAGCCAGACAGCGTCGTCTTGCTCGATGTGCCCGACGTAGTCGAAATTGACGCCCAGGTGCCGGCGCGCCAAGTCACACATCGAGTGCCCCAAATCGGTGTCGGCGCGCAGGCGCGCACCGTTGATCACGAGCCGCGGACGAATCCGCGACAACTCGGTGGCCGCGAGCTGAGCGAGGTTGGTGTCGTAGCGAGCGATGGCGTGCACCAGCGCGTAGGGCGCCGGCATCGGCCCGAGCTCCGCCTCGGCCCGCTCGACGAGCCGCAGCTTGAAGCGATCTTTGACCAGCGCGCGCCGGAGCGCTCGCATGAACGCCGCCCGCACGAAGCGGTAGGTGGCCTCGATGCTCGGCGGCTCCGGGACGCTGACGCAGATGCCGAAATCAGCGGTCAGGAAGAGGTCGAGCGTGGCCGGCAGCGTGCCGGCTCCCAGGTCGAGCAGCACGTAGTCGGCCTCGAGGTTCTTGAGGCTGCGCGCCCAACGCGCCTTTCGGCCCGGGCGCAGCGGCACCGTCGACCCGACGCGATAAAGTTGCGGCACCAGCGACAAGCCCGGCACCTGCGTCGGCATCGCGGTCAGGTCGTCTTCTTCGTCGTCGTCGGTCGGGGACGACGGCGAGGACGGCGGGCCGAGCCCGAGGGCCGTATGCAGCTCCGCCCCCGCCGGATCGGTATCGATCAGGAGGACCTTGCGCCCCAGCTGAGCCAGGTACACCGCCAGGTTGACGGCGACGATGCTCTTGCCGGCCCCGCCCCTGCCGCCGCCCACGGCGATCACGTGTTTGACCCCGAGCGGCGGCGCCACGTTCGCCGAAGGCGGCGGCACGCTGTGGGGCGCTCCATGACCGAGAGGCGGCGGGGAGGACGGTATCGTCATCGGCCGGGGAACGTACTACGCTCCGCCGCGCAATGTTGAGCTTCCGAGCGGCCTCCGCCCTGGCGCTGTTTGCCTTTTTGAACACCAAGCTGGTGACCTGTCGTTCCCCCGGGGAGAGCTCCGCCGACGCCTCCCCCACCAGGACCGAAACCAAAGAGGTGACGCTGGCCGGGGTCGACACTTCCAACCTGACCAGCCGCGAAAAATCCGAGTGGTCGCGGTTCGTGTCCGAGCTGCGCTCACCGTGTGCAGACCAGCCGGTCAGCGTGGCGCAGTGCGTCTCGGAGGCACGAGCTTGCAAGGCCTGCGTACCGGCGGCCAAAGCGATCGCCAAGCAGGTGCAGCGCGGGCGGACGCGGCCCCAAATCGAAGCCTTTTACAAAGCGCGCTTCTCGGCCGACCAGATCAAGGAAATCGCGCTGGAAGATTCGCCCTCGAAGGGCAACCCGGGTGCGCCGGTGGTGCTGGTCGAGTTCGCAGACTTTCAGTGTCCGGCGTGCCGCGCGGCGCGACCGATCATCGAAGAGGCGCTGAAGAAGCACGAGGGCGAGACGCGCTTGGTGTTCAAAAATTTCCCGCTCAGCATCCACCAATACGGTGAAAAGCTGGCTCGCAGCGCGCGCGCCGCGCAGCTCCAGGGCAAATTCTGGGAAATGTACGGCGCTCTGTTCGACAACCAGGACCGCATCGCGCCGCCGGTGATCGACGAGCTTGCCAAAGGCATCGGCCTCGACCTCGCCAAGTTCCAAAAAGACTCCGACAGCGAAGCGGTGGCCGACGCCGTGTCCCGCGATCGCAAGCAGGGCGAGCGGCTCGACATCCAGAGCACGCCGACGCTGTTCATCAATGGCCGGCAGTTCCCGTCCACCCCCGACTTTCCCGAAGATCTCGAGGACTGGATCAACCTCGAGGTCGAGCTGACTACCGGTAAGGCGGCCGCTCCCGCCGCGGCGCCCGCGCCGAGCGCGACGCCAGCGGCCAGCGTGAACAAAAAACCATGAGAGTCGTCGTCGACCTCGGTTGCTTTCCGACCGGACGACATTACCCAGGCATCGCGCATCTGCTGCGGGTGGCCGCCGCCGGCTTGGCGGAAGGCTTCCTGAGCGATCACGTCGTCACCGACTTGCCGATCGTCGCGATCGACACCGAGACCACCGGCCGCGATCCGTCGACCGACCGCGTCGTAGAGGTGGCGTGCGTGCGTTGGGAGCGCGGCGAGGTCGTGCTGCGCAAGACCTGGCTCGTCAACCCCGGCCGGCCGATCCCGAAGGAAGCCTTCGACGTGCACGGCATTTCCGACGAGGCTGTCGCCGACGCGCCCGCGTTCGAGGCGATCGTGCCGGAGCTGATCGAGGCGCTACACGGCGCGATTCCGCTGGCTTACAACGCCGAGTTCGATCGCAAACAGCTGATGGCGGAGCTCGGGCGCGTCCGCACCCCCCCATCGCCGCCCCCCGCCTTCCAGAAGAACGTGGAGTGGATCGATCCGCTAGTCTGGGCGCGCGAGCTACAAAAGCTGGAAAAGAGCCGCGCGCTCGGCGAGGTCGCGGCGAGGCTCGGTATCGAGCTCACCCAAGCCCACCGCGCGACGGCGGACGCGGAGGCGGCCTTGCACGTCTTCGTGAAGTTCCAACAAGACACGCGGCTACCCAAGACCTACGGCGCGTTTCTCCAAGAGCAGCGGCGCCTGGCCCGCGCCTTCGAGAACGAGCGCGTGCGCTGGCGCGGTTGACGTCGTCGCGGCTACTTGCCGCCGCAGTAGCCGTTGATCTGATCGACCAGCGTGCTCTCGGATTTTTCGAGGGCCTCCGCCGACGCGACCAGCGACTTCGCTTTCGCGGCGGCGGCTTCCGCCTTCGCCGGATCGCCCGCCTCGGCTTGCGCGGCGGCGAGGTTGCTCATGATCTTGCCCGTCTCCGACAGGGTGTTGGCGTAAGCGGCGCGAAACCCGATCAGCTTCTCGTCCTTCAGCTCCAACGTGGCGAAGGCCTTGGCCTCGGCGTCGATGGTCGCGGCGCCCTTCTCGAGCTCCTTGCGATCTTCGCTCGCGAGGTTGAGGGCGCTGATGGCGGCTTGGGCCTTGCCGGCGCGATCGATGAACGCGTTACACTGCTCTATTTTGCTCTTTCCGCACGCGGAGAGCGACACGGTCAAGAGCAGGATGGCTTGGAGGCGGCTGGCTAGGTTCATGACCCTCGATGAGTGAGTAGTTAGCGGCATACGTTCGAGCGGGTGATCGACGGGCGAGTGGAAGCGACGATTCAATTTATTCGCGCGCGCCCGCACCAAGCCGCGCCCAACCGCCTCGAGGCTAGGGCTTCGTCGATCGCCGTGCAAGCCCGCGCGCGCCGGCGCCCCCTCGATCTATGTTTCGGGTCAGCGCTTCGGATCGTGCCAGAGCGTGCCGGGGGCCAGGATGCGGTTTGCTTCCGCCGGCCCCCAGGTGCCCTTTTCGTATTCGTAGATCGGCGTGGCGTCGCCCAGGATCGGCTCGACGATGCGCCACGCCGACTCGACGCTGTCGACGCGGGCGAACAAGTTCGCGTCGCCGCGCAAGGCGTCGCCGATCAGGCGTTCATAAGCGCCCATCTCGGCCGGATTTTGCTGGGTGACGAACAGCTCGGTGTTGTCTCCCGCCATCGCCTCGCCGGGGCGCTTCACGCGCGTGCCGATCGCGATCGCGAAGTCGGGTCCGAGCCGGAACCGCAGGTAGTTGTTGCGCTGGGCGACCGTCTCTTTGAACACCATGTGCGGCGGTCGGTGAAGCTCGACCAGGACCTCGGTCACGGTGACGGGGAGATTTTTGCCGGTGCGAAGGTAGAACGGCACGCCTTCCCAGCGCCACGAGTCGACGAAGAAGGCGATCGCCGAGAACGTCTCCACCGTCGAATTTTTTGCGACCCCGTCTTCGTCGCGATAGCCTTGAAATTGGCCGCGCACACAGTATTCGGGCGACACGGTGCGGATCGATTTGAGAAGCTGCGTCTTCTCGTCGCGGAGCGCCTCGCGATCGCCGGCCGGCGGCGGCTCCATCGCCAGGAAGGCGACGACCTCGAGCAGGTGGTTTTGGACGACATCGCGGATGGCCCCCGCTTCTTCGTAGAAGCGACCGCGGCCGGCGACGCCGAACTTCTCGGCCATCGTCACCTGGACGCTCTTCACGTAGTTGCGGTTCCAGATCGGCTCGAACATGGAGTTCGCGAACCGGAAGTACAGCAGGTTTTGCACCGGCTCTTTGCCGAGGAAATGGTCGATGCGAAAGATCGACGTCTCCGGGAAGACCTTGTGTAGCGTGGAGTTGAGCACGCGCGCCGACGCCAGGTCGCGCCCGAACGGTTTTTCGACCACGACGCGTGCGCCTTGGGCGCAGCCGCTGGTGCCGAGCGCCTCGACGACGTTCGGGAAGACGCTCGGCGGGATCGACAAGAAGTAGACCGGGTTTTTGGCGTTGGCGTCGCTGATCGTCTGCTTGATCTTGTGAAACAGCTCGGGCTTCGTGTAGTCGCCGTCGACGTAGCGCAGGTTTTCCGCGAGCACGCCGAACGCCTTTTCGTCCACGCCGCCGCCGAACTCTTGGACGCTGGCCCTCGCTCGCTCTTTCAGGTTCTCGAGGCTGGAGCCGCCGCGCGACACCCCCACGACCGGAAACGGCGCGTGGCCCCGCTTGAGCATGGCGTGGAGCGCAGGAAAGATCTTCTTGAAGGCCAGATCGCCGGTAGCCCCGAAAAGAACGAACGCGTCAGAAATCGGCTCAGCCATGGGCAATCCTTATAGGGCACGGCATGGGCGCATCGCCACCGGCGCGCCAAAAAGCTAGCATTGTCCCGTTTCGGCCGCCGAGCTGTTATGCTGGGGGTTCGGAGCGGGGCTTACGCCCCAGGGAGCTCCGGCCGCAATGACGGAAGTGCGCGATCGCCGTGACGGCAAGAGGAGTCCCCCCCGTTCAGGTACGGGGCGAGAAGAGCTGCGCAGCACGTGGTTCAGACCCTACTTGCTACGGCTTCGAGCCGAGCGGGGCGAAGCGGCACTGCGGGCGTTGCTGTCCACCGCCGGCATCCCGATCGGGCTGATGAACGACGACTCCGGCTGGCTGTCCGTCAACGCGGGCAAGCGGCTGCTGCGCGCCCTGGCCTCGGCGCTCGGTCCCGACGCCGTCGGCGACCGTGGCGCGTGGATGACGCATCCGGAGTCGCTCGGGGCCTATGTGCGCCTGCTGCGCGTGGCCTCCGCGCCGGAAGACGCCTACAGGTACCTCGCCGCCAACGCGTCCGAAACGACGCGCGTCGGCAGCTGCGAGCTGAAAGCGGCCGGTCCGAGCTCGGCCGAGATCATCTACCGCCCGCGCGCTGAAAGCGAGGAGGGCCAGTCCGATGAGCTGCTCTGCGCCGCCCGCCGCGCCGAGCTCGCCGCCATCCCGCTGATTTGGGGCCTGCCGCCGGCGCTGATCGAGCACCCGCGCTGCCTCGCTCGCGGCGACTCCGAGTGCGACTACCTCGTGCGCTGGAAGTTCGGGCAAAAACGCTCGATCGCGCTGGGCGGCATCTTGGGCGCGGCTGCCAGCGGCGGCGCGGTGATGATGTCGGGCAGCCTGCTCGGTGCCGCGATCGGCGCCGGCGTCGGCGGAGCGCTGGGCGCGGCGCTCGGCATCGCTTCGGAGCGCGTCTCGGAGGAGCGCGCGCTGCGCGTGTTCGAGAAGCACCGAATCGCCGCCCTCGAGCGCGGCCTCGAGGTGCGCGGTCATTTCAAGGAAGCGGCCGCGGGCGACATGGTCGGCAGCGTGCTGGGCGGCAAGTACCGCATCCTGCGCAAGATTGGCTCGGGTGGAATCGGCGTGGTGTACGCGGCCGAGCACGTCGGGCTCGGGACGGAGGTCGCCGTGAAGGTGCTGCGCGGCGCCGCCGCCATGGACGCTTCGGAGATCGCAAGGCTGCGGCGCGAAGCGCGCGTCCAAGGCTCGATCGAGCACCCGAACGTGATCCGCACCCTCGACCTCGACGAGCTGCCTGACGGCTCGATCTACGTGGTGATGGAGCTCTTGCGCGGCAACAGCCTCGCCACCCTGCTCAAGCAACGTGGGCTCGTGGCGCCCGGCTTCGCGCTGCCGATGTTCGTGCAGGTGACCAAAGCGCTGTGGGCGGCGCACCAGCTCGGCGTCGTGCACCGTGACTTGAAGCCCGGCAACATCTTCATCTGCGACGACAAAGTCGTCAAAGTGCTCGACTTCGGCATGAGCAAGTTCAACGAAGCCGAATCACTCACCCAAGACGGCTACACCTTGGGCACCCCCGAATACATGGCGCCGGAGCAGTGTATCGGCGCGCCCGTCGACGCACGCACCGATCTGTACGCCCTCGGAGTGATGATGTTCGAGGCCGTGACCGGTGATCTGCCGATCCGGGGGCGCAACCGGCGCGAGCTTCTGGAGCTGCACCAACGCGCGATTCCGCGCACGATCCGTGAGGTTCGCCCCGACCTGCCCCTGCCGGAGGGCCTCAGCCAAGCCATCGCCCTCTGCTTGCGCAAGCGCGCCGCCGAGCGTCCGGCCAACTCGCGCGAGCTCGAGAAAATGCTATCGGCGGTGCCGCTCGAGGGCCTGCCCGAAGACTACCCGAACGAGATCCAGCGCCACGCTTCGGACGCACCGTCGTCGCGCTCGCTGCCCGCCCGCTAGCCGAAGACGTCACGGGCCACTATGCTTCGGCCGTCATGAAACGGCGCTCCTGGCTCTCGTGGGTGCTGGCGGGCGTGGCCCTCGCCGGCCCCGCCCACGCGTTCACTCACACCGTCACCGAAAAAGACACCCTGGCGTCGATCGCCGAGCGCTACTACGGCCGCATCCAGTTCGAAAAGCTGCTTGTCGCCGCCAACGATCTCGACGCCCGCGGCGGCTCCCCGATCGTACGCGGCATGCGGCTCGAGGTACCCGCGCTCGGCCACCGCGTCGTCAAGCAGGGCGAGACTTGGGACAGCCTGGCGACGGAGCTGCTCGGCTCACCCAAGCGCGGTGACGTGCTGTCGATGGCCAACGGCTCGAGCCCGTGGCTCACGCCGGAAGAGGGCGCCGAGATCATCGTGCCGTTCAACCTGCGCGTGCTCGTCGATCAGGGCGACACGTTGATCACGATTGCCTATCGCTTTTACGGCGACATGAACCGGGCCTGGGTGCTCGATCGCTACAACCTGCTCGGCGGTCGCAAGCTGCAGCCGGGCGATGTCGTGTTGGTGCCGCTCAGCGAGCTGCCCCTCACCGACGCCGGCAAGCAAGCGGCGCGCGCCTCCGCCGGCGCAGCGTGCTCGCAAGCTCACGGCGAAATGCGCGCCGCCCAGAAGAAGGTCGCCCAGGAGCTGCCGGCGCTGCTCGCCGACATCCGCAGCGGTCGCTACGTCGACGCCGTCGCGCGCGGCACGCGCTTCCTCGCCTCGGCCGAGCTGAGCGAGCCGCAGATCGCCCTCGTGCAACGGCAGCTGCTCGAGGCGTACGTGGCGCTGGAGGCGCCGGGGCTCGCCACTGCCGCCTGCAGCGAATGGCTGAAGCGAAGCCCGGGCACGGTGTTGTCGCCCGTCGAGCTTTCGCCCAAAATTCTCGCGGTTTGCGGTCGAGCCACGTGACCGCGCTCAGAGCCAAGCTCGACTGGGGCATGTTCGCGCCGCTACGGCTGAAGGCGCGCAGCGTGGCCGACGGCGTGTACGCCGGGAGTCACAAAAGCCCGCGCAAGGGCTCCGGAGTCGAGTTCGGCGGTCACCGCGCGTACGTACCCGGCGACGATCTGCGCTACATCGATCGCCACGCGTTGATGCGTCACGGCTCGCTGTTGATCCGAGAGTTCGAGACGGAGACCGATCGCGATTTGTGGTTGTTCGTCGACGCGACCCGATCGATGGCCTACGCCGGTCCCGGCGCGCCGGGGCCCAAGTACGGCTTCGCGGCGCTGCTCGCGGCGGCGCTCGCCTACGTCGCGGTGCGCACCGGCGACCGCGTGGCGCTCGACTTCGTAGGCGGCAAGGGGGCGCGCCCGGTTCCGCCACGGGCGGGACGCGACGCGTTCGAGCGCGTCGTGACCGCGCTCGAGGACGTCGAGCCGGACGGCGACCTCAGCCAGGACCACGGCGTGCTCGAGCGGGCCCTCGGTCGAGCGCAGCGGTCGGCTCGCCGCGGCGCGATTCAGGTCGTGCTCACCGATCTGCTCGACTTGCCGGCAGGCAGCCTCGAGGCGCTCACCACGCTCACGACGCGCGGTCGGAGCCTGCAGGTGGTGCAGGTGCTGGCCCCCGCCGAGCGTGATTTCCCGTTCGAAGGCGCGGTGCAGCTGCGCTCGCTCGAAGGCAAGAGCCTGGTCGAGACCGACGCCACCCAGGCCCGGCAAAGCTACCTCGCCGCGCTCGCGGCCGCCCAGCGCAGCGCCGCGCAACAGCTCTTGCCGCGCGGAGGGCGGCTGCTCAGCTGCGCCACGAGCGACGCGCCGGAGCTGCTCGTGCGCCGCATCTTGAGCCAGGGCTCGGAGCTTTCGCCGTGAGCTTCGTCACCGTCCTCGCCCTCGGCCTGTCGCTGCTGGTGATCGCGCCGACGCTGGCGCATCTGCTGCGGCGTGGCCGCGCCAACGAGCAGCCGTTCCCGCCAGCGGGTCTGGTGCCGGTGGCCCGCGCCACCGCGCGCGAGCGCAGCCGTCTCGAAGATCGCGGGGTGCTGCTGCTCCGCGCGCTGATGGTGCTGTGCATGGCGCTGCTCGGCGCGGGTCCGCTCGTGCGCTGCTCGCGCGTCGCGCTCGGACGCAGCGGCGGCGCGTCGGTCGCGATCGCGCTCGTCGTCGACGACTCGGCCAGCATGCGGGCGCGCCTGCCGAACGGTAAGACGCGCTTTGAACGCGCGGTCGAGGGCGCGCGCGAGCTGCTCGCGTCCGCCCGCGAAGGCGACGCGGTGGCGCTGATCTCCGCAGGAAAGCCCGCGCGGCTGGCGTTGGCGGCGGGCACCGATCTGCACGCCGCCGCCCGGGCCGTCAGCGAGCTCGAGCCGACCGATCGCGCGACCGACCTGCGCGCGGCCATCGAGCTGGCGCGGGCCGCGCTGAGCAGCCTCCCCCACGCTGACAAGCGGATCGTGCTGCTCAGTGATCTGGCCGGCGAGCTGCCGGCGGAGCCGAGCAACGACGTGTGGGCGCCTCTGCCCGAGCTCGCCACCCCCACCGACGATTGTGGCGTGCTGCAGGCGGCGCAAAGCGGGCAGCGCGTCACGGTCGCTGTCGCCTGCTCGAGCGAGGCGGCGGCGCGGGGCCGCGCGCTGCGCCTCGTCTCCAAAGATCCCGCGCTCAAGGCGGAGGCGCGGCTCGTCGTGCAGCGCGGCGAGCAATCGCTCGGCCTCGACGTCAAGGCCGCCCCCGGCTCGGCGGTGGAGCTGACGCCCGCCGATCAGAATCCCAGCAACGACCGGGCGGAGCTCGCCCCCGAATCGCGCCCGCTCAGCCTGGCCGCTCTCGTCGACGCCGAGAACGAAGCGGTCGTGACCGGCGGCGCGCCCGTGCTCGAGCAAGCGCTGCACGCGCTCGCGTACGACGTGCCGGTGCGTCCGCTGACAGAGCTGCCGCGCGAAGCCGGCGAGCTGAGCGACGTCGCGGCGCTGTTCCTCGACGATCCGACCGGCCTCACCCCGGAGACACGCGTCGCTCTCGACAGCTGGCTCGAGAGCGGGGCGGTAGCGGCGCTGTTCCTCGGCGCGCGCGCCCACGACACGCAGCTCGGCGCGAGCCTCGAGCCGTTCGTGCGCGGCGCCGTCGATTGGGAGCCGCTGCCGGCGGGCGTCACCGTCGACGTCGCGTCTTTCGATTGGCTCGGGCTCGAGGCCGACAGTCTGAAAGATCTCTCGGCGAAGGGTCGCGCTCGGCTCGACAGCGCGCTCGTGCCGGGCGCCGAGATCGTCGGGCGCTGGAGCGACGGTAAGGTGCTCGTCACGCGCCAGGAGCGCGGCCGCGGGCTGCTTTTCAGCGTCGGCCTGCCGATTTCGGTGGAGGTGAGCGATCTGGCGCTCCGCCCTGCGTTTTTGGCGCTGCTCGATCAGATGGTGAGCGAAGCGCTGCGGCGACGCGGTCCGCGCGCCAGTCAGGCCGGCACCGAGTGGTGGTTTCCCGCCACCGGGCCGCTGCAAGTGAGGTCCGCGGCGGGAGCGATGCCGGCACGAGAGGCCGACGGCCAGCGGGTCATCACACCCGAGTCGACCGGTCGCTACGAGATCACCGTGAACGGAAAGACGGAAGCGCGCTTCGTCACTCTGCCTGTTGAAGAAGTGTTGACCGTTCCCAAGTCGGAGCTGCCGAGCGCCTGGCGCAGCAGCAAGACGGCGGCGGCGCCCCAGGTCGACGCGTCGCCGGAGCTGGGCTGGCTGCTGCTCGGCTTCATCGCGCTCGAGATCGGCGTGCGCCTGTACCGCCTGGTGCGTGAGCGGCGCGCCCAAGGTGCTATACAGCCGGCCCCGCCATGACCGACGCCGTCAAGTCGCCCCTGCAAGAGATCGCCGAGCGTTTCCAACACGCCGTCGCGCGCGCCTTCGGGCCGGAGCACGCCCAGCTCGACCCGTTGGTGCGCCGCTCCGATCGCGCGGATTTTCAGGCTAACCTCGCGATGAGCCTAGGTAAGAGCTTGAAAATGCCGCCGCGTCAGGTGGCGGATAAGCTGCTCGCCGCGCTCGAGGTCGAAGACGTTTGCGAAAAGGTCGAGATCGCCGGCCCCGGCTTCATCAACCTGACGTTGAAGAACGACTATCTGGCGCGCCTGGCGCGCGCCACGCTGGGCGACGCGCGGCTCGGCGTCCCCCTCACCGCCAAGCCCGACACCGTCGTCGTCGACTACGCCGGCCCCAACATCGCCAAAGAGATGCACGTCGGGCACCTCCGCCCGTGCATCATCGGCGACTGCCTGGTGCGCGTGCTGCAGTTCGCGGGTCACCGCGTGATCCGGCAAAACCATATCGGCGACTGGGGCACGCCGTTCGGCATGTTGATCGAGCACCTGCTCGATCTGGGGGGCGTCGAAAAGGCGGCCGAGCTCTCGGTCGGCGAGCTCGACTCGTTCTACAAAGCCGCGCGCAAGAAGTTCGACGGTGACGCAAGCTTCGCGGAGCGCTCCCGCCAGCGGGTCGTCTCGCTCCAGAGCGGCGATCCCCAAACGCTGGCCCTATGGCGCACGTTGGTCGACGCTTCCAAGCTGCATTCGGAGAAGGTGTTCGCGCGCCTCGGCTTGACGATGACGCCGGCCGACACGCGCGGCGAGAGCTTCTACAACGCCTTTTTGCCGGAAATTGCCGCTGATCTCGAGCAGCGCGGCATCGCCCAGATCGGCGATGGCGCGCTGTGCGTCTTCCCGGAGGGCTACAAGAACCGCGACGGCGCGCCGCTGCCGCTGATCGTGCGCAAGTCCGACGGCGGCTTCGGCTACGCCGCGACGGATCTGGCCGCGCTGCGCTACCGAGCCCAACGGCTGCACGCCGATCGCGTGCTCTACGTCGTCGGTTCGACTCAAGCTCAGCACTTCGCGATGGTGTTCGCGGTGGCGCGTCTGGCTGGCTACGTCGGCGACGGCGTGCGCACCGAGCACGTCGGGTTCGGCTCTGTCCTGGGGAGCGACCGCAAGATGATGAAAACTCGCTCCGGCGAGACGCTGCGGCTGATCGAGCTGCTCGACGAGGGCCGCGAACGAGCGCTAGCGGAGCTCGAAAAGCGCGGCGTCGACCTGTCGGCGGAAGCGAAGACCGAGCTCGCCGACGCCCTGTCGCTGGCGGCCTTGAAATATGCCGACCTGTCGAGCGATCGCATCAAAGACTACGTCTTCGATTGGGATCGTATGCTGGCGCCGGAGGGCAACACCGGCCCTTACCTGCAGTACGCGCAGGCGCGGCGCCGTTCCTTGCTGCGCAAGCTGGCCGAAGACGAGAGGGTCGACGCCGGCGCGATCCGGATCCAGCACGAGCGGGAACGTGCGCTCGCACTGCTCGTGACCGGGTTCGGAGAGGCGGTCGAGCTCGTGGCGACGACGCTCGAGCCGCACAAACTGTGCGGCTACCTCTACGAGCTGGCCAGCGCATTTGCGTCGTTCTGGGTCGAATGCCCGGTGCTGAAAGACGACGTTGCCCCCGACGTTCGCGCGTCTCGGGTCGCGCTCACCGACCTCACCGGCCGCGTGCTGGTGCAAGGTATGAGTCTGCTCGGTATCCGGGCCCCCGAGCGGATGTAGACGCTCTTTCGCGAAGTCCGCGGTCGTGATAGTTCGCCGGCCATGCGTCACTGCTTGCTCGCGCTCGCGCTCCTGATCGGTTGCAGCTCGGCGGGTCCTTACGGTTACAGCCGTACCTACGCTCCGCTCGGCGCCGAAGAAGACGCGGCCGACGGCGCCCGAGAATACGACCCTGTCATGGCCGAGCGCGACAAGGCCGAGTGGAAGAAGGGCAAGGTCAGCGTGTTCGGCATCGTGACGAAGCGCGTCGCGGGACCGGGGGGCGAGGCCTACCTGACGCTGAGCGTGCGCACGCTCGAGGTGCGAAACCTTTGCGATCAGCTCGACGAGCAGACCTGCCGCGTCACCGTCGGCGAGCACGAGTTTGCGATCGTCCACGCCAAGCTGAAGCTGTCGCCGGCCGACGACATCGGAGGCAAGAGCGTCAACCGCGGCTCGCTCGTGCGCGTGATCGGCAAGCTCACGGACGAGGTCGACCCTGAAGACGGCACGCCCGTCTTCAAAGCCGACTACTACCGCCACTGGCCGCGGAACTTCTTCGTGACGACGGCCAGCCGCCCCGACATGCCGATGTGAGCGGCGCGGCGCGTGCTCACATCCTGCCGAGCGCCCAGCCCAGGTAAAACTGGGCCAAGACCGCGGTCCCGCCGGGCCGCCCGCGCTCGCTCATGCCGCACGATACGGTCCCGGAGCGACACGCGGTGCGGGTCGTGCCGCCGACGGCGTGGCCGAGCGCGAATTCGAACCCAATCCGCAAGTTGCGCTGGCTCGTCCACTCGAACGGCAAGGCGACGACGACGGCGGTGCCGTAGTCTTCGACGTCGGTGCGCAAAAATCCGAGGCTGGGCCCGAACACGAACGATCTCGAGTTGGTCACGATCAATCCCGCCGAGGCGCCGTAGAGCGCCGACATCGAGCGCGACGGAACCGGGCTGAACGACCCCCCGCTGCCGCCGAAGACGGGCGACAGCGTATCGTAGTTGCTATAGCTGTCGGTCACGTCCTCGAGCGGCGCCACGAGGCGCGCCGACAATCGCAGGTGCTCGAAGGCGTACATGCCGAACTGCACCCCGAAGTTCAGAAAATTGCTGGTACGCGCGTTGAGGGAGAAGCTCGTGAACGAGAAGTCGAGCCACGGTGACGCCGAGGCTAGAAAGTCGCTCGACGCCGCGGGCTCGGGCTGAGCGGCCGGAGGCTTTTCGGGCGATACCGGCGCGGAGCCTGGCCCCTGCCCAGCTACCGTCGGCGGTGCGCTCTGCGCCGCCGCCACCGTCGACCACAAGACGCCCAGGCTCGCCCCCAGAGCCGACAGCGCAAAACCCTTGGCCGTTCGCCCCATTACCCTGACAGCATCGCCAAACGCGCTGCAGAGTCAAGCCGGCAGTGGTATGACCTCCGGCCCTTGGCCGCCCGACCCGCCCTACTTCGTCTCTTTCCTGCAGTCCTGATGGGCGCGCTGGTCGCCACGTCGACGGCGCGGGCCACCATCGTCGAGCGGATCGTCGCGACCGTCGGCGAACGCGCCATCCTGCTCAGCGATCTCAGGCGCCGCGCCGAGCCCTTCATGCTCCAGGTCCAGCAGTCGGTGCCGAGCGGGGCCCAGCGCAGCGCCGCGATCTCCCAGGTCTACAAGGCGGTGCTGCAGAAGATCGTCGATGAAGAGCTGATGGAAAAGGCCGCGTCGCTGGCCAAAGTCAACATCACCCCGACCGAGATCGACGAGGCGCTCAAGCGCGTCGCCCAGCAAAACAACCTTCCCGTCGAAAAAGTGCTGGCGGAGGCCGAGCGCGCCGGCATGCCCGAGGCCAAGTACCGCGAAGAGCTACGGCGTCAGCTGCTGGAAGCCAAGCTGCTGAACGTACGCTTGCAAGGTCGTATCCGCATCACGGACGAAGATCTGCGCGCCGCCTACCAAAAGCTCGAGGTCGAGGAGCGCGGTCAGCTCGCGGTGCGCGTCGGCGTGATCGTCATTCGCAGCGCCGGCCACGGCGCCGCCGAAGCGCGCAAGCTGGCCGACGAGGCGGCTGCGCGGGCGCAACGTGAAGACTTTGCGAGCGTCGCGCGCGCGCTATCCGACGACCCCAGCACCCGCAATAACGGCGGCATCATGGGCAAGGTCGCGCCGAGCAGCTTGCCGCCCGACTTCGCGCGCGCCGCCAGCACGTTGGCGGTAGGCCAGGTGTCGCCGCCCTTCCGCAGCGGCGGTGATTTCGTGATCCTCAAGGTGCTGGAGCGCGCTCCCTCCAACTTGCCCGACTTCGAGTCCGCCAAGCGAGAGCTGGGCGAGCGCGTCTACATGGACAAGATGGCCCAGGCACGCCGCAGCTGGCTCGATAACTTGCGCCGGCAGCAACACGTCGACGTCCGGCTCTGACACTTTGTCACCGCCCTCACGCCGAGCGCCAACCTGGCGCGGCCTAGTCGCGCAGGCCAAGCTCGGTCGCTCTCGGTCAGGCGGTTTTGGCCCTCTCCTAACGCCGATTGCAGCGTGGCACGCCGTGTGCTCATAAAGCCCCGTCCGCATGAGTCTATTTCGACTGTTCGTCGTCAGCATCCTGCTCGCAGGCATCGGTCTGAGCGCGCGCCCGGCGCGAGCCGCCTCCGTGACCTGGGGCCTGCCAACTTGGGAAAACCGTGAAGGGACCAACCTCCGACTCGATCTGCTAAACCGGCAGGACTGCCTGAACGACGCGACCGCGACGTTTGCCGTCAGCGTTGTCGGCGCCTCCAGCAGCGCGGTGCTGGAGCTGTGGGCGGGAACGAACTGCGACACGCTCGCCAATCGAACCGGTAGCGGCGCCGCCAAGACTTGCACTCAGCTCACCGACAGCGTGAGCGCGTACAACATCGTCGGCTCACTGCCGGTCAAGGTGCGCTTTCAAAACATGGTCAAGCCGTTCGACGCGAGCGGCGAGGGCAGCGCCGCGACGTGCGACTTGGAAAAGAGCAGCGGCCTCGTGACGCGCACGCTCTACTTCGTCGTCTACGACAGCGGCAGCACCGAGTCCCAGGCGACGGGCACCAAACAATGGACGTTCAAGTACGACGTGAAGGCGCCGGCGCCGCCGACCAAGATCAGCGCCGGCTCCGGTGAGCAGTCACTGGTGCCGCACTTCACGCCGCCGAGCGGTGAAACGAACCTGCTGCGGTACCGGTTTTATTGCAGCGAGGTCGGCTCGCCCCCGGCCGGAGGCGACGACCCCGGCACGGCGGGCACGAGCACCGGCGGCACCACCGGTACCGACGTGGACGCTGCGGCAGGCGCTGACAGCGGCGACGCCGCCGGCAGCGGCGGCACGACCACGACCTCGACCGGGACAGCCGGTACGGCCGGCACGACCACGACTCCGACCGATCCCAATTGCACCTCGACGGTGCTAGTTCCCGGCAAGGCGCCCGCGACCGGCGCGATCGATTGTGGAGAGGTCGGCGCCCAGGGGTCCAGCAGCGGCGAAACCCGGCCCGTGCTCGAGAACGGCACGACCTACGTCGTCGCCATCGCCGCCGAAGACACCGCGTACAACGTCGGAGTGCTGTCGGCCCTCGCGTGCGGCACACCCCAGGACGTGACCGGCTTCTACGAGGCGTACCGTGAGGCGGGCGGGCAAGCGGGCGGCGGTTATTGCAGCTTCGGCCCGCCCCGCCGCGGCGCATGGGGCGCGCTGTCGGCGCTGCTCGTCGCGGCTTGTGCGTTGCTGCGGAGGCGCCGATGAGCCGCGCTCGTCTCGGGCGCGGCCTCGCCGCATGCGTGACCGCGATGGCGCTGTTCTTACCCAGCGTCGTCGCGCACGCGCAGGGCGTGGATGAGTTCGGCGGCTACGGCAAGCGGCGCGGCGAGCAATCCGCGTCGCCGCAAGACGCCGCGTTCGAGCTCCGCTTCGGCCGCTACATTCCCGAAGTCGACAGCCAGGTCGACGGCTCGCCGTTCGAGAACACGTTCGGCACGAGCACGCGCTACATAGTCGGCGCCGAGATCGATTGGCAGCTGCTCCGCATCCCGCACTTCGGCACCCTCGCCCCCGGGTTGGGTTGGGGGCTCACCAAGTTCAGCGCCCGCGCAAACTTCAGTAACGGCTCCGGTCTCTCCGACGCCAGAACTCGACTGTCGATCATGCCGGCCTACCTGGTGGGAGTCCTCCGCGCCGACGTCTTACCTCGCGACTTCAAAATCCCGCTCGTGCCCTACGCCAAGCTCGGCTTCGGCTACGCGTTGTGGTGGTCATCGGACGGCGACAAGAGCGCCAGCGACGGCGGCAAGAGCGGCAAGGGAGCGTCATACGGCTTGACCTACGCGCTCGGCGCCATGTTCCTGCTCGACGTCTTGTCGCCCGACGACGCGGTGACGGCCGACGGCCTGACCGGCATCAATAACTCGTACGTCTTCGCGGAGTGGTTCCGGCCCCAGCTCGACGGCTTCGGGTCGAACAAGGTGCTCGACTTGAGCAGCAGCAGCTGGGTGCTCGGCCTCGCGATGGAAATGTGAAAGCCTGGGCGGGCGGCTCGCGCCCCGGGCTTTCTGCCAGTTTTGCCGCTCGATCGCCGGCGAGCTAGCCCGCCCGTAGCAGGCGGTCGATGTGCTTCTGCTCCCAAGCCAGCGCGCGATTGTACTGCTGGAAGTCGCGCTCGCGGCGTTGAAACTCGGGAGGATGAACCAGCGTCCGCCCCGCCACGCGCGTCTCCGGTACCAGGTGGTGCAGCAGCTCGTGGTAGACGATGTACTGCACGAAGTAGCGAGGCACCCAACGCTGGTCGAGCACCGGGTGCACGCGGATCAATCGCTCCGTGGCGCTGAAGCTCCCCAGCTTGATGCTGGTGCGCTGCTGACCGAGCCGCGGCTTGCTCTTGCGGCCCCAGGTGATCAGCACGTCACTCACCGTGCCGGCGAAGTAGCGCTGGTTGACGTCGTGCAAAACCGCTTCCAAGTCATGCACTTGACCTGCGCTCCGCAAGGGCCCGGGCGCTTTGCGTGAGGCACGAATGCGGTGCAGGTTCTGCTCGATGAACTCGCCGACGATTTGAGATGCCTCACGGTCGGCATGGACGACGTAGGCAACGAGCGCGCTCTTGACCCGCTCCTCGGCACCCAAAAACATCATGTGCAGGCGCACCCGAAGGCGCCCTCGCGACCGGGTCTGGGTGACCATGCGCCGGCGGTTGTCGGTCACCCCGAGCTGCACCGGGCCACCGAACGCCAGCTCCAGCCGACGCTCCAGCATTTGACGGGCGCCTTCGTGGATGAAGATCTGGGGGCCCTTGGCGAGCCCCTTGATGGGTAGCTCGATGGCCTGTTGTGGGATTCGCACCGCCGCCGTCGCCATGCGCGGCGCAGAAACAGCGGCGCGTGCACGGCTGAAGCGACCAACCATGCGCGAGCCCCCGAAGTGGGGTGGGTGCCAGGGGAATCGGAGCTGCGGAGACATCGGAAACCAGACCGTTCTGGCTTCCCTAGGGGTCGCTGTGAGGGCCGTCAAGGAATCAGGCATTTCACAATAAATTCGCTTTGTTAGAGAGAACGAATGAGTCCGCCGGATGAGGGATTCGTAAGTGCGCGACCCCAAACCCATTCCGCAGTTTCGGCCGGCGGGCTCCCGGGAGAAACAGGCAAATCCGGCTCGTTGGCCGCCGCCGTCCGTTTGGGTGATGCGGCGGTGCCAGGTGCCCTCGCTGGGACACCGACGGGGGCGCGAGGCTCGGAGCTAAGCCGTCGCAACCACTAGTAAAACACCGGCCGACGCCGTCCAGCTGCAATGGACGGCGCCGGCCGCTGCCTGGGATCGATG
>Ga0164241_10001904_pt1 | contig 24020 bp, 18 predicted proteins | sample OricomyardsoilBY_FD_108780 | JGI IMG/M metagenome (GOLD analysis project Ga0164241, IMG submission 108780) | Backyard soil microbial communities from Emeryville, California, USA - Original compost - Back yard soil (BY) | ecosystem: Environmental > Terrestrial > Soil > Unclassified | place: USA... | reverse complement strand
GGCCGGCGTTGCTCAGCGCGCGGTAGTCGAGGTCGATGGGGTTTTGGGTGGCGACGACGACGCCGACGCCAAAGGCGCGGGCCTGCTTCATGAGCGCGACGAGGGGCTTCTTCGTCGGAGGCGAGGCGGGGTGCGGCGGCAAGAACCCATATACCTCGTCGAACACGACGAGCGCGCGCAGGCGCTGCGTTCCCTTCAGGCCGCGGACCCAGCTCAGCACCTCTTCGAGGACGACGCCGAGCACGAGCGCCCGCTCCTCGTCGTCGAGGTGCGCGACGCTGAGAATGGTCGCGGGGGTCTTGCCCTCTTTGGGTGTCATCCATTCGCCCACGTCGAGCGTGGCGCCCTGTCGCCACGAGGCAAAGGTGGGCGCCGCGAGCAGCGTGTTGAGCGCGGCGGCGAGATCGCGTCGCGCGCGCTTGCCGAGAAACGCATCGACCTCGAGCGCGCCGATCGATTCGACGGGCGGGTCGACCACCTCTGCCAGGAGCGCGGCGAGGTCGGCAGTCTGACCGGCGAGCAGGCGACGCTCGGCGAGGACCGAGAGATAGACGTGCTCGCGGCTCTTCGCCGGATCGGAGTCGCGTCCGAGCAAGCGCAAGATGAGCGAGATGGCCGCGCTCAGCGCGGCGCGCGCGCCGTCTACGTCGGTGTCCCAGCGCGGAGACCGTCGCTCGAGAGAGGACAGCACGTGCAAGAGCTCGCCCGCGTCGGCGCCGGGCGTGATGACGCGCAGATGGGTGCCGGAGCTGAAGCGCTCGACGTCGGGAAGCGCGAGCCCGAAGGCCTCTAAACCCTTGCGGCGTTGCTCGGCATGTTTCGCGGCGAGCGCCGCGATCTCGCCCTCTGCGCCGTCGATCCAGGGAGCGAGCGCCGCCGCTTCGAACGAGGGAATGGACAACAGCAGGTTCGGCAAGTCGCCCTTCACGTCGACGACCAGGACGGGCACCGAGGCACGCAGCGCCTCTTCGACGAGCACCGTGACGAGCCCGGTCTTGCCGCTGCCGGTCATGCCGACCACCACCCCGTGCGTGACGAGGTGGTGGGCCGGCAGTCGCAGCGCCGAGCTCTGCCTGCGACCGTCGAGCGGTCGCGCGTTACCGAGATGGAGCGTCGGGTTCATGCGTCTTCGTCTCGGCTGAGGGGTCCTGTCGCGATCAGTGGAACGGATCGTCGTCCGGCATTCCGGCGGTCGCGCTCGGCGCGGCCGCAGCCGCGATCGGCGCGGCCGTCAGTGGTGTCGCCGCCGCGGTCGGCGTCGTGGTCACGGGGCCTGCGGCCACCGCTGCGGGGGGCGGAGTCGCGGCGCCCTCGTCCATCTTCGCGGCGGCCTCGGCCGTCACGTCGTGCTTGCGCTTGCCCTTTCCGCCGTAGAGGGTCGGGATGATCGTGTCGACATCCTCTTCGGTCCAGCGCAGGTACGAGATGGCGCGGCGAGCCTGATCGTAGGTCGACACGAACCTCGTGAAGGCGCGGATGCGCAGCTCCGCCGCCTCGCTCGTGGCGGCCGCGCCGCGGTCGCGGACCGCGACGGCCGTGGCGAGTCGATCGGCGAGCACCTCGGCGCGGTCGATCTCCGAGACCGCGACGGCCGTGCGGCCCGACACCGCGGTCCAGTGGTCGCGGATCAGCGCGCAGAGCAGGAGCACATCGAAGGCGACGTTCTTGTAGCCAGGCGGGCCCTTCAGCTCGCCGAGGCGTCGACCGTCGAGCAGCTTGCGCTTCGCGAGGGCGGTGACGTCGGAGACGAGCACTTCGCGCAGCTGCGACAGCTCTTCGTAGAGCTCTTGCACCGGCTCTGGCGGCGCGGAGGCGGCCAGATATTGGGCGTGGGATTGGCCGAGGGCCAGGGCATAGACTTCGATCTTGTCGAACGCGTCGATATCGAAGTCGGGCAGGCCCGCGATGCGCGGTCGATAGTCACGCAGCTGCTGGGCGCAGCCCATGGTGATCATCACCGCTGCGGGGATGTCGAGGTTGATCTGGTTCAGGTCGCCCTCGGGGATCTCGGCCAGCTCTGCACGGACGCTGTCGAGGGCCTGACGAAAGCGGAGATTCGGAACGGACGCAGGGCCGGAGGTGGTCATGATGGTTTCCTTCTGGATCGGTCACGAGGCGAGGAACGACCGAGCCCGAGGCAAGGCCGCGGGCCACGTCGTCTTCGAAGCCGGCGCGCGTCGCCCAGGTGGAACCGCCCACCCGGGCAAGCGGCGCCGCTGCGCTTCGCTCGTCTCGATAGGGTTATTGGTGGGCCGCGGGTCGATCTGAAAAATAAAATCGAGGGCCCGACGACGGCCTCGCGATATGCTGATCCGCGTGAGCGAGGCAGCGCGGACTCTCGAGGAATGGGTAGAGCGCGGCGTCGCTCCCTATGTCGGCCGGCTCGACCGAGAGGCGCTCGACGAGCTTCGAGCGCTGCTGCGAGACAGCCTGAGCGCGCATCCCGGCCTCGAGCGCCTCGCCCGCGCACAGGAGACACGCGCCCCGGTCACTCGGAGTGAAGAGCTGCCCACCGGCGCAGCGCGCGCTGGCGACGGCGAAGAGCCCACGGACACGCGGCGCAAGCATGGCTGAGACCGACGCACCCGCGGCCGCACCGGTCGCGCTCAGCGCAAGGCAGCAAGCGCTCGTGGAAGAGGTCCGACCCATGGTGTCGCGTCTCGCCGGCAGCATCGCTTCGCGCTGGCGAGCCGAGCGTGACGAGCTCGTGCAGACCGGCATGGTGGTGGTCTGTCGGCTCGCGTCGCGGTTCGACGAGGCGCTCGGGGCGACCTTTGGGACCTTCGTCTTCGAGCAGGTGCGGAGCGCGATGCTCGTCGCATGCCGTACCGATCATCGCGACCGCGCGCGGGCAAGGCTGCTTCAGCGGGGAGCGGCGGCGCTGCTGCGCTCCACGCTTCCGCAGACCTTCGACGAGGTGCTCGCCACCGACGACGCCGCGTCTGCCGAGCTGCTCGAGGAGCGGATCGCAGCCCTCGCCGCATCCGCCGTCTTCTCAGGGTTGTCGAGCAAGACCCCGGAAGATCTCGTCGCCGACGCCCAAGAGGCCGCGAAGCTGCGCGGCGAGCTCGCGGATGCGCTCGCCAAGCTCGATCCGGTCGACCGCGAGCTCGTCCAACGCTGCTCCATCGAGCAACGCGCCCTCGCCGACGCGGCGCGCGCCGTCGGCCTTCCGTACGATCAAGCGCGCTACCGCTACACGAAGGCGCTCGCTCGAATGGGCCAGTCCCTGCGGGGCCGGTCTCAGTAGAACGGATCCAGCTCGTCGGGCGGCGCGGGCTCGACCCTGACTTCGCGTGCGCGGCCAGCCAGCTGCGCGTCGACCGTGCCCGGGATGGAGCCGGCGCGCTGCGTGGGCGGGATATCGCGCGCGACAGCGCCCGGTTTCTCGGGTGCGGCCCGTCGTCGCTTCTTGCCGCGCTTCACGTAAAGCGACGGCAGGATGGCTTCTGCGTCCCCCTCTACCCAGCGGAGGAAGATGACCGCGCGCCGCGCGTGATCGTACGCCGATACGAAGCGGGTGAAGGCCTGCGTGCGAAGTCGCGCGGCGGCGCCGACGACACGGTCGACGTGCTTTCGCTCTGCCGCGACGACCGTGAGACGCTGGGCGAGCGCCTCGAGCTCTTGGACCTCTTGGAACGAGATGGCGGTGCGATTCTCGACCACGGCCCAGTGCTTACGCAGCAGCGCGCAGAGGAGCATCACATCGAACGCCACGTTCTTGTGGCCGGGCGGTCCCTTCAGCTGCTTCAAGCTGGCGCCGTCGATGACCTTGCGACTCACGAGCGCGCGCACGTCCGATACCAAGAGAGCCCGACGCTCGCGCAGCGCGAAATACAGATCGCGCCGCAACTTTGGGGGGGCGAACGTCGCTTGGTACTGGGCGTGTGCCTGGCCCAAGGCCAGCGCGTACTCCTCGAGCTTGTCGAACGTCTCGACATCGAACCTGGGCAGCTCGCAGACGCGACTGCGCAGCTCGCGCAGGCGTGGCAGCTGCTGAATCGCCGTCATCACCGCCGTCGGAATGTCCAGGTTGATCTGGACCAGCTCGCCGTCGGGAATGCGCTCGATCTCCGGGCGCACGCTCGCGAGCGCGTGTCGAAAGCGGATCCTGGGGGCAACGGGTTCGGACGTGCTCATCACTTCCTCGTGGCCGGGCGTCGGGAGCGAGCGGGGCGTCAGCCATGCGCCGCTCGGGACGGTCGCGCCCCCATGCAGGGTTATTGGACGCGGGTATCCCGATCTGAAAAAGATCGGCCCGCCAGGCCGGAGAAAGTGACGTCCACCACAAACTCCGCGATTTGCGCGGTGGAAGAGATCTCGCGTGGCCTCCCGGGAGGTCCGGCGGAAGCCCAGCGCTTGCAAGAAAGCTCGCGAAGGCACCGCGCGTTAGCTCGGTCCAGTCGCGAACGCTCTCGAAGGCAACCGGTGCTTGCATCGCCCTCGCGAAAAGGCTCCCCGAGGCAATCGGGACAAGCTCGACGCTCGCTGGCGAGCTCCGCCGCTCAAACTTTGTCAGCTCGAGCCTGGCGCGAAGGCACACCGACCGCTCGCGCGCCTGCGCCGGCCTGACATTCGAGCGGTCTGACCGCTCCAGACCATGCGTCGGGCTGGCTTCGGGCCACTCGGACCGCCCCGGCGTCAGCAAGGGGCTGGCCGGAAAGCGGTTGGAGTGCCGTGTGCGGAGCGACGCCAATGCCCCGGCGGGGGTTTACCCCCTCCAGGTCGTGTTGGCGCAATGGCGCGGGAGGGGTCAACCCCTTCGGCGCCGTGTTGGAGGAATGCCGCGGGAGGGGTGGACCCCGTCCGGCCAGAGAGACGCGACGTCGCGGCGGGGGGACCTGGGTGATGGCGCTTCCAAAGCGCGCTCGAGTCGGTGCTCGTGACGAGCCTGCGCGCGCGCACGCGAAGAGATCCGGCGCTCCGTCACCTCACCCCAACCCGCCCACGATCACCGGCCAATCCGGATCGCCGTCCAGATAGCTCACGAGCACCTCGCTCCCCAAGCGAGCCCGGGCGCCACCCGCCGAGCCGCAGCCCGGCCCCACCGGCACGCGGCGCGTGCCGCTCCCATCGCGATCCCAGCCGAAGCGGCACAGCACGCGTCCTCGGGTATCGAGCTCGCCGTCGCCAACGACGGTTGCGCGGTGGAGGCCCGGGATCCGCTTCTTCGGGAGGCCCTGTGGCACGAAGCGATGCTGGAGGGGGATGCAGACGAGCTCGTGGCTCGACGCCGCGGCGAGGCCGCTCCTGGGCGCCCACCAGCCGCTTCGACTCTCGATCACGAGCACCTCACCTGCCGCCTCGGTGTGCGGTGCGGGTGACAAGCGGAGGGCTGATCCCGGGGGCACGAACGCCGTGCCACGCAGCGTGATCGTCAGCGAGGCGCCGTACTCGGCCCAGAGCGCGGCGTCCGCGCGCCTATCTAGCAATGCCTCGCTGGGTGCGCCCGGCTCGAAGCGGCAGCGCTCATAGACGCTGTCGAGCCCGACCTTGGCGCGCGCCACGACCGCTGAGGTCGCGGCTTCCTCTGACGCATGTATGCGCACGCCCAAGCTGGCGATCGACCCGTCGACCTCGACTTCGCGCACGCGATGTAGCGGCGCATCGACGGCTCCTGGTGGGGCGAACGCCACACGGACCGCGGCGTGACGCCCGAGTCGTCGCGTGTCCGGGATCAAGGTCAGCGCGCCCTCTGCATACAGATCGAAGAAGCTCGCGACCCCATCGGCGGCCAAGAGCCGAAACAGCGCGTCATGGTCGGTCTCGTCATGTTGCAAGCGACACTCGTGGACCGTCAGCGCGCTCTCGTCGAGGACCCGCAGCTCGGGCGCGTCGCCTCCGTAGGCCGCAAGGAGCTGGCGCACGCTGTCGCTCACGCATTGGTCCTTGAAGAAGCGTGAGTCGGTCCGCAGCGCGAGCAGACAGAGCGGCGAGGCGATATCGATCTCGTAGCGCGCGGAGCCGGCCTCGACGCCAAGATGGCGGAAGGAGCGGATCACCCCGCGGGCGGCGGGCTTGCCGATGTCGGCAGGAAAGCCTACGCGCACCCGTCTGCCCACGAACGCGGCAGGCCCCAAAGAAGGGTCCGCGTGGTCTGCGACCATGCGGATCCTGAACGATGAGGACATCGCGAACGTGCTCAAGGCGGACTCGACACGAAACCCGGAGGGCTCATCATCGATCGACAACGCGAGCGGCGCGCCTGTGATATCCAGTTCGATGGCCACGGGATCCTATCCTCCCGTCCGGCCGCAGGCGGCCACCCGGCCGCGTGGATATCGAAACTATTCTTTGCTAATTTCGTCGAGGACCGCGTCGCGGAGCGCCTCGAAGGCGGCTTTGCAGCGGCGGCGCATCGTCCGCTCGCTCTGGCCGAGCTCGACGGCGAGCGCCTGCAGAGTGGCGGTGCCCAGGTGGTGGCGCGCGATGAGCTTGCGTTGTGCCGCGCTCAGCCGGCCAAGGGCACGCTTCAACGCACGGCCGCGCCGCGTGCTCTCCTCGCGTGCTTCGAGGTCGTGGTCCGGTCGCGCCGGCTCTTCAGTCACGGCGGCGCCGAGGCCAGTGACGAAGGCGGCCGCGAGCACGGAGCACGCCTCGGCGACACGGCGCGACGTGTCCTCATCGCTCGCGAAGGCTCCGCCAGGATCCTCGAGCGACTCGGCCCCGCGCAGGGCAAACTTGTTGGCAGCTCGGATGAGACCCGTGGCGTCGCTGCGTCGCGCTCTGGCGCCGCTGTCGATCATCTCGCCGAGCAGCCGAATCTTCGCGAACGCCTCGAAGGACTCGTTCCGGGTGGGATCGAAGGTGCGCGCGGCGTCGACCAGCGCGACGCTCCCGGCCGACATGAGCTCGTCCAGCTCGAAGCCGTACCGCCCCACCACGATCCGTGCGGTCTTCTTGATCAGCGGCTGATGCTCGATGACCCATTGTTGTTGCTGCGGGGTCAATCGCGGCCGCGGTGCGTCGTCGCTCATCTCACCGCCCGCTGCGCCCAGTCCCGGCCCGTCGTCGCGCGGCGCGCTGGGTCTCCGACTGTGGTTCGTCACCGCTCTTGACGGCCCCGCTCGTGTGCACCGTGGGCGCCGGGCGCAAGCGCGCGACCATGCGGGACAAGGCTGGATGGGTGGCCAGCGTCGTGGCGAGCAAGTTGCGCAGAGCCGTGAGCTCCTCTGCCGACAGCACGCTCAAATACGGCTCCACGGCGCGGTCGACTTGCTCGCGGATCACGGGGTCCTCCAGAGGATCGATCATGTACAGCTCCTCTTTGGAGCATATCCTCTCGAGCCCACCGAGGCGGCCAAGCCCTGGCCACGAATCGTCACTCGCCGCCCGGTTTTCTGGCCCGCGTCGCGACCGCATCTGCGACGCGCGCCTCGAAGTCCAGCTTGAGCGAGGGGTTTCGCTCGAAGCGCAGTTGCCAGAGCGAATGGATCTGCGCCCGCACCTTGGGCGTCTCGACGCCGAACTGCCGGAGGATCTCGACCGACCGAGCCGGCTCGGCGCGCAGCTCTGCCGCGAGCGCGACATAGTGTTTCAGCTCGAGCAGCCGTGCGTGCTCGAAGGGCAGCGCTTGGGCGGCGCGGTCTGCTGTGTCGGAGAGGACCAAGGTCTCCCCCGCGTCCGGCACGGACCCGCGGCTCGGTGGCTCGATCGCGGCATTCACCCTCTGCTCGCGATCGCTCGGGCTCGCGGCCCGAAACGGCAGATCCGGACTCGCCACGTGGACGGACGGTGCGCGGGTCTGCTCTGGATCTGCGCCCTGGTCTGTGCGGGCGTGCTCGGGAGTGGCCGGCTCGACCCTGCTATCGAGTTGTTGAGACTGAGTTTGAAGATAGGTAGGCGTCGTCTGGGGCACGGGTGGCGGCGGTGCGCCCTCGACCGTGGGTGCCGGCCGGTCAAGTGGCCGCATGGCCCGGCCACGGACGGTCGGGAGTAGTCGCCCGATCGGCTCTTGTACCTCGCTTCGAACATCGCTTGCGTCTGTCCGTTGAAGCCGCGCTCTCCGCTCGGTTCGTTGGAACACCGACGCGAGCTCGAGAATCGGACGGATGTCGCCGCCCTGGAGCGCTGCGGCGACCTGGCTCGCGACTTCGTATCTCGCGTGCGTCAGCGTCGCCTCGTCGATCTCGAGGGCCGTCAGCACCTTTGCGCGGTCCGCAGCTGGCCGGACCGAGACGTGGGCCAATGCCTCGGCGAGTCGTGCCAGCGAAATGGGCCGCGGTCCGTCCGTCATCGTCAGTTCCCGTGCCGCGCCAAGAGGGCGCCGCGCGTGGCCTCGTCATCCAGGCCGCTCGGCTCGAGCTCATGCTCGCGCTGGAACCGTCGGAGCGCCGCGGCCGTCGGCTCGCCCATGTGGTCCCCCTCGGTCGGGCCCTCGTAGTAGCCCAGGTTCTTCAGGCGCACACGCAGACCCTCTGGGCTCTCGATCGGAGCCATCTCTTCAAGCACGAAGACGTACGTCTGGCGTCGGCCGGTCGGGTACGTCTCGACCCAGAGCTCGACATGCGCGACGCGCGCGCTCTTCGGGAGATCGTGCTCGACCAATCCATCGTCGTTCGTGGTGCCCTCGAGACGGAAGCCCTCGGAGCGCAGCTCGTAGTGTTTGCCGGCGTATGGGTGGGCCAGCGCGTCGGTGAGCCGGACCGAGAGCTTCTTCGTCTGCGGCGTGCCCTGGTCGTCGGTGGGCATCGGGGGCTGCGCCTTGCAGTTGAGCAAGACCTTCTCGCCCTTGATCTCTGCCTCTTTCCCAAGCTCCACCGAAGAGGTCTCGCCATACAGCTTCAGCGACTTGGACAAGATGCGCGCCTTGTCGGTCAGCTCGAGCGAGGGACCGTCACCCTTCATGGTCACCTCGATCCCCGACACGCTCACGCTGGGCGCGTAGAGATCGATCGACCTGGGCGAGAGCACGAGCCGACTCTCTCCGCAGCGCAACGTGAGCGAGGTGCGCGCCTCGATCGTCGCGCTGTCCTCGACCGTCTGCGTCGACGTGCCGAGGATCTGGATCTCCGAGTGCCCTGGTCGATCGTGCGAGCCCACGACCAAGGTGTAGATGGACTCGGCGTGCAGCGTGCGCGAGCCCTGCACGGTCTCGCGCACGTCGCCGACGATCGTGCGCTCGATCGAGCCAGAGATCTTCTCTTCGATGTTCTGATCGACCTCGCTCGAGCGCGAGCCATGGATCTCCTCGCGGAGATCTCCCTCGACGCTCAGGCTTCCACCCGCGCCCAGGGACGTGCGGCCCGGGCCCTTCACGATCACGTGGCGTGCGCCCGAGACGACGATCTGGTCGTCCCCCGCGACCAAGAGCGAGTGGTCCCCCGTCACCTGCGCCCGCATGTCGTTGCCTGCGACCATGTCGAGATCGCGATGCGCCAGGAGATTCAGTCGCTCCGCGCCCGCCGCGTCCTCGAACGAGACCTCGCTCGACCCGGCGTCCGGCCCATCGGGTGTCGATCGACTTCGAATGCCCGCCCGGGTGCTGTTTGCGGGCAGCGGAAACGCAGGGGGGTGCGTAGCGTTCGGCACGCACCCCATCACGATGGGCCGATCCGGGTCTCCACCCAGGAAGCCGACCAGCACCTCCATGCCGACGCGCGGAATGAACTGTGCGCCCCAACCCGTGCCCGCCCAGGCTTGGGCGACGCGGATCCAGCACGAGCTCGTGGCGTCGGCTGCGCCCAGCAGATCCCAATGAAAGAGCACCCGGACACGTCCGAGCGCGTCGGTGTGGATCTCCTCGTTCACTGGTCCGGTGACGGTGGCGGTCTCGAGCGATTGGATCACGCGGCGTCGCGGCCTCTCGGGACGCAGCAGGAAGCTCGCCGCCACCGCTCGGAAGCGATTGCGATAGGTGGTGTCACCGTCAAAGGCTGCGACCCCGTCATGGCTCACGTCGACGACGGCGTAGGCACCTGAAAGCGACGGATCCTCGTGATCTTCAAGCTCGAAGCGCGCCCCCGCGGTCAGACGGGCAGATAGGCTCGCGCCGCGATAGCCAATCGCGTCTCGACGGACCTGCTCGTTGGCCACGATGGGCGCGAGAGGTCTCACCTGGGCCTCACCGAAGAGCCCGTGCGGATAGTGGACCGTGCCCAGGCCCACGAGCTCGGCCTTCGGGTCGGACGCGGTGGCCCGCTCTGTGGGCCGCAGCAGATCGAAGTCGGAGAGGATCGCGCCCTGACTGCCCTGGCGCTGGCGCTCGAGGAAGACGCTGACGTGATGCTCCTCTCTGACCATCCCATCGCCGGCGCCCAGCACCGGTCGATAGGCCATCCGCGCTCCGTCTCGGAGCGGCGGATAGGTGGAGCAGGTATCGAAGAAGACCACGACCTCGGGCGTGTCGAGCGGCGCCTCTGCGTCTGGCGCGTCGAACCGAAAGGCGATGCCCTCTTCCGCGCTGAGTCGCGAGACGAACGCGAGATCGGACTCGTCATGCTGAACGCAGTATTCCCGTTTCGGGTGCTCGAGGTGCAGCTCGGCACGAAAGGCGACACCGTGTTCGCCGAGAACGCGCCCGACGATGTCGCCGACCGTCAGATCTTGAAACACGCGGCTCATCCTGCGATGCGCGAGGACGGAGAGCTTGGGCGCCAGGCGAAGGCGGAGCCGTCGCCGTCCGTCGGCGAGGACTTCGCCGCGCGTGACACCTGCGATGAGCCCGACGACGAGCCGCGACTTGCCGCCGACCGAGAGCTCGAGACGCGCCGCCTGGCCAAGGAGCGCGCTCGGCTCTGAAGCCGTCGGTGCGTCGACCTCCAGGTCGAAGCGAAAGCACCGCGACAGACGCTCGCGGCCGCGGAACGCGACCACAGTTAGCTCGGGCTCGAGCCCCGCGACGCGAAGAATGAACTGATTGCCACTCATGCAGTCTGCGCCCTACTTCTTCTTGCCGCAGGTGACCGACTGCACGACGACGTTGCGCGTCTGTCCCTGGCCGGCGTCGACATAAATGACGAGGTAGCTCGAGCCGGTCCACGCGCTGTCGGACCACCAGGTGGGTCTACGCTCTTGTGCGAGTGTGAGCCAGGGTCCGGAAGCGGCGACCCGCGCCACTTTGAGGGCATTCAAGTTCTCCCCGGACAAGCCAAGGCTGGACAGGGGTAGCCTGGCGGAGCCCAAGACTTCGCTCCTCGGTATCTTGCGCGCGGTCGCCGCGCTCGCGCCCGCATGAAGCTGCCAAGCATCCACCTCTGGGCCGTCTGCGAAGTATCGCTCGAGGATCATGAGGTCTCCATTCTCGGCCACCGACAGGTCACCTACGTTTGGGAGATCCACGCTGGGCCCTCGAGCCTCGCCGGGGGCCGCGTCGAGTCGGACGGCGAGCTGGGCGGGCGGCTTGTCCGTCGCGAGCCACACGCGACCGTCGGGCCGGAGCGTCAACGAGACCGCCCCTGTATCCGGAAGCTCCTCTGCAACTAATTGCATGGGCTCCGTCGCTGTCTTGATGTGGAGCAGGGTTTGCGTTTGACCGCCGCCGCTCGTAAGCACGGCTGCCGCGAGGCCGCCGGACGAGGAGAGTTTGCTGACCTCGAGATCGGGATGAGGCAGCGCGACCGGCGCGCCGAGCGCAGTCGCGTTCGCGTCGAGATGCTGGAGATAGGCGCCGCGCGGGCGTTTACTGCAGCACTCGCCATATGCGAGGAGAAAGGTCCCGTCGTCGAGCGGGAAGAGGCGTATGCGCGGAGTCGACCACCACACCAGCTCCACCGCAGGGCCCCTCGGCGCGCCACTCGCCTCCAACGCCTGTACGTGGAGCGTGCCTTCCGGTGTGCCGAAGGACGGCATGTTGGGATCGGGCGGACGGTCGGCCCATGCAGCGACGACCCCGAGACGCGTCGCCGCGATCGCCACCTCGCTCATGTTTCCGTCAGCCTGCCCAATCGCAGTCTTGGCGCCAGCTCGACAGGGCGGCGGATGCACAGAATCCGACAAAGGGTCGCTGTCGAGCGGCGGGAAGAGCAGCTGGCCCGTCAATCCCGGCGGGGGAGGCGCCTCCTCCTCGACCGTCGGCTCGGCGCTGGCGACGCTCGAGAGGGTGGGCGGGGCGGAGGCCGACGGCGCCGCAGAGAGTGCGGGCGCGGCGTTCGCTATCGGGCTGGGCGACCGACCTGACGAGCACGCTGCACCCAGCGCGAGACACGCGAGGAGCGCCGCCCCAGCCGAGCGCTCCACTCGGATTCGGTGCATGTGGTCTTGATTGCCACGCATACGACTCTTCACCTACTTCGCCTTTGGCTTGCCGCAGGTGACCGACTGCACGACGACGTTGCGCGTCTGTCCCTGGCCGGCGTCGACATAGATGGCGAGATAGCTCGAGCCGGTCCAGGCGCTGTCGGACTCCCAAAGCATCGGTCGGTTGTCGCGCGCGAGCGTGAGCCCGGGAGGGGCCATCACCGACTGAAGCATGAGCGCCTTGTCACTCGCATCGAAGCTCAGACGAGGAGAGCCGGGCGCGATCACTCTCGGTAGCAGGAACTTGGTCAGCGAGTGTTCCCCCGCGTGAAGCCGCCAGGCCTCCAGCTCTGGATCGCTGCCCGAATCGACGAGGAGGAGATCTCCTTGCGGACCGAGCGATACGCTGGGCCAGTCTGTCACCTCGACCGGTGACGCGTCCTCACCGGCCACCTGGCTGGAGAGTCGGACTTTGGACGGCCCGAGGTACGTCCCGCTCAGCAGCCACACTCGACCATCCGGCCGCATCTGCGAGGCGGCCAACAACTGCGCCGCGTCAGGCCAGTCCTGTCCAATCACGCGCATCGGCGCTCGTGACGTGTCGACGCGGAGCAGCGTGCGCGCCTCAGTTTTGTAGTTTCTCAGGATCAGGGCGATGAGGGGCCCGGACGAAGAGACGTCCTCGATGCCGTTCTCGGGCGCCGGTCGATCGACGGGCGCGCCGACCGCAGCGCCGCCGGCGTCAACATGCAATAAGAGGGGATGATTGACTACGCTGCCCCACTCCTCATAGGCCAGGAGGAACGTGCCGTCGTCGAGCGGGAAGAGCCCGATGTCTCCACCCGAGCGCGGCGAGATCTCCGTGCTCGCACCTTTCGGTGCGCCCCGGGGCTCGAGCGGCTGGACATGGAGCGCGCCGCTGCCGCCCGGGAGGTCGGGAAGGCTCGGATCCGGGGGACGGTCGGCCCATGCAGCGACGACCCCGAGACGCGTCGCCGCGATCGCGACGTCGCCCATGCTGCCGTCCGCGTGTCCGATGACCGTCTTCGCGCCGGCTCGACAGGGGAGCGGAGGGAAGGTCGAGTTGGGATCGCTGTCGAGCGGCGGGAAGAGTAGCTGTCCAGTCAGTCCCGGCGGGGGCGGCGCCTCTTCCTCGGCAGGCGGCTCGGCGCTCGGGACGCTCGAGACCGTGGGTGGGGCGGAGGCCGACGGCGCCGCAGAAAGTGCGGGCGCGGCGTTCGCGATCGGGCTCGGCGACCGAGCTGACGAGCACGCTGCACCCAGCGCCAGCGCGAGACACGCGAGGAGCGCTGCCCCAGCCGAGCGCTCCACTCGGATTCGGTGCATGTGGTCTTGATTGCCACGCATACGAGTCTTCACCTACTTCGCCTTTGGCTTGTCGCAGGTAACGGACTGGACCACGACGTTGCGCGTCTGTCCCTGGCCCGCGTCGACATAGATGGCGAGATAGCTCGAGCCGGTCCAGGCGCTGTCGGCTTGCCAAAACATCGGTCGCACCTCGCGCGCGAGCGTGAGGCCGGCTCCGCCCGACAAGATCTTAAGTGCCTGCCCGCTGGGATCGAAGCTCAGACGCGCAGAGCCGGGCGCGATGGCCCTCCGCAGGTGGTATTTGGCCGGCTGTTGCCCCGCGTGAATCCGCCAGACATCCAACTCCTGATCGCTGCCCGAATCCACCAGGACGAGATCCTCTTGTGGACCGAGCAACACGCTCCCCCACTCGCTCACCTGGACCGGAGCTGTGGGCTCACTGCCAATCTTGGCGGAGAGTCGGATGTGGACAGGCCCCGAGGTCTTCCCGCTCAGGAGCCACACTCGCCCATCGGGCCGCATCTGCGTAGACACCTGCTCAGCCGTGTCAGGCAAGTCCTCTGCGATCACACGCATCGGCTCGCGCGACGTGTCGATGCGGAGAAGAGTGCGTGCGTCGGTCGTGTAATTGCGCAAGATCACGGCGACGCGCCGGCCGGACGAGGAGACGTGTGCGATGACGTCGTCAGGCTTCGGTCGGTCGACGGGCGCGCCGAGCTCGTCACCGCTCGCGTCGACGTGCAAGAGGAGAGCCCCACCGACGCTGCCCCACTCCTCGTAGCTCAGAAGGAACGTACCGTCGTCGAGCGGGAAGAGCGCCAGGTCTCCATTGGTGCGCAGCGACAGCTTCGTGCTTGCATCCTTCGGGGTGCCCCGGGCATCGAGCGGCTGGACATGGAGCGCTCCACTACCCGGCAGGTCCGGATCCGGAAGGGTCGGATCCGGCGGACGGTCGGCCCATGCAGCGAGCACTCCGAGAGGCGTCGCCGCGATCGCCACCTGGCTCATCTTGCCGTCCGCGCGTCCGATGACCGTCTTCGCGCCGCCTCGACAGGGGAGCGGAGGGAAGCTCGAGCTGGGATCGCTGTCGAGCGGCGGGAAGAGCACCTGCCCGGTCAATCCCGGCGGGGCCTGCGCCTCGTCCTCGACGGGCGGCTCGGCGGTGGGCTCGGCGCTGGCGAGTGCGGGCTCGGTCAACTCGCTCGAGGTCGCCGCGACCGACGTCGCTACGGGCGTCACTCGCGCGGTCGGGCCCGGCGGTGCGCCAGCGGAGCAACCGACGGAGAGCGCCACGGCGAGCCAAGCAAAGCATTGGCCGTTCGGCTGAAGATCATTTCGATTTTGATGCATATCCCTGATAGCCCTCCGTTCCCCCCAACAATCCGGGGACCGAGAACGCCTGACCTTCACCCAGCCAGCCTCCCCGCAGGAATTGCGCCCGAAGCTGCAGATACCATGACTCGGCCATCATGAAGCGGGTACTGTGAGCGAAGAAGTCCCAATAGGCCTTGAGGTCCCCAGTCCTCGAGGCTGGGTCCAGCGCGGTCTGCGCCTTCTTCAACGCCCCGAGCCATATGTCCCGATCTGCCGTGCTCTTGCTGTTCTCATAGACCACCTGCGCGGCCTTCGCGACGGCAACAAGACGCGCCAGCTCCGCACGATATGCCTTTTCCAGCTCTTTTTGGCGTTTCGTAATCAAATCCCCCGAGAGCGCCCCGGTGTCGATGAACACCTGCCTTATCGCCTTCGGGGGACTACCATCGCCACCGCCGCCCTTCATTTGATGCGCCCGCCACAGCTGGTGCGCCTTGCCGTCCGTGTGATGCGAGAGCACTGCGATAGGCATCATGTCTTCGCCCACGGTGAGCTCTTCGCGAGGTATTGGCTTGCCGTCTCGAACCGGGTGGTAGGCATTCGAGCGGGCGAGCGCGTCGTCGACCATGTCCTCGATCTTCCGGCCTCGCGCGCCCTCTTCCCACATCACCTCGGCCAGCGCGTCGCGGGGCGCGTAGCAGACCCAGAACGCCTGGAGCGAGCCGTAATACGGCACATCGCGGAGAGAGACGAGGAGGCGCGAGAAGTTGTAGTTTCGCTCGGGCGATTCGCTGGACCACATCGGGACCAAGCGACTGATGAAGAGGATGTCCTCTGCGCTCATCTCTGCGCGCGCCTCGGGGTTGCGCTTGGCGACGACCAGACGCATCAGGCCGACCGGTCGAACTCGCCGCAGGTGTGCCAACTGCGCGTCGAAGTCGGTGAGCGGCGGCACGGTGCCGAGCCCGACGAAGTTGTCGCGTTCCCCAGGAACTGCGACAGAGGACTCGCCCGCGTACATGCCTCCGTTGTCCGTGAGACTCTTAAACATCGTATAGGCCGGATCGTCGGGATCTCTGTGATAGGACGCGTCGAGCATCTGGACGGCGACATGGTTGCTCGAGTTGGTCCACGTGCGCAGGACCATGCTGATGTGCGAGCCGTCGGTCTGCAGACGAAATGTCAGCGTGGCTGTCTGAATGCCGAGCTTGATCTTCTCCTCTTCGGAGAGCTGCGGGTTGGCTCGCAAGAGCTGCGTCTGCACATCGACGCTGACACGAATGGCGGGCAGCAGCGGGACGGTCTGGTGGATGATATCCGAGGCATGGTCGACCGCCTTGGCCCCTGCTTGCATCTCGAGCTCTTTGTTGATCCCCGCCAGGGGGCTCACCTGGTAGTTACCATCGGCCCCGACGCGCGGCGTGCCATCGGCTTCCAGCCAGAGATCCGAGATGGGTACGTCGACCAAGGTCGTGCGCTGATTGCCGCGCGGGTTGTAGGTGTAGATGGTGCCCGGGCCGAAGTTTCGCGCACGCGCGGCGACCGCGTCCCCGTTGAAGGCTTGGTCTTTATCGATGACGCCGACGAAGGACGAGTCGATCTTGCCCTCGCGGTTGAAGATCGCGACCACGGAGTTCGCGTACCAGGCCCCCACCCCGCCCTCGTGAAACATGGGCGCCGCGAGCGCGTCCTGGCTCGCAGGCAGGCCACCAGGCCCGATCTCGTGCTCGAGCGACATGCCCCGCGCCATCATCCCGTAGGTCGTCAAGCTCTGGCAGACGACGCCGATGGATCTGGCGGGATCGGTGTTCGGCGACTCGACGCGCTCGACGGGCGCGTTCGGCCCGTTCCCGGGCCTGGACGACCACGTCGTGGGCTGAAATCGGCCGTAGATGTAGCCGATCTTCGTGCCCTTGACCTGACCCTTGCTCGGGAAGCCGGCCAAGCCATCCGGGCCCATGTAGGCCGAGCCGAGGAAGATCTCCTCGACGATCTTCGCCCACTTCTCGTCGGGCGTGTTGTCGGCGCCCGCAGGATGCCGGCCGCCCGGCATCTGCCAAACGATATTCCAAACCGCGTCTTGCTCGAGGATCATCGCGATCCAGTCGATCACCTGCTGGACGTGGCCGAGGTTCGGCTCTTGGCCCTCTGGGATGGTCGCCGTGTTGTCGCCCGCCGCCGAGCGATCGCAGAGGACCATCTCGTTGATGCAGGCGCAGAGCCGCGGGAGCTTTTCGCTCGTCGCATTCTCATCTTTCGTCGCCACCGTCTGGTTCGGCGGCGCGGTCTTGCGCGAGCTTGCCCCCACGAGAATCTCTATCCTCTCGAAGCTACCACCCCGGCCACCAGCAGGGGGCTTTGTAACATTTCAAGTTGTCCAAGCCTTGTGCTCCCGACGGAGTTTGGCCGCCTCGAGCGGGTCACGAGGATAGGGTGTAGGTGGCGGCGGACGACGCAGATCCCTTGAGCGGCACGCCCTATCGGGCGCTCGGACTGCTTGGCAGCGGTGGCATGGGTGTCGTGCTCGAGGCCGAGCGGCGGGACATCAAGAAGCGGGTCGCGGTCAAGGTGCTCCATGCCAAGGCCGGGGCGTCGGCGGGCGAAGAGGACCGTCTCCGCGTCGAGGCCGAGGCGCTCGCGCGGATCCAGAGCCGCTATGTCGTGCCGATCCTCGACTTCGGGCGCACCTCTGGCGGGGCGCTCTACTTCGCCATGGAGCTGATGCGCGGTCGATCGCTCCACGAAGAGCTGAAGGCCCGAAAGACCCTGCCGGAGCTCGAGGCGATCACCATCGCGCGCCACGTGCTCCTCGGGCTCGAAGCGGCGCACAAGCTCGGGATCGTGCATCGCGATCTGAAGCCGGCGAACGTCTTCTTGTGTGACGCCGACGGCGGCGATGATGGCGGTCCACTCGGCGGCAGGCTGGCCCGCCTGATGGACTTCGGCGTCGCGAAGATCCTGGCTGCGGCTGGGCCGGACGGACCGAGCCCGCCCGCGCTTCCGACCCAAGAGGGCATGGTGATCGGCACGCCGCGCTACCTGACGCCAGAGCACGTGCTCGGCGGGATCGAGCCGCGCTCCGATGTCTACGCCGTCGGCCTCTTGCTTCACGCGATGCTCACCGGTCAGCCGCTCTTCGACGAGGGCGGCCTGACCTCTTACGCGCGCGCGACGGTGCAAGATCCGCCGAGCGCGCCGAGCGAACGCTCCGCGGGCCCCGTCTCGGCCGTGCTCGACGGGATCGTCCTGGCCTGCCTGGCCAAAGATCCGAGCGCGCGGCCCGCGAGCGCGCGCTCGCTGTACGACGCGCTGGGCCCGCTGCTGGTGACCAAGAAGCTCGAAAGCAAGCGGCCTGCGCCGCTCGGCCCCGCTGGTTCGCGCCGGCCCGCGAACGGCACGGTCCCGATGGGTGTGTACGCCGTCGCCGGACCGAGCGCCCTGGCGCGGCAGTACGCGACCGAGCTGATGGACGCGCCGCTCGCGCGGAGCGCACCCGAGCCGGTGCGCGCAGCGCTCGCGCCGAGAGAGCCCGCGCGCGCAGCGTTGCAAGCACCGAGGCCGCGCCGAGCACGTGTCGGCGTCGGTTGGCTCGTCGCGATCCTTCTGCTCGTCATGCTGAACGCGATCTTGATCTACACTCTTCGCGCGCGGGGCTGGAACCTCCTATGATGGCCGCGATGGAGGGCTCCCCCACGCCGAAGGGCCTGGCCGCGCAGCGAGACGACGCGCTGCGCGCGGGACAAATATTTTCGGGATTTGAAGTGCTCGCCGTCCTCGGCCGCGGTGGCATGGGAGAGGTCTATCTCGCCCGCGAGGAATTTACAGATAGACGCGTCGCGCTGAAGGTCCTGCCGATTCGAAAAGAGGCCAGCCAGGATGCCCGCGAGCGCATGCAGCGAGAAGCCGCGGCCGGCGTGCGCATCGACCACCCGAACGTGGTCCGGGTCTACGGCGGCGGACTCTCGGACGGCAAGGTCTACATCTCGATGCAGTGGCTCGAGGGCGCCAAGACGCTGCGCGAGCTCTTGGTCGGCGGGCCTGTCCCAGTGCACGTGGCCATCCTGTGGGCGACGAAGATCGCCGACGCCCTGAACGCCATCCACCTCTCGACGATCTGGCATCGCGATCTCAAGCCCGAGAACGTGATGGTCCAGCCGAGCGGAGAGGTGAAGCTCATCGACTTCGGTCTGGCGCGCGTGCGGTCCGAGCACCTGCGCACGACGAAGCCCCCGAACCTGGGCACGCCTCACTACATGGCGCCCGAGCAATCGGACGCCAGCCTTGGGCCCATCGAGGGCCCGGTCGACGTCTATGCGCTCGGGCTCATCTTGTTCGAGATGATCGTCGGCCGTCACGCGCTCGAGGGCGACGACACCGATCGGCTCAGCAAGAACGAGGTCACCATGCGCCACCTCATCATGGCGCCCCAGCGCCTGGCCGACGTGACGTCGGCGGCGCCTCCCGAGCTCTCTCGGCTCGTCGACGCGACGCTCGCCAAACGTCCCGCACAACGGCCCACGGCTCGCGAGGTCGCCAAGACTCTGCGCGCCATCGCCGTCGCGCTCGACCGCACGCGCTTGCCGCACGCGACGACCGATCCTGCGGGCCACCGCGCCGCGTCCGCCAGCCGCCCGGGCGCCGCGCTCGAAGAGACCGAGCCCACGCCGGCTCCGGCGCAGATCGTCGTCTCGCCGTACAAGACGGTCCCGCTCGACCCGAAGTTTCAGGCCACCTCGCCACTGCCCGGTGCGACCGCGAGCCGCGAGCTGGTGCAGGCCACGGTCGATGAGCCCGCGCCTCCTCGCGCGCCGCACACCCCGGACGTCCAGTCGTTCCTCGCGGATGCTGCCAAAGACCTCGCCACCGACGAGCGCTTCGCCACGTCGTCCGAGTCGCTCGGCGAGCCCGCTGCGCCGCCGGGCCGGCCCGGCTGGGTCTACGCCGTGCTCGCGATGCTGAGCGTCGGCGGCGTCGGCATGGCGATCCTCGCCCTCGTCACCGCCCCCGGCTCCACCGTGGCGAGCGCATCGAGCGCGGCCATCGCTGCCATGCCCTCGAGCACGACTGCGTCGAGCACCGCGCTGGCCGGCGCTGGTGTCGCCACGACGCCAAGCAGCGTGACTGCGACCGAGCCTGCGCCAACGGCGACGGCAGCGAGCACTGTGGCCGCGGCAGCGCCGTCGCAAAGCACCGTCCCTGCCGCCAGCACCGCGGCGAAGCCTGCTAGCTGGACGCCTTCTCGAGCGCCCACCAGCGCAGCACCCACCGCGGTCGTGCCCAGCGCGAGCGCCACGCACGTGAAAACGAAGTTCGACGACTTCCTCGTTCCGTGATCCACTCGAGCCCGCAGCCGATGGCAGAGGACCCTCCCAAGCCAGCTCCCCCCGACTCGTCCGCGCAGCCGAGCGCAGCCGAGCAGGAGAAGCGCGCCAAAGAGCGCGCCGAGGCAGAGGCCCTCCTCGCCTACATCCCGACCTCGATCCCCAACCAAGAAGAGGAAGACGCCGCTGCAGCGCGCATGGCCGCGAGCCCAGGTCTCGCCGAAGCCGTCCGCGCGCTCGCCGAAGCGCGACGCGCGGAAGAGGCTCCTCGTCACGCACAAGAGAGCGATCTCCGCGTCTACGTACCACCGACGACGCCCAAGATCGTCTCCGGCCATCTGACCCGGCCTCGAGCGATGCTCAACCCGCGGCGCGACCTCGGTCACAAGACCGAGCGCGCCCTGGGCTTCAGCCCGCTCGTCAAATCCGGTTTCGGCGAGGTCGTCAACGACGGCCGTGGCGGAATCAAGGTGGGCTTGCGGTGGAAGCGTGTGGCTCCCATCGTGGTCGTACTCGGTGGGCTGGCGGTGCTGGGGATCTACGGCGCGGCTCAGGCGCTGTCGGCGTCGGCGGATGGGGTCGATGCGGCTGCCGCGAGGGTTGCTGTGGAGGCCCCCACAGAGACGGCGACCGCTTCGGTGGTGCGGGTCGCGACGACGGCGACGAGTGACGCTGCTCCTACCGCGACGACGCCAGCCCAGCACTCGTCGACCGCGGCCGTGGTGCACACGAGCGCTAGTAGTGCGAACCCCACGCCGAGCGTGGTGCCCACCGCGACCTCCCCCGGCGTGAAGCCCACTGCGAGCGCGCCCCACACGACTCCTACCAGCGCCGCGCCGAACGCGAGCGCGCTTCTCTTCCCAACGAACTAGATATGTCCGACCTCACGCCTTCCGCTGTGGGCCGCAGATTGCTTGCGGTGATCTGTCTCTGTGCTTGCGCATTGCTCGCCTTGTCGGTGCGCGCAGAAGATGCAGATACGCTGTACCGAGAGGGCAGCAAGGCTCTACAGGACGGCGACGCCGCGACTGCGTACACGAAGCTGTCGCAAGCCTTCAAGCTGAAGCAAAGCGTAGACATCGCGGGCAACCTGGCGATGGCAGAGCTGAAGCTGGGCAAGAATCGCGACGCCGCAAGCCATTTGGATCACGCGCTACGCACGTATCCCGCGACCGGCGACGCCGCTCGAAAGGAGCGGATCCGCGGCTTACTCGCAGACACGAAGAAGTCTGTCGCCGAGATCTCGATCGCGGTCGACGAGGGCGCGACCGTCAAGGTCGATGGCGTGGCAGTGGGCCTGGCACCGCTCGCTGCCCCGATCTTCGTCGAGCCAGGCAAGCATCAACTCGAGGCCACTCGGGGCTCGTCCCGGGCCGACAGAGCGCTCGACGTGAACGCTGGCGCCACGCAGACAGTGGTTCTGGTGCTGGTGGATACAGGCGCTGCCACCGCGAGCGCCTCGTCGACGCCGAGCGCCTTGCCCTCGAGCACGGCGAGCGGCACGCCTTCCGCGCGACCCGCGGAGCGTCCGGCTTGGCCGGCGGTCGTGATGGGGAGCGTGGCCGCGGTGGGCATCGGGGTCGGCGTCGGCTCGACCGTCGCCGGGGTTGGCGCGACAGGTGAAGTCGACGGCACGCCGTGTCCCGGATTGGAAGAGACCTGCGACATGACTGTGGCCGATGCAGTGTCCCAGCGGAACTTGCTCGTCGGCGTTGGGGCAGTCGGCTTTTCCGTCGGCGCGGCCGCGTTGACCGGGATGGTGCTTTATCTAGTTTGGCCCGAGGCGACGACCGCAAGCGAGGCGGCTGGTCTGCATATCGAGCCTGCGTTTGGGCCGAGCAGCGCTGCGCTATCGATTGGGGGACGGTTTTGATGCGACCTTATTCTGCTGCGCTCTTTGCCCTCATGTCGTGCCTCTCGACCGCGTGCGTGGATATCTGCGACGTGGCGCACTGCAACGCGGGCTATGGCGGTGCCGGCGGCGCAGGCGGCGCGACCACCTCGACCGCAGGCGGCAACGTCGGCGGTGCGGGCGGCGATGGCGGCGGATTGCCCACCGACTGCACGCCAAGCGAGGGCGTGGCGATCCCTGCGACTTGCGGGGTCTTCGTCAAGAGCGGTGCGAGCGGCGATGGATCGCAAGCGTCGCCATTTGGCAGTGTGGTCGAGGCGTCCACGAATCTCGGTGGTGCGAAGGCCATCTACATCTGCGGTGGCGACACCTTCACGGGCTCCGTCGAAGTCGCAGGCGGCGTATCGATCTTCGGCGGCCTCGACTGCGCGAGCTGGGAATACGCGAAGAGCGCAGCGCATCCGAAGCTCGTCGGCGACGCCGACGTGCCTGCGTTGAAGATCTCAGGCGCTGGAAGCAGCGCGCTCCTATCCATCGCCGTGGAGTCCCCGAGCGCGGTCGCAGCTGGAGCGAGCAGCATCGCCCTCCTCGTGAGCGACGCCACCGTCGACCTCGACGAGAGCGACCTCAAAGCTGCCGATGGCGCGAACGGCGCGATGCCGCCTGCACCCCTCTCGCAGGCGAGCGCAGCGCAGGCCGGCATGATGGGCGCGAACGCCGGCAGCACGCCCGCGAACGCCGATGCCGGCGACAACACCTGTGGCGCGACGCCGCTGAGCGGTGGGTTGGGCGGCGAGGGCGGCGATCACACGAAGGCGATCAAAGATGGGGGCAACGGCGCCCAAGGTGACGCAGGTGCTGGCGGCCTTCCCGGAACCGGGGAAGGAGCAACTGCATGGAGCTGCGTTCCTGGCCAAGGCCTGGGCGTTGGGGGGACCAACGGCATGGCCGGCCCCATCGGCGCCGGCGCTATCAGCCTCGGCAGCCTCACCCCGGACGGCTTCACGCCCGCCACCGGCGACCCCGGCCAACCCGGCGAGCACGGCACGAGCGGCGGCGGCGGTGGTGGCTCGAAGGCCACCTCCACCACGCACGGCGCAGGCGGAGGCGGCGGCGGTGCAGGCGGCTGCGGCGGAGCCGGCGGCGTGCCCGGAGCTGGAGGCGGAAGCAGCTTCGCGCTCGTCTCTTTGAGTGCGACGGTCACGATGACCAGCGACGTCGTCTTGCACGTCGGAGCCGGCGGCGACGGCGGACAGGGTGGGCCGGGGCAGTTTGGGCAGCCTGGCGGCGCCGTCGGCGCTGGCGGCACTGGAGCTGGCGCGGTGGTCGACGCATGCAGCGGCGGCAAGGGTGGTGCCGGCGGCGCGGGCGGCAACGCCGGTGGAGGCCGCGGCGGCCACGCAATCGCGATCGCGTACACAGGCACCGCGCCCACTGGCGGCACGCCGGATCTCACTGCGGCACTCGCAGGCGCAGGCGGACCCGGCGGCGACAACACCCTCGAGCCGGGCGGCACCGGCGGCGTCGGCGTCACGGCGCCGAGCCAGGAATTTCCGTGAACCCTGCCGAGAACGAATGCGGCGTTGCCGCAACGCGAGGCGCTCACCTAACGCGGGTGATGTGGATCGCACATCTACTCTCAATGACACTCATTGCGTGTCACTCCCCTGACACGAGCAAGGCGGTAACGTCGACCAGCGCGGAGGCCGCCGCAGCGTCTCAGACTGCCCCAGACCCGTCCGTGTCTGTCGCCAGCGCGCAGGTTGCGCCGAGCGCCTCTGCGCCTGCGGGCGACGCCTCCGCCTCAGCTGCGTCCGCTGGGGGTTGTTCGAGTCGGGCCCATGCCCCCCATTCAGCAACAAGCTCAGCACGAGTGGAAGGTTTGCCGATGGCAACGCCACACTGCTGGTGCCAAAAGCCGAAGAGGATCTGCCACCGGCGGTCGCTTGGCTCCCGTGCGACACCGCGCACAAGCCCCAAGACCAGCCGACGCTCGCCGGCTGTGAATGGCTGGATACGGGAGCATG
>Ga0164241_10001903_pt1 | contig 24027 bp, 18 predicted proteins | sample OricomyardsoilBY_FD_108780 | JGI IMG/M metagenome (GOLD analysis project Ga0164241, IMG submission 108780) | Backyard soil microbial communities from Emeryville, California, USA - Original compost - Back yard soil (BY) | ecosystem: Environmental > Terrestrial > Soil > Unclassified | place: USA... | reverse complement strand
TGTTTGGTAGGCCGAGGTTGGTGGCGCGGGCCCCCTCCGGGCTCGCGCATGGCCCGCGCGCGCCGCGCCCAGCTGGGCGCGCAGGGCGAGCTGTAGGGCGCTCAGAAGAGCGGGCTTTCCATTTGAGTCGCGGGTGTGCTCCATGGTTGTCCACGCCGCACTCCCCGACCACCCGCGGGTAGGGTGCGGTTGCAGTTGGATGAGCGGCAGTGGCAGAGGATCAAAACAGCGCTGGGTATCGGGAAACGCGCCGCGCGTCCTGGGCGTGACGATCGCAACTTCTTGGAAGCGGTACTGTGGTGGAGGCGTACAGGCGCGCCGTGGCGAGATCTTCCCAGCGACTTTGGCCCCTGCAAGACCGTGTTCAACCGGTTCGACCGTTGGGCAAGCAAACGTCAAGGTTCACTTGGTCTCGACGCTCTGGGCCTGCCGCTGGCTTCGAGATCACCGAGGGCCAGCGCCATGACAGTCGGCCCTGCAAGCGACCTGGTTCAGCGCGCACGCTCAAGCTGCATGCTGGCCGCGCTTCGCTACTCGTTATGAAAAGACCCGCCGCAACTACGCGGCGGTGGTTGCTTCTAGCGCGCGCTCCGATCGGCGGGGATATCGTCCCCCGCCGTTTGGTTTCCCCCCCCGCTCACGGTCGCCGCGCCGAACCCGAGGGTTCTTCGCGCCTGTCATGCTCGTTCGTCTCTCGCCGCCGGTCCCCGAGTGAGCACCGCTATCTCCAGAAGCCTCGACCAACCCGAGCCGCCCACCAGCAGGTTCTGTGCCAGCTATTGGCGTACGCGATTCCAGCTGTTTTATGCGGGATCGCTCGTGAGCGCCTAGCCCCGCCCGGACGCCAAAGTCCGGGCGCCGCTGTGCCACGTGTGCCAAAGCCCGGCGAGGGCGAGCGCCCGCGGACGGCGCTTTCCGGTATCTTGAGGGGACATGAACGGTGTCGAAGAAGGCCTGAAGGTCAACCTGCACCAGCTGCTGCGCGCCATGATCGAAAAGGGCGCGAGCGATATGCACATCACGACCGGTTCGCCGCCGCTGCTGCGCATCGACGGCGCGATCGTGCCGCTGAAGCTGACCGCCCTCTCGCCGATCGACACCAAACAACTGTGTTACTCGGTTCTGACCGAAGAGCAGAAGATTGCCTTCGAGAAGAACAAGGAGCTCGATCTCTCGTTCGGCGTGAAGAGCTTGTCGCGCTTTCGCGCCAACATCTTCATGCAGCGCGGCGCCGTGTCGGGCGCCTTTCGCTCGATTCCGTTCAAGATCTTGACGTTCGACGAGCTCGGTCTACCACCGGTGGTCGCGGAGCTGGCGGCCAAGCCGCGCGGCCTGATCCTGGTCACGGGCCCGACCGGCTCCGGCAAGAGCACGACGCTGGCCTCGATCATCGACAAGATCAACACCGAGACGCGTCAGCACATCATGACGGTCGAAGATCCGATCGAGTATTTGCACCCGCACAAGCGCTCGATCGTCAATCAACGCGAGGTCGGCAGCGACACTGGTACCTTCAAGCAGGCGTTGAAATACGTGCTGCGACAGGACCCCGACGTCGTCCTCGTCGGCGAGATGCGCGACCTCGAGACGATCGAGGCCGCCCTGACCATCGCCGAGACGGGGCACCTGGTGTTCGCGACCCTGCACACCAACTCCGCGATCCAGAGCATCAACCGGATCATCGACGTCTTTCCCCCGCACCAGCAGTCTCAGGTGCGCGCGCAGCTGTCGTTCGTGCTCGAGGGCGTGATAAGTCAGCTGTTGTTGCCGCGAGCGGGCGCGCCCGGCCGTTGTCTGGCGCAAGAGGTGATGATCCCCAACGCCGCGATCCGAAACCTGATCCGCGAAGACAAGGTGCATCAAATCTATACCCAGATGCAGGTCGGGCAGCAGAAGCACGGCATGCAGACGTTGAATCAGTCTTTGTATTCGCTCTACGCGCGACGCATGATCACGCTCGAAGAAGCGATGGGGCGCTCCAACGACACTGAAGAGCTGCGCATGATGATCGAAGGTCGTGTCGCCGGCGGTGCGGCAGCGGCGGCGCCGCGCTGAGGGCGGATGAGCGCGCGGGGCGGCCCGCTAGTCCGTGTCACGGTCTCGTTTCGAAGCACGAGATGCGGTTTCCAACGCGTTTCAGGTTTCGGAGCTGCGCGCGCGTCGGGTAGCGAAACCAGCGGGTTTACCGGGGTCTGGAACCGCGAAACGAACGCGCAACCTGCGCGCAATCTTCTGACGCCCGCGCCACGCCTACACCCGGTGTTGCGCCGCACCTCTCGCGGCCCCTCCCCAAACCCGGAGATTCGTGATGCGAACCCAGATTGCTTTCATGTCCTGCTTGGCGGCGCTCGGCGCCCTCGTTCCCTGCGCCGCTCGGGCCGAAGACGCTCCCCTGCCTCCCGGTCCCGGGGCAGCACCGGCGACGGCGCCGGCGGTCGAGTCGCCGCCCGCCGCCTCACCCGAGCCGACGCCAGTGACGGAGCCGGCGCCCGCGGCCGCCGCCCCCGCCCCGGCGTGGCCGGGCTGGATGCGCCTCGACTCCGACGGCGGCGGTCTGCAGGTCTGGGGCGGCGCTACGGCTCCGCTGACCGACGGCATCGGCTTGGCGTTCGACATGTTCGTCAACAGCGGCACTCTCGGCGAGTTCGACATCGGTCCGGCGTTCGCGGTCGGCACCCTCACCCTCACGCCGATGATTGGCGCTCAGTTCGATTGGGGTAGCAAGACGTTCGCGGCGCTCGTGCCGCAGCTGTATCTCACCGGCTCCGTCGGCCCGATTTACGAGGAGCTTTGGGTCCAGTACTACAACTACAAGAGCGTCTACGACTACACGACCAAGGTCGGCGGCGCCAACAGCCTGCTCTACGTTCGCGCGTTCGTGGACTACAAGATCAGCGACTACGTCGGGGTGGGTCCGCAGATCGAGCTGACCCAAGACTTCGAGGTCAAAGATTTGGTGAGCATGCCTGTCGGCGCCAACGTGTTTTTCTTCCAAGCGGGCGCCAACAGCACGCTGCAGGCGTTCCTCGGTTACGAGACGAAGAAGGACAACTACGGCGGCAACGCGCTCGCCGGTCGCTTGAGCTACGTGCACAACTTCTGAGCGACAGCAGCTTGCGGGCGAGCGCTATGCCAGAACGGCCTCGCCCGGTTCTTCGTCTTCGTGCATCAAGCCGGCCGCAGCACGCGCGGGCCGGCTTGATGCACCTTGCCCGGCAGACGGCGGCCGAGCACGGTCTCTGCGATCCTACCCGCCTCGATCAGCGAGTTGAGATCGACGCCGGTCTTCACGCCCAAGCCGTCGAGCATGTAGAGCAGGTCTTCCGTCGCCAGGTTGCCGGCGGCGCCGGGCGCGTACGGGCAGCCGCCGATGCCGGCCACCGACGCGTCGAAGTCGCGGATGCCCAGCTCTAGACCGACCAGCGCGTTGCAGAGCGCGGTGCCACGGGTGTCGTGCAGGTGCAGCGCCAGCTGGGACGCGGGGATCTCGCTCAGGAATGCTTGCACGATGCGCTTGGTCTGCAGCGGCGTGCCGACGCCGATCGTGTCGCCGAGCGACACCTGGTAGCAGCCGAGCTCGAGCAGCTGGCGCGCGATGTCGAGCGAGCGCGCCACCGGCACTTCGCCTTCGTAGGGGCACCCCCACACCGTCGACACGTAGGCGCGCACGGCGAGGCCGGCTTCGCGCGCCGGCTTCACGACCTCCGCGAAGGTGTGCAGCGAGTCGGCGATGCTCTTGTTGGTGTTTTTGCGGTTGTGGGTCTCGCTGGCGGACATGAACACCGCGATCTCTTCGAGACCGGCGCGCAGCGCGCGCTCGAAGCCCTTGGCGTTGGGCACCAGCGCCGACACCGTCACCCCTGGCGGCACGATCGCGGATTTTACGAGCTCTTCGGCGTCGGCTAGCTGCGGTACCCAGCGCGGCGAGACGAAGCTCGTCAGCTCGATGCGCGACAGGCCGGCCGCGATCAAGGCCTGCAAGAGCTCGAGCTTGCCGGCGAGCGGGATCGGCGTCGCCTCGTTCTGAAGCCCATCGCGAGGCGACACCTCGTAGATCGACACGGAGTCAGGCAGCTGGTCGAGCACGCAGCGAGAAGCATAGCGCTTTGTCCGCCCGGCACGAGCGCGCAAAGTGGCCCGGCGCCGCTACGGCAGTTTCTGCGAAGCGGGCGGCGGCGCGGCAGCCCTCCCCCCACCTCGACGCGCTAGAGGTCGAGCAGCCGCATCTGGCGCTGGCGCGGGTGCGGCGTGAACTCGATTGGGTAGTCGCCCGTCCAGCACGCGACGCAGAACGAGTCTTTGCTGAGCGGCCTTTCGGCGGGCAGCATCGGCAGGCGCGAGCGACGACCGGCGCTGGCTTGACCGGTCTTGGCGGAGACGACGGAGTCGATCATGGCGTCGAGCGGCAGGTACGCCAGCGTGTCGCTGGTGATGTATTGGTTGATCTCTTCGACGGAGTGGCTCGAAGCGATCAGCTCGCCGCGGGTGGGCGTGTCGATGCCGTAGTAGCAGGGCCACTTGGTGGGCGGGCTCGAGATGCGCATGTGCACCTCTTTGGCTCCCGCGTCGCGCAGCATCTTCACGATCTTGCGGCTGGTGGTGCCGCGCACGATGCTGTCGTCGACCACGACCACGCGCTTGCCCTCGAGGGCAGCGCCGATCGGGTTCAGCTTCAGGCGCACGCCGAAATGCCGGATGCTCTGCCGCGGCTCGATGAACGTGCGGCCCACGTAGTGCGAGCGCACCATGCCGAGCTCGAACGGGATCTTCGACTCCTCGGCGTAGCCGATCGTCGCCGGAACGCCGGAGTCGGGGACCGGGATGACGACGTCGGCTTCGACGCCGTGCAGCTGGGCCAGCTTGCGCCCGAGGTTCTTGCGGGCTTCGTACACGCTCACGCCGTCGATCACCGAGTCGGGACGCGAGAAGTACACGTACTCGAAGATGCAGCTCTTGCGGGGCGTCTCCGCGAACGGATGCAAGCTGCGCATGCCGTTCTTGTCGATGACGAGCATCTCGCCCGGCTCGATGTCGCGCTGGTACTTAGCGTCGATTAAATCGAAGCTCGACGGCTCGCTGGCCACGACGTACGCGTCGCTGTCGGGCATCTTGCCGAGGCAGAGCGGGCGGATACCCATCGGGTCGCGCACCGCGATCAACGCGTCGGGCGTCAGGCAAACCAGCGAGTAGGCGCCTTGGACCTGGTGCAGCGCGTCGGCGATGCGATCTTCGGGCGCCTTCTGCTCGCTCAGGGCGACAAGGTGCACGATCGTCTCGGTGTCGCTGCTGGTCTGGAAGATCGAGCCGCGCTCTTCGAGCTTTTCGCGGATGCCCTCGGCGTTGGTCAGGTTGCCGTTGTGGGCGACCGCCACCGAGCTGCGCGCGTAGTCGACGGCGATCGGTTGCGCGTTTTTGAGGTACGAGCCGCCGGCGGTCGAGTAGCGAACATGGCCGATGGCGTTGGGGCCCTTCAGGCGCGCGATGTGGTCGGGCGGGAAGACGTCGATGACGTGACCCATGCCGCGGTCGGAGCAGAGCTGATTGCCATCACTCGTGACGATGCCGGCGCTCTCCTGTCCCCGGTGCTGCAGGGCATGCAGGCCAAGGTAGGTAAGATTCGCAGCTTCCGGGTGACCGTAGATTCCGAAGACGCCACACATGGGTTAGCGATGCCTCGAGCAAGGACGGTGCGGGAAAACCATCGCCGCGGTGGGTGCCACACAATAGCGTGGGCCGCCAGTCGCCCGCGACCGGCCCAAAGGCCGACGCGGCACCGGCGAGCAAGCGACGAGCGCTCACCTTCCCGAGTAACAACGCGGCCTTTACTGAGTATTCTCGTCGCTTCGAAATGCGCGCCCTCGATGAGCTGCTGAACTCCTGGCGGGCGAACCCGGACGCCGACGCGACCGTCGCCGTTTGCTCTTACCTCGGGAGCTCCAAACGCGACGAGCTCATCCGCGAGGTGGGCGCCAGCGCCGAGACCTGGCACGCCAGGGACGCCAACGTGATGCTCGCGGTGGGCCGCATGTACCTCGACGCGGGCATGCTGCAGGAGGCGCAGACGAGCCTGGTCACGGCCGGCAAAGCCGACGCCCGCGACGCGCGCGCCTTTCGTTTTCTGGGTGAGGTGCTGCTACGACGCGGCGACGCGCTGCGCGCCGACAAGGTGCTGGCGCGGGCGCTGCAGCTCGGCGCGAGCGGCGACGACGTGGAGCTCTGGCAAGAGCGCGCTGTGTTGTACTCGGCGCTGCAACAGCGCGTCGGCCCGGAGGCGGTCGCGGCGGAGGTGTCGCGCAGCATGCCGCGGGCGGCCTCGATCGTACCCCAGAGCCCGTCGAGCGATCCGTTGCCGTCTTTCGGGCTCGAAGAGCCGACCAAGGCGGGCGGCTCGGCGAAACCGGCCCCCCCCAAGCCAGCGGCGGCCAAACCAGCGGTGGTCCAGCCGTCGGTCCGCCTGCCGAGCAAGGCCGCCGCCGCCGTCACCCGCAAGCCGACGTTGCTCGGACTGGCCGACGCGAACCCGCTGCCGCGCTTCGACTCGTCGGACGCGCTGCGCGGCAGCGATGAGGCGATTCGCGTCTCCGAGTCCGATCTCGAAGATACCGGAAGTCCGGGCCGGCTCGCGCTGACCGCGCCTTCGGGCAGGCTACCGCCGCCGCCGGTCGCGACCGGCGCGTCGAACGTGGCGCAGGCGCTCGGTAGTCCCTTTTCGGGGGCGAAGACCGGGCGCCGGGCGCCCGCGGCCACTGCAAATCCGAACCTGAAAGCGACGCAAGTCGGCGGGTTTCGAGCACCCACCGGCGCCGCCCCCGGCCCTCCCGCACGCCCGCTGACGACCTCGAAGGCGCCGGCGCCGAGCAAGCCGCTACCGCAGTTCGAAGAAGCCGTCACGGTGGTGACGCCGCCGCCGTTCATGGCCGAGTTGTTGCCTCAGGCAGCCCCCGCCGCTGCCGCGCGCAAGCCGGGCCCCGGGGCGTCGCTCGGCGGATCCGCCATGCCGGCGCCGCCGGCGGTGCTGCCCCCGCCCCAGCAACCTCCTCCACCGCCGGCTCCGTTCGCGAGCTCCACCACCCACGCGCCGACGGTGCCTGCCGCCTTCGCGGCCGCTTCGCCGTTGCGCGCGCCTGCTCATCCGGGCGATCCGATGAGCCCGGCGCCGGCGGTGGTGCTCGATCACCTCGCACAGGTCGGACTCTACGAGCCGGGCGGCGGCGCCGCGCCGGCGTGGGAGCGACCGCCGAAGCAACGGTCGCGCGGCGCCGTGGCGATCCTGATCGCGACCGTCTTGCTCGCGGGTGCGGGCGGCGGGGCGTACGCCTACTTCCGGCGCGTGAAGGCGGAGCGCGCAGTGGAAGCCGACACGCTGAACGGCCAGGTCGACAAGCTGCTCAAGACCGGTCGCCCGAGCGATCTGAAAGCCACCGACGAACGCCTGACGCGCGCGTTCGAGCTCGACTCGCGCAGCCAGCGTGCGGCGCGGCTCTGGCTGCAAAATCGGGTGCTCAACGCGCTCTTGCTGCCGGGCGAGACGCGCGGCATCGACGCCGCCGTCCATCGCGGCCGTCAAGTTGGCTTGCCGGAAAAGGATCTGCTGGTCGGCAAGATCACGTCGTTCTTCGTCGAGGGTGACGTGGCGGGCGGCGCCGCGCTGCTGGTGCGCGGCGACAAGCAGGCGGGCACCGACGCTTACTATCAGCTGGCAGCCGCCGCCGTGCTGGAGCGCGCCGGTGATCCGCGCGCCCTCGAGCGTTACCGGGCGACGCTGCAGATCGCGCCCGATCTGGTGCCAGCGGAGGTACTGCTCGCGCGGCTGCTGTTGCTGGAGGGAGGTCCGCAAGCGGCCAAGCCCGTGCTCGACTCGCTGCGCAAGAAGGTCGGCGACACGCCCGACACGCGCGCGCTGCTCGCGCTGTCTTGGGTCGTGTCCGCCAACCGCCCCGATGATTTGCCGAGCGAGGCGCAGCTTCAGCCCGGCGACATCGAAAAGCTCCCGACCCCGCTCGCGGCCGTACCGGCGATGGTCGACGCGGCCAAGGCGCTCAACAAGCAAGACTTGCCGGCGGCCTCCGCCGCCATCGACTCCGCGATCAACCTCGCGCTCACGCCGGCCCTGGCCGCCGGCCTCGGCTTTTTGGCGATCGAGGCCGGCGACGAGGTCGTGGCGCGTAAGGCGGCGCTGCGCGCGCTCCAGTTCTCTGGCGTCTACCCGAAAGCGCGCACGCTCGCCGCGCGCGTGGCGCTGCTCGGCGGTCGTATCGACGAAGCCCAGAAGGCGATCGAGGGCCTCGATCCCGGCTCCGCCGACGTCGCCGTCGTGCGCGCCGTCGTCGCCTATGAGTCGCTCGAGACCGCCGATCTGAAGGGCGCGCTCGAGGCGCTCGGCAACAGCGCCGTCGGTCCGGCATTTTCCGCGCTCGAGGCCGCGCCAGGCGTGATCACGGGCAGCGCGTTTCCGCTGCCGGCGGAGCTCGAAGCGCTGGCGGCGCCCGACAAACCGTGGGGTGAGCTGGTGGCGGTCGATGCCGCGCTCGAGACGGGCAACCTGGCGCTCGCGGAGAAGATCCTGGCCAAGCGCTCGGCCGACGCCTTGCGTCCCGTGCACCTGCGACGGCTGGCACGGCTGCGTCGCTTCCAAGGCAAGCTCGACGAGGCGCTGCGGGCCTCGTCGGCCGCCGCCGAGGGCGGCATGGCGCTGCCGTTGCTGCTGGAGCGCGTCTACGAATTGCTCGGCAAGGACGACGTCGCCGGCGCCAAGCAGATCGCCGCCAAATACCCGTCGCTGCTCGGCCCGCTATCGGGCTGGGTGGGCGTGCTCACCGACTCGGCCAGCAAACAAACGGCTTCCGCCACCGTGCGCCTCGGCAAGCTCGATCTGCCTCCCGACGAAGCACCGATCGCGGTGCGGGTGCTCGCAGCGCGCGCGCTCATGGCCGGCAACGACAAGCGCGCCAAGCCCTACGTGATGGCGCTCGTCAAAAAATTGCCAAAAAATCCGGACGTGATGGCGGCCGCGGCCAGCGACTAGGCGCGCGCGAGCGCTACTTCAGCTGCAGCGTGGACCCGCACTCGAGACGCGTGAAGAACGTGCGCGGCTTGCCCGCGCCTTCGTCGGTGTACAGCACCCCGAGGCCGCCGTCGGACGCGGCCGCCACCGTTGGTCCGAGCGTGTTCGTCTTGCCGCTCGTCAGCTGGAGCCGCGGCGTGATCGGCGACAGCTTGCTGTCGAAGGTCTGCGCGTACAGCTGATACACGCCGTCGCGATCGTCGGCCCAGACCATGACGAAGCGATCTCCGTACGAATAGGTAGCGTTGCCGCGGGCGTGGGGGGCGCCCGCTGTCATCGACTGAGCGGCGCGCACGAGGCCGTTCTTGCCGATCACGACGCCGTAGATCGCGGGGCCGATCACGCCCGAGTCTTGGTGAAACGTGACGACGTAGGAGTCTTGCAGCGCCGTCACCACCGGCGCGTCGGGGTCTTCGAACGGGATGTCGGTGAGGGCGGAGCTCGGCTCGAGCGCCCGCGACGTGGTCATGAACTTCAGCCGCGGCGCGTCGCCGGCTTCGAGCGCGACGAACGCGACACCGACGCCGCTGTCGGACAGCGCCGCGCTCGCGTTTTCGGCGCGCACGCCGGGTGGAGACAGCCGCAGATTGCCGCCGACGAGCTGGCCGTCGATCGACACGCGCTGCCCGAAGATCCCCGAGGCGTCGCCGCTGCGCTCGAAGCGCCGATCGTCCCAGATCAGCAGCCCCTCCGCGCCCGTCCACAGCACCGACGGCCGGAGCGAGAAGTCGTCGGCGTTCGTGACGCGCAAGTCTTCGATCAAGCGCTGACCTTTGCGATTGAGCAGATCGAAGTAAATCTCGTAGTTTCCGTCCTGCCGCGCGTCTTGGTACGCGGTCAGGTAGCGTTCACCGGACCACACCAGCGGCCCCGCGTACGCCTCGGCGTTGACGCGCGCGATGCGCTGGGGAGCGCCCACCAGCTTGCCGAAGCGATCGATTTGCTGAAACTGACCCTGCATGCGCCCGATAACGCTGGTCATGCTCGCGCCGAACGATTCACCGTCGAAGGCCAGGCCGCCGCTCCAAGAGCGCTCGGCTTCGGGCGGCGAGACCAGCGTCGGGGCGACGCCGCTCGGCACCAACTGCGTATCTTCGTCGATCGCGCCGTCGCAATCGTTGTCGATGGCGTCGCACACCTCGGCGCCCCCGGGAAAGACGCGGGGCGAGGCGTCGTCGCAGTCGGTGCCGCAACCGAGAGGCGCCTTCGGATCACCGACGTTGCCGCTGGCGAACGCGCCGTCACCGTCGGCGTCGACGCGCGCGTCGGTGAACACGCAGCCTCCCGTCTGACACGAGTCGGCGGTGCACGGATCACCGTCGTCACAGATTTGGCCGAGCTGAAGCGAGCAGGAGCCGTCGATGCATGCCGCCGCGCCGCATTGGTCGGGCGGTGGCGCAGGGCAGTCGACCACGGTGAGGCACTCGACGAACGGCGGCGCGCCGGCCACGCCCTGCGTGCCGGCGGCGCCGACCGTCTGCCCACCGGGAAGCTCGCTGCGCGCGCCGCACGCTCCGATCAAAAAACCGCTCATGGGAACGAGCCACGCGAGAAGCCGGGCCGATTGAAGCATTGGCTAGCCGCAGACCCCGAAGCCTGCCACGTCGAGATCACCGCAGAGCAGCCCTCCGCTACATTGGCCCGTCTCGCCGAGCCGGCACAGCGCCGCACAGCGCTTGCCCGCTCGTTGGCCCACGACGCACACGAAGCCGGGGGCGCAATCGCCCGCGTCGTCGCCGCACGTGTCACCCTGCACGCCGCCGCCGGCGGGCATGCACAGCGTGCCGTAACGCTGCTGATCGCAGCCGCTGCCTTCGGGGTGCTCGACGAACGGATAGCAGCCGGCATCTGGGCCACAGGCGCCGGGAGCGAACGGATCGCAGTCTAGGTCGGGCGGCGGCAAATCTTCTTCGGGACAGCCGGTCTCGACCGGATCGGGATCGACGAGCGCGGTGCCGCCCTGGGTGCTGCCCGCGCCGCCAGCGCCCGCGCCGCCGCGACTCAGCGAGCCTCCGCCGCCGACGCCGGCCGATCCCGCCGCTTGTCCGCCCTGCGGCGAGCCGGCGTCGCCGGTCGGCCCGCCGTGCGCGACCGAGCCACCACAGCCGAACGAGGCACCGAGCGCCAGCGCCGCCAACGCCACCCCGTACGCCGTCCTGAACCCAAGCATGACGTCGCTAAGATAGCCTGCCCCAACCAAGTTTCCAGTCGTCTCGTAGCCGATGGGTGAAAGTCCCGCTAGAACTCCGAACGCATGCGGCAAAGAGACAGGTTCACCCGAGCACTACCCTTTCCGATCGCGCTCGGGGTCGCAAGCTCCTTGCTTGGCTGCGCCTGCAACCGCACGGAAGAGCCGGCGGCTCCTTCCAGCGTCGAGATCGCGACCGCGACCGCGACCGCGACCAGCTCCGCGCCGCCACGGCAGCCGTGCACGGTGCCGTTCGGGTCGCCGACGCCGATCGCGAGCAAGGCCGCGCACTGCCCGGCCGATCCCAGCGGCAACCTCGAGTTGCCGCGCGGCAAAGTGACGTTCAGCGACGCGCCTGGCGCCCCGGAAGTCGAGGTCGAGCTCGCCCGCGACGAAGCCTCCCGTGAGCGCGGCTTGATGTACCGCACGAGCATGCCCGACGCTCACGGCATGCTGTTTTCGTGGGACAGCGAGAGCCCGCGCACGTTTTGGATGCGTAACACCTGTATCCCGCTCGACATGCTGTACATCGATAGAGACGGCATCATCGCCGGCATCCTCGAGCAAGTACCGACACTGAACGACGCGCCGCGCGGCATCCCGTGCCCGGTCGAGCACGTGCTCGAGCTCAACGCCGGCTACGCGCGCGCACACGACCTCGCGCCGGGAATGAAGGTCAAAATCGAGGGCTGAGCGCCGCTAGTCGTCCGCCGCCGCGCGGCAGTCTACGGAGGGGATCCAGGGGTGCTCGTCCGACGCCACCTGGTCGTGGAGACCGATGATCGTCTTGCACTCGGCGGCCGTTTCGCAGCCGATGTATTTGCATAGCCCGCCGGCGCACGTCTCGGTTGGCGCGCACTGTGCGTCGGTCTGGCAGGGGATCAGGCATTTACCGATACCTTCTTGGGTGTGACAGCGTAGCAGCCGCGGATCGAAGCCGGCCGGCAGCTCGAGCGCGTTCACGTCGGGTAGAAGCGTGCACTCTCGGTCGGAGCGGCAGCCGACGTGGATGCACTCGCCCGCCTGGCAAGCCTCGAACAGCGGACAGTTCGCGTCCGACTCGCACGGCGTCTCACAGCTGCCCTCTCGACACTCCTTGTCGAACGAGCAATCGGCGCTATCGGCGCACTCGACGCACGCTCCGGCCTGGCAGATCGGCCGGGCGCCGATGCAGTCGTCGCTGGTCTGACAATCATTCGGAATCACGCAGCGCGACTCTTCGCACGTCCACAGGCACAGGCCGTCGCAGTCATCGTCGGAGCAGATCGGGTGCGCAGGCTCGTAGCCGGGGTTGTCACACGCGCAGTTGCCGCCGGCGCAGGTGTTGGCGGCGCACTCGGCGTCCGAGCTGCAAGCGGTGAAGTTGAGGCTACAGCTGCCACCGACGCACTTGTTGGCCAAGCAGTCCACGTTGCCGCTGCATTCTCCGGAGGTGACGGCGCAGTGGCCGGTGCACAGGCCTCCGCCGGAGCAATCGCGCGAGCGCGTGCACGGCTTCGTCACACAGCCGGGCAGCTTGGGAAGGCAGAGCGCGGCGCGGCCGCGGCACTTGTCGGGAATGTCGGCCGACAATTTGCCGCAACAATCGGCGGACGCGGCGCAGTCGATCTGGACGCACTCTTTGGCGCTCGGGGAAAGTCCGAAGCTGGTCGGCTCGCACACGCCCCGAACGCACGAAAGCCCGGACGCGCAGTCGTTCTTCACGGAGCAGCCTGCGCCGCGCCGACTCCGGGAGCTGTGGGTGACCTGGGTCGGCGCGGAAGCGCCGCCGAAGCCGCCGTCCCCGCCCGCGCCCGCCGCCGGCGGAGGCGGAGGCGCCGGCTCGGTGGAGGGGCTAGGCTCGTCCTCACCCGGTGAGCAGCTGGCGGCGATGCTCAGCGCTCCGAAGAACACCAGCGCGCCGCGAACCAGCGAGGTACCGCGAGCGAGCGCGCTCGGGCTCATGGCGCGGCGGTGTCCTCGGGCTTACACACCGCCGTCGTGCTCCAGGGTCGCTCCGGGGTCGGCACCGGCAAGTCGTGGATGCCGGCGATCGTCTTGCACTCGCTGTCGGTCTCGCAGCCGATGTATTGACAGATTCCGGCCCGGCAAACCTCGCTCGGCGCGCACTGCGCGTCGATTTCGCACGGCATCACGCAAGTGCCGACGCCGCTCGCGATGCTGCACTTGGCGAGGCGCGGATCTTGGCTGGGCGCGGCGCCAGCGTTACCGGCCTGCAGCACGCACTCGCGGTCGGTACGGCAGCCGACGTAGGCGCACGCCCCCTGCTGGCACGCCTCGAACACGCCGCACTGAGTGTCGGCCTTGCACTCGGGCCCGCAGTGACCCGAGATGCACGCCTCATCGTCGCAATCGTCGGTGGTGCGACACTCGCCGCAGCTGCCGGCGTTGCAGAACGGCGTCGTGGCGGGGCATTCTTCGTCGCCGGCGCAGCGGTCGTCGACGACGCAGCGGTCGTCTTCGCAGGTGAAGCCGCAGATCCCTTCACAGTCTTCGTCGGTGCAGATGTCGTGCGTCGGCTCGTAGTCGGGGTTGACGCAATTGCACGTCGGCGTGAGCGTGCACGTATTGGTGATGGTAGCGCAGGTCAGCCCGCTCGCGACCGAGCAACTCGTCTGGGTGACGGTACAGAGCTCGGTCACGGGATCGCACGTGTTCTGGGCGCACTCGGCGGAGGTGAGGCAAGCTTTGCCGTCGTAGTTGCACCGACCGCTGCACGTGCCCTTGCCGCAAGTATCGGATCCGAGCACGCAAGTGAGGCCCGTCGTGCAGCCGGAGTAAGTCGGCTGGGTGCAAATGCTGTCGCGGTTCGCGCATTTTGCCGGGGCTTGCGCCGGCATGTCGCCGCAACAATCGGCCTTCGTCTTGCACTCGCTGATGTGACAGCGCTTGCCCGTACCCATCAGGTTGAAGTTCGATGGCTGGCACGACTTATTGGCGCAGGCGACGCCAGCAGGACAGTCGTGAGTCACGATGCAGGTCAGGTCTTCTTCGCAGTCGGCGGTGGAATCGCAAGAAGAACCACGCTCACCTTTGCGGACCGGCTCAGCGCTGTCACCGCCCGCGCTCGTCATGTCGATCGGCGTCGTCGCCGAGCCGCCGCTGCCGCTCGTCCCGGCGCTGGGGGTTGGGTCGCCGGTGGTGCTGTCTTTCTTTTCGCACGCGAGGCAAAGCCCCAGAGCCAAGAGCACCAGGCCACCTAGTTTGACATCCACCATTTGAACCACTCCTTCCCGCACCGCCGGCTCGCACCGAGCGCCAACTCACCCAAACCAGACACTCGTTTACCCCAGCAAGTGGGACCGGCCAAGGCCGCTCTGCAAAACATGCCGCCACCGCCGTTTGTCAGACGGAGGCGACCCGAGAACCGAGCATCGAGCTGCACTTTCCATAGCTGGACGCATTTTCCCGCATCGTTAAATTTGATGCACTCGCAACACCCGTGCGAGTGCGGCACGGCTTCGAGAGCAGCGCGGGGCACCATCGCTCGACGTCTCGCCTGAGAGCTGACAAGCTACTGCCCTCTCTTGGTTGGGGAGGTCGAGGTCATGAGCAGCACGTTCGCGCGTCGTTCCGTCGTGGGTGGGTCTTTGTTGACGGCGCTGGCCGTCCTCGCTCTCGAGGGTTGTACGCCGACCAAGGCGCCCCCCACGTCCGTCCCGACCGAGACGACGACCGATCCCGCGAAGCCAGCCGACGAGACCCTGTGTCAGTCGGCGTTCGGAGACGCGTGCGGCGCCGCGTGCGCCAACGACGGCGAGTGCGGAGACGGCATGTACTGCGCCGTCGGCGGCTGCGGCGCAGAGTGCGTCGCGCCCAGCGATTGCCCGAACGGCGCTTGCTCCGACCGAGGTCGCTGCATCGACGACGACGACGACATCACGCTCGATCCGATGATGACCGACCCCATCGATCACTCCGATGCGCCGAAGTGTATCGAAGGCCAGGTCGAGTTCAAAGCGGTCGTACCGCAAGTGTGGCTGCTGCTCGATCGCTCCGGCAGCATGGAAAGCCTGCTCGACACGACCTCGCGCTGGAAAGCGCTGGGCACGGTCCTGCTCGGTGACCCGATGACGCCGACCGATCGCGGCGTGGTCGGCGACTTCGAAGATCGCGTCGCGTTCGGCGCCGTGTTCTACACCAGCGGCGCCGCCACCACCGGCTGCGTGCTGGACCTGGAATCGGTGGCGCTCGCCGGCAATAACTACCGCGCCATTCGCCAGCGCTACAACAAGCTAGGTCCCTCCGGCGGCACCCCGACGGCCGACTCCGTCGCCGCCACCGTCGCCGTCGCCGCCACCAGCGATCTGACGGGTGGTCCGAAGATCTTGGTACTCGCGACCGACGGCGAGCCCGGCGGCTGCTCGCCGAGAGTCGGGGACCCCGCGCTCGAGGTCGAAAATGAGGTGGCCAAAGCGTTCTCGAAATCGATTCAGACGTTCGCCATCTCGGTCGGTACCGAAACGAACCTTTCGCACATGCAGCGCGTCGCCAACATCGGAGTCGGTCTACCTGCCGAAGAGGTGGCGATGAAGGCAACGCTCTACACGGCCGAGAGCCAAGCCGATTTGAAGAGCGCCTTCAGCACGATCCTCAGCGAGGTCCCGCGCAGCTGCGTGTTTTCGCTCAACGGCCGGGTCAAGCAAGCAGACGCGGCCGAAGGTACGGTCGTGCTCAACGGACAGGCGCTAGCCTACGGCGACGCGAACGGCTGGACCCTCAAAGAGGCCGATCAAGTCGAGCTTTTGGGCGACTCCTGCGCGCAGGTGCAAGCCGGCGAAGACACGCTCGACATCAATTTTCCGTGCAGCGTGTTCGTGCCGATCAAGTGACGCGCGCAGACGCGTGGCGCCCGCCGCTCACTCGCTGGCAGCGGGCTTCGGCGCCGCCGGGGGCGCCGGCTTGGGAGCGGCGGTGGGCGGCGCCGCTGGGGCGGGCTTGGCGGAGGCCTCGGGCTTTTCGCCCTTCTTCGGCTTGCGCTTGATCACGACCTTGTTGATCTTCGTCGGCTTGACGGAGTGGTCGCCCTGCACTTCGACGCTCGCCAGCTTGACGATCACGTCTTCCGGCGCGCACTTGCCGAAGATGGTGTACCCGCCGTCGAGGTGGGAGGCCTTGCCGTCCATGATGAAGAACTGCATGCCGTTGGTGTTCTTGCCGCGGTTGGCCATGCACAGCTGGCCACGCTCGTCGTGGTGTGCGCCAGGCCAGATTTCGTCCGGAATGACGTAACCGGGCTCGCCGGCGCCGGTGCCGTTCGGGTCGCCGCCCTGGATCATGAAGCCCTTGATCACGCGGTGGAAGGTGGTGCCGTCGTAGCCGTTCTTCTTGGCCCAGGTGCCGTCGGCTTGCTTGAAAGGGCGGAGGCCGCGCGCCAGACCGATGAAGTTGGCGACCGTGATCGGCGCCTTGTCCTCGTACAGCTCGCACTCGAGCTTGCCGAGCTCGGTTTGGATCTCGGCGTACAACGCGCCGGTGCCGGTCAACCCCTTGGTGGCGTCTTCGAGGGTGAACTTGCCGGCGAGCGGGTCGTCGGGGCTCACCGGCACGCTGGCCACGGGCTTCGACGTCGGAGCCGCCGATGCGGTGGTGGCGGCGGTCGTAACCGGCGCCGCTTCGCTGCCAGCCGGCGTCGGAGTGGCGGATTCGGTCTTGGCCTCTTCGGTGGTCTTGGCCGGCTCGGGCTCCGGCGTCGTTTTCTGGCAGCCGAGCGCCAGCGAGAGCGCGAGCAGTGAGCCGAGGGTGCCGACACGAACGGTCTTTCCAAGCTGGTTCATCGCCGAGCGATCTAGCATTACCCGCCGCCGGTGTGCGCCCGAGATTTCGTGGGCGCAGCGGTGCCGCGCGCCCGGGTGTGGCTCAGGGGCGCGGGCGTCCCAGCGCGCGGCGATAAAGCTCGGCATGGGTGCCCGCGACTCGGGACCACGAGCGTTCTTGTACGAACGCCTCGGCCTGGGCGGCCAGCGTTGCGAGCCGGGCCGGGCTCTGAAGCAAGGCTTGGAGCTCGGCTTCGAGCGGGCCCGTCAGCGTGTGCGCGGCCTCGCGCAAGTTGTCGAAGATCGGCGCGGCCGTGACCGCCAGCGCGCAGCCGGTAGCCAGGGCGCGATGCGCGGCGCCGCTGGCGCCCTGACGATTGCCGGTCTTGTAATTCAGCACGACCAAGTCGGCGGCCTGCATCTCGAGCGTCACCCGTTCTTCGGCGGCGAACTCGCCCGTGAGATGAACCGCGTCGCCTAGGCCGAGCGAGCTGACGACGCTCTGCAGGTGCTGCAGGTGCTCGCGCGAGCTCTTGTTCGCGAACGTCCCGCCGCAGACCCGGTACTCGAGGCGGGGGAAGGACCCGCCGCGCAGCCGCGCCGCCGCCCGCAGCACTTCTTCGAGGCCTTTGTCCGGGTGAATGAAGCCAAAATGCGAGATCACTACCGCGCCCGGGTCGATGCCGAGCTCGCGACGGGCTTCGTCGCGAGGACGGCGCGGCAGAGTCGCGATGCCGTGGGGAATGACGTGCGCCGCGGCCACTCCCGGATCGGGGCTATGGACAATCAGCTCGGCGTCGCGGAGCGCCCGTAGCGCGCGCGCGAATTGGAAGCGGCGGAGCGCGGAGCCGCCACTAGCCTCGTGCAGCGTCGCCACCAGCGGGATGCCTGCGCGCCGGCATTGCTGCGCGAGCCCGAGCAGGAACCGAGGCGAAAAGAACGCGCTGCTGAGTTGAAGATGCACGACGTCGGCGCGCTGGGCCCGAATCTCGCGAAATGTGCGCCAAGCTTCCAGCAAGCCGGCGCGATTGCGGCGCCAGATCCGGACCGGCTGGTCTCCTTGCGGAGAGTCGGTCCTGCGCAGCTTGGGGGCGAGCACCGAAACGGCGACGCTTTGCTGCGCGAGCTCCTTGACGAGAGCCTCGCTGTAGGTGGCGATACCGCACATTTCGCCGAAGGTGGTGAGCAAGCTCAAACGCACCACGCGCTGGCTCGCCGCCGGGGCGTCAGGCGGCATCTCGACCTCCGCGCGCCCTGACCGTCTGGATCACGATCTCCGCGAAGCGCGCGCCGAGCGACTTCCAGGAGTAGCGTTGGGCGGCGCGGCGACCGCGCTCGGCCATTCCATCTAGCGTCGCCCGAGTGGTGAGGATTCGGGTGAGGGCGTGGGCAAAACCGGGAGCGTCGTCGGCGCGCAGGTACTCGTCGTTTTCGAGATGGTACCCGCGCACGCCGAACGCCGACGCGACGAGCGGCAGGCCGGCGGCGAGCGGCTCCAGCACCTTGAGGCTGCTGCCGGCCCCGTGCTGAAGCGGCATCGCATACGCGGCGTGCCGATCGAAGACCGAAAATACTTCCGGCAGCGTGCCCGTCACGTGCACGTGGTCCGACGCCAGCGCACGCACCTCCTTGCCGGCGCTCCGCCCACACAGCGTCAATGACGCCTCGGGGACGACCTTGCGCACCAACGGCAAGATTTCGAGGGCGAGCGTCTTCGCGGCCTCGATGTTGGGCGGGTAGTCGAGCATGCCCACGTACAAGATGGCCGAGCCCTTGCGCTCGGACGGCGGCACGAAGCGGAAGGCATCGAGGCGCGTACCGTTGCACACCACCACCCCTTTGCCGGGCGCCGCTTGCCGGATCACGTGCGCGTCTTGCTCACTCACGGTGACGACCTGGTGGGCCCGGCCCCAAACCGCGCGTTCGTAGCGTCGCCACGACCAGTATTCGACCAGCTTGTGGGGGGCGCGCTTGGCGGCGCGGGCGTAGTACTGCGATTCGATGTTGTGCTCGGCGACGACGATCGCGGCCCGGCGCAGCGACGGGAGCGCCTCGATCGCGTAGCAGTGCTCGACCACCACCGCGTCGAAAGGCTCGCGCGCGTCGGCGGCAGCGAGCTCGCGCGCGAGCTCCGGCGGCATGCGTCGCGCGGGATCCGGCTTCAAGCTGAAAGGGCCGAGCGACTCGACGCGGGGCGCCGTGTACACCTCCGACCACGGCCCGAGCTCAGCTGGGCTCGGCAGCGTCGTCAGCGCGTCGTGCTGAGAAAGGCACGAAAACAGGCTCAGGTTGGCGTGGGGCGCGAGGCCGCGCGCGAGCCGGGCGATACGGATGCGTCCTCCCGTATTTTCTGGAAATGGCAGGTAGGGAGTGAGCCAAGCAACGCGCATGTGCAGACCGAGACGAAGCGAGGCTTTAGCATAGCACCGCCACGTTGCGTCAGCTCGAGGGCGAAGCTACGCTAGGCGCGCGACCGAGTCAGCCCCGCCCCATGTCGTCGAATCCTGAAGCTGGGACGTACCCGGTGTTGCACTTACCAACGAGCATCGATTTCGGAGGGGCCGAGCACGTCGTAGGAGAGCTGGTGCGTCGCGCGCGCGAACGAGGCGACTCGCCGCGCGTCATCGCTCTGCGCGGTACCCCCGCCGAGCGAGGGTTGAGCGAGATGCTCGGCGCGTCGGTCGCGGGCCCGGTCGCCAAACATCCTGCACGCTTCCGTCGCTCGGATGGGCTGCGGCTGGCCGCCCACGTGGCACGCCATCGGAGGCCGGGTGAGCTCATCCACGCCCACTTACCCTGGCCCGATCGGCTCGGCGTTGCGTTACTCGCTCGCGTCAGGGCACCTCTACTCGTCACGTTCCAGCTTTTGCCTAGCCACGACATCCTGGGCCTGGGCGACGCGGTGCTCGCACCGCTGCTCGATCTACGGCGCGCCGCCGGCCTCTCGAGCAAGCTCGCCCCGCTGATCTTCACCGCCGTCAGCGAAGAAGACGCACGACGCTTGCGTGAGACCTTCACCGGCATCCGCGTCGAGCGCGTCTACAACTGCCCGTCCGCCGCAACGGGACCGGCGCCGCCTCCGCTCCCCTTCGGTAGCGGGATCCGCCTGTTCGCGGTCGGCCAGCTCAGCCACCGTAAAGGGTTCGACCGATTGTTGCGCGCGCTAGGGTCCGAGCCCGCTCGGTCTCACTCCTTCAGCTTCTGCATCGCGGGTGAGGGAGACGAGCGCCAGGCGCTGGCCGGGCTCGCCGCCGAGCTCGGCTTGCAAGACAGAGTGCGCTTCGTGGGACGAGTCCCCGCCCCTCACCTCTATGCGCAAGCGGACCTGTTCTTGAGCGGCAGCCGCGCCGAAGGTCTGCCGCTCGTGCTGCTCGAGGCCATGGCGGCCGGCATCGCCGTCGCGGTGTCGGACATCCCCGCCCATCGCGAAGGGGTTGCCGGGATCCCCGAAGCGTTGCTCGACGCCGATGATCGCAATTGGCCGGCCCAGCTCGCGCGGTTGCTCGCGGAGAGCGGTTTGCGGCAAGCGATCGCGGACCGCGCGAAGCAGCGCGCCGAGCTACATTTCTCGGCCCGTGCCCAAGACCAAGCGTTCTGCGGTTTGTACCGGGAGCTGGCGGACGCGAGTCGCCGATGACGCCACCTAGCGGGTCCGAAACCCTGCTTCGGCGGGTAGCGCGCGAGACGTTGAGCTTCGGGGCCGTACAGACGGCGGCGCAGATCTTTGCGTTGCTCAGCAACATCGTGCTCGCGCGCGTGCTGCTGCCGGCCGACTTCGGGACCTACGACATTTGCGGCTTCTTCATCGGCATCGGCGTGCTGCTGGGAGATGCAGGGCTCGGCGCATCGCTGATCCGCAAGCCGGAGGAGCCGACCCCCGACGAATACGGCTCGATCCTCGTAGCCAACGTCACGGTGGGCGCGCTCTTGACGGTGGGCTTCACTGCCGCCGCGCCGTTGCTCGCAAACCTTTATCGGCTCCCGCGCGATGCGGCTTGGGTACTGATGGCGCTCGCGCCCAACTATCTCATCAATTCGATGCGCAGCTACCCGATGATCCGGATCGAGCGCGAGCTCCGCTTCGGGAAGATCGCGCGTATCGACTTGATCGTGCTGCTGCTTCGTCAAAGCGTGGCCGTCACCTTGGCCCTGCTCCACTTCGGCGTGTGGTCCTTGGTGTTGGCGAACGTCGGCGGGGCGGCGCTGGCGGTCGTGCTCACGTTCATGGTTCAGCCAGGGCTGCCGCCGTTCCGCTTTTCGAAGCACGCTTTCAAGCCGCTCTTGGTGTTCGGCGTCAAGGTTCAGGCGTTGACGATCATCGCGTTCTTCAAGGACAACGTCTCCAACGCCATGCTCGGCGCCTTCGCGGGCCCGGCGGCGGTTGGCTTCTTCAACTTCGCGATGAAGTACATTCAGACGCCGTTGCTGGCGGTGAACGCCTTGGCGCGCGTTCAGCTGCCCACGTACGCGCGCCTACAGAACGATCCGGCGGCCTTGTATGCGGCGCTCCGCGGCTCGTTGCGCATCATGTTTTTGGTCGGTATTCCGTTCTTGATGGTGCTCGCCACGGGAGCTTCCTGGCTCGTCCCGACCATCTGGCACGCGAAATGGCAGCCGTCGATCGTCATCGCGTACGGCTTGCTTCCGAACATGGTCGGCGGCTTGGCGGCGAGCCCGCTGTTCACGTTGCTGCAGGCGCGGAACGAGGCCGGCTTCGCGCTCTCCACGTTCGCGGTGTGGACGGCATCGACGTGGGCGCTCAGCTTGCTCGCGTACCATCTCGGCTTCTCGCTCGTGGGGGTGGCTGTGGCCCACTCCGTCGTTACGGTGGTGGTCGTCGCGTCGCTGCTGGCGCGCACGAGGAGGTTGCTGGACCGCTCCCTGTTCCGGGTCGTCGGACCGGCCACGTTTTCGGGCGCGCTGGGTGTCGCCGCGGCGGCCGCGCTGCGCGCGGCTCCGCTCGAGCTCGCTTGGACGCGCCACCCCGCCCTGCTGCTCGGACTGCCGCTCGTCGTCTACGTTCTGGCGGAGGTGCTGCTCGAAGGCAGAGTTTTGCGCGAAGACTGGCGAAAGTTACGGCGAACCATCGCGCGCGGACCAGCCGCCGCCGCTGCATCGTGCTAAACGTCGCCGCCGGACTCCCGAATGGCTTTGAATACGACAATCGAAATGCCGCCGGACTTCGATGTTCCGGGACATAAACCGCTCAGTCACCCCTGCCATTTGCACTACGCCCCCCTCTACCGCGACTTGGTCGTGGAGCTACCCAAGCTGGAAGGCCGTTTGATTGACGTCGGTTGCGGCATGCAACCGTACCGCGCGCTCCTCGGCCCCAACGTGAGCGAATACGTTGGCGTAGATCGAGCGGGGCCGCTCAGTCGGCCCGACGTCGAGGGCGATGCGCTCTCGCTGCCCTTTCCCGACGAAAGCTTCGATTCATTGATGAGCACGCAGGTGCTAGAGCACGTGATCGATCCGCGGCGCGCCTTGGTGAGCATGGCGCGGGTGTTGAAACACGGCGCACGCGTGGTGATCACGGCGCCTGCGACCTGGCCCGCGCACGAGGTGCCGTACGACTTCACGCGCTTCACTCGTTGGGGGCTAGAGGCGATGCTGGCCGAAGCCGGTTTCGATGACGTCCAGATCCGCGCTCAAGGCGGGACCTGGGCGACGATCGGCCAACTCCTGGCGATGGAGGTGAGCCACCACTCTCCGGTTCGAGTGCTGGTGCCCGTAATCAACGCTTTCTTCGGATTTCTCGAGAAGCGCGTGCGCGCGCGCGAAGACTTGGTGCTCAATTGGCTGGTGACAACGCGCAAAGCATGACTCGCGTCTGACGACGACCGACGGGCGCCAAGGATCGACGCCCTCCGTGGCTTACGCTCGTCGCCAGCGCGTCGCCGTGGAACCGCGCTTCTGAGCGACCGCTTCGGAGACTTGCGGAACGCCATTCGGAACGAATGGGTTGGCCTTGCTGCTGATGATAGAGCGGGTTAAGTACGGCGGCGGCATGACTGATAGCGGGGTCGCGAACCGCAGCAACAGCAGATTGGGGCGCGGAGTCACTCCGGAAGTCATCAGCACGACCTTCGGGCTGGCGTGGATTCTCGGACACGGAGGTTTGCGCATCATCGATCCGCGCGACACGCGCTGGCTCATGTGCGGTGATTGGGCATGGCACCACCTCGGCTGGCTTTTCTACCAGCGCGACGCTTGGCATTTGCCGCTCGGGGCGATTCAAAACTATCCGGACCCGTGGGGCACCACCACGGTCTACACGGACTCCGTGCCCGGCCTGGCGATGGTGCTCAAGTTACTGCCGCTCCCAAACAATTTTCAGTATCTCGGCCTGTGGATCGTCGCAAATTTCTGCCTGAGCGGCTTCTGGGGAGCGCGCTTGGTGCGGCTGTTCACGAAAAATTCGTTGGCGATCGTCCTCGGCTCGATACCCTTCGTGGTGACGCCGATTTTGTTGCTGCGCACGGGCCACGCGGCGCTGAGTGCGCACTGGCTCCTGCTCTGGGCATTGCATATCTATCTGCGTCCTACCGGTAGTGATGCTCAGTTGCGAGGCGCGCTGCGCTCCGCGACGATTTGGGGCCCGATTGCGGCGGGCATCCACGTGTACCTTCTCGCAATGGGCATTCCGATCCTGTGGGCTTTCTACTGGCGCGTTTGCAAAATCGAACGACGACTCTCCCAGCGCGCGGCTTGGCTGCACCTGCTCCGCTCCCTCGGCGCAGCCCTGCTGACGATGACCTTGCTCGGTCATTTCAACGGTACTGGCCCTACCAGCGGCGGCTACGGCAAGTACGTGGCGGATGTGCTCACCTTCGTGGACCCGATGGGCTGGTCGCGCATTTTGCCCGCGCTTCCCACCAAGCCCGGAGAGATCGGGCTCTCCTGCACGTTTAGTGGGCGCATGAAATGCGTTTCGTGTCAGAGCGAGACCAGCGTCGGGTTCGGGCAACGTCGCAGTGGGGAGAGCTGGATGTTTGCGAAGCAGAGTTGAATCAGTG
>Ga0164241_10001902_pt1 | contig 24028 bp, 13 predicted proteins | sample OricomyardsoilBY_FD_108780 | JGI IMG/M metagenome (GOLD analysis project Ga0164241, IMG submission 108780) | Backyard soil microbial communities from Emeryville, California, USA - Original compost - Back yard soil (BY) | ecosystem: Environmental > Terrestrial > Soil > Unclassified | place: USA... | reverse complement strand
CGTGGCTTCCCGGCCCCGCATGGATCGTGCCGCCCGCGCGCTGCACCCGCTCGCTCATGCCGATCAACCCGTAGCCGCGGCGGGCGCCCGTGCGCGCTCCGGGCCCGTCGTCGGCAACCTCGACGGTGGTCCCGTCGGCGCTGGTCACGACTCGGACCAGGACGCGCGCACGCGGCGCGTAGCGCAGGGCGTTGGAGAGCGTCTCCTGGACGATGCGGTACAGCGTGGCACTCGGCACGTCCTCGGGGGCACCTCGTTACTCGAAATCGATGTCAAGGCCACCGGCGCGCATCCGCTCCACCAGCGCCCGCGGCTCGACCGTGCGTGCCAGCAGTGAAAATTCCACCTGTAGGGCGACCAGTGGGGTCCAGTCCTTGAGCAGTGCGGTCGTCTGGCCTGTGCGGTGAGCCAGGCGGGCGTGTTGGAGAAGCCGAGGTAGCGGATCTTGCCGGCGCGGACGAGGTCGTCGAGGGTGCGCATGGTTTCCTCGATCGGGGTGTTCCGGTCCCAATTGTGCAACCAGTACAGGTCGAGGTGGTCGGTCCGCAGACGGCGCAGCGTCTCGTCGAGCTGGCCGATGATCGACGTGCGGCCCGCGCCGCCGCCGTTGGGGTCGCCGGGATACAGGTTGGTGAAGAACTTCGACGCGAGCACCACGTGCTCGCGCCGTCCCGGGTGCGCGGCGAAGAAGTCGCCGAGGATCTTCTCCGAGTGGCCGTTGGTGTAGAAGTTCGCGGTGTCGATGAAGTTGCCGCCGCGGTCGAGGTAGGTCGCGAGGATCTTCTCGGACTCCTCGACGCTGCAGCCCGCACCGCCGGGATCCTGCCCGAAGGTCATCGCGCCGAGGGCGAACGGACTGACCCGCAGCCCGGACCGGCCGAGGGTGACGTAGTGGTCGAGCGGCATGAGAGCTCCTGTGCGCGTCGGGTTGTCGGCCTCAATTCGACCGCGAGGCATCCCGCGGCCGGTAGACCAATCCACGCCGTCTCTTGCACGATCCTCTCGACTTCAGCCCGATCGGGCTTGCCATGCGGTCGTCGAGCTGGTTCCGTGGAGCGGGTGCTTGCCGAGATCCGCCGCCTCATCACCACCCACGCCCGCCCGGACATGGGAACGTCGATCGACGGCCTGCTGTTGTCCAAAGTGGATTCAGCGGCGCCCGGGCACTCGCTGACCGAGCCGTTGCTGGTCGTCCTGGCACAGGGCGGCAAGCTGCTCATGCTCGGCGATCGGGCGCACGAGTACCGGGCGGGCCAGTACCTGCTCGTCACCGCCACGCTGCCCGTCACCGGACACTTCATCGGCGCCAGCGCGCGGACGCCTGCGCTGGGCATGGGACTGGTGCTGCGCCCGGCGGCGATCGCGGCGTTGCTGCTGGCGGCCCCGGCCCGGCAGTGGTCGCGCGGCGCGGCCGACCTGCCGGCGATCGCGACCGGCACGGCGGGCCCCGAGCTGCTCGACGCCGTGAGCCGCCTGCTGCGCCTGCTCGACTATCCCGCCGACGCCACGGTGCTCGCGCCGCTGATCGAGCAGGAGATCCTCTGGCGGCTGCTGACCGGGCCGAACGGCGACATGCTCCGCCAGATCGGCTTGGCGGACAGCGGTCTCGCCCATGTCAGCCGGGCGATCGGCTGGATCCGCGACAACTTCGCCGAACCGTTCCGCGTCGGCGACCTCGCCCGCCTGGCCGGGATGAGCCCGTCGGCGTTCCACCGCCACTTCCGCGCCATCACGACCATGAGCCCGTTGCAGTTCCAGAAACACCTTCGCCTGCAGGAGGCCCGCTCTCTCCTGGTCGCCCGCCCCGGCGACGTCGCGGGCGTCGGGCACCTCGTCGGCTACGACAGCCCCGCGCAGTTCAACCGCGAGTACCGCCGCCAGTTCGGCGCCCCGCCCGGCCAGGACGCGGCCCGGCTGCGCGCCGACGCCGACCCGATCGAGGCCCGGTACCTCCCCTGATGCCCGAGAGTGGACGGATAGCTACTCGGTGCGCTGCTCCTTCTCGTAGAGCACGCCCTCGCTCCAGATCATGTCCACCCCGCCCCATTCGGCCGCCGACGCCACGTCCGGGAAGAAGCCTCGGCCGTTGTGGTTGGCGCTGGTGTTGCACAGCACCGGAATGTCGCTGAGCCGGTGGTACTCGCGCAGCACCTCCGTCAGGTCCGGGTCGTCCGCCTCGCACACGGTCTGCAGCCGCGCGGTGCCGTCGAGGTGCAGTACCGCGGGGATCCGGCCCTTCCAGTCGTCGCGTACGAGGTGGTCGAACAGCATGTGCGGGTCGGGTGTGCCCGGGTCGAAGATCTCTGGCGCGTGCTCGGTCAGGCAGATCGGTGCGACCGGGCGGTACGGCGCGCGGCACTTGATCTCGTTGAGCAGGTCCTTCATCGCCGGGTTCACCGCGGCGGCGATGATGCTTCGCCCCCCGAGCGCGCGCGGGCCCAGTTCGGCCCGGCCGTTGAGCATGACGACCGGTTTGCCGGTCCGGTGCAGTACCTCGGCGAGCTCGCTCGTCGAGCAGTCCCGCGCCGCCCAGCCGGGGATCGCCTTGGTGGGCAGGAGAGCCGGCCCGCGCCGCGGGTGCCATTCGAGCGGACGCAAGCCGTCGCGTGCCGCGAGGTGCGCGCATGCCGCACCGATCGCCGAGCCCGAGTCGTTCGGGAACGGTGGCACCCACACCTGGCGGAACTCCGGCTGCGCCCGCAGCGCGCTGTTCCACTTGATGTTCAGGGCGCAGCCACCCACGAAGCACAGGTTCCACGGACCGTCTCCCCGCCACTCCCGTACGCGAGCCGTGGTGCGCTCGACGAGCAGGTCCTCGAGGAACTGGTGCACGCTCGCCAGGACGTCCACGTCGGGTGCGTCGACCTTGGCGCGTACGTCCCGAAAGAAGCTGTGCACATAGGACAGTGAGGGTTCGGCGTTGCTGCCCACGCCGGCGATCTGCTCGCGGTACCGCGCCACCTCGGGCGTCGGCGCCTCGAAATGGTCGTGGAACAGCCGGCGCAACACGTCGACGATCTCCGGCTGCGGGTCGCCCAGTGCGATGTAGGCCATCAGCTTCCCGGCGACGGACAGGTCGTCCACCGTCGTGGCCTCGTCCTCCCGGCGAAACGGTCCGAAGTGGTGGGCCGCGGAGGCGTAGGTGTGGCCGATCAGCGGGAAGAGCTCGCCGCCGTTGGTCACGCCCGCCTCAGGATCGACGTGGTACAGCCGGGGGAACAGCCCGCCGTCCCAGATCAGCACGAACGACGGCTCCCCGGCGAAGGGGCTGCTGGCGTAGGCGCTTGCGAGGTGGCCGGCCACGTGCACGTAGCTGGTGAACGGCAGCGTCTGTCCGCCGAGGGGGAACGTGCCGGTCCGTCCCGGCGCCAGCAGGTTCGTGATCGTGGCGTTCTCGCGGTACGGCGCGACGGTGATCGTGACCGGAGAACCGTTGTCTGCCAGCGACACCGTGCCGGTCTTCTGGCCGTCCCAGCCGTCGATCACCCACTCGTCGACGTCGTCGGGCGTGTACCCGAAGTCGGCGAGGATCTCGGGCACGATCGCCAGGTCCTCGACCTGGCTGTAGCGCAGGCCGTTGCCGAGCTTCTCGATCTCGACGCTGAAGACCAGCCTGCCGTCCTCGATCACCGCGACGGCGCCGTCGTGGGTCAGCTTCAGCCCGCAGACGATCATCGCCGCTCCCCCTCGATCTCGTCGAGCAGCCGCTCGAGGTCGGCCGGGTCGACGTCGCGCAGGAACTCGTCCACGGCGGCGTCGGTCGGCGGTGCCGCCGGTGCGGCCGGTGGCACCGGAGCGGTCGCCGGGGTGGCCGCGGGCGGGCCGCCGGCTCGCTTCACCTCCTCCTCGACGAGCTGGCTCAGGCGCGCCGCGGTCGGATGTTCGAAGATCTTGGTCACCGGCAGCTCGATCCCGAAGTGGTCCCGCAGCCGGGCCACGAGCTGCAGTGCCATCAGGGAGTCCGCGTCGAACTCGAAGAAGTTGTCGTGCACGCCGACCTTGTCGAACCCGAGGATCTCCGCCATCGACCCGGTCACGTGCCGCTCGACGTCCGTACGTGGCGGAGCGTAGGCGGCGGTGATGTCGGGCCGCGGGTACACACCGGTCGGCCTCCGCTCGGCCGCGGGTTGTGGCGCGGGTGCGGATTGCGGGACGGGGTGTGGTGCCTGCGCCGGGGCAGGCACGTGCTGCGCCGGCGGAACCGGGTCGAGCCAGTACCGCTGGTGCTCGAAGGGGTAGACCGGAAGGGCGGCGCGCCGTCGGCGGGTGCCGTGCCACAGCGCGGCGAAGTCGACCTCGATGCCTGCCGTCCAGGCGGTGCCGATCGCCTGCAGGAACGTGCGGGCGCTGTCGCCGCGCTTGCGGAGATCGGCCTGCAGCGGGGCCGTCGCCGGCCACGCGGAGCCGGCGGCGAGCTCGAGGATCCTCAGCAGCGAGGTGCCCGGGCCGGCGTCGAGCACCACCAGGTCGTCCTGCGCCGCGAGGGTGGCGCAGCCGTCGGCGAACCGGACCGGCTCGCGCAGGTGGCGCACCCAGTACTCGGGGTCGGTGCAGTCCGCCTCGGTGATCCAGTCGCCGGTGACGTTCGAGACGTACCGCAGGGCGGGCGGGCGCAGCTCGACGGTCGCCAGGACCGCGCGGTAGTCGTCGAGGACGGCGTCCATCATCGCCGAGTGGAACGCGTGCGAGACGGCCAGCCGCTTCACCCGCACCCCGTCCGCCTCGAGTCGGGCGATCACCCCGTCGAGGGCTTCGGTGGCGCCGGACAGGGTCACGAGGTCGGCCGCGTTGATCGCCGCCACGCCGACCCCGTCCGCCAGGTAGGGCGCGACGGCCTCGGGTGCGAGCGGCACCGACACCATGCCGCCCGGTGCCAGCGCCGACATGAGCCTGGCCCGCTCGGTGACCAGCCGCATGCCGTCCTTGAGTTCGAGCACCCCGGCGACGACCGCGGCCACGTACTCGCCCAGGCTGTGCCCGAGCATCGCGGCCGGCTCGACGCCGACGGCGCGCAGCAGGGCGGTCGCGGCGTACTCGACGACGAACATCGCCGGCTGGGTGATCGCGGTGTCCCGCAGGCGTTCCGCGGCATCCGCGTCACCCGGCCCGGCTACGAGCAGCAGGTGGCGCAACTCGTCCCCGACGTCGGTCGCGGCCAGGCAGTCGTCCACCGCGTCGCGGTAGGCGGGGAACGCCTCGTAGAGCTGGGCGGCCATGCCGGGGTGCTGGGCGCCCTGCCCCTGGAACAGCAGGGCGACCCCGGCCGCCGGGGTGTCGCAGCGCCGCGTCGCCACGCGGGAGGAGCCGGAGGTGCCGAGCGCGTAGCTCGCGTCCTCGACGTCGCGGACGGCGACCGCCCGGCGGTGCCGCAGCTGCTTGCGCCCGACCTGCAATGTGTAGGCGACGTCGGCGAAGTTGGCGCCCGGGTTCGCCGCGAGCCAGCGCACGAGGTTCTCGCTCATCGTGTCCAGCGCGGTGGCCGTGTGCGCGGACAGCAGCAGCAGCTGGCCGCCGGAGGCGGGATCGCCCTGGTCCTGCGCAGGCGCCTGCTCGATGATCACGTGGGCGTTGCTGCCGCCCATGCCGATCGAGTTGACCCCGGCCCGCCGCGGCTCGGGGCCCGGCCAGTCGATCAGCTCGTTGTTGACGAAGAACGGGCTGTCCTCCAGGCCCAGCTGGGGGTTCGGCTCCCGGAAGTGCAGCGTGGGCGGGACCATCCCGTGCCGCAGCACCTGGGTCGCCTTGATGAAGCTGGCGACGCCCGCGCCGGCGTCGAGGTGGCCGATGTTCGGCTTGACCGAGCCGAGCACGCACGTGCCCACCGCGTCGCTGGTCTCCCGGAAGGCCTGCGTCAGCGCGGTCACCTCGATCGGGTCGCCGAGCGGGGTTCCGGTGCCGTGTGCCTCGATGTAGCCGAGATCGTCGGCCGTCATCTCCGCGGCGATCAGCGCGCTCGCGACCGCCTTGGCCTGCCCGTGCACGCTCGGTGCGGTGAAGCTGACCTTGTTCGAGCCGTCGTTGTTGATCGACGTGCCCTTGATGACGGCGTATACGTGGTCGCCGTCGTCCAGCGCGTCGGAGAGGTGCTTGAGCATCACGACGCCCGCGCCGTTGCCGATCACGCTGCCGGCCGACGCGGCGTCGAAGGCGCGGCAGTGGCCGTCGGGCGACGAGGTGCCGCCGGCGACGTGCAGGTATCCGGCGCCGAAGGGCATGCGCACCGACGAGCCGCCGGCCAGGGCCATGTCGGTCTCGTCGTTGAGGATCGCCTGGCAGGCGACGTGGATCGCGGTCAGCGACGTGGAACACGCGGTCTGCACGGCCATGCTCGGTCCGGTCAGGTCGAGCTTGTAGGACACCCGCGCCGGCAGGTACTCCTTGTCGCCGCCGAGCATGATGTGCAGGTCGCTCATCACGTCGAGGATCCGGCCGTTCGGGATGATGTTCATCGGCAGGTACGTGTTCATGGTGCAGCCGCCGTACACGCCGATGCGGCCGTCGTAGCGCGCCGGGTCGTAGCCCGCGTCCTCCAGCGCGTGGTAGGCCACCTCCAGGAAATGGCGGTGCTGCGGGTCCATGATCTCGGCCTCGCGGGCGGTGTAGCCGAAGAACGCGGCGTCGAAGCCCTCCCCGTCGTGGAAGGACCCCACCGCCTTGACGTAGTTCGGGTTGTCGAGTTGCTCCTGCGAGACCCCGCGGGCGCGCAGCTCCTCGTCCGAGAAGAACGAGATCGACTCGACGCCCTCGCGCAGGTTTCGCCAGTACTGGTCCGGGTCGTCCGCGCCGGGCAGGCGGCAGGCGAGGCCGATCACGGCGATGTCGGCGGGGGTCGTCTCGTAGTCGTTGGCCATGGTGACTCTCCTCGTCGGTCAGCCTCTGCGCTGGCGTCCGCGCACGCGCCGGGCGGTGCCCAGCGCCGGTGTCTTGCGGGATGGGGTGGGGGAATCGGTGCGCGTGTGCTCCAGGAATGCGGAGAGGCTGCGCGCGGTCGGATACTGGAAGAGCTTCGGCACCGGCACCTCGACCGCGGTGGCCTCCTTGATGCCGGCGGCCACCCGGGCGAGCAGCAGCGAGCTGCCGCCGATCTCGAAGAAGTTGGCGTCCACGTCGAGATCGCCGACGCCGAGCACGTCGCGCCAGATGCCGACGACGACGGGCAGCAGCCGCCCCGCGTCCGCCTGGGTGGTGGTGGTGTCCGGGCGGTCGGCGGCCGCGAGGAGCCTGGCGTTGTCGAGCTTGCCGTGCCGGGTCCTGGGCAGCTCGTCGAAAACGACGATCCGGGCCGGCATCATGTAGCCCGGCAGGCACTCGGCGAGGGCGAGCCGCAGCGCGGTCGCGTCGGCGCGGTCGCCGGTGACGAACGCGAGCAACCGCGGACCGTTCGCGCCCGGCGCGACGATCACCGCGCAGTCGGTGACCAACGGCCGCAGCTGCGCCTCGACCTCCGACGGCTCGATCCGGTAGCCGCGGATCTTCACCTGGTCGTCGAGCCGGCCGGCGATGATGAGGTTCCCGTCGGGCAGCACGCGGCCGCGGTCGCCGGTGCGGTACATGCGGCCCTCGCCGCGGACGTTGTCGGGCAGGAACCTGGCGGCCGTTTCCTCGTCGCGGTTGACGTAGCCCGCGCCGACCCCCGGCCCGCCGATGTAGACCTCGCCGTACAGCGACGGCGGCAGCGGTCTGCGATGGCGGTCGAGCACGTAGAGCCGTGCGAGCCCGGTCGACGTGCCCACCGGCAGCACCGACCCCTCCGGCGTACCGGGGGAGGTCAGGTACATCGAGCAGTTGATGCTGGTCTCGGTTGGCCCGTAACCGTTGTAGATCTTGCAGCCCGGCGCGAACAGCGGGCGCACCCGCTCGACGACCGTGCTGGTGAGCAACTCCCCCGCGATCTGCACGACCTCGATGGTGTGCATCGGGGTGTCGCGTGCGGTCAGCTCGCGAACGAACGTCGGCGTGGCGTACAGCGCGTTGGCCCGGTCGCGGGCGAGGAACGCGCCGAAGCCCGCGGACGAGTAGCGCTCCCCCGCCAGTGGCAGGCAGATCGCGCCGCCGAAGATCAGCACGGTCAGCAGTTCCTGGAGGCCGACGTCGAACGACAGCGCGCAGGTCTGCGCCATTCGTGTGCCCGGCCCGGCGGGGAACTCCCTGGCCTGCCAGCACAGCAGCGGCAGCACGCTGTCGTCGGTGATCACCACGCCCTTCGGCCGCCCGGTCGTCCCGGACGTGTAGACCACATAGGACACGGCCTTGGCGTCTCGCACGGACAGTTCCGGCCCGTCCTGCTGCGCAGGGGTCACAGTGGACTCGTCGAGTGCCACGACCTGCGCGCGGAGCCCGGCGTCGGCGACCAGCCCGGACATCCGGGTGACGTCCTCGGGCGCGGCGAACACGGCGGACACGGCCGCGTCGGCGAGCATGAAGCGCAGCCGCTCGGCGGGCAGGTCGGGCATCAGCGGCATGAACGCGTAGCCCGCGCGCAGTGCCGCGAGCATGCCGGCGATGAACCGCGGCCCGCCTTCGAAGAACAGCGCCACGACGGGAGTGGTGCCGTCCGCCGGTGCGGGTGGCAGTGCGCGGGCCGCGTGCGCGGTCCAGTCGCCGAGTTCGCCGTAGGTCCAGGTGCGGTTGCCGTGCACCACGGCGGGTTCTGTGGGCGCCGTGCGCACCTGGTGGACGAACCGTGCGGCGAGCGACTCCGGCCCGACGTCGACCTCGCCGGGCAGGAGCACCGATTCCTGCCCGCCGCAGGTCGCGAGGTTCGGCAGCGGTTCGCGTGGTTCGGCGAGGGCCGCGGCGACGAACGTTCGCAGGCTCTCCGCGAGGCTGCGGGCGGTGTCCTCGTCGAACACCTCGGTGCTGTAGTTGACGCGGACGGCGAGCCCGTCGTCGAGCCGGCCGAAGGTCACGTCCAGGTCGGTGACCGCGGTCCGGCAGGGCAGCGGGCGCGGCCGCAGCGCGAACTCACCCAGCCGGGCCTCGGTGTCGGGCAGCTCCAGGCCGAGCCCGGCCAGCCCGCGCTGCCCCGGTGCGCGGTCGTCGTAGAAGACGCAGCTGACCTGGAACAGCGGCGAGGGGTCCTGGCCGACCCCCAGCCGTTCCACGAGGCTGGGCAACGGCACCCGCGCACGGGCGAGCGCGGTCGTGAGCGCGTGGCGGGTCAGGGAAACCCGGTCGGCGAGACCCGCGTGGCCGTCGACGGCGTCGACGCGCACCGGGAGCGTGTTGATGAGGTACCCGACCGCGTCGGCGACGTCCGGGTCGGACCGAAGCGCGATCGGCACGCCGATGGTGATGTCGCTCTGCCCGCAGATGCGGTCCAGGAAAGCGTGATATGCCGCCAGGAGCACGGCGAACGGTGTGGCGCCGAGCTCGGCGGCGAGCGCGTCGAGAGCGGCCGCGTCGGCGGCGGAGAACCGCAACGTCGTGGTGTCGCCCCGGAACCGCGTGTCCGTGCCGCGTTCCCTGTCTCGCGGCAGGTCGAGCGGGGGCGCGTCGCGCAGTTCGCCTGCCCACTCCTCGATCGCGGCGCGCCCCTCGAGAGAGTCCACATAGGACGCCTCGCGGAGCACGGCGGGCCGCAGGCCCGCCGAGGCGGGCAGCCGGGCGCCGTCGTAGAGCGCGCCGAGGTCGGCGAGGATCGTCGAGAACGAGTGCAGGTCCGCCACGAGGTGCGAGGCGACCATCAGCAGCACCGACACCTGCCCGGTACGCCGGAACAGGACGAGCCGGAACAGCGGGTCGGCGGCAAGGTCCACCGGCCGGGCCGCCTCTTCGGCGACGGCGTCGTCATCCCCGTCGCGGACGGTGAACCACTCGCGGTCGGCCGACCGCCACTCGTCGCGCACCACCCGGACGCCGTCGTGGTGGAAGCGGCTGCGTAGCTGCGGGTGGCGTTCGACCAGCGCCACGGTCGCGGCCCGCAGGGTTGCCTCGTCGGGTTCGGGCGTCATCTCCACCGCCCGGGCCAGCACGTACACGGCGGCGCTGCCCTCGCTCCACTGGCTGAGGAACCACAGTGCCTGCTGGCCGTGAGTCACGTCCCCGGCGGCGTCCCCGACGGTCTCCTGGGCGGGCGCTGCCGGGGGTAGTGCGGCGAGGTCGGCCAGCGTGGCGCCGCCGAGCAGCGCGTCCAGCTGTGGCGTCACGCCGTGGGTCTCGGCGAGAACCTGCTGGATGTGCATGGCACGCAACGAGTCCAGCCCCGCCGAGGTGAGCGGCGTGTCGTCGGTGAGTGCGCCGGGTGCCACCTCGAGGATCTCCGCGATGGCCGCGCGCAGGGCCGCGGTGTCCTGTTCGGACGGAGAGGTCGCGGTTGTCCCGGCACCGGCCGGATCGTGCGCGACGATCGGCAGTTCGTCCGCGAGGTAGCGTTCGCGGCAGGCAGCGCGGCGCACCTTGCCGCTCGTGGTGCGGGGCACGCCGGCGGGCGCGACGAGGACGACGTCCGCGACGGCCAGCCCGTGGTCGCGGGCGACGGCCTGGCGGATGCGGGCGGCCAGCCCGGCGGGTTCGGTGACCGCGCCGCGCACGCCCTGCACGACGACCAGCCGGTCGTCGTGGGCGGTGAATGCCGCGCCACCGCCGCTGACCAGCCGGGGGTCGACGGCTTGGACGGTGGCCTCCACGTCGTGCGGGTGGTGGTTGCGGCCACGCACGATCAGCAGGTCCTTCTGCCGGCCGGTGACGAACACCTCGCCGTCGAGCAGCACGCCGAGGTCGCCGGTGCGCAGGTACGGACGCGGGTCGCCGGGCAGCGTCGCCCGGAACGTCTCGGCCGTCGCGTCCGGTTGGTGCCAGTACCCGGCCGCGACGTTCGGGCCGTGCAGCCAGATCTCACCCTCGGTGCCGTCGGGAACCTGGGCGCCGTCGCGCACGATCGCGACGTCGCACGCCGCAGCACCGCACGACACGTGCGGCTCGGTGCGCGGACGCCGGCCGACACTCCCGCTGACGAGCAGCGTGGCCTCCGCCAGCCCGTAGCAGGGCACGAAGCTCTCCGCGCGGAACCCGTGCGGGCCGAACGCCTTCTCGAACTCGGTGAGCACGTGCGCGCGGACCGGTTCGCTGCCGTTGCACGCCACCTGCCAGCTGCCGAGGTCGAGTCCGGCGGCGTCGGCCGCGGAGACCCGGCGCACGCACAGGTCGTAGCCGAAGTTCGGCGCGGGCGAGATGGTGGCGCGGTACCGGGTGATCGCCCGCAGCCAGCGGACCGGGCGGCGCAGGAACGACTCGGGTGGCATGAGCACCGCGGTCGCGCCGAGGTACAGCGGGTGCAGCACGCCGCCGATGAGCCCCATGTCGTGGAAGAACGGCAGCCAGCTCACCACGACGGCCTCGCCGCCCTGGCCGAACAGGCCACGCATCTGCTCCTGGTTCGCCATCAGGTTGCGGTGGCTGACCATCACGCCGCGCGGGGATCCCGTCGAGCCGGACGTGTACTGGAGCAGCGCCAGCTCCGTGGTCACCGGCGGCAGCGGCGCGGCAGGCGGTGACCACGGAGCCGGCGACGGGTCGTGTAGGTGCTCGACCGGCCGGTCGCCGGACAGCCACCCGGCGACGGTCGCGCGTGGATAGTCGGTCAGCAGCAGCGCCGGGTCGGCGTCGCGCAGGATGCGTTCGAGCCCGGCGGTGGACGCGCCGTGCGCGGCCGGTGCGGCCACCGGCACCGCGATGCAGCCGGCCCGCAGCACGCCGAGGAACCCGACGACGAAGTCGAGCGACGGTGTGCACAGCAGCGCCACGCGGTCGCCCGGCGCGCAGCGCGACCGCACCCGGGCCGCCAGCGCGTCGACAGCGGCATGCAAGACGGCGTAGGTCAGCGACGCCGTCTCGGTCTCGCCGTCGCCGAGCAGCCGGTACGCGACCTGCTCCGGCCGGTCGGCGCGCCACCGGTCGAGCCGGTCGAGCAACGTCCGGGGCTCGGCGGTCATGGCCGCTCCGCCTGCTCGCCCGCCAGGTCGCGCAGCCGCACCAGGTCCTCGAGGTGCTCGAGCACGGTCTCCGCGGGCAGGCCGAAGTCGATCAGGCAGGCGATCTCGTCGACGCCGGCGCCGGTCAGCCGGTCGACCATCGGCAGTGCCTCGGTCGGCGTGCCGAACAGGCCGTGGCTGGTGAAGTACCGCTGGAACGCCAGCTCCGCCAGCGCGTCCTTGTCGGCCTGGGTGACGCGGTCTGGGTCGATGGCCAGGTCCGTGCTCCGGGCCAGCTTCTCGTACAGGTTGATGTGCGCGCGCAGGTAGGCGGTGAGCGGTTCCTTCACCATCGACCGGACGTCGTCGGTATCCTTGCCGATGAACGTGTGCACCATCGCGGTCACCGTGTGGTCGGCCGGATCACGGTCGGTGGCCCGCAAGGCCTCGTGGTAGATCCTGACCCGGTCGGCCACCGCGTCGACGCTCTGCTCCACCAGTCCGGTGAGGACGTTCAGGCCGTGTTCCGCGCCGGTCCGCCAGGTCTGCTCCGCGGACGAGCTGGTGATCCACATCGGCATGGTGCCGTGGACGGGGTTCGGGAACGTGCGCAGCGAAATCTCCTTGCCCGCGCCGTCGACCCGCTGCACGTCCCCGCCCGCGAACAGCTCCCGCACGGTGGCGAGCTGGTCGACGAGGATCTGCTTGCGCTTGTCGTAGTTGGCCGGCTGGAAAACGAAGTCGTTGGCGTGCCAGCCCGACGCGAGCGCCATGCCGGTGCGGCCGCCGGAGATGTTGTCCACCACCGCCCAGTCCTCGGCGACGCGGATCGGGTCGTGCAGCGGCAGCACGACGCTGCCGGCGCGGATGTGCAGGCGCTCGGTGGCGGTCGCGAGGGACGCGGCCAGCACCGCGGGGCTGGGGTACGGCGCGCCGAAGGTGTCGAAGTGGCGTTCCGGCACCCACAACGCCTCGAACCCGTTGCGGTCGGCGAACCGCGCGCACTCCAGCATCATCCGGTATTGCTCGCGCGTCTCGCGTCCGTGTCCGGTGCCGAAGAAGAACAGGCTCCAGCGCGGTCCGGGCGTGCGCGGGGTCTGCGTGCGCAGCCGTTCGCGCAGCCGCTGCCGCTGTTGCGGACTGAGTGCCGCCAGGCGTCCGCCGAGATCACTCACGCCGGTGTCCTTCCTTGCCAGCCTGTCCCGCAGCAGCGAGAACAGGGTCGGATCCTGACCGTGGACGAAGAAGTGGCCGCCCCGGACCTGCACGAACTCGAAGCCGGCCGTGGCGCGGTCCGCCCACCGGGCCACGTGCTCGGCGGACACGGTCCGGTCGTCCGCGCCGTGGATCGCGGTGACCGGTACGCCGGCCAGCACGCCGCCGTCGTCGACGTGCGTGCCACTGACGTCGAAGTCGGCCCGGACGGCGGGCAGCAGCAGCCGCATCAGCTCGGTCTCGCCGAGCACCTCCGGTGGCACGGCGCCGATCCGGCCCAGCAGTTCCAGGAACCCGTCGTCGGGCAGGTCATGTCCGGTCGGGCGGGGCGTGTCCACGGACGGGGACGGGTACGAGGCGACGAACAGCCGCTCGGGCGGGCGGGACCGCGCGGTCAGTGTGCGTGCGGTCTCGAACGCGGCGAGCGCGCCCATGCTGACGCCGAACAACGCATAGGGCCGGTCCAGCAGCGGCAGCATCGCGTCGCTCAGCGCGCCGACGAGGTCGGGCAGCCGGGTCAGTGGTGGCTCGGTCAGCCGCCCGAGGTGGCCGGGCAGGCGGACGGGGACGACCTGTACCCGCGGGCCGAGGTGCTGTTGCCAGTGCCGGAAGGCGGTCGCGTTGCCGCCCGCGTACGGCAGGCAGAACAGCCGGACCGGCGCGTCGGCGGCGGCCGCCGCGGGAGGCGAGAACCAGGGCGCGGTCATCGGCGGGCACTCCCCCTCGGCGGCGTCAGCTCGACCAGCCGTCCGGCCAGCCAGGCCGGCAGCAGCGAGCGGTGGCCGCGCGCGAGCGGATCGCCGGACTGCCCACCCGGCCAGCTCACCCGGAAGCTTCCGGTGACCGGGTCGCCGACCATCCGCATCGCCGCGCCGAAGCCGGCCGCGGCGGCGTCGACGGACTGCTGGCAGCCACGCCGCGGCAGGTCCGGCTGGTCGATCGCCCAGCGCAGGCGGGGCAGCCGCGCGGACAGCGGATGGCGCAGGCCGAGCCGGTTGACCGCGCCCCACGGCATGGCGGGTGCGTCGGGCCCCAGCTTCTGCTCGAGGTAGCGGGTCGCGGCGAGGGCGGCCCAGCGCAGCAGGTGCGGCCAGTCGCGGAAGCCGGGTGGCGTCAGCTCGGGGTCACCTTCGGCGACGATCCCGGCGAGCTCGGCGTCGAGTGCGGCGAGGGAGCCGGGGCCGAAGAGATCGTCGGCCGGTATCCGGGGGGCCAGCGCGGCGGTCACCCTGGCCCGCACGAGCCGGTGCATCAGCACGAGGTAGTGCAGGCCGCTCGCGTGCACGTCCGCTGTTCCGTCCCAGGCGGACACCGCCGCGGCGACCGCCGGTGTCTTCGCCAGGTAGGGCAGGAACACCTCGCGCCACGGCAGGTAGAACGAGGAGTCCACATCGGACTGGACGGCCGCGGTGGGCAGGCCGGCGCCGACGAGGGCGGCGATGCGGCGGGCCCGGTCGTGCGGGTAGGCGTTCTCGGCGACCGACGCGCCGTCCGCCAGCGCCACCGCCGGGTCGCAGTTTGCCGCGACGAGCACCCCGTCCGGCCCGGCGGCGACCCGCGGCACGTCCGCGGGTGGCACGAGCTCGCCGATGCCGCTGCGGATCATCCGCCCCGCCGCGGTCCACGCCGCGTCCCCGTGCCGGTCGGTCACAAGCACGCTCACCGGCGGCGCGCCGGATCGCACCGCCACGTCGCAGGCCTGCGCCACGGTCTCGCACCGGGCCAGGCCGGACAGGCCGAACTCGACCGCGCCCGGCTCGAGCGCGAGCCAGCGCAGGACCGACCCGTCGGACAGCACCGGTCCGGCGTCGGCCAGCCGGACCCGGACCCGAACGCTTCGGCCACCGGCCGCCAGGACCTCGGTGCGGTCGACGACCGGCGCCGTGCCCCGCACGCCGGCGGGCAGGCGCCCGCTCGTGCGGCCGCACAGCCGGGTGACGCCCCAGGCCAGCGATGCGGTCGCGCCGGCCAGGAAGACGGGCAGGCCCGGCCGCAGGAACCCGCGCGTCAGCGCACCGTCCACAGTGGCCCCGGCGGCCATCAGCGGGTTCGGCACGCCGAGCGCGAGGTGGATGTCGTTCGCGAGTACCGAACCGCTGGCCCAGCCGTTCGAGCCGACCGCCGGTTCCTGGCGGGCCGGCACGTCGTCCGCGGCCGCCGTGTGCGCGGCGGCAAGCACCCGGCGCAGCAGCGCCGAGCCTTCCGGGTCACCCGCCGGCCCGCCGTGCACGGCGGTGGTCGCGCCGAGCGTGCGGTCGATCAGGGCGGCGCCGCCGTCGGTCAGCTCGTCGAGCCGCGCGCGGAGCTCGTGGCCGGACGGATCGGTCAGCTGGTGGAACATGTCCTGCGCCACGAGCACCGAGTGCGCCGCCGACCAGGTGGGCGGCTCGAGTCCGAGCACGGTGTACTCCCACGGCTTCGCCCGGGCGAACAGGGCGTTGACGCCGTCGGCGTACGCGTCGAGCACGGCGCGCTGATCGGCGGGCAGCGCGGCGGCGATCCGGTCGGCATAGAAGGCGAACCCGATGCGCCGGGCCAGCATGTCGCCGTCGAGCGCCGGCTCGCCGAGCAGCTCGCTCAGCGTGCCCGCCGCCCGTCGCCGGGCCGCGTCCATGGCAAACCCGTGCGACCATGCCGACGCGACGCCCAGGGCGAACCACGCGCGCCGCGGCGTACCGCTCACCCAGGGCACGCCGCGCCGGTCGATGCACAGCTCCGGCACCACGGCACGCGCGGCCCGGGTGGCCTGGCGGTGGAACCGGTGCATCGCCGCGAGCGCCTCGATCTCGGTCCGCCAGGACGACTGCCGCAGCCGGCCGTGCAGGACGCCGGCGGCCGCGGCGGCGACCCGCGCGCCCACACCCCGGGCCAGGCAGCGGACGGCGACAGCCGCCGGCGAAAGGTCGCGGCGGCGCAGGCGTGGCTCAGCCATCGCGCACCGCCCCCAGCACGCGTTCGGGGTGGTCGGCAGCGACCTGGAGGAAGGCCGCCATCGTCGCGAGCATCGTCTCCGCGTCGTCGGCGGTGAGCAGGTCGGTGTTGTAGCCGAGCCGGACCTCGGTGTCGCGGCCGCCGGTGCCGCGCCGGACCGCCAGGTGCGCGGGGACGAACGCGGGCGCGGGCCGGTCGTCGACGTCGAATCCGTCGACAGGTTCGAAGGCCGTGGCGGATCCCGCCGGCACCGGCCGGCCCTGGTTGACCACCGTGAGCGTCGCCTCGTAGAGACCCGACGCGCGGAACCCGGGCGTGCTCTCGCGCAGTGCGCCGAGCACCGCGGCCAGCGGCACGGCGTCCTCGACCGCGCCGAGCATCGTCGTGCGGGCGCGGTGCAGCAGTTCGTCCGCCGGGTCGTCGTCGCTGACCCGCACGCGCAGCACGGACATCGTCGCGAACAGGCCGATGGTGTTCGTGTGCTCGCCGCCCCGGTTGGCCATCGACGTGCCGATGCGGATGTCCTTCGCCCCGGTGACGGCGTGCAGCGCGGCGGCGTAGGCGGCCGCGCACAGGATGCCGAACGTGAACCCCCGCACGGCCAGCCGCCGGGTGATCTCGCCGAGCCAGCCGGACGTCCAGGTGGCGGCCGCGGTGTGCTGGCGGTAGCGGCGCTTGTCCGGTGTGCGCGGCCAGGTCATCGCGGGTAGCGGCGGCGCGAGTGTTGCGACGCGGCGGCGCACGCCGGCACCGTCGGCGAGGGCGGCCGTCTGGGCCGCGGCGTGGTCGCGATACCGCCCGCACTCCGCCTGCGGCTCCCCCGCGTAGCTGGCCGCGAGGTCACGCAGGTAGACGCCGTGTGACACCTCGTCGGACAGGAGGTGCCGCAGCGGGGCGAGCAGGACGTGAGTGTGCTCGTCGCGGGTCAGCAGCACCGCGTGGTGCGGCTCGGTCGAGCGGATGTCGACCGGTGTGGCGAGCAGCGTCGCGGCGCGGGCGGCCGCCTGCGCCAGGTCGCCGATCTCCTCGACGTCGAGCCACGCCGGCTCGGGCGGACGGACGACCATGAGCCTGCGCGGTTCCAGCAGGAAGTGGGTGCGCAGCGCCTCGTGCCGGGCGACGAGCGAGTCGAGCGCGGCGCGCAGGGCCGTCACGTCGACCGGGCCGGTCACGCGTGTGGCCACGAGATCGACGTGTTTGGACATGCCGTCCTGCGCGGCTGCGGCGCCGAGCATCTCCAGCTGCGCCGGTGCCGGGGTGGCGGGCACGCCGCCGAGCACGCGCAGCAGGCGGTCGCGGAGCTCGGCCGGCGCGGTCACGACTTTCCCTGCCATGGGCGGGTCACCGCATCGAGGTGGCGCAGCATGTCGCCGGGCACCGTCAGGGCGAGCCCGTGCGCGGCCTCGTCGGCCTGGTGCCGGTTGTGCACGCCCACGATCGGGATCGCGTCCTGGTGGCGCAGCCACGCCAGGGCGACGGCCGCGGGTGTGCTGTCGAGCCGCTTGGCGTAGCGCGTCAGCAGCTCGATCACCGGGTCGGCCTGCCTGAGCACCGGTTCGGGCAGCGGGCGGCGGCCGGGCATCGCATCGCCAGCGCGGTAACGGCCGGACAGCAGGCCCTGACCGAGCGCGCTGTGCGCGAGCAGGATGATGCCCTCGGCCCGGCACAGCTCGGCGATCCCGTTTCGCTCGACCCGCCGGTCGCACAGGTTGTAGCGGGCCTGGTGTGCGCCGACCCGTTCGCCTTCGGCGGCGAGCGCGGACATCGTCGCCCGCAGTCCGGCGGCCGACATGTTCGAGGTGCCGATGGTCTCGACCAGTCCCGCCCGGCGTGCCGCGGCGAGATGGCCGGTCCACCGCCGCAGCAGCGCCGCGGGTGGTTCGTGGTGGATCTGGTAGAGCTGAATCCGGTCGCGGTGCAGGCGGCGCGCGCTCGCTTCGATCGCCCGGAAGAACTGGCCGCGGGTGAGCCGCCACGGGTAGGGAAAGAACTTGGTCGAGATCACTGCGGCAGGGCCGGCGAGTTCGCCGACCAGCCGTTCGGACCGGCCGCGGCTGTAGGCCTCGGCCGTGTCGAAGCAGCGCACGCCGTGCTCACCCAGCGCCTCCGCGGCGGCCCGCAGGTCCGCGTCGGCGAACCGGCTCCCGTATCCCCAGGTGCGGCGGTTGCCCCACGACCAGCAGCCGGCCATGAGCGGCGCGGCGGCCACCGCGGCGGCCAGGCTCGTCGTGTCCATTCGCTCAGGCATGGCGGCGCCAGAACTCCTCGTCCGGCGTCGGCAGCTCACGCAGGCGGGGCACCGGGGACAGCAGCAGGATCACCAGCGAGATCGGCAGCGCGCACAGGAAGACGGTGAGCGCGGTGTCCGTGCCCCACGCGCTGCCGGCGGCGCCACCGAGCAGGGCGCCGATCGGGATGGCGCCGAGGACGAAGATCCAGCTGCCGGCCATCACGCGGCCCAGCAGGTGCTGCGGTGTGGCGGCCTGCCGGATGCTCAGTGCCTGGACACTGTAGACGGCGATGCTGAAGCACCAGATCACGAACACGGTGGTGCACAGGACGATCGAGGACAGGCTCGCGTCACCGGGGATGATGAGGGCCAGCGGCAGGATCGTGCCGGCTGTCTGCATCAGGGACATGGCCCGGCCGACGCCGAGCGCCGAGCTGATCTTCGCCGACAGGAAGCTGCCGAGAATCGCCCCGACGCTGCCGAAGCCGAGCACCACACCGATCTGCGTGACCGTCATGCCGAGGTCGCGCGCCGCGTAAACGAGGAAGACGGTCGTCGCGGCGGAGTCGAGTACGTTGTAGACAGCGGCGGTCGAGACGGTGGCGCGCAGCAGCGGGTGCGTGGCGATCACCTGGATGCCGACGAGGATCTCCCGCTTCATATCGCGTTTGGCCTGTGCCCGGACGGTTTCGACGACGCGGATGCGCAACAGGGTCCAGATGGCGACGAGAAAGCTGAGCGCGTCGAGGACGAGCACCCAGCCGAGCCCGAGACGAGCGAGCAGCAGGCCGGCGATGCCGGGTCCGGCGCTTTCGGCGATCGACTGGGCGACGAACAACCGCCCGTTGGCGTGCGACAGGTTGCCGTCACCCACGACCGCGGGAACCAGCGAGGGATAGGCGACCTCACCGAACTGCCCGAGCACGCCCAGCACCGCGACACCGCAGACGAGTACGGCCAGCCCCGGCCCCTCACCGAAGGTCGTCACGACGAGCAACGACAGCACGAACGCCTGTGCGGCGTTCGCCGCGAGCAGCACGGGCTTGCGGCGTAACCGGTCGATCCACACGCCGATCAGCGGCATGGCCACCAGCACCGGCGCGAGGGCCGCCGCGCGCAGCAGTCCGACCTCGCCGGAGGTGGCGTGCAGGACGCTGAGTGCATAGAGCGGCAATGCGAGCTTGGTGACCTCGCTGCCGATCTGGCTGACCAGCTGACCGGTCCACAGTAGACGCAGGTTGATCACGGCGTCACGACGGTCGACGGGTGTGTTGGTCATGTGCCTCCTCGCAGCACTGCGGTACCGGGGTGGTGGCGGGCCGGTTGGTGCCCGGCCCGCCACCGTTGAGAGCTCGGGGCGCCCCGGCGCTCAGTCATGACGCGTCGCCCTCGGCGATCGCGGTCACTCGCCCTCGTCCTCGGCCTCCTCGAAGGCAGCGAGCACGGTGGCGGCCTCCTCGTCGTCGAGAATGGAGTCGTGGAACGTCGTGGCCGGCATGTCTGAATCACCTCCTCCCATCGGTTTTTGGGCAGGACTCAACCGTGCGCCATTTTTGCGGCACACAGAAATACCTATTGAGGAATGTGATTATTGCCAGCGCCTGTCAGGGGCCGCCTTTCCGGCGCCGGCGACGTTGCCCATCCTGGGGACCCGAGGCGGCCCCAACAACCCGCCGAACATGTGATCTACATCACCGTTGACTCTTACTTTGTAGTCGTTGTAGTTGGGGAAGAGTTGACGAACATGGCCTCTGAGCTGCGAGAACAGGTCGCCGCAGCCATCACGATAAGTAGCGCCCCACTGCTCATGATCACTCCGTAACCGCACCTTCCGAAGCCATCACCCATTTGTAGCAATGCCCAACCAGTGGGTTCGGCCTTCACCGCGCGATACCAAAATCCGTTCGCGAAACTTATTCAACGAATCGCGGTTCGCCTGCAGCACAATGAAGGCCGGCACGAGGGCGTAAGCGCCCCCGCGACGACCGCCGCGGCCAGGCTCCGGACGGACAGCGAGAACGCGGTGACGCTCGGCGGGTTCGTGATCCAGTACGCCAACTCAAGAATCTGCGTCGAGATCGACTCGAGCTCGACGTGACATGACCATCCGGGGTCCACGCAACCGCAGGATGATCAGCGGTCGGAGTCGGATACCAGCAGGGCCGGGCAGGTCGGGCCGGGTCCACGCAGCGTGGCCCGCGGGTCGTCGGTGGACAGCGAGGCGAGGTCGACAATCACCGAGCCGCAGTTGTTGGCGTCGTTCGACTCGACCAGCTTGCCGTCCGGATCGACCGTGGTGAACAGGATGTAGGTTCCGTCGGCGAGCCCGTGTGTGTCGACCATCTGGTCCGGCAGGTACCAGTTGTAGCGGTCCGCCCAGCCGTTCGACATGCCCATGTTGAAGTACTCGGTGGTGCCCTCGATCCGCTTCGGGTCCAGGCAGTCCGGTGCCGGGTAGGACAACGCGGCGTCGCCCTTTTCCCCGAACCCGATGAGGTCGGTGTCGGCGATGCAGAAGCTCACCTTGTCCGCGACCGCCGCGGGGGCGGTACCCACCAGGTTGCCATCGCTGTCAGCCGTCCACAGCTCCGACTGCGCGAACCCTTCGAAGTGGTAGTGCCCGTGGATGGCATGGAACTCCACGAGGCCGGCTGCCACGTCGTGGGACGTACCGTCGGATCGGTAGATCCGCTGCGCCGCTTCCTCATCCTGGAACACGCCGGCCTGCCGGTCGAACCACAGCTCCACCGGCCCGGTCCCCTTGTTGCGCAGTACCTGGTCGAACCGGAGGCACTGCCGAGCCCCCTGCTCGGCGCGCTCGCTGTCGAAGCACGACTGACCCGGCTGCGCCACATCGCCGAAGATGACACCCGGATTGTCGTAGGTGACGTTTTCCTGCGGCAGCGCCGCGAGGTCGGGCAGCAGGTCCCGGACAGGCTCGACCGCCGGCTCGTACTCCACCTCGGCCAGCCCTTCGTACGAGACGACCGGGTCGGGGTCGACCGCGCCGTAGGTCACGCCGTAGGAGACGTAGACGGCGTACACACCGTTGCGGGCGTTGGGGATGATGACCGACTGGGCGGTCCCGACGCCCGCTGTCGACTTTGCGATCAACCTGTTGCCCCGGTAGACGAACAGACCCAGACCGGCCTCGGTCGCCACATCCCACCGGATGGCCACCTGAACACCGCCCGGACGCGCCCACGTCCGCCGGGGCAGTTGGACCTTGAGTTTGAGCTTGTCACAATGGACGGTGCGACATTCCGGGACCGCCGCGGAAACGGGCCCACTGTCACGAACGACGCCGGACCAGAATTTCGCGGGACCATCCGAACCCAGAACGACCCTGGCCGGCTCGGCCGCCTGGGCCACCTGCGGCACCGCGGTGAACGTGGCCATCACGATCGCCGCCGCCAACCCTGTCGCCCCTCGCCGCCAGACCGGCGCTGAATTCCGAAAACCCATGTTCATAGGCACCTGCGAACCCCCCAGTCGGGCCGGTGACTCACCGTCAGAGTGCTCCTCGCAAACATCGACAACAATCGTCCGTTCAGGTGACGATCGACATCCACAATCCGCCGGTCCGATCGATGTTCAGGTCGACGTCCGAAGCACGAAGCGGCCTCCTAGTTGTTGCGGCGAAACTATGAAGATGATAATCACGGGAAATTTCCGATCGCGCAGATTGCCCGAGAGTCCGGTCCAGATCGACTATATGGGCGATGTGATAATTGACCGGCTTGAGCTTGTCTTGTTCGCCCGGGCTGATCGCCGTGACCAACATCCTCACTTGGCCATCATCGCTGTCCCGCCGGGTGGCCCGGACCACGACCCGCTGATTGACCGCTCAGCCCTGCGAATGACCGGCAGGCTGCGCGGCCCGCCTGCATCGTGCTGCCCCGTGTGAGTGGTTCGATCCGGCGAGCAGCGCAAGATCAGCCGACTGCGACAGTCGATGTAAACAAGTCACGCTCTCGTGCGATGGTCCATGGTGTGACAGCAGCCCGGCGCCCGGATTCATCGCCTCGGAGGGTGTTTCTCTCCCACACGTCAGAGCTGCGGCGGTTCCCGGCAGCCCGATCGTTCGCCGCGGCGGCGGAGTCGGCGGTCGCCCGTGCCGGTGACGCTGTCGTCGACATGGCTCAGTTCGCCGCCGCTGATCTGCCGCCGGCGGCGGTGTGCCGGGAGAAGGTGCAGTCGGCCGACGTATATGTGCTGATCGCTGGTTTCCGGTACGGGTCGCCCGTGCACAACCAGCCGGAGGTCTCCTACACGGAGCTCGAGTTCGAGGTGGCGAGCGAGGCCGGCAAGCCGCGGCTCCTCTTCATTCTCACCGAGGACGCCGAGGGACCCGCGCGGATGTTCATCGACCCGCATTCCGGGCCGCGCCAGCTCGCCTTCCGGAAGCGGGTGCTCGACGCGGGCATCACCGTGGCGGAGGTGACGACCCCGGACGGGCTCGAGACCGCGCTGCTGCACGCGCTCGAGACGCTTCCGCGCGCGCGGAACGCCGAGGTGCCGGTCGGCCGGGTATGGAACATCCCGGCCAGGGCCGTCGACTTCACGGGCCGGGCCGATGTGCTGGCGGGGTTGCGCACCGCGCTGGGTTCGGGTGGCCGCGCGGTGGTGCAGGCCGTGCACGGGATGGGCGGGGTCGGCAAGACGACACTGGCGCGGGAGTACGCCCATCGCTACGGCGACGAATACGACGTGGCGTGGTGGGTGCCGGCGCAGGACCCCGAGCTCATCCCGCACGGCCTCACCGAGCTGGCCTGCGCGTTGCGGCTGGCCCACCCGGCTGAGCCGACCGGATCTGCGGTGAGCAGGCTTTTCGGCGCTCTGCGCGAGACCGACCGGTGGCTGATCGTGTTCGACAACGCGGAGCAGCCGGCTGCCCTCCAGAGGTTTCTGCCCGGCGGCCCTGGCCACGTGATCATCACCTCCCGCAACCCGGACTGGCGAAGCACGGCCGCCGCGCTCCCGATCACGACGTTCACCAGGGCCGAGTCGATCTCACTCCTGCGCGAGCGCCTTCACGGGGTATCGACCGATCTGGCGGACCGGCTCGCCGCCGCGCTGGGCGACCTGCCCCTGGCGGTCGACCAGGCGGCGAACCTCATCGCCGACACCACGATGACCGTCGAGACCTACCTGAAGGAGCTCGCCGCACGCAGCGCGGACGTCCTGAGCTACGGAATCGACGACCCACGCCGCTCGGTCGCCGCGTCATGGGCGATGTCGTTCGACCGCCTCGCCCAGGCCAACCCTGCCGCGATGGCCCTGCTGACCCTGGTCGCCTGGTTCGCCCCCGAACCGGTGCCCTTCACGCTGGTCACCGAGAATGCCCAGCTGCTTCCACCGGCCCTCGCGGAGGTCGCCGCGGACCCGCTGGCCGCGCCAGCGGGCGGCGGCCTTCTGGAAGAGGCCGATGATGCCCGACGGGCAGAAGATCATCAGCACCATGACCGAGGCGGCGTAGATCATCAGGTAGTATTCGTCGGTCACCCGCAGGAACTCCGGCAGCAGGATGACGAGCGCGGCGCCGAGGATCGGGCCGAAGTAGAAGCCGGAGCCGCCGACCACGACCATCAGCAGGAGGCGCAGCGAGTGGACCAGGCTGAAGGCCGGCGGGTCGATGAACTGCACCAGGGGCGCGGCGAGGGCGCCGGCGAGGCCACCCATCGCCGAGCCGATGGCGAAGGCGAGGAGCGTGATCAGCCGGATGTCGACGCCGAGGCTG